>Ga0209647_1000796_pt1 | contig 28728 bp, 24 predicted proteins | sample GraSoi_2013_60cm_FD_185827 | JGI IMG/M metagenome (GOLD analysis project Ga0209647, IMG submission 185827) | Grasslands soil microbial communities from the Angelo Coastal Reserve, California, USA - Sample 9_17_2013_60cm (SPAdes) (version 2) | ecosystem: Environmental > Terrestrial > Soil >... | reverse complement strand
TCGATCTGCCTATACTCATCGAACGCCACAACACTATCGCCCTGGCACTTGCACGAGGGGAGCTGCATTAGAGAAGAACATTTTTCGGTAAGATTATACTATACTAGGGCTAAATGTGATGATGTTCCGGATTGGCTTTAGCGATCGCTAGTAAGTGAGCGATTTTTCTACCAAGGAGAGAGCACTTTATGGATATTCGATCAGTTCAGCAACCTTTCAAGCAGAAGTACCGAAGTGACCCGGATACGGCGCGGATCAGACTCAAAGCCCAGGGGAGCCAAACTGCTACACCGATGGCATGCTCTGTCGATATAGGGCGTGCAATTTATCAGTCTCAAGCACATGTTGGGGCTGGAGGAGCTGGGACAGCTGCCTGTTCAGGGGATCTGCTGCTTGGAGCTCTGGCTGCATGCGCACAGCTCACCTGTCAGATGGTCGCCGCGGCTATGGGGATACCGACCGAGCGAATTGAGGTGAAGGTGGAAGGGGATCTGGATCTCCGAGGCACGCTGGGCATTTCAAAGGAGGTTCCGGTCGGCTTTGAGCAGATCCGTGTTCGCTTTGAGATTGATGCACCTGAGGCCACTGCTGAGCAGCTACAGGGGCTGCGCGCGAAAACAGAAGAGTATTGTGTGGTCATGCAAACGTTGAAACACCCGCCGGTGCTGCAAACAGACTGGGCTGGACAAGAGATGGGTCGTGTCCAATAAAGTCCGCCCAAAGAGCGAGTAAATATCCAGGTGCATTTCAAAGCATGGGAGGATGATCTTCAAGCAACCAGGGTATTTCAAGTTGCTGCGGCTCCAAGCAGGGCAGGCGCCTGGTTTTTCAAGAGTAATAGTAACTTATAGCGTTAATCCGCCAGATGATGAATGTCCAGGAGCCCCTGCCAGGTCGGTCATATGGCTACGCGTTCCTCGATATTTCGCTTGCCAGTCTTTGAGGAATCTGTAGCTCGCGATGAGCAAGGATGTATCGCGTTGGTGGGCATGGTAAAGAGCCCAGCCAACTTTGGGGAGTGTCAGCGTGTTGGAGTAGACAAGGTACCGATTCTCCCAACAGGGCTGAAATTTCTTCTTGAAGGTGAAAAGGGAGCGATTCTTGCCCGGATTGCCAAAACGGTGGGTCAGGAAGTCAATGCTCGTTCCCAGGAAGGTGGGATCTGTGTCATTGACATTGCTCTGTGGCGCAAGGCCCAGACTGACTATGTCAGCTCCCTCCCTTTTCAAGTACTCTATAGACCGGGCAAGGAGAAGTTCCATTGTGCCAGGAGCAGCCCAAATGGCACGGCGCATGAGGTCGAGTCCCCAGCCATTGCGCCCGTAAATCGGGACAAAGGTCACAAAGGCATGCACCTGGTTGGCGTCATCAACGGCCAGCGCATAGACCTGTTCCTTGTCGCCATGGGCATCAAAATGGCCCATGCTGAAGCCCATCTCCTCACTGCCTTTGCTGGTGAGCCAGTCCCGTGAAATCTGCCCCATCTGGGCCAGGTGCTCCGCGTTCTGGATGCGCCCATGGGAGAACACGATGTGGACGCCCTCTTTTTCAGCACGTTTCGCACTTGAGCGCACGTTGGCCATGGCTTTGCCTGCGAGGGTAAATGTGCGCGTCGTGACGATGGTGTCCTCCCCAATTTTCACCAGATGCAGCCCGGCCGTGCGATAGAGGTCAGCAAACGTATCGTGGACCTGCCAGAAAACAATGGTCCAATCCTGCTGTTGGCAGAAGGCCATGAACTGCTGGATAACCGGGAGCATCTCCTCCTCGGGTCCAATGGGGTCCCCTGCGACCACAGCCACATTGCCTTCCAGGGCGTAGCTGATGACCGCCTTGCTTGACGCCGAGAAGAAGTACGATTTGTCTGCGCTCAGGGCAAAGTAGGAGATCGAGTTCCTCCCGTAGATGTGCGTGAGGGAAGAGGCCGCCCGCCGCTCCTGTTCGTTCGGGAAAAGCACGGCTGCCACAGGGCGCAGAATCATCACGATGCCATAGAGCACAGCGCTCAAACACAGCACAGGAAGTGCGCGCCCAAAGAGAAAGGCCTGGGTGCCGTGAGTGAGACTCAGGTGTGAGTTGGTGAGCAGGCGGAGCAAGACTTCTTCGATACTATAACGATCAACGAATGGCTCAAGTTGATTATATAAGAAGAAAAATCCGCCGATAGTGTACAAGGTGACAACACCCAAACCGCTAAGGAGAGCAATGTACCCACGCAAGATCGAAGGAGGGTCACTCCTGGCTCGGAAGGAGGGAGAGAAGGCAACGAGGAGCATGAGCGCCACTCCCGTGATGACGGCCGCAAGCACCTGGCCACCACATAGAATGTGAAGAAAAACGGATAAGAGCAGAAGGATAACTGCCGCGCACCAGGCCGTACGCTTCCCACGTAACAATCCATGCAGGAGCATAAGCAAAAAGAAGCCAATGATAACGATAAGTTTATACTCGCCGTGGTGGATATCTATTGGCCATGCACCCAGGAGCATATCCCAATTAGGCCTGGGAACGATGGCAGCCACCATATTGACTATGCCTGCTACTCCTGTAGCAAGTCCCAGGATTGGTCGTATAAGGATACGAGAGCTATAAACAGGTAATGCCTGGCGATCTTTCATTTCTATTTGCATAAAAGTTTCTTTCTATCATCGGCACCCTCTACTCATTCATTATATTTGCGCCGGATATAGTAGACATTTAAGTAATATATTCTTCATTAATACGTATAACGGTGCGGTCATCTCACATGTATCGACGATGGATTGACGATAAATTAGTATACGAAGTTCCAACTTGTGATAGGCTAAAACAAGAGCAGTACAGAATTCATAACCCAGAACGGCTACTTTATCTTGAGCACAGAAAACCGTGGTTTCAAGCGTTCTGCCAGGGGACGCGTATTTCCACCATCGTGCGCTATAGAAGGATTTCTGCGCAAGAAGAACTGCTTGTTTGTTGCATTTTTGCATTTTCTGTGTAATACTCCTTTTGGGTAGGTTGTATTGGCACCCTACAACCATGTCGCCGTTTTCCCCGTACTTCCATTGTCTCCACGTTTACGTGCAAACGGAGAGACCAGGAAGGTTGTAACACAGAGAAAGGAGGATATCGGGTGTCACATCTGTTCCATTCATGTCATGGTAGAGTTGCCATCTCTGGATAGCGTTTATCACAAAGAGACTATGTATTTCTTCAAGGAGGAAGATTATGACTGGTATCTATCGCTTCAGATGGAAAAAACCTGCATTCCTGGCGCTCACGCTCTCCCTATTGTTGACTTTCTCTACAGTTTCTCTTGCCTTTGCGGCAGTACAACTCACGCAAATCAGCAGCGACCCGTATATGAACCCCACTAGTAATCACAAGACACAAGTCGAACCTGACACCTTTGCCTTTGGCAACACGATCGTTTCTGCCTTCCAATCGGGCCGTTTCTTCGATGGCGGGGCTTCCAACATCGGTTTTGCGACTTCCACCAATGGTGGTGCAACCTGGACTCATGGCTTCCTGCCGTCCAGCACGATCTTCGCAACACCGGCTGGTATCTATCAACGTGCCAGCGACGCCTCGGTTGCCTATGACGCCAAACACCAGGTCTGGCTGATCTCCTGGCTAGGCATTAAGAACCCTTCGAACGGCCCTGTCGATGTGCTTGTCAGCCGCTCGACAGATGGGGGACTGACATTTGGCGCCCCCGTCGTCGTCAATGCTTCTGGTGATTTTAACGACAAAAACTGGACGGTCTGCGATGATACTGCCAGCAGCCCTTTCTATGGTCACTGCTATACCGAGTTCGACGACTTTACCAAGCTCAACCTGGTGCAGATGAGCACCTCAACTAACGGTGGATTGAAGTGGGGGGCGGCAAAGACGACTACCGACAAAGCCTGCGTCATCGCCGGACAACCCCTCGTGCAGCCCAATGGTACGGTCATCGTTCCCATCGACGATTGTCTTGAGACGGCGATCCTGTCTTTCAGGTCTACCGATGGTGGCAAGACCTGGAGCGCGACGGTCCTTGCCGCACAATTACTCAATGACGGTCATCCCGGCGGTATTCGTTCTCCTGACCTCCCCAGCGCCGAAATTGACAAGGCGGGCAGAGTCTACGTCGTCTGGACAGACTGCAGGACTGAAAACTTCTGCAATTCAGGAAACAATGATCTCCTGTTGATCACCTCCGACGATGGCGTCCACTGGACACTGCCCAAGCGCATCCCTGCCAACACGGTGGGCCGTGGCGTCGATATTCTCATTCCTGGCCTGGCCGTCGACAGGAGTACGTCTGGGAATTCCGCCCATCTTGGGCTGGCCTACTACTCCTTCCCGAGCATAAATTGCACTCCCAGCACCTGTCAGCTCAATGTCGGCTTCATCTCCTCCACCAACGGTGGGAAAAGTTGGAGTGCGCCAGTGCAACTGGCGGGACCGATGACACTGACGTGGTTGCCGCTCACAACTCAAGGTTTCATGGTAGCTGATTACATCTCGACCTCGATTGTGCCCGGTGATGATGACGCCACACCTGTCTTCCAAGTGGCTAATGCGCCAACACCGCCACCAAACTGTTCCAACCTCACCACAGGCGCTCCAGGCTCAGGTTGCGACCAGGCCACATACACGACGCCTGAAGATCTGCTGAAGATGATCGGAGGCGCAAACGTCGCGAATGATGTGGCCCCTTCTAGTCTGATAAAGAAGCCGGGATCGTCTGCTCCCGCGACCGCCTTCTAACTAAAGCGGCGTTCGTTAAGGGACACGAGTGTAGGCCGTTGCTCCCCCAAGGAGTGACGGTCTACTTTCTCCCGTTAAGCCTGGAAGGCATTGTGGGATACATAGAAAGGAGTATTTTATCATGATCCAAGACAAAGGCAACGGGAAATGTGTGCTTCGTCCCCTCTCTCTTGTCCTGGCTGGACTCGTATGCAGCCTGCTGTTTCTTCTAGCAGCCTGTGGCTCTCGCACCACCACGGCAGATACCCCTTCCACTCCTCTGACAGTAACACCTTCGCACCCAACGCCGCTTACACTCAAATTCGCGTGCAGCGATAGTCCTGGCGGTGGATTTTACGTTCTTGCGGGAGACACCCATGCAAGAGTGTGCGTCCAAACAGCCCCTGGGGCAGCGTTGAAACTCACGGCCAAATTTTGCCAAGGGACACCTGATCCAAGTAGTGAACTGAAGGGAACCTTCCATGCCGATAGCAAAGGCTACTACGAATGGAACTGGAAGCCGCAGACAGACTGCAAAGCACTCATTTGGCGAGGGGAAGCTGATGTGACCGCACAGCTCAATGGACAATCTACAAGCCTAACAACATCCTTCTTTCGTGATTAGGCTTCATGCTCTCATGGTCAGCGGTACACCACATGTAAGACGATATAGGCAGCTAACAGCAGCACACCTGCACTGCGTTCAACCCGTCCACGCCACAGAAATGCTACTGCTATCCAAGTCACAACAATTAAAAACGGCCAGTCAAGTTGGCGTACCAGAGGGTCAACCTAGTTCTAACCCGTACCGCCGCTACTCAATGGCCGATATGCAAAGTATTGCAATGAGTATCCTACTTCTATCTCTCTTTATACTTTGCTAAAGTCTCCAGTCATTGCGGTCACTTGACGAAGAAAGTGTCATATGTTATTATTTTTTGTAGAGATTCCCCTGAATAGTGTTCCTCGTAGCATTGAACCTCTTGTTATCGTTTTGCCGGAATTGCCCACTTCAAGGAGGAACTGTGGTGTCATTTCTCTTTCGCCATCGATGGCTTACGCGTGCCATCTCCGCGCTCACACTCTCGCTGCTATTCGCCCTCTCGTCAACTATTTTCGCTTTCGCTAATGTGGCCCTTACGCGGCTGAGTACTGACCCGTATACGAATAGCACCAGTCAGCATGCTACCGAAGTCGAGCCCGATACCTATTCCTTTGGTTCCACGATTGTTTCAGCTATCCAGGTCGGTCGCTTTAACAATGGTGGAGCCTCCAATATCGGGTTTGCAACTTCGACGAATGGGGGGTCAACCTGGACCCATGGCTTCCTGCCAGGCACAACCACCTTTGCGACACCGCCTGGTACATTTGATCGGGTCAGTGATCCTTCCGTGGCTTACGACCCGAAAGACAACGTCTGGCTCATCTCCTACCTCGGTCTGGTGGGTGCGAATCCAAGTGTCGCCCCAGCGGCTCCTGCGGTGCTGGTCAGCCGCTCGACCGATGGCGGACTGACGTGGGGCAATCCCGTCCAGGTGAATTCCGCTGGCGGGACGAACAGCCAGGACAAAAACTGGACGGTCTGCGATGTCACCTCGACCAGCCTTTTCTACGGGCACTGCTACACCGAATGGGACGACAATGGCACTGGCAATCTTGTCCAGATGAGCACTTCCACCGATGGTGGGGTGACATGGAGCACGAGACAATCGACGGCCAATAATGCCACAGTGATCGGTGGACAGCCCCTCGTGCAGCCCAACGGTACCGTGATTGTGCCTATCGAGAATGCCAACGAAACGGCGCTGCTGGCTTTCACTTCGACGAATGGTGGAGGGAGCTGGAACAGCACGATCACCGTGACCTCCGTCAGCCATCATACCGACGCTGGCAGCATTCGCTCTGGCTCATTGCCCACGGCGGAAATTGATGGGTCGGGGAAGGTCTATGTAGTATGGTCTGATTGCCGCTTTGAGCGGGGTTGTAAGGCCAATGACCTGGTCATGACGACCTCGACCAACGGCACGAGCTGGTCAGCAGTGACGCGCATTCCTATTGATGCTGTTGGCAGCGGGGTTGATCACTTCATTCCCGGCGTGGCTGTAGACAAGGCAACATCGGGGAGCAGCGCGCATCTTGGCCTGGCCTACTACTACTATCCCAATACCAGGTGTTCTAGCTCCACCTGTCAACTCGATGTGGGTTTTATCTCCTCAACTAACGGGGGGAGCACATGGAGTGCGGCCACACAACTAGCAGGACCCATGACGCTGACCTGGCTGGCAAACACGACTCAAGGGTTCATGGTTGGGGATTACATCTCGACCTCGTTCGCCAATGGGACGGCTCACCCAGTCTTTGTGGTCGCCAACCCAAACAATGGCAGCGTCTTCGATGAAGCGATGTATAGTCCATCAAGTGGCCTGGCAATACGGGCCGGTACTCACTCTGCAAAAGGTGATGCTGTTGTTGCCAGCGCTCCTGCGGCTTCACAGAGCGCGCATCGATTCCGCTAACGGTAGTTCACTGTCGTATACCTGGAGGCCGTTGTATGAAACATCTACAACGGCCTCCACTGTGAAGAACAGCAATCCTCCTGTCAGCACCTGCCTTATGAAACCGTAGAGGAGATGGTTGTCCAGGTTTGTCCACCATCGGTAGTCTTGAGGAGAGCTGAGGAAGCGGATGTGGTAGAACTAATGGCCCAGCCGACTGTATCTGAGATAAAGTCGAGCTGGACAATATTTTTGAAATTCCCGCCAGGGGAGAGTTTTGTCCAGTGGTTGCCTCCGTCGCCGGTACTATAGAGAATTGTTCCATCAGTCGCCCACCAGTGCTGCATGTCTGCAAAACCGAGGATACGCGAGGCAGCGGATACGGGCACTGTACTCTGCCAGGTTTGTCCACCATCGTGCGTGGCATAGATAGATGTGGCAATATCACTGTCAGTCGTGATGTTAGTAAAGATGACGGGAAGGATGCCATCGGCAGCCGAAAAGAAGGTGGGTGAGAGAATCGAGAGCTGGGTAGATGGCATTCCTGGCGGCATGGGGAGCGTTTGCTGGTGCCAGGTCGAACCACTATCATGTGTGACATAGAGCCATGCAAGATTGGGAAGTGATACGCTTCCGGTCACCCATCCTGTCAAGGCATTCAGAAAGCGCATGCCAGATTTCTGCCCTCCATAGGGCAGGCGACCGGCAGGAGTCGTGTCCGAAAAAAGTGCAGTGGCCACATTCACCCAGGTCTTTCCTCCGTCCGTCGTGCGGAACACGCTGACGGGTTCTGCTGCTCCTCCCGGGGGCCGCACAGCAGCAAGGATCCAACCGTGCTGCGAATCGATGAAGCTGATTTGCCTTGGGAAGGGCATCTGGATCGTTGCTTGTTGCCAGGTCTGACCGCCATCAGCAGTATGCAAGACCTGTGTGGTTGCCTCATTCGCCTGGGGCGTTGCTATCGATGCTATGGAAGCAGTAGGAAAGTCTGCGATACTGCTCTGCGTGAGTGTAGTGCCAGGAGGCGTCACATTCGTCCAATGGACTCCTCCATCAGTGGTGCGGAGCACAGTATGCTCGCTGAGCGCCCATCCTATCGACGCATCTATCATATGAAGAGAGAGCAACGTATTTAGACCTCCTGTTGGTTTCGCTGACGTACCAACATTAGTGTGATGTGCGCGGTTCAATACAAGAAGGATGGAACTTACCACCAGCGTAACAACCAACGTGGCTGCAATCATGCTCAGGCGATGTTGCCAGGGCTTTCCTTCGCTCATGGTAGAGCGGGTTGGCCTTACGTTTCTGAAGCTGCGCTGTCCATCAGGTATCCCCTGGTGGAGTTGCATAGGCATAGAAACATCACTATTGATAAGGCGCTGATGTATACGAGCGAGATGCTGAGCTTTTTGACCTTCCGTGCTGTACATGAGACGAAGATCGCGGATGAGGCGTTGATGCTGTTCATCCCCCTCTTCAGGAAGTAGTTCGTTGGAATCTGTCATGACCTCGTTCCTTTCTACTGCTGATCGTAGATCTTGCGGAGGAGTGCAAGGCTACGTGAACAGATTTTCCTCACAGCGGCTTCGCGCTTGTTGAGCAAGACGGCAATCTCGGCAAAGCGCAGGCCTTCCCCAAAGCGTAATTGTAGTATCTGCTGTTGCTCGAGAGAGAGTTTTCCAACGGCTTTGTACAGCCACTCAAACTCTTCGCGTCGCAGTACTAGCTGCTCAGGCGTTAGTGCCTCATCACGGCACGCGTTCTCTACGACTTGCTCCAAAGGGACAGTAGGTGGCTGGCTTGGGCGGCGATAGCCATCGATGAGTTTGTTGTGGGCAACACGCCACAGCCAAACGAGCTGCTGTTTGTTGGTGAGCCAGGAGAGGTTATCATATTCCAGGGCAGTTAAAAAGACCTCCAGGGTGAGATCCTCAGCGTCCTGCCATGAAGGAGTATGCGATCTCACGTAGGCAAGGATGATCGCAGCATGCCGATTATAGAGCGTGCTGTCTGAGGCGCAGGCCAGATTGTGTTTGTCTTGTTGCTGCATGATCGCCTTCCATGCTCCATATGCTTTCATAGTCCATATGCTCTTATAATAAGAGACGCGAAATCTGCAAAAATGTGACAGAGTTTTGACAATTTCTGCCAATCCGAGTTTTGCCTACTGGATAGTGATCGCTCTGCCAGCCTGAGCTATGCCAACTTAAGAGGCGCCAAAGTCACTTACGAGGAATAGATGCCCCATGTAGATAGCACAAGGGACTGCGATCTTGCAATCGCAGTCCCTCGCAAAGTGCGCGCACAGACAAGAGTAATAAGTACCTGGCCTGGCGCTCTTCTTATGCAGGATTCGAGCAAGGAGTGTCTGTAGAGATGTACACATTGCCCCAATCTTCCGGTGGAGTTACGCCTGATGCGTTGAACACTACGCCCTTTACACACGGCTTAAGCAAGTTAGGAACTCGCACCTGCTCTATCGGCATCCAGGCGACGTCATTGACTACCTGCTGCTCGGCTTGATTATATTGCTGCAGGCGAGTATTCTGATCAGGATTGACATCAGCGGCTTCCAGTTGTTTTTGTATTGCTTGCTGTTGGGTTGCGTCAGAAGAGGTGTTCTGACCATAGTTCATGTTATTGTTGGGCACACCTTTGTCGAACTGAAGCGTCATCCAGTCCTGCGCATCTGGGTAGTCGGCAATCCAGGCAATCAGCCAGAATTGCAGTTTATTAGTGAAGATCTCGCTGAGTTCCCTGTTGAAATCAATAGGGTCAGGCTTGACACTCACACCCAAGACGTTCTGCCACATCTGAGTTATAGTAGTGACTTCGTTTACAGTCTCCGCCTGGCCAGTCGCATAGGTCAGTTTGATGGTTGGCACCTGTGCAACACTTGTCCATCCTTCTTCTTGCAAGCCTTGCTGGAACAAGGCCCTGGCCTTCGCAGGATTGCCCGAGGTACTCTTTGTTCCGTCTGGGCCGGTGAGATTTGGATTATAGCCGGGCATGCCCTGAGGAACAATGTGGTTCGTGGGGATGTAGAGATCCTTCCAGATGGCATGCACAATTGCGTCTTTGTTGACGGCCAAGGCAAATGCCTGACGAATATGGATGTTATCGAACGGCTTCACCTGGTAGTTCATCGCGTAGTAATTGATGTTTAGTTGAGGCGAAAGATGGAACTCAGCCGTACGCTGGCGGGCCTGGGGAAGGTAGGTTGTGGGGAAGCCATATGTACCTGTTGCACTGACCTGACCAACCTGATAGGCCTGGTAGGCCGACGCTATCTCCTTGTAGAAGGGCATGATAATCTTTTGCAATTGGGGCTGGGAACCATAGTAGTGAGAATTGGGGGCGAAGACGATTTGGGTGGAATGGTCGTAGCTGGTTACCTTAAAGGGGCCGTCACCACCGCCCTCGCTCAGATGGTCGATAAAATTCTGATTGCCATACTTGTCGATCAGGCTTTTCTCTACTATGTAAGAGCATGAGTACGTGAGTGCATCCAGGAAGTACGCAGCTTTCTTGTTTGTTACGATAACAACTGTGTTGGCATCGGGTGTCATGATGCTATCGTTAATGATGGTGGGAATCTTACCATTAAGGAGCTTATCCGAGTCTTTCACGAGCGCCAGATAGATGGGAGCAGTTTGAGATTTGACAGCCGGTTGCAAGGCACGGTCAATGCTGTAGGCCACATCTTTTGAAGTCAGTGGAGTACCATCGCTAAACTCCAGGTTCGGTTTGAGATGGAACGTCCAGGTTAAACCGTCGGAGCCCACTTGCCAGGACTGGGCAAGCTGTGGTCGCACATTAAGATTGTCATCCAATTGCACCAGGCCGGTAAAGACCAGGTCAATAGCAACGATAGAGTTATAGTCCGTTGAAAGAGCCGGATCGAACGTCTTGATATCTGCCACAGCCGTCTGCGGATAAATGTACACCTGTTTGTTGGCGGGGGCCTTCGTTGCGTGTGAAGTGGTGGGTGTTGTGCTCCCAGTGCCGCAGGCCGCGAGGAGGATAGCTATGAGACACGACAGAGCTGGCAGAAGCCGGGTAAATTTCTTAGCAAATTGCATGCTTGAGTTCTCCTTATGCAGCTTAAAAATAGTCCGAGGTACATGGGGAAAAGTTGCCTGCTTTTCAGTACCTATTTGCTGACTACAGGCCAATCGCTTGCTACGCTTGCTAGTTTGCCTTCTTTCGTTTGTGGATCAAGATGGAACATCTCCAGAGCTACTGCCAGGAAATTCGTCCCTCTACAATCAAAAGAGTAAACAATATAGAACAGGCCAATATACTGAATAAGTTGGTCTGCATTACGTAGATGGAGCCAATTGGTTGTATGCGTATTATTACGTCCAGGAAGAGCTAAATCTCTCGGACTGCTTGGCAAAAAAAGGGACGCTAGGGAGCGTCCCTTACAATTTTTGCATCATAGCCCAGGCCAGTGCCTGGTACCGGCGTGACGATCGATGAATGTGATGCCAAGCGCCAGTTCAGATTATTGTCCTTAATGAATTACCCGATCCAGCACCATAACGGCGAATATAGCCGCCAGGTACATGTTCGAGTACCAGAAAAGCGTGCGTGCCCACTTCTTAGATTGATCACGCAACACGCGAATTGCAAGGTAGATCATCCCGCCGCTCAGGATCACAGCTCCGGCCAGGTAGAAGTAGCCCATGGCGCCCATCGCGAAGAGTACGAGGGTGACAGCCAGCAAGAGGAGCGAGTAGAGCAGAATTTGCCGCCGCGTCTCGTATTCACCCATGACCACCGGCATCATAGGAATGCGAGCTTTCTCATAATCTTTCTGAATGAGCAAGGACAGCGCCCAGAAGTGTGGGGGCGTCCAGTAGAAAATGATAGCAAAGAGCCAGATAGCCGGTAGACTCAGGTTGTTCGTGATGGCCGCCCAGCCGACCAGTACAGGCACAGCTCCGGCAGCGCCTCCGATAACGATATTCTGCGCCGAGGTACGCTTGAGACCGAGTGTGTAAACGAAGACGTAGAAGAGAATGGCGGAACAGGCCAGCAGCGCGCTGAGCAGGTTGACAAAGGCGGTGAGAATAATGAACGCGCCGACCCCCAGGATGATACCAAAAACCAGCGCCTGCCGGGGTTCCACACGCCCCGAGGGCAGCGAGCGGCGCTGCGTACGTCCCATGATCTGGTCAATGTCGCGGTCGATATAGCAGTTGATGCAATTCGCGCTGCCTGCCGCCATCGCGCCACCGAGCAGCGTCGGGATAACAAGGACAAGCGGGGGCAAACCCTGGTTGGCAATCGCCATCGCAGCCGCCGTCACGCCGAGCAGCAACACAGTCACGTGTGGCTTCATCAGATCGACGTAATTGGCGATGGTCTGCCGCACCACGCCGATCTCTTTTTTCGCCTCAACCTCTGCCTGCTCCATCTCCTCAATCTCTTGCTGCCGCGGGACGGCGCGCAGTTGATTGGATGCGAGCGCGGCCAGCAGTACCAGAGTACCCCAGACGGCGGTCGCGAGAGCGAGATGTAATCCCGCAACAAACGCTGGTTCGTTGAGCAGCACAATCAAGCTGCCGACAATCGCCTGGCACACGAAGAGAACGCCGCCCACCAGCCCAACAATTGCCTGCCCCGGCGCAACTCGCCAGCGGCGCAAGGCTGAAATCACTGTCCAGAGCATGACAAGACCGACGAAGACGGCGAAAACGCGGTGCAGGATATTGATATCCGCAAGGTGGTTGCTCACGGCCCACGAGGCAGGCGTGCAGAGAGGCCAGCCAGGGCAGGCTAGCGCCGCACCGCTGCCGGTCACATACGAACCAAGCAGCATCAGGATGTAGACGAGCAGCGCGTTGGAGATCGCTAGCTGTGTGAATTTGCGCGTTTTCGCGGGATGTTCTATACTTGACGCGGGCTTGCCGCTCAGGGCGGCAATCGTGATCACAATAGCAAAGATTGCCAGTGCTGTACCAAGGTGCGCCGTAATGATCTGCGGCGGCAATTTCCAGAGAACCGTCAGCCCTCCCAGCACAATCTGGATCGCAAGCAGTATTGGAGCAACAATCGCCATTGTGAGCAAGACACGATCTTTACGGGCCCACGCGATAATCCCGATCAAGAGCAGCACGATCAAGATACTGACAGTTGCGGCAGTGAAGCGATGGAATTGTTCTAGGAACACATGATATGTTCCAGAGTAATATGCCTGGCCGTAGCAAAGCGGCCAATCCGGACAACTCAGGCCGGAGTTGGTAGCGAGAACGGTGCCACCGAGCGCGATCAGAAAATAGGTAACTACAGCCGCTACCCATGCTACGATGCGTATGGACTTCATAGAAGGACTCCTGACAAGTACATTTCAAAATATATGTATTGGCAAATTTCGAAGGAGTATTACTGTGGCTGTGGTAGCCACTGTCGCATGCCAGCCTCTAGCCCGATTACTTGACTGTTAAGGTCGGCCTTGCTATTTGAGCTCAGTGTCTCGAAAAAGAGCTGCTTACGCCCTTTGGCATCTATTATGAACGTTGCTGGATCATGTATCGAGCTCCCGTCTGAGCTAACCTGGTCATACACCTGGTACAAGCGATATACGGACTGCAGTTGTTTTGCTGTACCAGTGAGAAATAACCACTGATGCAACATCCCGTGCTTGATGGACCAGGCTTGCACCTCAGATATGCTGGTTGCAGTGGGATTGGCATTGATGGCGACCAGAGCTATCTGTTTGGCTGCAGAGGATCCTAACTGAGCCCTGGCGTCATACAAAATCTCAGCAGTCAGTGGACATAGGGTAGTACACCGCGCGTCGATGAATGCCAGAACTACCTCGCGACCGCGCAGGGAAGAAAGGGAGACTGCTTGACCGAACTGGTCGGTAAGTTTGAAGTCTGGCGCGGGCTGGCCCGACAATGGAAAGCCGCCAATGCCATTATTAGACGCCTGTACGGTTGCCTGATGGCGGTGAATTATGAGTAGTGTGGCGCCCCAGGCAGTCACAGTAATTATCACGAGCGCTGAAGTAGTAATAAAGGCGGCTAAAGCCAGTCTCCGCAAACCATCCGGATGCCGCATGGTCATTTCCTTTCACCTGAGACGAGTTTATTTTGAAGGGGTTCACGCCCCAGTTTTTTCCAGTCTGGCAGGTCGGCGTTTACCTCTCCGCGTTAGCCGCTTCCACGGCGATTTCTGTGTTATCCGACTCGTCTGGCAGCGAGGCAAACCAGCGCTGTACAAGGACGCTGAAAGCGATACCAAAGGGGACATCACCAAACGTCCACATGATGCCTGCTCCAAGTTGTTGATCTTGCAAGGCGGAGAATCCACCTCTCCCGGTGGCCAGCTGGGCATAAGGAGCGTAGAGGGGGTGCTGAGCAAATCCTAGCAGCACTGCCAGAACAACGTTCTGAACGATTGCGACACCTACGCAACCCATGCGTCCAATGTAACCCATGCGAATATGGAGTGGAGGTGATGGTATCACCAGCGTCCAGAAAAGGGCGCTCACTGCGATGAAGGTCAGATGCTCGCACCAGTCATGGATGATGCCGTTTGTCAGAGCAAGATCATAGAGAGGGGGCCAGTGCCAGGCCCAGGTACCGATGACCAGGAGCGCGCATGTGATGGCAGGCTGCCGCAGCCAACCTCCCAGCCGGTAGAGGGCGCGCCTGGTTCGCAGCTTTATGCATGCCTTGAAGAGCCGGCGAGCCTGGCGCGGCAGTCCCAGCCATATCGGCAGCAGCGGGGCTCCGGCCACGAGTAGGGGGGCCATGACGACCAGTAAGAGCAGGTGCTGGACCATGTGAACCCAGAAGAGCCGGGCAGAGAGGATGTCAACGGGGGCGGAAGCTGCCAGCAGGAAGGTAACCATCGCCCCGAGAAAGAAGACGCCGCGCCAGAGCCAGCTGTTCCCCTGCAATCCACCAATATCAAAACCAGTAGATACAGGGGCAGTTTTGGCCCTGGCAGCTTGCCTGGTCTGCTCCGCTTTGACGAGCATACGCCATCCACGGTAGTACAGGATTTCGGCAACAAGACACCCTAGGAGTATAATGGGTGGGACTGGCCACCCATTTGCATCAGCCCAGATGTTCATTGAAGCGCCTCCATATACCAACGGTCTGCACTAAAGGAATGTAGCGAACAGCCAAAGGATCACGCCGGCAATCACTGTGTAGTACCACCAGTAACCAGTGGCCTGTGCGATGTATGGATGCTCGACCAACCTGCCACGTATAATCCGCCCTAACAGAAGTAAGCCGATAATTGCTGCCAGCAGGAGGTGGAAGGCTGAATACCATGTAAGCAGCATGATCAAACTCGCGTAGGCATGGAAAGGGGCGGCATAGCCCAGGGTTAAGCCTACCCAAATTTGACCCGCCAGGGTCAAGATCATGAGGACCACGGCCAGAATGAAGATTGCCCGCTGACCGGCCCCCGGGTTCTTGCGCTCGCCTCGCTCCCACCCGTAGTAGGCGAGTCCGCTCAGCACCAGAACAACGGCTGTCAGCAGTCCCGGCAGGAGGGCGGGAGGATGTCCTCCCGCCCTGAATTGGCGCAGCGTATCGAGTGCGTTCAGGTAGCCACCCGCGGCTACGAGGGCAAGGATAGACAAAACGTCCGATATAATGAACATTATCACGCCCGCTTGCGCTCTCCCCGACCGGACGTGAGGCTCAAGGTGGTGCATTTCCTCGAAGGCGGTTATACTACTCATCGTATGTTACTTCTCCTATAGAATGCGATCAACTTTGTGCTTGTGGTGAAGGTGCGTCCATGGTATCAGGTGTTGCTGGTTCATGTAAACCAAAACCCTTATCCACGGGTTCAGACAATCCGTACTCGTAAGCCGTTCCTTTCACCTCGGGCAGGGTTGCAAAATTCTCAAGTGGTACAGGTGTGGGAACAGTCCACTCAAGCGTCCTGGCTCCCCACTCGTCGGCGGTGGCAACTTCGCCGCGCGCCAGCGAGATAATCACGTTGTACACTGCCACAAACACCGATACCGCGATCAGGATAGCAAACAGGCTGGCGATCAGATTGGCGGTTGCATACAAAGGTGAAACATTGGCCGACCAGCGGGGTTCACCCTGTAGGCCCGCGTAGAACAGTGACAGGAATGTCCCCAGGAAACCGATTTCGAAGAGCCAGAAATGCAGAGCCCCCAGTCGCGGATTGAGTCGACGCCCCAGCATTTTTGGAAACCAGTAGTAGAAGCCGGCGAAAGCCCCGAAGACCATGCTCCCAACAAGGGTGAAATGGAAGTGCGCCGTGACAAACATGCCGCCATGTAAAATTTCATCGGTCGGCAGATCCGCCAGGTATATGCCGGTGATTCCTCCGACGACGAAGTTCACCAGCATGCCCGCCACAAACAGCAGTGGGACCGTGATCCAGATCCTGCCACGCCAGAGCGTTCCCACCAGGGCCAGGAAGAAGAAACCGGTGGGAATAGAAATTAATTCTGTGTCGAGCATGTAGGGGGCGTCCAGGGCAGTATTTGACCCGCTCGTATAGAGGTGGTGCCCCCAGACGAGCACGCTCAGTATACAGATAGTGATCAGGCTGCCAAGCAGCATGCGCCGACCAAACACGGTCTTGCGGGAAAAGACAGCGCTTAACTCAGCAGCTACTGCCATTGCTGGCAGTGCGATCACGTAAACCTCGGGGTGGCCCATGAACCAGAACAGGTGCTCATACAGCCAGTTACTACCACCGTTGGCGGCAATAAAGAAGGACGTATGGAAGACGCGGTCCGTCAAGACCATCACCTGCGAGATAAGAAAGGAGGGGAAGGCCGTCAGACCAAGGAATACCGAAAGCATCACACCCCAGACGAATATCGGGAGTCGCGCCAGGGTCATGCCCTTGGTGCGCAGCACGAGCACAGTCGTTATGATATTCAGTGCCGCCACAGTTGTTGAGATGGCAAAGAGGATGATGGTGAAGCAGTATGCATCCATGCCAGGGGTTAACCCCTGGACAGCAAGTGGTGCATAACCGGTCCATCCTGTCGGGAAGCCGCCCAGGAACAGTGTGGAAAGGAATACGGGAATGGCGGCGAAAAGCAGCCAGTAGCTCAGCGCGTTGAGGCGGGGAAACGCCATGTCACGCGCGCCGATCATGATGGGCAGCACGAAGTTTCCGAAGGGACCGCTGACCATGACGATTGAGGCTACAATCATGAGGATGCCGTGCATGCCCACAATGGTGTTGTAGGTAGAAGGCGTGAAGAAGATCGCCCCCGGCACCGATTGCTCCAGCCGGATCGAGAATGCCCCCATTGAGCCGACGAAAAAGAGCACAAGCACTGTTGCCAGGTATTGCATCCCGACGACTTTGTGGTCGGTAGTATAGCGGAAGTAGCGCCAGAGGCCCTGATCTTTGCCTGCCAGGTCCAGCGCCTCTTCAAGGGTATCGTCGTGGCGAGCAAAACCCCACCTCCAGATGCCGTTGAAGGCCCCTATGCCCGCGAAGAAGAAAAGCGTCCAGCCTGTGTAGGCAAACACCACCTGCGCGTCGTAGTTGTCTGGCTGCAGAGCGCGCACGATAAAGTAAACGACGACAGCGCCTACAACGCCGAGTACCACTCCCGAAACCACACTCGGGAAAAGCAGTTGCCTGAGAGTGTAGTGCCTGGGTACGATCACTGCGGCTTCGTTCGTTGTTGTAGTTTCGCTCATGGGTGTCCTCCTTGACTTGTGATCCAGGAATTGAATGTCGATTGATCAACCACCTTCAATGACGACCACATATAGGAATGATAGAGCCCGCACAATTCCACGCAGACCACCGGGTATTGTCCAATCGCCGTCGGCGTCGTGTATGGTGTAGTGGTCACCTGTCCCGGATTTGCGTCGACGCGCACCCCAAGGGTGCGGACGGCAAAGCCGTGCAGCACATCTTTCGAGGTGACGACGAATTGCACCGCACGATTCACCGGCAGTTCAAGCACCTGGCCCTGACTGGACACTCCATACTGCGGGTAGTAAAAAGTCCACGTCCATTGCTGCCCGGTTACCTGGACTACAAGGGGGTTGGCCGGTGCGGCAGAGGCCTCCTGGTAATAGGCAACCAGACCATAGATGATGAGAAATAGACACAGAACACTGGTGATGCCCAAAAAGCCGACCTGGAGCATCGGCCTGGGCTTTAGAGGGAGCGCATCCTCCCTGGGCCTCTCCCTGACCCTGAATGCGAACATGCTGTAGGCAAGAAAGACAAAGACGAACAGGGCCACCGGTATGGCCAGGACGGTAAGCAATACAATCGTGAAGTTATCGACGCTGCCAAGATTGCTGGCAGTCGGTGGGAGAATATATGGGAGCAGGAATATACATGCTACCATCCCAATAACAGAGAGCACGACCCAGATAGTGAGTACGCGTCGAAAATGATCTGGTTCCCTGCTTGCCGGTGTTGCAGCTGGCGTCGGCGGCGGTGGTGGTGTTGGTGCAACGCTGCCAGCGTTTGCATCAATGTTGGCTTCAGACATCGTATCCCCCTTAATAATTTGCTACTGTCACCGTTCCTGCCATGTACCCGGTGGTTGACATCGGCCCGCTAAAACCATAGGGAATGCCGCGATCGCTTCCACAAGGAACATAGCAATGCCAGACATAGGTATCGGCCGCTCCCGTACGGAACTGGAAAGAGATGACGTTGGGCTTCGGGTAACTCTGTCCATTAACGTCCACATTGGGAGCGTTGTCCGGGACCCCGAGGAGAGGTACACTGACGAACAGCGGGTTGGCAGAGTCGGGGGTTGTTTGCAGGGTGAACGTGTGGGCCGCATCGTCCGGATTGATCTTTGTCATGGGACGACCGTTGTACATCGCGACACCTCCTACTGTTCCCCGTACCTGTGAGAAGTAATCGTTGACCAGGCCGCTGGCGGAGTCATACTGGTTGATTATTACAGTGACCAGGGTGTTCGGAGGAACCTCCCAGGTTGTGCCCTGGGAAGCATCTGTAGATGAGCAATAGGTTACCCAGTTGATCTGCGGTTCTCCCTCGCTAGCATGGCACACATGACTGTCGGGAAATGTCGAGAGATTGAGCGTCGCAGTGCCAGGGCCCGTTTTCTGTGCTTGCAACACTTGGGGTTCGTAACCAAGTGCCGTTGAAGAACGAAGAGCCAGCACGATTCCGGCGACTATACCGAAACCTAAAACGATGGATACGATGATGCCAATTACAAAGCCTGATGACTGCCGTTTCATAACGGTCCTCCTATCTGTGGGTTAGACGTAAGAACCAGAAGGGGCATCCTTACCCCTTCTGCGGCAAATGACTTTTGCTACTTGCATTGTACTAGTTGGACATCCTGCTGTTAAAAAAAATTATAACATATATAACATACAAAGACATCCAATGGAATCAAAAACTCATTGACTTTCTGAAATCTTTTAATCTATGGCAGGTGAAGGTCTGGAGTGCCATAAGAGTTTTCCCCCTATCTTATGCATTAAGCAAGCATGCTCAAAGTATAACAGAAGAATTAAATCTTGACAACACATTTCCCATCACAAAATGTGCGACATTGACTTACGGGAGATCATACCTTAGGGGTGACTGCCATGTCCCAGGTTTGAACGGGATCAGAAGGGGATACATCTAGACTACAAGAACATCCTGTGGTAGACTCATCGAAAGAAAAATGAGGACGGAGGCTAAGCAGGTCATCCAAGATACATTGAAGGGAAAACATGATCGTGATTTCGATTTCACGCATATATTGCTATCGCTTCTGTTTCTATTTTCGCTGTTATTGCTCGTAGGATTATACTCTTTGCCAGCTCATGCAGATGGGGGCGCGCCTCAGCTCGCCTATGTGGCAGGAGCTACACAAGGCATCAGCATCATTGATATCGCGCGAAGGCGTGTAACTGGAACGATTGCTGTAGAAGGGGATCCACGCACGGTCTTGCTGAGTCCGGATGGGAATGCGCTGTATGTCACGCAGCCAACGCTTGGACGGGTTGCGGTGATCATTGCGAGAACGGGGAGGACTCTCTGCACAGCCAACTTTTCTGGTCAACCATCACTGCTGGCACTCAGTCTGGATGCAACAGTCCTGTATGCGGCGGGCCAGGGAGATACCAGGGTGCGTGCGCTTGATCCCGCGACCTGCGCAGTCCAACACACCTTCGAGACTCATGAACCCGTCTATGGACTAGCAGTGACGGCGTCGACGGCAACTGATGCCACTCCCTCAACTCCCAATCAGCTCTGGATCACCGGGGCCACTTCGCTCACCGTCTTCGAGGTGAACGGACACCTCCTTGGCTCTGTGCCTATTGATGGTGGACCACAAAATATCTGCATTCCTGGTGGCTTTACTGCTTATGTTACCACCCGCCAGGGCACCGTCGTTGCCGTTGACCTGAATACACGGAAGGTTATGCGTACTCTGGTCAGGGGAGGACAATTTGGTCCAATGGATTATAATGCAACCACAGGCGAGGTCTATGTGCCTGATCGACAGCACAATCAACTGGATGTCCTGGACCCTGTGACAGCGGACACAACTGTGACGCAGCAGGAACCAGCGCGGATTCTCCGCCTGAACAGTTCCCCGCAATCAGTTGCCATCACCAGCGATGGGCAACTCGGCTTCGTGGCGCTCTCCAACGGTCAGGTAATGATGCTCGACGTCCCTGAACGAAGCATAGTCACCAGCATGGCAGTCGGTGGAACGCCACACTTCATCATCACTGGTCTCTACCCACCTGTACATAATCCTACATTTACTCCACAGCAGACGACAACTCCGCCATCATCGGCAAAGCCTATCAGTCTTCTACTTCTCATTGCCTCGATAGTACTGGCGGGAGTACTCTTGCTGGGTACACTCTGGCTTTTTTGGAGACGCTACCAGAAATGGCTCACTGTTCAACGTTCTACCCGCAAGCGCCTCTAGCGTCTTTTGCGAGTTCTGTTGCAAAAAAGTCCGGTTGCTGAGGGAGCAGTATTCGCCTGTCACCCTTTCTCTCACTCTGGCGTACTATCAATGCAATTGAAAAAGTTCTAGCTCATCAATTGTTGTGCAGTAACAGGGCTGCTCATGCAGATGAAGCAAGATAGAGCAGCCAGGATATTTCGTACCATAGCAGAAAGAGGGACTACACATGGATGAACACACAGAACTGCGAGAAAGGCAACGAAATGAAGAGATGCGCCAGGTCCAGGAAAAACGCCTGTCTCTTCCACATTTTCCATGGCCCACCTCCAAACCTGGCCCATACGCGACGCCACCACCACCAGGAGAAAGGCCAATGCCAGGGCGCACAGATCAGATGGTTGAAATCGCCTACAACCAGGAAACTGGGGTACCGGCTACCGATGATCCCAGAAAATGGTTTCCGGATGAAGCCAGAGCGGGGGCAACCGGCTTTGATCAACTGGAGACGGCCCAGGAAGTGACAAGGAAAAGGAAAAAGCGCAAGTAGGCTGTCAGCACCACAGGAGAAAGACTTACGCCAGCGATATCTGCACATATGAACCATCTGGCGAGTTCCCCTGGGGGAGACCCTGTGTTGAAACAACAACTGAGGTGACGAGGCGCGTGTCATCAGGGGACCATGCCATTGCAAAGACCGGCACGTCTACGTAAAAGGAGAAATTGCGCTCGGTATATGCATCCCAGCCTAACACGACGGCACAGATATCGCCGCAATAGACCTGGGTTACTGCCGCGATGCGTTTCCCATGGTGTGACCAGGCAACATCAAAGATGAGGTCAGGGAGTACTCCTTTGGCAGGATTATTTTGTGCAGCTTGCACATTGTAGCCACGATAGACATAGACAACTGCACCTGTCGCCGCATCCCACACCTGCACCGTTTTGTCCCACGAACCGGAAACTATGTGCTTCCCATCAGGCGACCAGGAAACCGAGCTTACTTTGTCGGTATGACCACGGTAGGTATATATATGATTTCCGGTCGTGGCATCCAGGATCTGAACAGTATTGTCCGAAGCAGCAGAGGCGATCCGCTGGCTATCGGGCGACCACACTAGGGAGTTTACGCTCGCTTGATGGCCACGATAGACGTACTTCTGCTTGCCAGTTGCGACATCCCACAGACGCACGGTGGCATCTGCAGAGCCAGAGGCAATGTATTTGCCATCCGGTGACCACGCTACCGTCATCACGATGTCGGTATGCTCATGATAGATGGCGACATGCTCGCTGGTAATAGCATCCCACACCTGTATCGTTTTATCGATGGAACCTGAGACAACGCGAGTACCTTCTGGTGACCAGGCCACTGCTTGCACCCCGGCAGTATGACCGCGATAAATAGAGGGTTGAAAATGATCGCCGGGGTTCGCTGCCCAGACCTGCACAGTCTGATCTAAAGATCCCGAAGCGATGTACTTGCCGTTGGGCGACCAGGCTACTGTTGTTATACGACTAGTATGACCACGATAGGTATACAGTACACTTCCTCGAGGACGAGGGGTAGGAACGGGAACAGCAGATGACGATGAGAAAAGAGATTGGGCACACCCTTCTAGACTCATAGTTAACATTAATCCTGCCAGACTCTGGAGAACGTCACGGCGAGAGGGAAACCCCATGAGTGAGCCCGTTTGTTTACACACCATCGGCGCATCCCTTTCTGGATGATACCTACTGAGCGACAATGAGGAGACAGGACTGATTTTGTAACTGTCAATGTTGCTTCATTCAGTTATATTCAAGAGGATAACATGCCAACTATGTAACTGTCAATATTTTTTAGAGGGTTTCACTGATCTTCTTTCCATCTCAACCGTTGTATGAGAAAGTTCTCATATGTTTCCAATGGAAAATCAAGAGGAATGACCTATGCTTAAGCATGTGGGGAAGAGACCCCGCTGATTGGGCGGAAGACACCCGCTCGTAGCCAGGACGGCCCTCCTGAGAGCATGCCCTGATCACTCATAGGAAGATACTTGATAGGAAGATTGGAGAAGCAATGGAAAAGAATCCATATCAATATGATACAACCGTTCAGTGGATACCACAACAGAATCAGCTCTATGAAGGCAGGTATGTCACTCCACACACTGGCCAGTTGCGACCTCAGGTTTTACAGAACGAGAGACCGCAAGCAAGAAGTGGAAATCAGAAGCCCAGGCCGCCAGAGAAGATGCCGAAGGCACGTGCATTGGCCCTGGCCCACACGTTCAAGAAGTGGCTGGCCGTTGCTGCGCTCATTAGTTTCGGCACGTTCAGCGGGCTAGTCGCCTTTCACCAGGCGAGTATCACCACCTCCAGCCAGACTAGTCAGACCAACAAGACATCGTCAGGATCTTCCCAGGCGACGCCAACAACTTCGTCTTCATCTCAAAATAGCAGTAGTTTCTTGAATCAGCAAGGAGGGAACAACTTTGGATCAAGCAGCTCTTCGCAAACACCCGTCAGCGGAACCCACACCTCCTGACTATAGCATTCCTAACGGCATGCGTCGTGAGGAATTTCGAGCAATGGGAACGACCATTTCCCTGCTGCTTCCCGAAAGTCAGGCAGCACAGGGAGCGCGGATCGTTCGCTCGCTCTTTAGCGAATGGGAACAGGTCTTGAGCCGTTTCTTACCCAACAGTGAGCTGTCGCAGCTCAATGCACGCGCGGGAACGCCTGTGGCTGTCAGTGACCTGCTCTATGCTGTCCTGGCGACTGCACTCACCGCTGCCCAGGCCACCCAGGGCGTCTATGATCCCGCCCTGCTGGATCAATTAGTGCGGGCGGGTTATGACCGTACCTTCGATGACCTTCCGGCTGTCCGTTTCGATCCCATCATACCTGGAGAGCCAGGAGGACGATGGCGTAGCATTAAGGTAGACCCGATACGTCGACGCGTGACCCTACCCGTCGGCATCAAGCTTGACTTCGGAGGGATCGCCAAGGGAATGGCCGTAGATGCCGCGCTGGAGCAACTGCGCCAGAACGGGATCAGAACCGCCCTGGTCAACGCGGGAGGCGATCTGGCCGTCCTGGGACTTTCTCCGGATGCAGAGCAGTGGCCGATCACCGTGCCAGGGCAGGGGCAGTCCTGGACGATCCCGCTGCACCACGGGGCTGTTGCCACCTCTGGCATTGCGCGTCGCCACTGGTGGCAAGGCAACACGCTCCAGCATCACTTGCTGGATCCACGCACCGGGCTGCCTGCCCAAAGCGATCTCTGGTCGGTCACCGTCGTGGCCGACCGCTGCGTGCAGGCCGAGGTGACGGCGAAAGTCGCCTTTATTCTCGGTTCAAAGCAGGGGGCAGAGTTTCTGCGCAGGCACCATATTGCGGGCCTGCTGGTGCATGAGGATGGTACCTGGCAAATCGTGGAACCCTGGCCGGTGCATCTTATGAAGGAAGTTTAAATTATGAAAACCTTCTGATTATTCTCCCTGTGCTCGTGCAGGGAAACGTCTCAAGCACTGTGTCTCAAGGCCGAGGGCTACTGGGCAGCTCAAGGCGTAAACCAGGCAACCGGCCAGCCAATCCCCACTTCCGAATGGATAGACCGTCTCGCGCCCAAGGCCCTGGCAACGATGCGCGCTCACGCTCTGGGGCGGGAAGCTATGATCATAGGCTCTGTTCAACTTGAACCTGCTGGGATGGTCTTCTTGCGCACCGACATCGGCGGTATGCGGGTCCTGGATATGCTGGTTGGAGATCCCTTGCCGCGCATATGTTGAGCAAAGCTTGGCCAAACCCGCTCTGCTTGTAGCCGCCGTGGGGCATCTCCGAGGCAATAGCGATGTGCTCGTTAATCCAGACAGTGCCCGACTGAAGCTGCGCCGCGACGCGGTTGGCGCGGAAGACATCGCGCGTCCAGACGGAGGCCGCCAGACCATAGTCGCAGTCGTTGGCAAGTCGTACGCCCTCCTCTTCGCTTTCGAAGGGCAGCACGCAGAGCACTGGCCCGAAAATCTCCTGCTGCACCACCTCGTCGCGTTGGCTGACGGGGAGGATAACCGTCGGCTCGTAGTAAAAGCCGTTGTCGAGTTGGGCCTCGGTAGGGCGTTTGCCGCCCGCCACGATCTCCGCACCAGCCGCTAGAGCCCGCTTGACCATGCTCTCGACGCGCTCTCGCTGCTGCCTCGAGATCAGCGGCCCCATTTCCGTCGCCGCATCCTCTGGCAGCCCAATCTTGATGCTGTGTACGACTTCTAGCAAGCGCTGCATGAACGCATCAAAGACCTCGCGCTGGCAGTAGACCCGTGTTGCGGCAGTACAGTCCTGGCCGGAGTTAATGTATGCGCCCATCACAGCACCATGTGCAGCGGCCTCAATGTTGGCATCCCCGAAGAGGACGAAGGGTGCTTTACCGCCCAACTCCAGGTGCAGCTTTTTGACGGTGGCAGTGGTGCATGATTTTACAGACCAGTACCCATTCCCCAGACGATGCTTGCGAAGTGGTAACGGGCTGAGCTCCTGACCGATTAGTTGTAACAAGCGTGTATTATTTAAGTAGGTCTCTGAGGACAGTTAAAGCACCAACCCACTGGTGTGCTCTGTTGTCCCGGCTAGTCTCAACAGGAGTGACACCTCTGATGCGGAGTGCCTTATGCCTGTACCTGTTTCACTATCGTGGTTTTACTGCGCAGCCAAGGAAGTGGTATGGCTCCTTGCTCCTTCGTTTTTCATGATTGGGCAGGTTAATATTATTAGCTCTCGAGCATATCCTGCTTGCAGAAAATGAAACCGCTAAACTTCTAACTTTATTTTTAGGAGAGAAATGAACCATGATATCTGCAGAAGTTGATGCCATTGAGGAGGTCCGTGCCCTTTTAGACGAATACGAGCAGTTTCTCGCAGGGAAAGCCGAGGGAACGACGGATGCCTATCTTCGTACGGTACGCCAGCTGATAGTATGGGTTGCTCTGTTTCCTGGCAATGAAGGACATTTTCAGCCGCAGCAGTTGACGAAAGCGGTAGTAGAGCTATACCTGGCTCAGTTAGAGCAGGAAGGGTTTAGTATCAACCATCGTGCGCGGGTGAAATCGACCATCAGCAATTTTGCTCGTTTTCTGATTGAGGAGAAGGAGTTGCTCCAACGGAACCCAACCCGTGGAATTGATCTTCCTCCCGCGCCACTACTCACTCCTCAACCGCTCTCGGAAGATCAGCGCTCTATCCTGCGCTTGTTGGTCGAGCAAGCAGGAAATCGACGTGGAGCAGCCCTCTTCGCCCTGGGCTACTGGGCGGGATGCCGGGTGAGCGATATCTCCTGGCTGCAGATGGCTCATACCCATGTTGATGCCAGTGTGGGATGGCTCCACGTGGGTTGTAATGAGAGCAAGGGACGTGATATCGATCTGATGGAAGAAGCCCGCAAGCCCCTTTATGAGTACTTGCAAGCCACTGGCGACGCAGACCGTACCTATGTGTTTATATCGCAGCGCAGCAAGCGTTTGACCGAAGAAGGGATCTACTATTGGTTCCACACGCTCAAGACTCAGGCGACGGAGAACCAATGGGAGTTGATCCAGCATCTCACCTTCCATGGCTTGCGCCAGGACTTCACCTATCGGGCACGAGAGGCAGGGTGGTCACCTGAAGAAGTGGCGAACTATCTTGGGCTTGTCACCGCTCTTCCGATTTTTTTGTGAATCCCTGCGAAATTCATGGACAGCGCCGACAGATCGAGATTAGCACCCGTACTGATGAGAACTGGATTGTGGTTTCGCCAATCCTGTAATCCTTGCCTGGAGGAACGATGTTACAACCAGATTGCGAACCTATCATGCAAACGATTCAAAGTCTCGCACAGCAAATTCAGGAAATTGACTATCGAATAGGTGTTCTTGAGGCTAAAGCGTTGCAACTTAATGCACTACAATATATCGTTTCACAGCGAAAGGTTGATGGCCTCGTCAGGGTAAAGCACACGCTCCAGGACAAATGGAATAACGCGATGAGCGAGTTTGCCATCTGTAAATCGGCAGATCCTACTTACCAGCCATTTGACCGAGATCATGCCCTGGCAGATGATTTTCCAATGGAGAAAGGGAGCATCTCAATGGGTGTAATAGCTCTTGTGCAAACTGCTATAAACGCCTGGGAGTCAGGGGATGCAAACAGTCTTGCTTCCTGCCTAGCGGACGACGTTGTCTGTAAGGGTTTCCTGCCCCAACCTATCGATAAAGAACAGTATATTGACTTCATGAGTGCAGTCATGCTGGCCTTCCCTGATTGGTCATTTAACGAGCATGTCTTAGATGAAACGCCTTTCATGGAATCCAGTCAACGCGTGTTCTACGTCACTCAAATTACTGGCACGCATACAAACGAGTTGATCCTGCCAGACCTTCCCGTCATACCTGCCACGGGGACGAAGATTGCATTACCATTCAGGCACCTTGAGTATATTGTCACAGGCGATACCATCAAGACGATCTCAGCCGATTTTTCACCCAATGCTCTGGAGGAGATTCTTGCGCAACTCGGGATGGTGCTCCCCTAAGCATCTAGTCTGACCAGTAACTCAGGTCTTCCCTCACCTGCCAAAGAAGCGCTGGGTGAAGGTCGCAATAAAGCTGACCTCGATCAGCAGACCCAGCACCGCCTCTGCGGCAGCCAGGCGAGCAAAGGCGTCGCCGAGTGTCACGTTCTGGAGAAAAAAGCCACGTCCGTGAAAGCTGCTCACACTCAAGACCAGTGCTTCATCCCAGCTGAGATGGGTGGCACCATGGGCGTTGAGCAGATAGAGACTCATGAAGGCGAAGATGACGATGAGGTAGGCCATCAGACACCTGCCTGGCCGGTACCCGTAGCCTGCCAGCAGATCGAGTATCAGTGAGAACAGGTATGGGCCGTACTTAGCTTGCCGCCGCAAGACGATGCGCTGCAGGAGCTGCGCACGGTAGGCGAAGCGTGCCGCCTCATCATCGAGTCCCTGTGCCCGCAATGCTATGGCCAGCTGGCGATTGGCCCGCACCGCTGCCTCATATTCCTCCAACCGGGTCACGCTGTTTTTTCTCTTCCCTGCGTGCGTGGTCTGTCGTGCCTCGTGCTCATCACCAAGCATGTCCACCTGCGACCACTGCACGACCGCGAGATTGACGTTGCCCCATTGGGCGTCTGCCAGCGACGGACCGATGTGCTGTTCACCGCTCCCCCAGACTTTTTTCAGGTGTGCTTCCACAATATGCGTTCTGCTGAGTCTGGCCCCCTCCAGGTGCGCCTTGTAGAGGAAGGCTCGCTCCAGGTGCGCCTTGTACAGAGCGGTGTCCTCCAGATGGGCCTCGTTGAGGTACGCCCCCTCCAGATGCGACCCACTCAGGTTGGCCTTCTGCAGACGGGCCCCACTGAGATAGCCTTCCTCCAGATACGCCTCGCTCAGGTCGGCCTCCTCCAGATGCGCCTCGCTCAGGTAGACTTTCTCCAGACGGGCTTCGCTTAAGTCGGCTTTCTCTAAGTGCACCCCATCGAGATACGCTTGCTCCAGGTGCGCCCCTCTGAGACGGGCCGATTGCAGATCCGCCTCGCTCAGGTCGGCTTTCGCCATGGAGGCTTCGCTGAGGTCGGCTTCCTTCA
>Ga0209647_1000794_pt1 | contig 28754 bp, 27 predicted proteins | sample GraSoi_2013_60cm_FD_185827 | JGI IMG/M metagenome (GOLD analysis project Ga0209647, IMG submission 185827) | Grasslands soil microbial communities from the Angelo Coastal Reserve, California, USA - Sample 9_17_2013_60cm (SPAdes) (version 2) | ecosystem: Environmental > Terrestrial > Soil >... | reverse complement strand
GTTCGGGACGGAAAGTAAATTCGCACTGGCTGGGGCCAAGCTCGACTTCCACCGAACGCAACGGCAGACCGAGTTGCTCGATGCCGCGGCGCAGAATTTCGATTGCTGGATCGAGCATGTCGAAACGCGACTCGGTGAGGTACTGATGGCCTTGCGTGAGCAGACTGACTTCCGGCGCTTCCGGCGGCCAGGTGGCGTCAGCCGGCGCCAGCCGCGGATTCTCAAGCTTGAACAGGTGGAATTCGACTTCCAACCCCGCAACGAAATCGAACCCGGCCTTGGCGAGGGTTGCCAGCGCGTCGCGACAGCGCGCACGCGTTGAATACGGCACCGGCCTGCCGTTGCCAAAATAAATGTCGCACAGCAACCAGCCGGTCTTGTTTGCCCAAGGGAGAATGCGAAACGTCGTCGGATCGGCGACCATGACGAAGTCGCTGCCACCCTGCATCTCGTCCAAGGCGAAACCGCCGCCCGGCGTGAACACCGGGTAGACGGTGCGGTGCGCCGTGTCCTTGGCGAGCAGCGTCGTGGTCATGGTAACGCCGTTGCGCATCGCATTTGCGGCTTCCGATGCGAGCAACGTCTTGCCGCGCAAAACGCCGTGCTGGTCGGCGAAGGAGAAGCGAACGACCTCGAGTTCTTCTTTCTTGATGATGCGGTCGACCTGCACAGCGGCTTTTGACTGCGCGTCGTTCCACAGGCTGTGGCGTTCGATGAAACTGGTCGGTTTACGCGAACGCGGGGGCATTACGGCCTAGTGCCCATTGGGCCAGCTCGCAGCCTTACGTTTGCTCGCCTCGCTCTTTTGCCAATAGCCCTGCCAGTCGTCGGCGGGGCCGATACCGTCGATCGCCGCAGGCCCGGTGATGCTCGTGGCCTGTGCGGGTTCGAGCACCATGATCGGCCTCTCGCCTTTGCTTGTCTGTTCGATCGACTGCCTCAGCAGCCGGCGGTAAGCAGCAATTGCTTTGTCCGAAGTGCCGAGATGCTCGCTGCTGCGATCTTGGATCGTGCCCATCGACTCGCAGGCCCACTGGTCATGCACGTTGATGTCGGCACCCATGCCGGTAAAGGTCTCGTGCTCCTGCTCGTGCGGATCGAAGCCGTAGTCGTTGCTCTTGTTCTTGTTTGGGATGTAATCGGGCAGCTGATAGAGCGCCAGGCGTTGACGCCGCATTTCGTCCTTGTCGACGGGAGCGCCGAAGCTCGTGAAGATCGCGTACCAATAGTGCTTCTCGTCGCTGATCGGCACGTGCCACTGCGTGATCGTCATCTCGCGGCTCATCGGAATGATGAACGCATTGGGAAACATCAGGTTGGTGACGCGTACATGCGTACTCGCTTTACTGATCTGGCGAAGCGTCACCAGCCGGAAGCCGAACTCGGTTGGTTCGACTTCGATGCGAGGCCGGGTGAACTCGCGCATGATCTGCGACATCGGCATGTCGGAATCGCGCGACGTGTCGCGGAATAATTTACCGTAGGCCTGGCTTGGATCTTCGTCCTGGAAGAACCGATGCAGGAACGAGGTGTGGACCGGATCGATGCCCACTTCGAGCGACTGCAGCCAATTGCAGTCGATCATGCCTTTGAACGCGAAGGTGTGGCTGGCGGGTGCGACGAAACAGTCGAAATGCGGAAACGCCGGCGGCTCACCCGGCCCGAGATAAGCGAAAAGAATACCACTCTTCTCTACCACTGGATATGATTTCTGCCGAACATTTACGCAGAGATTGCTGTCGTCGGGTTCAGCCGGTGTCTCGAGACACTGTCCATGCACGTCGAACAGCCAGCCATGGAAGGCGCAACGCAGGCCGCCATTTTCCAGCCGGCCGTAAGCGAGGTCGGTGCCGCGATGCGGGCAGCGACGGCCGATCAAGCCGTACCGGCCCTGCTCGTCCTTGAAGATCACCAGATCTTCGCCAAACAACCGTATCGGTTTGACCGGACGGTTGCCGGAAAGCTCATCGACCAACGCCGCCGGCTGCCAATAACGCCGCATCAAGGCGCCTGCCGGCGTGCCCGCTCCGGTTCGGGTGATGAAATCGTTCTGCTCTGCACTCAACATCGCCAGCCGTCCCCTTTACCGGCGGCCGACTCTATACGAAGTCCGCAACGGACAGGAAGCTGTGCCAAAGCCCGCATAAACAAAGCGGCCGGCGCAAGGGCCGGCCGCAACTCATGGGCGCTGGGCACTCAGCCCGAATGGCGCGCAGCCCAACCCGTGTCCATGCGCCGGCGCCAAGCGGTCTGCCGTAGGCCCGTCAGGCGTTGTGCGGTGGTCTTGGCTTCAGCGCGGCTCATTGCCGCGCACGTTCGGTATTCGAGATCGGCCACGCGTGACACCAGCGGCTCCTTGCGGAAGAGCCGGGCAAATGTGCTGACGCCGCCGTTCAATTTCAGATCAGCGAGCGAATTGGCGACATTGCCGGAATGACCGAATGCAACGACCCTACCGGTCATCGTGTGGCGGACTTCGTAAACTCCAGGGCCTATGGGGGCTTCGACGTGTTCTCCGCTCTGCGCATCGGGAAATCGTTTCCAAGTACTCCAAGTCTGAACCATAAAACTCCCTCAATATCGCTATCGTTCAAAAACGCGCACCAGCAACGCGACAACTAACCATTGGTTCCGCCGGGTCAACCGGGCCTGTTGATAAGCGGGTAATCGCGGCCGCAATTAGGCGGCGATAAAAATCAACGTATTTACAGTTACGTAGCGGAGTTAACGACACAAGTTAATGGCCAGGTAGGACAAGCACCTTCGGCTTTGCCGGGAGGCTCGTTTTGGATACCACCAATGATGGTATTTCGGCGACGTCCACGTCCCATTCCTGCCGCACACGCTGCAAAAAGTGGTCGAGCGTAAAGGCGCTGAAATAGTGCATCGGGATCATAAGCGGCGCCTTGAGCGCGTGCAGTACCTCCACCATGCCGTCGAGATCGAGCGTGTAGGACCCGTCCACCGGCACCAGCACAATGTCGACGCGGCCAATTTCATTGAGCTGCTGTTGAGTCAGCGTGTGATGCAGATGGCCGAGATGTGCGATGCAGAGGTTTGCGACCTCGAAGATGAAGATTGAATTGCCGTGACGCTCGGTGCCGCCATCGAACGTACGGATGTTGGTCGGGACGTTGCGCACACGCACGTCTTTGTATTGCAGATCGACGCGCGCCGGCTTCTCGTCGTCGGCCCAGCCATGCAGCACGTATTTGATGCCCGGGTCCGGCGACAACGTGTAATGCGTCGAATGTGCGTGATTCATCGTCGCGATATCGGGCAGTATCGGCGGCCTGACATAGTCGTTGTAGTCGGTGGCAATCCGAACGAGCTGCGGACTTTCGATCAGGAAAGTCGAATGTCCGACGTAACTGATGCGCGCCTGATCGCGCTCAAGAGCAGCAAGGCGCAGCGCGGCTGGCTCAACAAAGGGTGGTCGCGCCGCGATCAGGCCCGGGCAGCTTTGCGTCATTTCAGGCTTGGCGGGAGGCGCCGCCCCTTGCGCGGTGGCTTGCGTCGCCACCGCGATGGCACACACCGCGGCCGAGAGGATTTTTAGCAAAGCGTTGTACATGACGAACCCGCGTCACCTAAAGCGGCAGGAAATCTGACACGCTTTTGCCAGGCTCGCTACCGGCCTCACGCGCAAATGAAGAGCGGCGCCCGAAGGCGCCGTCAATTGCCGTTCACGGGATCTTTGCGATCAGAATTGTTCGAAGTAGCGACGGTCGCGCATCGAGACGATGATTCCCTTCGGGGTCACCACCAGCCAGCGCCCATCCTGCCGCTTGATCTGTTCGACCGGACCGAGACCCGGCAATGGCGCGCCGGGTACGACCTGGTATACGTCGCCATGACCCTGCACATAAACGTAGCCGTCGTGCGTTTCACGGATCGACCAATCCGCCACAATCGACAAACGTGGCGACGGTGGCGCTTCCGCGGCGGGCGCGGGACGCGGCGTCGGAAGAGGCGCAGCCTGCTGCTGTGGCGGAATCGTTTGCGGTGCTGGCGGGGTCGTTTGCGGCGGCGCGATTGAGCCGGTGATTTCTGCGCCGTCGCGATTGAGGCGTTCGCTGATTTTCGCGATCTGACTATGTGCGGATTTGTTCGCTGTTTCGAGGCCCGCCTTCAGGGCTGTGATTTCCTTGGTGAGCCGAGCAATCGACTGTTGCGTCGCCCTGTTTTCCTCGACCGCGATGTCAATTGTTGCAGGCCTCGAAAAGCTGCCACTGGTTGCCGCACCAAAGACCGCGCCGAGTACGGCCGCGAGCGCTACCGAAGCGGCGAGTAAAGCATGGCGTTTGTGCCGGGGCCGCAAAGTGAATCGCGGAAGAATTGACGGGGCCCGCGGAACATCTTCTAAGCCGGCAACGTGCGCCGTTTCTTCCGGTAGGGTTGCAGCGAGGGGCTCCGCCGTGGCCGGTTCGGCCGCCGCTTCCGATGTTGCCGGGGAGATCGACGGAGACTCCACGGACGGCAACTCGATCTTGGGTTGCGCCTGAACCGGCGCGCTGTCCGGGTTTGCGAGCGCCTCGCTGCCTGCTATCTCGGTTTTGCGCTTTGCCATGGCCCGACGTCCTCGCTTGGCTATTCACCAATCGGTAACCACGTTCGGTTACCAATTGGTTACCAATCGCTTGCGAGCACTGTGGCGCTGCGTCTACTGACGTATCCGAGGACCTTGCATCGTATCCTGACGAAGGATACCCGCCGGTCAGCGTGAGATACTGGTTTTATGCCGGCGTCTCACGCCCATTTCTCCACCAGCAATTTCGAAGAAGGCGCTCTAGAGCGGCAGGCCGTTTTCAGCCGCGCGGGCTTTCAATGACACGGCCGGTCGCGCGCCGATGTGCTGGATAACTTCTGCCGCCGCGAGGCCGCCGAGACGGGCGGCGGTGCGATGATCCTTGCCGCGTGCCAACCCAACCAGAAAGCCCGCCACAAATAAATCGCCGGCACCGGTGACATCCGCCACTTGTTCGACTGGCTCTGCTGCCACGGCTTCGACGCCGTCGCGCGACACCACAACGCAACCCTTTTCGCTGCGCGTCACCACGGCGAGTTTCGCCTCACCGCGGAGCGCCTGGACCGCACTATCGAATTCGGCCGTCTCATAGAGGCTGTGCAGCTCGCGTTCATTGGCGAACACGATGTCGACGGTGCCTTTACGGATCAACTCGAGGAATTCCGCGCGGTAGCGGTCGACACAAAATGCATCGGATAATGTGAGGGCGACCTGCCGGCCGGCCTTGTGCGCAATTCCCGCAGCTTTGACGAACGCGTCCTTCGCTTGCGGCGGATCCCACAAATAACCTTCGAGGTATGTGACCGCGGCACTAGCTACCTGCGCCTCATCGATATCGTCCGGTTTGAGGTCCTGCGCGGCGCCAAGAAACGTATTCATGGTGCGCTCGCCGTCTGGCGTCACCATGATGTAGCAGCGCGCGGTCGACGGTCCGCCACGCGCCGGCTTGGTATCGAAGGCAACATTGGCGGCGCGGATGTCATGGGCGAAGGCGCGGCCAAGTTCGTCATCTTTGACCTTGCCGACGAAAGTAGCGCGAGCACCGAAACTGGCGACTCCAACAATGGTGTTGGCTGCCGAGCCGCCAGAACTTTCCACCGCCGGCCCCATAGCCGAATAGATCGCCTGTGCGCGCGCCTCATCGATGAGCGCCATCGTGCCCTTTTGCATGCCCTGCGCCACGAGAAAGTCGTCCTCTGTGCGGGCGATGACGTCGACAATGGCGTTGCCGATGCCGAGCACGTCGTAGCGGGGAGCGGTCATGCGTAATCCTTCTTTGATGGCGCGCGCACTATATCGAGCGAACGCGCCGCGGCAAGCGACCACATCGCATGGGTGACGGGCGTGTGCCCACAGGCTTAGAGTGCTCGCAGGGGAATCACTTTATGTCGCTGGCACGCGATATCACCACAGTCGGCGGCGGCACATTAATGTCGCGGTTGCTGGCCTATTTGCGCGACGCATGGATCGCCGCATTGTTGGGCGCGGAAGCATATTCAGAAGCATTCTTCGCAGTGTTGCAGGTCGTTAATTTTTTTCGGCGCCTGCTGTCGGAGGGCGCGCTCAACAGCGCCTTCGTGCCGATCTGGCTCAAGCTGCGCGGCGGCGAGGATGGAGCGGCCAATGCCTGCTGGTTCACCCTCCGGGCGATGGTGATGATCGGCATATTCACCGGCATCGTCGTTTTGATTGTCACCATCTTCGCGCCTTCCGTCATCGCCGTTATCGCACCCGGATTCGAAGCGGCGCTGCGCAACCAGGCGACGCTGCTGCTCATGATCGTAGCGCCCTATATTGTGCTGGCGGGTTTGGTCGCCGTGGGTGCTGCCGTGCTCAGCGCGCAAGGGCGTGTCTTCATCGTGGCGGTCAGTACCGCAATATTCAATCTGGTCTTGTTGCTGGCCCTCACGCTTATCGCGCGCGAGAACGACCGAATGTGGATCACCATTTGGCTGGCGATGGCAATCGTCATTGCCGGTTTCGGTCAGCTCCTGATCGTGACTGCGGCCTTGGCGCGGGGCCGTAGCTGGCGGCGCCCGCGAGTGCGTGTGCCCGACCAAACGGCAGTATTTTTTAGGCGCGCCCTGCCCGGCCTGATCGCCACCGGCATTCCGCAACTCAAGCTGATCGCGGCCACCGCGATTGCATCGGCCTCGCCTGCGGCGGTGGCGTGGCTCTATTACGCCAATCGGCTTTACGAACTTCCACTCGGCGTCGCGTCCGCCGCCATGGCGGCGGTGATCGTGCCGCGCATTTCGGCCAGTGTGCATGCCGACGACCCTGCCGCGGATGCGGCCGCACAGTCGCGTGCCTACGAAATTGCGCTCGGCCTCGCGCTGCCGTCGGCCGTGGGCTTTGCGCTGCTGGCGAATCCGATTGCGGGCGGTCTCTTCGAACGCGGCGCATTCGGATCACAAGATACAGACGCGGTCGCGGCCGCCCTTGCCGCGATCTGTGCCGGACTGCCAGGGCATGTGCTGGAAAAAGCGTTCGGGGCGGTATCCTTCGCTCACGAGGATACACATACGCCCATGTACACAGCCTTATGTGGTCTTGCCGCCGCCATCGCCGGAGGCGTGCTGCTTTTTCCGTTATATGGGCCCACAGGTGTCGCCGCGGCAATCGCCATCTCGGGCTGGGTCGGCGCCTCGTTGCTCGGCGCCGTGCTCTATTGGCGGCGTTGGCTGGGTCTCGACAATGATGCTCGCCGGCGTCTCCCACGCATTGGCCTCGCCACCATCGTCATGGCGGCTGTTATCGCTTGCGTCGGTTATGCCGTGGGCGCGCCTGCCACGTCGCTCGGCCGCCTGGAGTTGCTCGCCGTGCTGGTAACGCTCGGTGTGGCCGTTTATGGCACGGCGCTGCATGTGCTCGGAGTAGCGAAGTTCAAAGATGTCGCGGCGGCTCTGCACCCGCGTGCTTGAGGGCCTTGCGCCGCGCGCCTTCGGCGTGGCATGGGTCGCCGCGCAAGTGAAAAGGATAGGCGATGGCGTTCAAGGAACGCGTGTTTTCGGGCGTCCAGCCGACCGGTAATCTGCATCTCGGCAATTATCTCGGCGCGATCTCCAAGTTCGTGGCGCTGCAGGAGCGCTACGACTGCATCTATTGCGTGGTTGATTTGCACGCCATCACGGTCTGGCAGGACCCCAGCGAATTGCCGCGCGCCACGCGCGAGGTGACCGCCGCATTTCTTGCCTGCGGCATCGACCCGAAGAAGAACATCATCTTCAATCAAAGCCAGGTCGCCGAGCATGCGGAGCTCGCCTGGGTATTTAATTGCGTTGCTCGCATCGGCTGGCTCAACCGCATGACCCAATTCAAGGAGAAAGCCGGCAAGGACCGCGAGAACGCTTCAGTCGGCCTCTTCGTCTATCCGAACCTGATGGCCGCGGACATTCTGGCCTATCGCGCAACCCATGTTCCTGTCGGCGAAGACCAGAAGCAGCATCTCGAACTGTCGCGTGACATTGCGCAGAAATTCAACAATGACTTCGCCGCGTCGATCCAGGCGCACGGCTACGGCGATGCATTTTTCCCGCAGCCCGAGCCCTTAATACAAGGACCGGCGACACGGGTGATGTCGCTGCGCGACGGCACAAAGAAAATGTCGAAGTCGGAAGCATCCGACTATTCGCGCATCAATCTCACTGATGACGCCGACGCCATTGCGCAGAAGATTCGCAAGGCCAAGACTGACCCCGAACCGCTGCCGAGCGAAGAGAAGGCTTTGGCGCCGCGCCCCGAGGCCGACAACCTCGTTGGTATCTACGCTGCGCTACAGGGAGTGAGTAAAGCTGAGGTGCTCGGGCAATTTGGCGGCGGGCAATTTTCTACCTTCAAAACTGCGTTGGTCGATCTCGCTGTCGCGAAACTCGGGCCGATTGGCGCCGAGATGAAGAAACTGGTCCAGGATCCGGTCTATATCGATTCGGTTCTGGGTGATGGCTCGCAACGTGCGCAAGTGATCGCGGCGGAAACAATGAAGGCCGTCAAGGATATCGTCGGCTTCGTGAGGCGATAGTTTGCAGCGCGGAACACCCTCCTTGTCGGCGTGACGGCCGCCGTGCCACCATTGTCCGCTTGTGCATCTACTATTGCGCATCTGTTCGGACGGGAGCGTCGCGATCATGGGCAGCAAGCGCCGCAGTTACGAGGCCGGCCACAAGCGTAAATATTTGGTGGTCATCGACGACACGCAAGAGTGTGACCGCGCCGTCTATTGGGCGGCCAAACGCGCAGGCCGTACCAAATCGCAGATTGTAATGTTACGCGTGATCGAGCCCGGCGATCGCAATCAGCAATGGCTTGGCGTTGCCGACATTATGAAGGCAGAGCAGCAAGAGGCCGCGAACGCTGCACTGGACAAATACGCCGCGCGCGCCAAAAAGATCGCCCGTATCACACCCGATAGGGTGATCCGCGAAGGCGATACCGCCGAAGAAATCGTCAAGCTGATCGACGAAGATGCCGACATCGGCATTCTGGTGCTGGCTGCCGGCACCGGAAACGAAGGCCCGGGTCCACTGGTCACCAACCTGGCCAAGACCGCCGGCATGTTCCCGATCCCCGTGGCGCTGGTGCCAGGACATCTGAGTGACGACGATATCGACGCAAGTTCGTGATTAACGCCGATTTTGCGCCGGTTGACCGCAGCCACCATAATCGCCATTTATGCGTTATAGTCCGACGACCCGCGGGCCTTTGAACCCGTTGAGGCAAGGAGCTGTGCGATGTTCATCCAAACCGAAGCCACGCCGAATCCGGCAACGCTGAAATTCCTGCCGGGGAGACTTGTGCTCGAATCCGGCACGCTCGACCTCCCGACGAAGGAAGCTGCAGCGCGATCGCCGCTTGCCGCTAAGCTGTTCGATGTTCCGAATGTCAGCGGTGTCTTCTTCGGCTCCGACTTCATTTCGGTGACCAAAACCGACGGTGACTGGCAACAGATGAAGCCGGCGATTCTCGGCGCCATCATGGAACACTATATGTCCGGCGCTGAGCTGTTGTCGGACGATGCGAAATCGGACGAAGCCTTAGCTGACGAATTCTTCGACGCCAAAGACGCGGAGACTGTCGCAACCATCAAGGATCTGATCGAGACGCGCGTGCGTCCGGCGGTCGCCAGCGACGGCGGCGACATTACCTTCCGTGGCTACAAGGAAGGAATCGTCTATCTCAATATGAAGGGCGCTTGCTCCGGCTGCCCGTCGTCGACCGCCACTCTCAAGCACGGCATCCAGAACCTGCTGCGGCATTTTGTGCCGGACGTGGTCGAAGTACGGCCGATGTGATTTGCGGCCCTTAAGGCCCTCGCTGCGTCATGCCCGGCCTGTGCCGGGCATTCACGTATCAGGGCTTATCTGCAACAAAGGCGTGGATGGCCGGACAATCCGCGCCACGACGGTGCTAAATTCGAAGCATGCGCGTCCTTGCCATCGATACCGCCCTCGAAGCCTGCTCAGTTGCGGTGATCGACACCGCGGACGCGCACGCGCACCACGCATATGAATCGCTGCCAATGCAGCGTGGCCACGCCGAGGCACTAATGCCGCTGGTCGCACGCGTGCTCGACCGCGCCCAGCTCGACTTCAGCAATCTTGATCGCATTGCTGTCACCACCGGACCCGGGAGCTTCACCGGCCTACGCGTCGGCATCGCCGCCGCGCGCGGTATCGCCCTCGCGGCCGGCAAACCGGCGATCGGGTTGTCAACCCTCGCGGCCTTCGCTGCGCCATTCATCGCTTCCAACGACACGCTGCCGGTGGTGGTAGCGATCGACGCGCGGCACGACCACGTCTATCTGCAAGTGTTCGGCCCCGGAGGCCGCACACTGGTTGCGCCTCGGGTCGCTCCATTGCGCGAAGCGCTGCGAGTTTCTGCGACCGGCGCGCCGCGCATCACGGGCACCGCGGCCAAAATGCTTGCAGCCATTTGGCCCGCGGGTGAGCGGGCACCGACCGTGGTCGAGCAGCGCGGCGCACCAGATATTAACTGGGTGGCGCGGCTTGGGGCTGCGGCGACTGACACGGGAACACCGCCGAAGCCGCTGTATCTGCGGGCCCCGGATGCTCATCCCCAAGACGCCGTGAAATTGGCCCGCCGATGATTGGCTTTATCAGCAACCTGTTTGCGCGCGGTGAGCCGGCCATATCGGAAGCGAGCGAGCGCGACGCGGCAGCATTTGCAGTATTGCATGACGCGTCGTTTCGGCGCGGCTGGAGCGAACAGGAAGTCGATGCTCTGCTGATCGACCGGCACGTGATTGCACATCGCGCGCTGATCGGGGCCAAACTTGCCGGATTCATTATGTCCCGGGTGGTCGAGGACGAGGCGGAAATTCTTTCGGTCGCGGTTGCCGGCCGGCAGCGTGGCCGTGGGCTCGCGCGCCAATTGCTGACTCTGCATCTGCGCAGGCTGGCCGGCCTTGGCGCGCGCGCTGTCTTTCTTGAAGTCGACGAGCACAACGACCCGGCGCTCCGGCTTTACCGCCGGGCCGGCTTTCACGAAGTGGCACGTCGTGCCGATTACTACCCCGGTTCCAGCGGCGCTGCGGCCGCATTAGTGCTGCGACGCGATCTTTCTTGATACCTCGAGGAACGCGTGCCGGACGACGTTCAATATGATAGAAAGGCCTTGAGAATAGGCCCGACAGGCGCCAGAGACGATGACGTGAACACTGCAAGCAAAAGCACCCTCGAGAAGAAAAACATCGAAGCGCTCTGCGCCGCCAAGGGCATGCGCATGACCGAGCAGCGTCGCGTGATCGCGCGCGTGCTAGCGGACTCTGACGACCATCCTGATGTCGAAGAACTTTATCGCCGCTGTGCCAAGGTCGACGACCGCATCTCGATTTCCACGGTGTATCGGACGATGCGGTTATTCGAGGATGCGGGCATCATCGAACGCCACGATTTTCGCGATGGCCGCGCGCGCTACGAGCCCATCCCGGAGTCCCACCACGATCACTTGATTAACCTGCGCAATGGTGAAGTGATTGAATTCCAGTCGGAGGAGATCGAACGCTTGCAGGCTGAGGTTGCGCGCAAGCTCGGTTACAAACTTGTCGACCACCGGCTTGAACTCTATGCCGTGCCACTCAAAGACGACAAGGGCGGCTGATGCTGCGCGCGCTTTCGACCGCAGCGTTTTTCTTTACCGTGACGCCGCTACTGATTTCGATCCAGTGGCTGCTCACCAAGGTGAACTTGCCGGGCTGGGGCTTTATCGCAACTCGTTATTATCGTGTGTTGTGCGGCATTCTCGGCATACGCGTGCGCGTCGTCGGTGCGCCGGTTCATGATCGCGCGGTGCTGTTCGTTTCCAACCATGTGTCCTGGGCCGATATTCTGGTGATCGGTTCGGTCGTGCCGATTGCCTTCGTGTCAAAAAGCGAAGTCGAGAAATGGCCGCTGGTCGGGGTGACCGCGCGGCTGCAGCGCACCGTATTCGTCGACCGCGCGCGCCGCCATCAATCGGTCCATGCAGTTGGCGAAATCGTGAAGCGGCTGGCCGGCGGCACGTCGGTCGTTTTGTTCGCGGAGGGCACGTCGAGTGACGGCAATCGGGTGCTGCCGTTCCGCTCCGCGCTGCTGGGGGCGGTCGAGGAAGCTGCCGCACGCGGCGGCGACGCAGCGCAAGTGCTGATCCAGCCAATGTCGATCAGTTACACCGGTATCAACGGCATCCCAATGGGCCGTCAGCATCGCCCCGTCGTCGCATGGTACGGCGACCTCGATTTCATGCCGCACATCAGGGCGCTGATGGCGCGCGGCGCGGTCGATGCGGTGGTGACCTATGGCGATCCGATCCCGGCCGACCAAGTGGCGGACCGCAAAGTAATGACCATGCGGCTAGAAGGCGCCGTGCGACGCCTAAGTGCAGGGGCGCTGCGGGGCCGTCAGCTCGCCGCCTCGGCTGCCGAGTGACCCGTCTTAAAATTGCAACAAATTCAACTATATGGATCAGCGCGACAAATCCCGTTGTGACAGGCTAGATTGGTGCCTGGTTCGTCCCGGAACGGCATGAGCAAACCCAGCAAAGTCCACGTCAAATCCTTCGGCTGCCAGATGAACGTCTACGATTCCCATCGTATGGCGGACACTTTGGTGCCCGCCGGGTTCAGCGAGACGGCAAATCCCGAAGATGCCGATCTCATCATCCTGAATACATGCCACATCCGCGAAAAGGCTGCCGACAAGGTCTATTCCGAGATCGGCCGCATCCGCGAATTAAAGGAAACGGCGGCGCGCGATGGCCGCCGTGTATTGCTCGCGGTCGCCGGCTGTGTCGCGCAGGCGGAGGGCAAAGAAATTATTCGCCGCGCCGGCGCTGTCGATCTGGTCGTCGGCTCGCAAAATTATCACCGCCTGCCGGAGATGATCGCCCGCGCGCAAGGCGGAGAGAAAGTCGTCGACACCGAATTTCCGGTCGAGGACAAATTCGATGTTCTGGCGGCACCCAAACGAGACGCCATTGCGAAGCGTGGCATTTCCGCCTTCGTCACTGTGCAGGAAGGCTGCGACAAGTTCTGTACTTTCTGTGTGGTGCCCTATACGCGCGGCGCTGAAGTCTCGCGGCCAGTTGAAAAGATCGTCAAAGAGGTCGAACGGCTGGCCGGGGCCGGTGTACGCGAGCTGACGCTGATTGGCCAGAACGTGAATGCCTATCATGGGATGGGCCCCGACGGCTCGCCGTCAACGCTCGGTAAATTGCTGCGCCGCCTCGCGCAAGTGTCCGGGATTTTGCGTCTGCGCTACTCCACCAGTCATCCGCGCGACATGAATGAGGATCTAATAGCGGCACATGGCGAGCTGTCGGCGCTGATGCCTTATGTGCATCTGCCCGTGCAGTCCGGCTCCGACCGCATTCTGGAAGCGATGAACCGAAAGCATACGCGCCGGGACTATCTCGACACGATTGCGCGCCTGCGTGCCAGCCGCGCCGATCTCGCATTCACGTCCGATTTCATCGTGGGTTTCCCCGGCGAGACCGAAGACGATTTCCGCGACACGCTCACGCTGGTCGACGAGATCGGCTTCGCCGGAGCCTATACATTCAGCTATTCGCCGCGCCCGGGCACGCCGGCCGCCGAGATAGACGACCAAGTGTCGCATGAGGAAAAGTCCGAACGCCTGCAACGACTGCAGGCCTTGATCACGCGCCATCAACGCCGGTTCAATGCCAGTTTTGTCGGACGCAGCCTCGACGTCTTGGTCGAAAAGCCGGCCCGGCTGCCTGGGCAGCTCGTCGGCCGCTCCCCATATTTACAGGCAGTTCACATCATGGCCGCTCCCGACCTCATCGGTTCGGTCCGGCGCGTGACCATCAACGAAATCGGCAGCAACAGCCTCTTCGGCGCGCTCGCCGATGAAAAGCGCACGCCGGCGCTTGCACCAGCAGGAGCTTGAAAAACCCTTGCGCACGACGGATCCCGTGATCCCGCCCGCCGCCGCCTCCGAAGAGACGGCCACCACACAGACTGTCCTCGCCTTCGAGGACAACAAGCTCGCCTCAATCCTGTTCGGCCAGTACGGACAGAACCTCGCTTTGATCGAGCGGCGCCTCGGCGTTGTCGCGGAACAGCGCGGCAATCACGTGACCATCGAGGGTTCGCGTGGCGCCTGTGAACAAGCGCGCCGGGTCCTGGAAGGGCTCTACGAGCAGCTCAAGCGCGGACGCGATTTGAGTCAAGGCGATGTCGAAGGCGCGATCCGTCAGGCGATCGCGCAGGGCTCATTGTTCGACTATGACCCCGCTTCGCCGCGGCCGGCTTTCGAGGAAATCAATCTGCGCAAGCGGCCAGTGCGTGCCCGCACGGCCGCGCAAGATGCATACATTCGTGCCCTCAAACGGCACGCTCTCGTGTTCGGCGCCGGACCCGCGGGTACAGGCAAGACCTGGCTCGCAGTTGCACAGGCGGTCCAGATGTTCGAACGAAAAGAAGTCGATCGCATCATCCTGTCGCGGCCGGCGGTGGAAGCCGGCGAGCGTCTCGGTTTTCTTCCCGGCGACATGCGAGAGAAAGTCGATCCCTACCTGCGGCCGATCTACGATGCACTTTATGACTTGATGGACGCGCGCATTGTCGAACGTGCACTACAGGCCGGCGAAATCGAAATTGCACCGCTCGCCTTTATGCGTGGGCGCACGTTGTCGAATGCTGCGGTGATCCTGGACGAGGCGCAAAACACCACCTCGATGCAAATGAAGATGTTCCTCACGCGCCTCGGCGAGAACAGCCGCATGATCGTCACCGGCGACCCCAGCCAAGTTGACTTGCCGCAAGGCCAGACGTCCGGGTTGGCTGAAGCGGTCAAGTTGCTCAATGGCATCGAAGGGGTTGGGCACGTATTCTTTACCCATGAAGACGTGATCCGTCACGAACTTGTCGCTCGGATCGTGGAAGCCTACGACCGTAAAATGCCCACGCCAGAGGGCAAAGGATGAAGCCGGCGCAAGAGCAGCGCGCGATGCCGCAAATTGATATCCAGATGCAATCGCCGCTTTGGAAAGCGCAGCCTCTGGCCGGCCAAACCGTGCGCGAGGCAATTTCGGCGGCTGCATCCACACTCTCAACAGAGGCTGGCGAAGTCAGTATCGTGCTGAGCGACGATTCGGAGATCGTCAAACTCAATCGTAATTGGCGCGGCATCGACAAGCCGACCAACGTGCTGTCGTTCCCGGCGTCCGGTCAAAGGGCTGGCAATAATGTCCTGCTGTTCGGCGACATCATCATTGCCTACGAGACGCTTAAACGGGAGTGCGACGATGAAAACCGCATCTTCCTTCATCACCTCGCCCATCTCGCGGTGCATGGTTTTCTCCACCTCATCGGCTACGATCACCAAACCGATGCGCAAGCCGATGAGATGGAAGGGCTCGAAAGCAAGATCATGGCGCGCTTGAATATCCCGGACCCCTATCTTTCGCGCGATCTTGGCGACGCCTGACAGCCATGCCTGACAGCGACCCATCCAGTTCGAGCCCAACCGGCGCGCCATTTGAGCCGCGCAATCTGCCGGTCCCTGTGCCACCGACGCAGGAAGGCGGCGAGAAATGGTTCATGCGCGCGCTGCGCGTGTTGTTCGGATGGAAACCGACGACCAATCGCGCCGACCTAAAGGACATCCTCGACGCCATGAGCCCCGGAGAGTCCGGCTTTTCGCCGGAAGAGGGCCGGATGCTCAAAAATATCCTCGGCCTGCGCGAGCGCCGGGTTGGAGATGTCATGGTTCCACGCGCGGATATCATCGCCGTGCAACAAGACATCAAGCTCGGCGAACTTGTGCGCGTGTTCGAAGGTGCTGGTCACTCTCGACTCGTGGTCTACAACGACACGCTCGACGATCCTGTAGGCATGGTGCACATCCGCGATCTGATCGCTTTTATGACCGCACGCGCCGCTGTCGATCCGGAAAAAAATGCCAAGCGCAAAAAGCCGTTGCCGGCCGGCCTCGATCTCAAAGCCGTCAACCTCGCTATGCCATTGTCGGGCACCAAGATCGTGCGCGAAATCCTGTTCGTGCCGCCATCGATGCGCGTGATCGACCTGCTGGCGCGGATGCAGGCGACGCGCATCCACCTATCGCTGGTGGTCGACGAATACGGCGGCACCGACGGCTTGGCGTCGATCGAAGACATCGTCGAGCAGATCGTCGGCGAGATTGCCGATGAACACGATGAGGACGAATTGCCGGCCGTGGCGCAGCAACCTGACGGCTCTTACGTTGCCGACGCGCGCGCCAAGATCGAAGACGTGGTCGGGACAGTCGGCAACGATTTCGACGTCGGCGATGCCGCCGAGGAAGTCGACACCATCGGCGGCTATCTGGTGACGCGCGCGGGCCGGTTGCCAGTACGCGGCGAAATCGTCCCAGGCCCTGGCCTGTTCGAATTCGAGGTGCTGGATGCCGACCCGCGCCGCGTCAAACGCGTGCGCATTACCCGGCTGAAGGAACGACGCGACCGCCCGCGCGAGCTGCGCCGGCGCGAGTCAGAAGGCGCATCCGGCAGCGCAACCTACGCCACCAACGACGATTCCTCTGCGCCAAAAGATGCGGGATCACCAACCGGCGACGATTCCTCCGCATCCAAGGGTGCGGGATCCTCAGCGGACGCGCGCCGCCTGTGACGCCCACTCGCCTCGCCCACGTCATCGTTCTCTCATCCGGTTGGCGGCGCGCGTTCGTCGCATTCGCCGCTGGCGCCGCATCCGCGCTGGCCATGGCCCCCTTCAACGCCTGGCCGATTCTGTTCCTGACATTTCCGGTCCTGGTCTGGCTCATTGATGGCTCCGCCGCAGGCCGATGGAGCGGTCCAATAAATGCGGCAGTAGCCGGCTGGTTTTTTGGTTTCGGCTATTTTCTCGCGGGGTTGTACTGGATCGGCTACGCCTTCCTGGTCGACGTGAAGACGTTCGGTTGGCTGCTGCCGCTCGCCGTCGCCGGGTTACCGGCCTACCTGGCGCTCTACACAGCACTTGGCCTAGCCATTGCGCGCTTGATGTGGGTGCGCGGGCCCGAACGGGTGCTGGCGTTGGCTGTGGCTTTAACCGTCACCGAGTGGCTCCGTGGCCATCTGCTCAGCGGCTTTCCTTGGAACACGTTCGGCTACGCGCTCACTGAGCCCTTGGCGCTGGCGCAGAGCGTCTCGCTCGTTGGCGTCTGGACGCTCACATTTTTCTGCATCGCCATTTGTGCAACTCCGGCGGTAACCGCCGACGACAAAGCCGATACGCGGCATCCCTATCGCCCGCTTTTCATAGGCATCGTTGTGCTCGCGGCGGCGTTCGGCTTTGGCGCGACAAGATTATGGTCGCATCCGACCGAATACGTAGGCGGGGTTAAGCTGCGCATCATGCAGCCCAACCTGCCGCAGGACGATAAATTCAACTATTCAGCAAAAGCGCAGGTGATGGATCGCTACTTGCGCTTGTCCGACCGCGCAACCGGTCCGCAATCGAACGGCATACATGACGTAACGCATTTGATCTGGCCGGAGGCCGCGTTTCCATTTTTCTTGACTCGCGAGCCAGATGCGCTGGCTCAGATTGCCGGTTTGCTAAAACCGTCAACCGTATTGATCACAGGCGCGGTGCGCGCGGCGTCGAACGCGAGCGCCCGCAATCCGCAAGCATATAATTCAATTTATGTGATCGATCCCGACGGCTCGATCCGCGGCATCTACGACAAAGTGCACCTGGTTCCGTTCGGCGAATATCTTCCGTTTCAGCGGCTGCTGGAACGGCTCGGCGTGATGCAGCTCACCAAAGTTGCCGGCGGCTTCATGTCGGGTGATCGCAGACGCGCCATAGACATTCCCGGCACACCGAAAATGTTACCGCTGATCTGCTACGAGGCGATCTTCCCCGGCGCAGCGGTTCCACCTGGTGAGCGGCCGGGCTGGCTGGTGAACGTCACAAATGACGGCTGGTTTGGGATCAGCACAGGGCCCTACCAGCATTTTCAACAAGCGCGCGTTCTAGCCATTGCCGAAGGTCTGCCGTTGGTACGCGCTGCCAATACCGGTGTCTCGGCGGTCATCGATCCCGTTGGCCGGGTCATCAATGCGTTACCGTTGGGCGTCGAAGGCGTGCTTGATGCCCGGCTGCCAACTGCAATCGAGCCAACCATCTATTTGAGTTACGGCAATTATTTCTTGATTTTCGTGCTGGTCGTGAGCCTGATCATTGTAGGGCGGCGCCGGCTTCGCGCATAGATTGAGCATACCAACTACGTATTAGGAAAGTTGTTGCCGGCACAAAACGCTGCTTGGGCCACGATCTACGTTAGACGTCAAATTATCAGCATACAAAAAGCTTCTGAAATCTATGACTTATTTACGCGCGCTTTCCCGATTACAGGGAATTCACGCATTGCATTGCCGCCTTCACTTGTGACAACTACGCCTAAAAATGGGGGCATAGGAGAAATCAATGGCTAAGAAGGCACCGAATCCGATCGACAAGCACGTCGGCTCGCGCGTGCGTATGCGTCGGATGATGCTGAGCATGAGTCAGGAAAAGCTCGGCGACGCCCTCAGCCTCACGTTCCAGCAAGTCCAGAAATACGAAAAGGGTACCAACCGCATCGGCGCCAGCCGGTTGCAACAGATCGCCCAAATCCTGCAGGTGCCGGTCTCATTTTTCTTCGAGGGCGCGCCACATTCGCCGGGCCATTCCGGCGGTATGAGCGAGGCGCCATCGCCGGCCTACGTCGCCGACTTCCTCGCGACATCCGACGGTCTTTCTCTCACCAAGGCGTTTATGCGCATAAAGAATAGCAAGCTGCGCCGACGCATTGTCGATCTGGTCGAGCAGATCGCCGGAACTGAATGATTTAAGGAGTTCAATCCCAACGTTTTCGAGGCATCTGCCCACCGCTGCCCGCATCTTGACCTGCCTCGCCTCCACTGCAAGAACCACCCGGACCATGACACGACGCGGCAGCACGGCCGCGCCACTGGAGGAGTTGTAGCGGTGGCTCACACCAATTTTCTATTTACCAGCGAGTCGGTTTCTGAAGGCCATCCGGACAAGGTCTGCGATCAGATTTCCGATGCGGTGCTCGATGCGTTTCTCGAAAACGACATCAAACTCGGCATCGCCGATGACAGCCAGGTGAACACGCGGCTCGGCTGCGAAACGCTTGCCACCACCAATAAGATTGTCATCGCCGGCGAAGGCCGCGGACAGGCGCCACTTTTTCGTAAGCATGGCGACAAGGCCGTGGTCGATCGCGAGTTGATCACCAAGATCGCACGCGATGTGGTCAGGGACATCGGTTACGACCAGGATGGATTTTCCTATTACGGCGCCGACGTCGAAGTGCTGCTGCATGGCCAGTCGCCCGATATTGCGATGGGCGTGAACGCCAAGAAGAAAAAAGGCGGTGAGGAGGAAGGCGCTGGCGACCAGGGCATGATGTTCGGCTTCGCCTGCACTGAAAGCGAAGTCTACGAAAAGAACTCGTTCATGCCGGCGCCGATTTACTTCGCGCACAAGATCCTGAAAGTGCTTTCCGACAAACGCCGCAACGGCCAGCTTTACGACCTGCAGCCCGACGCCAAGAGCCAGGTCACCATCCGCTATGTCGACGGCAAACCCGTCGGCTGCACCAAGGTGGTCGTTTCCACACAGCACAATGCGCAGAGCCGCAATGGCAGAAAATACACACCAGGCTTGATCAAAGAGATGATCTCCGACGCTGTGGAGTCGGCGTTGCCGAAGGGCTGGATGCCGCAGAGGCCATCAGACTTCCTGGTCAATCCGACCGGAAATTTCGTGATCGGCGGACCGGACGGCGACTGTGGCCTCACCGGCCGCAAGATCATCGTCGACACCTACGGCGGCTACGCGCCGCACGGGGGTGGCGCCTTCTCGGGCAAAGACCCGACCAAGGTCGACCGTTCGGCCGCCTATGCTGCGCGCTATCTCGCCAAAAATATCGTCGCCGCCGGCGTCGCGGAACGCTGCACCATCCAGGTCGCCTACGCGATCGGAGTGGCGGATCCGATGTCGGTGCTGGTCGACACGCATGGCACCGGCAAAGTCGCGGAGAAGAAGCTCGAAAAGGTTTTGCCCGAACTCTTCCGCCTCACCCCGACCAATATCCGTAGGACCCTCAAGCTCAACCGGCCGATCTACAAGCGCACGGCAGCCTACGGCCATTTTGGCCGCGCGCCCGACAAAGACGGCGGTTTCTCGTGGGAGAAGACTGACCTCGCTTCCGCAATCCGAAGCGCCGTGAAGTGAGCGGTGCCCTCTAAATTCCCGTGCATGCGGGCATAAGTGGAGTCAATGGCCGGCCTTGTGCCGGCCATTCGCGTCTTCGATAGTCGATGCATGGATCCGAATTCGCCGGCATCTCAACGCGCTTTCTTTGGCCGCCGTAAGGGGCATCCGCTCAAGCCGCGCCAGCAGGCCCTGTTCGACGCCCTGCTGCCGCGGCTCGCACTCGATCTTGGCGCGCCCGCTCCGGTCAATCTGCGCACACTGTTCGCGATACCTGTCGACGATGTGCGGCTCGAAATCGGTTTTGGCGGCGCCGAGCATTTAATCGCGCAGGCGCGGGCACGTCCAACCACCGGCTTCATCGGCACCGATGCATTCGTCAACGCGATGGCCAAGGCACTGGTTGCGATCGAGGACAACGCACTGGCGAACATTCGCCTCTATTTCGGCGATGCCAGCGAATTGCTCGATTGGCTCCCCAATGCATCGCTTTCGCGAATCGATCTCCTTTATCCCGATCCGTGGCCGAAACGGCGGCATTGGAAACGCCGTTTCATTCAGGACGAAACCCTGGCCCGGCTCACGCGCCTTCTGAGGCAAGATGGCGAATTGCGCTTCGCCACCGATATTGCGGACTATGCAGCCTATGCGTTGGCGCGCGTGCTGCGGTCGCCGGGTTTTGTCTGGACGGCGCAATGTGCAGACGACTGGCGCGAGCCTTGGCCGGATTTTGTCGAAACGCGCTACGAAGCGAAGGCAAAGCGCGAGGGGCGCCGCCCGACATATTTCATATTTCGACGCGTCTAACTATCACCAGTGCCTTGCCGTACCTGCCAGAAACGCACGACGCGCTGTGCAGTCGTTGCGGTCAGACGCTCGAAATTCTCGCGCGCAACGTCGAGCGTCTGAGGTGACGGCTTTGCGCCAGGCCGCGCGTTAAGTACCGCCTTCACTGTCGGCCAACTAAACCCGACCGCGCGGGCGAGGATCAGAACCGGATCGGCGCGCTCGCCATTCATAAGCCTGTCGACGACCTCGACCGGAACCGCACACAAAGTCGAGAGCGCGGCTATGGTTTCTTCGTACTTTCCAGCCTTGGCGAATTCGGCAATGTCGGCCTCACCGAGCTTGCGCTCTTTATGGAGGGCGCGCACGGCTGCAATTGCGGCGGTGTAATTTCGTGGCGCAGCCTTCGCAGCGACTTCATCGGTAACTTGCGCGAGAATGCGCCGGATTTCGGATTGGGTTTCCGGTTTGGCCTTCGCCAGCAAGCGTCTCTGCACCATTTCGCTCGCCTGCATCAGCAGTTGGCGGAACAGCCGCGGCGGAATGTCGGTACGCATCCCAACCTTCTCGGCCAGCACACCGTCCTCTTCAGCACGCTTTACCAGCGTAGTGAATGCGTTGACCGACAGCTGCGCATGTCGGTTGTTGGCAATCGTGCGCGCCACGTCGCGATCGCCCCGCTCGACCAAGATGTCCGACAGCGCTTCGCTGATCCGAAGCCGCGTCGACATGGCAAGCAGATGCGCCTGACCTTTGGTTTCAGCAATGCGTAGCAAGTCGGGGTCGGGAAGTATGGCCTGCTTGAGCACGGGGCCCGCCACCGCGATGTCATCGTTCTTAGCAAGCACACTGATCACGCCGGCCGGCGCATTCGGAATGGGTGCGATCCGGCGCGCGAGTTCCGCCAGCGCCTTGGCCTCGATCTCTACGACAAGGCAGCCGATAACGTCATCGAACAGCGCGACATGTTCAGCGTTGAAGCCGGGGGCACCGTCAAGGAACAGGGTCGTAATGCGGCGCAATGTTTCGGCGCGCTTATCCGCCGACCCATGCTGGACGACGTCTTCCAACTCGGGAAGCAGCGAGACGGGAACACCCATACGAAACCTTCAAAACGCTAAAAAATCTGACGAACCGGTGGTTTTACGCAAATTTAAGGGCAGATTCTGAAGGAAGGGTTAGTCGTTAACAGGGCGCCGCCCTTGCGCGGCTTCGCAAAATCGCTATATTTCTCAACGTTACTAGACACCCTCATAACCGGATGGGTTTTGAGAGTGGGTCCCGCGGGGCCCGCTCTTTTTTGTTACCAAATGGCCTTAGACGACACGTTGCAGATCAATGCGGCTTCAAATGCCGCGCCGAATGAACCGCGGCTCATCATCGAGCCGGGCTTGCCCGCGCGTGTTGCGGCCATTGCCGAGCCGGTGATCGAGCAGCTCGGTTACCGGCTGGTGCGGGTGCGTGTTTCCGCCGCCGAGGGCTGCACCGTCCAAATCATGGCGGAACGTGCAGACGGCAGCATGACGGTGGAAGATTGCGAGACGGTTTCTCGTGCGCTTTCGCCAGTGCTCGATATGGCTGATCCAATCGAGCGCGCCTATCGGCTGGAGATTTCCTCGCCTGGCATTGACCGGCCGCTGGTACGCAAATCGGATTTCGAACGCTACACCGGCCATCTGGTCAAGGTCGAAATGGAAATTCCGATCAATGGCCGCAAGCGTTTCCGTGGGGAGCTCGTCGGCACCGAAGGCGATGATGCACGCATTCGCCGCGACGACGCTGTGGAAGGCGAAGAGGTGGAGGTCCAGCTCCCTATCGATGAAATGAGCGAAGCCAAGCTCGTGCTCACCGACGAGCTGGTGACCGAAGCTTTACGACGAGAAAAGTCCGCAAAGCGCGAAGCACGCGAAGCGCGGAAGGAAGAACGACGAGTAGAGAAACAATCACGGCACCGGCCACGGAGGCCTGCCGCCAGAGGAGGAGAGTGAGCTATGGCTGTTAGCGCCAACCGGCTCGAGCTTTTGCAGATCGCCGACGCCGTCGCCCGTGAAAAGGCGATTGACCGTGGCATCGTGATCGCGGCGATGGAAGACGCCATCGCCAAGGCGGCGCGTTCGCGCTACGGCGCGGAAACCGACGTGCACGCCGAGATTGAGCCAAAAACTGGCGATCTCCGCCTCACCCGCCACATGCTGGTGGTCGAGGCGGTCGAGAACCCATCCAACCAAATCACGCTCGAAGAGGCGCGCAAGCGACATCCGGCCGCGCAAGTGGGCGACACGATAGCCGATCCGCTACCGCCGCTCGAATACGGCCGCATCGCCGCGCAGTCCGCAAAGCAGGTGATCGTGCAGAAAGTGCGCGAGGCAGAACGCGACCGGCAATATGCCGAATACAAGGATCGCATCGGCGATATCGTCAACGGCATCGTCAAGCGTGTTGAGTACGGCAACGTGGTGGTCGATCTCGGCCGCGGCGAAGCGATCGTGCGCCGCGACGAATTATTGCCGCGTGAAGTGTTCCGTAACGGCGATCGTATCCGCGCCTATATCTACGACGTGCGGCGTGAACCGCGCGGCCCACAAATTTTTCTGTCACGCACACACCCCCAATTCACGTCCAAGCTGTTCGCACAGGAAGTGCCGGAAATTTACGACGGCATTGTCGAAGTCAAGGCTGTTGCGCGCGACCCTGGATCACGCGCGAAAATAGCAGTGATCTCGCGCGATTCCTCGGTCGATCCTGTCGGGGCCTGCGTCGGCATGCGCGGCTCGCGTGTGCAGGCGGTGGTGAACGAATTGCAAGGCGAGAAGATCGACATCATTCCGTGGTCGCCGGACATCGCCACATTCGTGGTGAACGCGCTGGCGCCAGCGGAAGTCGCCAAGGTCGTGCTCGACGAAGACAGGGAGCGCATCGAGGTCGTGGTGCCGGACCAGCAGCTGTCGCTGGCCATCGGACGCCGCGGACAGAATGTGCGGCTTGCGTCTCAACTTACCGGGTGGGACATCGATATCCTGACCGAACAGGAAGAGTCCGAACGTCGTCAGGCAGAATTCGAAAACCGCACCAAGATTTTCGTCGAAGCGCTCAATCTCGACGAAGTAGTTGGGCAACTGCTCGCCTCCGAAGGTTTCGGTTCGATCGAAGAGCTTTCGCTGGTGGACGAAAAGGAAATCGCCAGCATTGAGGGTTTCGACGCCGACACTGCCCGCGAGCTCCAGGAGCGCGCCAAAGAATATCTCGACAAGCAGGAAGCAGAGCTCGACGCCAAGCGTGTTGAACTTGGCGTTGCAGATGAACTCAAGGACGTGGCTGGCGTCACCACCAAGATGCTCGTTGCCCTAGGCGAGAACGGGGTGAAGACGATCGAGGATCTTGCCGGTTGTGCGACCGACGATCTCACCGGCTGGACTGAGCGCAAGGACGGCGAGTCTAAGCACGAGCCGGGCTTCCTCGACGGCTTCGACATTTCGCGCGAGGACGCCGAGAACATGATCATGCAGGCACGTTTGAAGGCTGGTTGGGTAACGGAGGCAGAGCTTGCGCCACCGCCGGCCCCCGAAGCGGCGCCTGAAGAAGCGACGCAGCCGCAGGCATAAAGGAGAACGGCAGTAGCAATGCTTGCAGTTGCGCAGGACAATGAACTCGACCGCGGGGCAACCAAAGTCGCCCCGGAGACGGAGCGCACCTGCGCGCTCACCCGCGAACTTAAACCGGTGGCGGAAATGATCCGCTTCGTCGTGGGGCCAGCCGGCGACGCTGTGCCGGACGTCAAGCGCAAACTGCCCGGTCGTGGCATTTGGATCACGGCTACTCGGGCGGCGATAGAGGATGCGGCCAAACGCAACGTCTTCGCCCGCGGTTTCAAGCGCGAGGTTCGCGTCGGCGGCGATCTGGCGGCGCAAACCGAGAAGCTCATCGAAAGCGCCGCACTCGACGCTCTGGCAATTGCCGGCAAAGCCGGCACGGTGGTCAGCGGTTTTTCCAAGGTTGAAGCGGCGCTCGGCCAGGATAGCATTCTCGCGCTGATCCACGCCGCTGATGCCAGCGACGATGGCAAGCGCAAGCTGGCGGGCGCTTTGCGCCGCAATACGGTCGGAAAATCGCGGGAAATCGCGATGATCGATGCCTTTACCGGCGCCCAATTGGATTTGGCACTCAACCGTCCAAATGTGGTACATGCAGCCCTGCTTGCCGGACCGGGAAGCGATACTTTTCTTACGCGTGCCGCGCGTTTGACACGCTTTCGGACCGGATTTTCGCCCGATGCAGTTAGCGCGCATGCGCCGACGGAAGGCGCATAAGGACACAGTACGGAATGAGCGAAACGAAGAACCCTGGCGAAAAGAAACTGAGCGTCTCTGGCAAGACGCTGACGCTCAAGCCGCGCGCCGAAACGGGTGTGGTACGGCAGAGCTTCAGCCATGGCCGCAGCAAGCAGGTCGTGGTCGAAAAGGTCAAACGCCGCTTCTCCGGTGGACCGGGTGAAGCCAAGCCCGAACCCGCACCCCCCGTAGAAACAAAAAAGGCGCCCGCTGGGAAGGTGAAGGCAGCGCCGGCCGCCCCCACAGGATTGGCGCAAGCAGAGCCGAAGCAAAAGCCGTCGGGCGTTGTGCTGCGTACGCTTACCGAAGAAGAACGTAGCGCGCGCGCACATGCACTTGCAGACTCGCGCGTACGCGAGGCCGAAGAACGCAAGATTGCCGAAGAGGAAGCGCGCCGCCGTGCCAGCCGTGAATCGGTTGATCGCAGCGAACGCGAGGCCGCCGACGCGCGAAAGCGCGATGAAGAGGATCGTCGCAAGCACGACGAAGAATCCAAACGCAAGGCCGGCGAAGTCGCCAAGAAACGTTTTGGCGTCGAAGAAACTCCGCGCACCGGGCCTGGTGCCCGCCTCGCGCTTGAGGCCGACGAAGAAGAAGCCCCGCGGCCCCGCCGGCCCGGCGCGGCGCGTACGCCCGCCGCACCTCGCCCCGCTCCGCGCGCTGGCGTCGAGAAACAGCGCGGCCGCCTTACGCTCGTCACTGCGCTGCGCGCCGACGAGGTCCGTGAGCGCTCAGTTGCTTCATTCCGACGCCGTACCCAGCGACTCAAGGGGGCTGCCTCCAATGAGCCAAAAGAAAAGCTGGTCCGCGAGGTCACTATTCCCGAGGCGATCACCATTCAGGATCTCGCAAACCGGATGTCGGAACGCGCGGTCGATGTGATCCGGCTCCTCATGAAGCAAGGCCAGATGGTCACGATCAACGACGTGATCGACGCCGATACCGCACAACTCATTGCCGAGGAAATGGGCCACAGCGTGCAACGTGTGGCGGAAGCCGACGTGGAAGAGGGTCTGTTCGACGTGGCCGACGATCCGGCGCAGGCCGAGCCCCGCGCTCCTGTCGTCACCGTCATGGGCCATGTCGACCACGGCAAGACCTCGCTGCTCGACGCTATTCGATCGAGTGACGTGGCGGCAGGCGAAGCCGGCGGAATCACGCAACATATCGGCGCGTATCAGGTCACAGCGCCGTCCGGTGCCAAGATTACATTCATCGATACGCCCGGCCACGCTGCCTTCACGGCGATGCGTGCACGCGGCGCCAAAGTCACGGATATCGTCGTGCTGGTGGTCGCTGCCGATGACGGTGTGATGCCGCAGACGATCGAAGCCATCCACCACGCCAAAGCCGCGAAGGTGCCGATCATCGTTGCCATCAACAAGATCGACAAACCCGACGCCAAACCGGACCGCGTGCGCACAGACCTGCTGCAACATGAGATCCAGGTTGAATCGATGGGCGGCGAAGTTGTGGATGTGGAAGTGTCCGCCACCAAGAAGACGAACATCGACAAGCTGCTCGAAATGCTCGGCTTGCAGGCGGAAATCCTCGACCTCAAGGCCAATCCAAATCGTCCGGCCGAAGGTACCGTGATCGAGGCCAAGCTCGACCGCGGTCGCGGACCGGTGGCAACCGTGCTGATCCAGCGCGGCACCCTGCGCGTCGGCGATCTCGTGGTGGCCGGCGCCGAATGGGGCCGCGTCCGCGCCTTGGTGTCCGACACCGGTGCACCGATCGATACGGCCGGACCGTCAACGCCCGTCGAGGTGCTCGGTTTCTCCGGAACGCCTGACGCAGGCGATCGCCTGGCCGTGGTCGACAGCGAAGCACGCGCCCGCGAAGTCACCGATTACCGTGCACGGCAAAAGCGCGAAAAAACCGCCGCGCGGGCAACCGGCATGCGCGGTTCGCTCGAGCAGATGATGGCGCAAGCCAAGACGTCTGGCCGCAAGGAATTCCCGCTGGTGATCAAGGCCGACGTGCAAGGCTCGCTGGAAGCCATCATTGGTGCTCTCGACAAGCTTGGCACCGAAGAGGTCGCTGCGCGCGTGTTGCACGCGGGCGTCGGTGGCATTTCGGAATCAGATGTGACCCTCGCCGAAGCGTCGGGCGTTCCGATCATCGCGTTCAATGTGCGCGCCAACAAGGAAGCGCGCGAAGCGGCCGAACGTGCCGGCATTGAGATTCGCTATTACAACATCATCTACGACTTGGTGGATGACGTTAAGAAAGCGATGTCCGGCCTGCTGCCGCCGACACTGCGCGAAACCATGCTTGGCAATGCGCAGATTCTCGAAGTCTTCAATATCTCCAAGGTCGGCAAAATCGCGGGCTGCAAGGTCACGGACGGCACCGTCGAGCGCGGCGCCAACGTACGGCTGATCCGCGACAACGTCGTGATCCACGAAGGGAAACTATCGCAACTCAAGCGTTTCAAGGATGACGTGCGCGAAGTTGGCGCAGGCATGGAATGCGGCATGGCCTTTGAAAATTACCAGGACATGCGGCAAGGCGATGTAATCGAATGCTACCGGGTGGAGCAGATTCAACGCAGTCTATGAGTCCAAGTCTCAGGCCTGCGCTAGACGCCCCACCATAACACCAACCAAGTCACGCCTCGCGATAGCGGGGCATCCAGTAGCCCGCAGCGGCGGCGACTACTGGATCGTTCGCTTTCGCGAACGAGGACGGCAGAGAACTTGATATGCGTCAGAAGCACCGTAACTCTTCACCCACCGGCTCGCAACGTCAGCTGCGCGTCGGCGAGCTTGTGCGCCACGCGATGGCGGAGATGCTCACACGCGGCGACGTGCATGACCCGGTTATCGAGGGCCACTTGATTACCGTGCCGGAAGTACGCATGAGCGCCGACCTGCGGCTTGCCACCATCTATGTCATGCCGCTCGGCGGCCGAGATGCTGAAGAAGTAGTGGCTGCGTTAGAACATCATAAGAAATTTCTGCGCACTGAAATCGCTCACCGCGTCAACCTTAAATTTGCACCCGACATTCGCTTCCGCGTCGATGAGCGGTTCGCCGAAGCGGAGCGCATCGACAAGCTCTTGCGTTCGCCGGAAGTAAAGCGCGATTTGGATCACGATGAGGACAGCGAGTGAACGAAGAAGATTTGAAAAACCTCGATCGGCTTCAGCAGCCGCCGAAGTCGGCGTCTCAAGGCATCGGACCGGCGCTGTCTTTCGAGACGGGTGCTTCGCGCCGTTCGCACGATGAGGCCGGAGCGAAGCCGCGTCACCAGCAAAAAAAGCGCGACAAGCGTGATGTTCACGGTTGGGTCGTGCTCGACAAGCCGGTCGGCATGACGTCGACGCATGCCGTCAGCGTGGTGAAGCGCCTGTTTAATGCAAAGCGCGCGGGCCACG
>Ga0209647_1000791_pt1 | contig 28813 bp, 22 predicted proteins | sample GraSoi_2013_60cm_FD_185827 | JGI IMG/M metagenome (GOLD analysis project Ga0209647, IMG submission 185827) | Grasslands soil microbial communities from the Angelo Coastal Reserve, California, USA - Sample 9_17_2013_60cm (SPAdes) (version 2) | ecosystem: Environmental > Terrestrial > Soil >... | reverse complement strand
GCTTCCCCTCAAGCTCTCCCGGCTTCAGTTGCCCCAGGTACGCTCTCTTCCACAGCGTCAGCGTGTAATCGCTCACCCCTAGCTCCCGAGCCACCTGCGCCTGCCTCTTGCCACTGTGAATCAACAACTCCACCGCTTGGCGCTTGAACTCCTCGTTGTACCTTTTTACGATCTTTTTTTCGTTCACGGTTTCTCTCTCTTTACTTTGAGTTTCCGTGTCCGCAAGATCAGGGGAGCTGCAGAATATGCTGGGATGTTTGGATGCCCAAGCAGCGTGGAAAGCTGGTGTTGAGTTCCGCTGAAAAAGAGCAATTGCAGCAGTTGATACGCGCCCAGAGCACCCCCCAAGGGTTGGCGCAGAGAGCGCGAGTCGTGCAATTGGCGGCCCAAGGAAATTGGGGTCCGTGCCATCGGACGGCAAGTCGGCATGCATTATAACCAGGTCGCGAAGTGGAGACGGCGCTATCTCAGAGGCGGGCTTGGGGCGCTACAGGATGAGCCGCGCTCGGGCCGCAAAGGCAGCCTTAGCACGGAGGTCTTGCGCCAGATCGTGGATCAAGCCACGCGGCCGCCGCAGGGCCGGGTGCGCTGGACTTGCCGCGCGATGGCCCGCGAGTTGGGAGTCTCCAAGGCGACCGTGCAGCGGGTCTGGAGATCGAACTGCAGAACAGAATATCCCCGCTTCCTTGTGCCAACATAGCTGGTAACACTGCATGAACGGAATTCATCACGCCTTTCACATTGACATCGATCAATTGAGACCAATCGCCGGGCAAACCGTCGGCCACGTGACCAGAAAGGTAGATTGCGGCATTCGCGAATAGAGCGTCAATTTTTCCACTATACCGAGCGCCTCGTCCATAGATACCATAGAAACCATATATACCATACCTGTAAGCAAATACGGCCCCGCTTTGACGTTTTTCTCTATCGACTGTGTAGAACGGACTCGCCAGAGTTTCGTTGCGTAGAGGTTAACTAGTCGAAAGCGAGGTTTGGAATTCTCCGGAAGGAGAGCGGTGTGTGAAAACGGAATGGAGGAGGCATCAACGAACGTCGTACAATTATTCTCAGGACGATTCTCCGACGATTCTCAGAACTACAGATCCGCGACGTCACAGCAGACATTCTTCTCGCCTTCCCAAACGCTTCTCCGTGCGGGTGCCGAATTTCGAATGATCCATACAAAGAGAGGGTGAAATATATGCCTATTTTATACATACTGCGTTCCATTGCTAGAGTTGCATTCTGTTTGACGTTCTTCCTGTCCCTAGGTGTGGGCGCTGGTTGGGCTCAAATCAGAGTTCTAGGACAGCACAATGACAACTCCCGTACCGGGGCCAACCTGAACGAGACTTCTTTAACCACGTCCAACGTCAATGTCTCCACATTTGGCAAACTATTCAGTATGCCCGTGGACGGATTCGTCTACGCTCAGCCGCTCTACATGACTATCGGCACACAGAATGTTCTCTTTGTGGCGACTGCCCACGACAGCGTTTACGCGTTCGACGCCGATACAGGTGCGCAGCTTTGGAAAAAGTCTCTCGGGATACCAGTGCCAAGCTCTGTCATCAACACGCCTAACATCCAGGTCGAGGTGGGAATCATCAGCACACCGGTGATCGATCCCAACACGAACACGCTGTACGTCGTAGCCAAGACTTTTCAAAATCCCGGCCAGAGTTTTCAACTGCATGCCCTTGATATATTGAACCAGGGAGCAGAAAAGTTCGGAGGCCCGAAACAAATCGCCGCGCAGTACCCTGGCAGCGGCACCCCAAATGATGGAGCAAATCACGTGCTGTTTGATGCTGCGCACGAAAATCAGCGAGCCGCTTTGACTCAGGTCAACGGAGTACTCTATGTGGCGTTCGCGTCGCACGAAGATTTCACCCCTTTTCACGGTTGGGTATTGGCCTATAGCGCCGCTAATTTACAGCAGCTCGCCACCTACAATACTACCCCTAACAGCGATGGAGGCGGTATCTGGATGAGTGGCCAAGGGTTGGTCGCCGATAGTAATAATTTTATTTATCTTATTACGGGCAATAGCACTCGGACTACCGAAAATGCCGTAGGGGACTATGGTGAATCTTTCCTTAAGCTAGGTCTATCAGGAAATGCGCTCATGCTTCTAGATTATTTCAAGGCCCATAACTACGACGCGTTGAATGCTACTGATGTGGACCTAGGGGCAGGAGGGGCGGTCGCAATACCGGGAACGCGATATATCGTCGGCTGTGGAAAACAAGGACTTCTTTACCTGGTCGATACCACTAACATGGGGAAGTTTAATTCAACTAGCGATCACGTCGTGCAAGAATTTCAGGCAACTAACGGTCTTTGGGGCTCCCCGGTATTTTGGACCAAGAATCCGGCTGGCCCAACGCTTTACGTCTGGGGCGTCAATGACTCGCTGAAAGCCTTCACGTACAACGTTACAACCGGAAAGTTCAATACCCCTTTTGCAGCTGCCAGCAGCGTTAAAACGCCCAACGGCTTTGACCCTTGTGGGGCATTGTCCGTAACGTCAAATCAGAGCGTAGCCGGCACTGGGATCCTGTGGGCGACTATTCCCCTCGCGGATCCCGACCACCAGACCGTCCGCGGTAAACTGTACGCCTTCGATGCAACGAATGTTAGTAAGGAGTTATGGGATAGCGGGCAGAACGCCGCCCGTGACGATTTTGGCAACTTTGCGAAATTTGTACCGCCGACTGTTATTAAGGGCAAGGTCTATGTCGCGACGGATTCACACCAAGTCTGCGCCTACGGCCTAATGAATGCTACGGCAATCAAGGTAGGTGATCACGTCAAGACCACGACTACCTCACCATTAGGAGTTAATATTCGCAATGCGAGCGGAACAATAATAGGTCAGCAACCAACGGGCACGTCTGGCGTTGTAGCGGCGGGTCCGTTCGTAGTTCCCAATACGAATTACTCCGGCCCTTCTTGGGAGGTCAGTTTTGCAACCGGGCCTAGTGGATGGGTTAGACAGCTTTATTTAGTACTCAGCACGACTCCATAATTCACGCTAGGCGAGCAGGTAGTGACCACAACTTCCTCCCCATTGCGTAAGGGCCCAGAGCGAGGCTATTATGCCACCGTCGGAGTACTTTCCATTGCGTTGCACCCGCCCAGGAACGCTAGCGATGCAAATAACAGTAGACAAACGCATACGATTGAGCCAAATGCTCGGTCATGCTTAGTCGTCGCGGAATCCATTCCCTCGCCCGGATGTCCATCGCGCTCACTCGAGGAATTGGAAATCATCCGCTGTCGGTTCTCATTCTACCTACTGTCTATTTCCTCGTGCGGTACCTACCGTTCTGGAACGGCCCTGATGTTGTAGGTCAACTGCTAAGGCCAGCTGCCAGCATCAATATCCTCCATTATCCGCCGATCTATTGTTTCTTGGCCCGCATCCCATTCTGGATTGCAGGTTACGCTTTGCAGGGCGGCGCTCCTACTATCTTTTCTGCCCAGCATCCTTCGCTGCCCGCGATTTATCTCTTAGTGTTTTGCCAGCAGGTAGCGCTTTGCTTCTCGCTGAGGTATTTTTTGTTTTCAATTCCTACTACCGCGTTGCGCCGCGGGCTCCTGGCTATTCTTCTGGCATCCACCTCTAGCTTTTACTCGCTTGCGCACACCTGCGGATCGGAAGCACTCCTCGCGGTATCCTGGTTTACCGTGTTTGGCTCTGGGATTCGATTGATTCAGGCAGGAGGTAAACACATCACCTGGATCGTTTACTCAGCAGCTCTTCTCCTGGGAATCGGGTCTCGTCACACTAACGGAGTGTTGTTGATTTGGCTTCCGACCCTTTGTGCCATGCTGCTCGTCATCGGGCGTTGGATTTCCCGCCTGCCCAGGCTTAATCAAAGCTCTGTCAATTTAGGAAAGATCGCGGTCTTAGCGCTCGTCATCGGAGCTGGCGTTTTCAGTGCTGAGAAGCTGATCGTAGATGCGCTCTGTCAGCGTTTTCAGGTCATCCGGCGTTACACACTAGGCACAACGCTAAGCGATAGAATTAGCAGCATTGTCGAAGGGCTTTCGGATCAAGGGAAAGCCAAGCTTTTTGCTCGCGTAGCGCCGCTGACCTCGGATTCGCTGGTAAAGCTCGCCATCACTTCTCAAATCTACGTTGGCTCCTATTATGGGGGAACCGCGGAGGTCATCACTAGCGCGCTCGTTGAACGTGGCATGCGTGGCGAAGAGCTATATGCCGCGCGCGATCGGATCATTTTTCAATCATCGAGCTGTTTTTATCGAGCAGTTCCGTCACGCTTGCTTAAGGTGATGTGGAAAGACTTCTTAAGAGCGATGTGGCCCACGAACGATAAGGATCTCGCCCTTGTCGGCCCATTTGAGACTCTCCACTCCGCCCGAGAAGCTCTCAAAAGCCCCGCTGCTTGGGATTCTTTGCGAGGGATGCCGATAATCGATCTGTCTACCGCGTCGGCGGTGGTAAGAAGTGCGAATTCCGACATCTTCCTTAGAAAGTGGAGCCGAGTCTCGAACTTTAGCTGGTGCCTTATTTTTCTGGTGATTTCCATCGTGCGACTTAGGCGAAAAACGCTTTCACCCGGTTTCTTTGCGGTCGGGCTATCCATTCTTGGTCTCGGCGTGTTCTCCTGCTTTTCATACTTCATATGTGTCTTTTACCTCCCCCGTTACGTTCTGCCCTTGATGGTAAGTGTGATGGCTTGCGGCTCGGTCCTCGTCGGGTTTCGGGGTTCTTCCGATGGTGCCGTGGACCCGTTTATTGGCCAGCTCGGGCCATCGGCAAACAGGAGCCGTCCGTCGGCCAGTCGGTAAACATTCCGAGCAATTGATCGCTCTCAATAGGGTCAGCGCAAAGCCGACGTCCTAAATATCAAATTACTCTCCGGCAACTTCCGACGCTCTTTACTGTCCAGGCAGCTACGCCGTAGCCCGTTGCATACCCGTACCTGGCTATCCTGTGCATGACTCTATTTGCCTATTGTTGGTCGCTACGAGTAAAATTTTTTTTATAAATCTCAATCAACTCGCGATGGTATCTGTGTTGAGTCATTAGGATAAGCCCAATACAAAAACTTAATGTGGAGAGAATAGCCAATCCAGTGGCGAGAATTGCCAGCGGAACATGAAAGACGTAGCGGTAGTCGAGGTAATCCAAAATCGGTTTTGCTCCCGCTGCAAGGCTTAGAAAGAGTAAAACTAACGCGATGAAGCCGAAGAAAGCGCCAGGCTTGTAATTTCGGCAAATTTCTAAGAAAGCCTGCAGTACAAGAAAGCCATCTCGATAAGTATTTAGCTTTGACTTGCTACCAAGCGGTCGCGCGCCGTAGGGCACATCAACTTCAACGACGGCGGATCCGAGGGAAAGCGCTTGAAGAGTCATTTCCAATTCGATTTCGAAACCATGAGAATGAAGCGGAATCGTTTTTACAAAACGCTTTGTGAAGACCCTGTAACCACTAAAGACATCCGTGATTCCAGCGCCGAAGCTAAGGGCAATTAGCCAGCATACGATCTTATTTCCCAAGACGTGCATAGGACGGTAGGCAGTCGCGCGAAACTCCGGCGGTGCAATCCGTCTTCCAACTACCATATCCGCAGATCTACCGATGAGAGCGTCAAGCAAAGCAACTGCATATTCGGCCGGATAGGTCGAATCACCATCTGCCATAATGTAGTAGTCGGCGTCGATGTCGGCAAACATGTGCCTGATGACATTGCCCTTGCCCGGATTCTTCGAGAAAATAACGACAGCTCCCGCTTCGCGCGCCTTCTGCGCCGTCTGGTCGGTGCTAGCATTATCAAAGACATAAATGCGTGCGTATGGTAACACCCTTTGAAAGTCTGAAACCACTTGACACACGGTTGTTTCTTCGTTGAAGCACGGAAGCAAGACGGCAGTCAATGGGTGGGGATCGCTCATAGTCGAATCGATTTGTACCGCTGAAACGAATGCTCGTCGGAACTCCAACCCGACCGACGCAATAAACTGCCGGCGACGAGGCTGGAAATTGCAAGTAAAAATGTGGCCATCAGGGAAAGCATCAGGAGGTACAAAGGCGAATAGGTCGTCCGGTATCGTGCAATATCCAGGGAATGCACTTTAGCGACGGTCAGAACAATCGCATATACTACCATCGCTACTGTAAGTGCGGCACGGCCGAGAGACACAGTCCCGACACTTCCCGATTGAACAAAGTCACGATTAAGGCGACAAAGAATGCGAGCTGCAGCCAGGGTGAACACTTTGCGATACATTTCGTGATACATTTTGCCGCCGCGGCGATCCCAATCGTCTTGGCTTCGCGCTCATGCTCTGCTATCTGCGTTTCCCAGGGCGGATACTTCAACAATGTGAGCAACCACCCCCGCTCCGCACCCATGCACATGACTTCGCCGCAGCCGCTTAGCGTGCTTTAAAGTCCGAATCGTGTCTTCTCCTCTAGTCTGTAGTTGTGATTTCGGCAAACGAAGCACCATCCAGCTTTCCCTTCTGCGTCTGTCCTGCTGAACGAGCTAAGTTAGTGAGTGCTTCTTGAATGTCCTTGCAAATAATTTAGCGCTGCATTCGCCGCATGAAACCCGCACATCCCGTGTACACCACCGCCAGGAGGAGTTGAGGAAGAGCAAAGGAACATACCTTTGATTGGTGTGCGATACGGCACAGCGCTCAGAATCGGCCGAGCGACCATTTGCCATAAATCATTAGCCCCGCCGGTGATAGCTCCCCCGATCAGGTTCGCATTTTTGCTTTCAAGCTCAGCGGCTGAGGTGGCGCGGCGAACCAGTACGCGGTCGTAAAATCCAGGCGCAAAGCGAGCAATCTGCCTTTCGATGCGTTCCGTCATATCAAAAGATGAGCCGTTGGGAACGTGACAATAAGCCCACACGACGTGCCGGCCTACCGGCGCGCGAGTAGGATCGAATAATGTAGGTTGCGAAAGCAACAAGAACGGTCGATCGGGACATTTGCCTTGAGCAACTTCAGTCTCTGCTTCCGCGATCTCATCGAATGTTCCTCCAAGGTGAATTGTTCCAGCCCGCTGGCAAACTTCGTGAATCCAGGGCAGCGGCCCGTCTAGGGCATAATCGATCTTAAAGATGCCCGGTCCATATCTGAAACGTTCAAGCGTTCGTCGATACCGGACTGGAAGCTTCGCCCTTGCAATGCGGATGAGTTGACGCGGAGTGATGTCCAATAGAATAACTCGCGCGCGAGGCAACTGGCTTAAACTTGTAATGAAGACTCCGGTGTGTATTTTTCCGCCCAACGTTTTCAGATGCTGTAACAACGCGTTAGAAATCATCTGAGCGCCACCGCTCGGAATGGGCCAACCGACCGCATGGCCAAGCATTCCCAGCATAAGACCAAAGCCCGCAGAACCAGCGGACGACAGCGGCAGAAAAGAGTGTGCAGCTAAACCCGCGAAGAGAGCTCCCGCTGTTTCCTGTAAAAAATGGCTGCGAACCAATTGGCGGGCGGACAACAAGGCTCGAACGCCAAATCTCACAGCCGTTAATGGATGTCGCGGCAGATGGATGATCGGCTGCAGAAACTCCTCTATTAGGCCTTCTGAACGCGAGACAATCGGTCCGAATATCCTATTGTACATTCGACCATCTTTTCCTAGCGCTTCGGCAGTCTTGGGCAGTGATCTTTGTAGTACGGCAACCGCTCCAGCGCTAACCGGATGCGCCAGAGGCACCTTGGGTTGAATCCACGTAAGTCCGTATTTCTCGAGTGGCAGGGACGAGAAGAATGGCGAAGCCAGGGCAAGTGGATGGACCGCCGACCCAACGTCGTGCCAAAAACCCTTCAAGGTAAGCTCCTCAGTCCGACAACCGCCGCCAACTTTATCACTCCCCTCAAGGACCAGAGTCGAAAAACCATGCTGCGCAATCCTGATTGCGGCAGCCAGCCCGTTGGGACCCGCTCCCACTATCACAGCATCATATTCATACCTTTGTTGCACGTATTCTGAATCGAATGTCCGACCGCGGAGATCGCCCAAAATATCTCCGGTTCGCGCTCAGCGATCCGCCATATCTGGTCCGCTACGGGACGCCGCGTCGCGAACTGTCACGTTATAATCTTGTGAAAACAGGTTGCGACCTGAAGCCAGGCGCCCCAGGCCGGGCGTCCCGCGACCAAAAAGAAGAACGGAGAAAGCTCAAATGGTACTGCGGCATAATCCAGAATCTTGAATAACTGCGGTGGCATCTAAACACCAAAGGGGCGAGCAGAAGCTTTCGATCAACTAAGTAATACCCGGGATAAAACCAGCTTAGGAAGCCGCCTGTCGAAAGATCGAAGTTAATCCAGTGCAGCGCCTAATCAAAGATTGCCGTCAACATCCGAATGCGATCAACACCCCGGCGGTCGCCAAGGCTCACGTCGCCGCTTTGGGCTTGACCCGCCGATCGGGGACGAGAGGCTAGGGTACTCCCCAGTCAGTGAACGCCAAGCAGAGCGCGACAGCCCACAGAAGGGTACTCGTGATTGATCTCCCCGAACGAATACACGAAGTTAGTAGAAATAAAGGTCAACAGATCTCATCGGCGGAGAAACCGGTTTATTGTGGATTTCTCAGGATTGCTCTATGAAGTTTTATGAAACAATAAGGCAAGATGCCGAGGACGCCTCTTTCCCGCACACGTTCAAGGATTCGTATGAAATACCTCTTGGTCCTTTCCACCAGTAACCCCCAAAAACGCATGGTCAATGCTATTTCGACATAGAGAGAACCAAACCAACAGTTTTCGTATTCCAGTCGGCAGACCTCCCGATTGTACGTTGTCCCGCTCTGCGCATCTACATTAAAGTGTATCAATACCGGATCACAGTCGGTGCCGTTTTTCCTGAACCTTGCTTTTCCCGTTAGAACGTTAATCGAAGATGCATCTTCCATGTTTATGGCAGTTTCCATGCCCTCATTATTATCCCAAGGATCCATTTCCACACCGCTAATTTCCATAGCAACGGCAAAGGCAGGTTCATCATTGATCGGCGCATTCTTAAAAGGGACGAAGCCTAAAGTCTTGCGTCGTTCATAGATGGATCGTGCATTGATAAAAACATTGGACGCTGTTTCCGATTTCCTAAAAAAGAACGCCCCACTATTAAAATGGGGAAAGCGTGTTATATCGTTTTGTCTCAGAAAATCAGGCATGTTTTGGACAAATTGGTAAGGGCTTTTCTTTTCATATTCCGTCCAGCCTGTCAAATAGCGCCAGCCTCTTACAGTAAAATCCTTGCCTGCGTAAAGGCGCCATATTCGCTCAGGTGACTTATAAAATATACAATCGGAGTCAACAAAAAGAGTTTCGTCAAATGGAGAATAGCGGTCCAGGTTCAGCTTCTGAACAACACCAGGGCCGTAGGTCGAATTCAAAGGAATTACAATATCAAAATAGTTTTCCAGACCCTTTCTATTACTATCGTCAGTTACAATAGCAAATGGCCTGAGTGGGTTCTGTCTCCGATAGGATAGAGCTAACGCCCTCGCCATTCTGATATATTTCTCCGGCCCATACGCAATAGTTATAAGTCCTTCGGACAAGCTCGCCTCCTCTGTGAAAGGGGGCCGCGCTCCCGCACGACCCCGGTATTGTTTAATATTCGCTCGGCAAGTAGATGGAGATGCTTGGTGGTGTTCTACCGTCGAGCTATAACATCCAAGTACATTAGTGGATTGTTGGTATGCGCTGCTACGAACGCAGCCGACCTTAGTTTCAGTTTAAGTATTCAGATCGAACATCTAAGCCCCGCCTTTCGGTAGGGGGTAACGCTTCTGCATAGTGATCCTGCGTCGCGGTTTGCTCGCCGCGAAGCAGCCCAAGCAAATGCTCATGATCACCTCGCTGGCCGAAGCTTGCGAAATACGCCCGGCTCTCGCGTACGGCGGCGCGGCGGCACTCCGCTTGGTCCAGGATGCGGCACATGACGCGCTGTTCGATCGGGAACACGCAGCCTTCATAGCCGGGCGGGAGCCCGGCGAAAGAAGACTGCGATGCGAATACAGGTTTGCCTTTCGCGAGCGCGTCTACGATCTTGATCTTCAGCCCCGTTCCGAGGACGGGCGAGAGAGCCGCCTTGGAGCGGCGGTAGACTTGGTCCATGTCCTCCACGAAACCCAGAAGCGAGACATTGGAATGGCGGTTCGCGATGCGCGTCACAGCCGCCTCCTGGCAAACTTTGCCGCACACAGCAATGCGGTATTTTGCGAGCCAGGGCATGTGCTCTTCCAGAAAACCGATCAAACCCTCGACATTCAGAATATTGTCGGAACCGACGAAGACGAGATCATAGAGGAAATCCTCTGCGTCTTCGGTCTCGACCTCCTGGCCTTTGCCATCTTGATTGTATTCGGGAATATATAGCACCTTAGCGTCATCGACGAGCATCCTAAAAAAGTGGGCTTCGGTCGGCGAGATAGCGATCACCGCCTGCGCCGTGCTGAGTAGGGCTATCTCGCTCCGAAATTTAAAAACGGACCTCAACGTGCTTGCCGGCCTGTGGGCTTGGAAACGGTAGTTGATGAATTTGATGTCATGGGTTTCAACCACCAATTGTTGGTGTGGAATGCCGTTCAACTGCGTAAGTCCATCCACGTAGTTGACGATGAGCACGGCCCTCGGATGCTCGTTCAACAGCGACGCGTAGGCTGGCGCGGCACCCGGAAGGCAAAGCCTTACGGCCTGTCTCGCCAACGACGGCATGAAAGCCGTCAGAATGTTCTTGAGCCGAGTCATGGCGACGAGGCAGGGCGAGCGCTGTTCAAGAACTAGCCGTGCCCTAGGATATTCCGCTGCAAACCTTTGCACGAGATTGTCTGTCCAGGGGCAGGTTGGATGGTTGCGAAAGCTGTAGACGATCACCCGCTCGAAATGCCGTAACAGGAACTGGAGACAGGATTCCGCACGGGCATGGGCACCGTTCGATCTCTGCATGAAGGTGCCATTGAAATAAACAATGACGTCTTGAGACAGTAAGCTCACGGGAGCCTGCCGATGTTTGCATGCATGGGCTGACACGTCAGATTGTGGCGTCGGACAGTGAGGTAGTCGAAATTACTGCAGCTCCGGGTTGATCAAATCTTCCCACTCTGCCAGGAATCTTTCGCGAGTGTCGTTCTTAGCGTGAACAACAAGCGCATTTTTCAACTCTTTACGCCTTCCTTCGTCGAGCGCGAGAACAGGGTCCATTGCTCGGCCAATGTCCGACACGGAAAGGGGGTCCACCTCGGCCCGCCGTGCGGCATGAATCCAACCCTTGGAAGGCCTTTTGCCGCAATCGTCAAGGCAAAGTTGCCAGCAGCGTAGACCCGGAATCGGGGGCCGCGTTCGGGCGGCCCCAATTTTTCAGTGTGCCGAACGTTGCGCCGGTCGCGGTTGCGTGCGCTGCGAGATCAACAAATATCTCATGGCTCCCAACACGGCGTAAGCCACCTTATGCTTAAAGGAAAAACCGATGCCGGGATAAAACAGGTTCGTACCGGAAACAATTTCTTTGATCGACTTTTTAATATCCCAATAGAACGGTAGACAGAGATTTGGCTGTTTGAAAAAATATTTTGCGTAGATAGCGCCGGTGCCAATGGAGTACCCCCGGTATAATTTGTAGCCAACAGGCTTTTGCTTTCGTCCGTGATAGTGAAAAACAGTCATGTCCGGGACGTACTCAAGCGTGAAACCCGCAATGTAAGCACGAAACAGATAATCAGAATCCTCGCTCGATTCGATACTAGAACCCACTCCGAAACGCTCATCGAAGGGGCCGAGTTTTTCGACGAGGGCTCGGCGCATCGTCATATTACATCCGTTAATCTGGCCGACGATGCAATCATCCGTTGCCGGGTTCGTCCGCCGATTAAACCGTTGGCGAGTCGTGGTGGTCTTGATCGTTATCGGCAAATCGGTGTGGTCGCCTAGCTCGACGCGCCCGCCGCGTAACACTGGCTCGGTGTCGGCGGCATCGTGGCCTAACAGGTCGTTCACATACTCTTGGCTCAAGCGGCAATCGTCGTCGGTGAAGACGAGTAGTTCGCCCTGCGCAGTACGCATCGCCCGATTGCGCGCAACTGACAAACCGGGTCTTGGCTCCACCAGCAGACGCACGGGAAAGGCGCTGCTCGTCGCCCATTGCTCGACAATCCTTGAGGTTGCATCCTGTGAGCCATTGTCCACCACGACAATTTCAGCATCGAGCGGAGCGGCCTTCGCCAAGGAGGCGGCTATCGAATCCAGACACCCGGTAATGGCATGCGCCCGGTTCCGGGTTGAGACTATCACGGAAAGCTTCATGGAGTTGGCTGACGTTTCAAGTTGACACCTATCAAAAGCGTATAAGCAGATCCCAACGACATCGATTCTAGTCAGGACTGTAAGGGGTTATTCGTAACTCGGCCATCCGAAGGCGTCAACGCCCGCTTGGGGATTACGCGAATGTGGCGGCATGTCGAGTAGCATCGGCTAGCGTTTCCTCAGCGAATCCCGCGACTCTGAGTGCTCTTGCGGCGATGGGGGGAGACAGAGAACATCAGAATCGTCTGCAAAATTGGGCAGGTATTCATCAGGGAAACACTGCTTGTAAACGGCTGCGGTCGAACGTCCTATTGATTCCCAATCCCACACCGCAGCCCGACGCAGATTGTAAAGGCCCATCTCCCGGAGCCGGTGTCGGAAATCGATCGCCTTTCGCAAAGCCCGTTCCAAATCTCCGCTGACGGTGGGATCGAAGAAAATGGCCCCTTTCTCCTCAAGCATGTCTGTAACGCAGCCAGCACGTGGTGCGATGCAGGGTTTACCGAACGACATCGCCAAGACCGCAGCTCCGGAAGTAAGAATACGCCTATAGGGTAGAACCACCACGTCGCAGGCATTCATGTAAAGCTGAATATCGTCGTCAGCAACGTGACCAGGCAAGAATCTAATCCTCGAATCGCCTTCAATTGAATGTGTGACCTCATTGCAGATTTCCTGATTCATCGGCATTCCCGCGATGATCAACCGCGCATTCGGCTCAGTATGAAGTCTAAATGCATTTACCATCCCCACGACACCCTTGTACGGTCGGATTTTTCCCAAAAAGAGAAAGACAAGATTGGACGCATTGAACCCAAAATGCGCGCGCGCGGCTTCTGCACTGATCTGGTTCTTGTAAGAACCGATATAATGTCCGTGTGGTATTACATGGACCGGAATACCTGTTCGTTGGTTCCAGCGTGACTCGACAATCTGTTTCGCTGACTTCCCATGTACGATTATGCTCTCCATCTGAGGAGCGAAATAACGAGCTACGAGGCTTTCGATCCCTCGATGCTGCGACTCGTGGTTGTCTAAGTTGTGCATCGTCCAAACGAGCCTCACTCCCTTGATACGCAACCATACCAATCTTTGGTAGAATGCTACATAACCACGCAAGGCGATTAGAGACCAACCAAATTGAGGAAGAGAGTGGACGTGGACCAGATCAACCTTCTCAGCTCCGGTACGGTAATCGCGGCAGAGAGACTTCAGAGATTGTGGACGCAGAACTGTAATTCCAAGCGAGCGGAGAGCCTTCTCCAGTTCCGCGTGGTAGGGGTTCTCCGCCCAGACGGGCACAAATGCGACTCTCATACGATCGAGAATGTGCAGAGAAGACGGATCTGTGGTACGAAAAAAATCCGACTCCCGAACGACTTGCAGATGTCGCCCGATCGGTCAGTTGAACCGTCGTCCACGACGATAATCTCTTTATCTGGCCAGGTCTGCTCGAGAGCTGATTGGATCGCAGTCGTGGCCCATGTCTCACCATTGAATACCGGTCTGCCGATGGTAACCTTCATTTGAATAAGCGGGTGCGGCGATGTTTTACATTTCCTTGATGCGCCCGGGGTGGCAGCGGCCAAGGAAAATATCCCTTAGAGCTAATAGATGTCCTTTCAGCCTTCCACTCCAGTCCAGAGATCGATCGCCCTTCAGTAGATTCCATAGGCTTATGAACGCGCTCTTTCCAAAACAGATCACCCAGAAGCGAGTCCAGGCTCTAAGACGGGGCAGATGCACCACTCCCTTTCTCAGGAAATACCAATTGTTCGCCACGAACGAGTATCCTCGTAATACTTCCCGCACACGGCCTCCCGGTGTTTCCAAATGAACCCCAATGCAACCATGAAACCGGCCGATGCGTCCGTAACGCTCTAATCGGATGGATAGATCGTAGTCCTCCCCATAGGAATAAAGCGGGAGATTTTCGTCAAATTGCTCATAATTCAGTACAGCCCGTCGGATGATCATATTGCAGCCGAAAAGAATATGATGCTTCCCCTGGCTGAAGAACGTTCCTTTCGGGTTTTCTCCAGGTTGATAACTGGCGATCAACTTCTTGGCTTCCTCCCGGCTAATGCCTCTCCTTCCAATAAGAAGGCCAGAGATCCCCATGATCGAGACATTCGCATTCATAAACGCGACGGCCTGTTCCAAATAGTCTGCTTTCAATTCAAAATCGTCATCGAAACATCCGACGTATGGCACCATGGCTGGAATCGCTTCGATACCCTTGTTTCTCTGCGAGGTCAGTCCAAGGGGCCCAACGATGTACTTCACGTCACCTCCCCATTGTTGAGGGGGCAGGTCCTCGATTGCGGGGACGACGATGATAATCTCTTTCGGTTTGAGTGTTTGGCGTTGAAGACTTTCGATCGTTTCCCTCACAAAATCAGGACGACCCTTGGAAGCGATCACGACACTGATGGAACCGCGATCGATATTGGAAACAACGGAATCCATGTATTAGGTCCTTCGCAGTTTTTGTATTTAGTCATGAAACTAGATCAGAATTGCGCATTTGAGTTTCACTCGCCGAATGAGTACCGGAGCATTGTCAAACGCCAGCTTGCGCAATTCTTCTGAAAATCATCGTATCGTTAACATACTAGTACGCGACCCCCAGGTCACGCCGATTTGTCGTGAGCATGGCATCGTGCCAAGGACATTTTTTATGCGAGTTGGCTGCAACCCAAACGAAGCAAAACGTTACGCAGAAGCTAAGCAAGTGCGGCTACAAAAATGGCATGAAGAATGGCTGGGCGAGATGCGTGAGCATGCCAAGCGCAGCCCATGGGCAACCGCATGGCTCTTAGAGCGAAATTTTCCCGAGCTCGACGCACTGCGTGAACTTGTTCGTCCGGTAGCCAGCGGACAGCAATTGATCGGCGATAAGATTCCGGACGAAAGGTTGCACGAGTACGGTCGAATAATGCTTGAGTTTACTCAGAAGAATGAAGCAAAAAACTCCTTCCCTTCTGGTGCCAGAAAACTGAGCTCCTAGTCATATGTAATCACTAGGTTGCTACCCAACTAATTAGACGGAATTAGCTACGTGGAACGGCTATGCTTGTTATCTCAAGCCTAGAAATCATGTGCTCGGACATTCGTTGGACGTTTTAGTTCTTCCGGGGCTTCCATTTCGTTACGTCTTCCATGAAGCGCGCGATATGATCTTTTATAGCGTTCTTTCTGCCGTCGAGTTTCTTTAATTCGTCTGAGAGAATCGCGGCGAACCTCGGATCATTATTTCCCTCTTCGTAAACACCAACTTCTCGCCCTGCTGCTCCATATGGAAATCCCGTTTCGTCATCACCGACATGACAGCTTCCTTTGCCTTCGGTCCATGCACCTCGACAATCAATGTGCGGACATGATCGATCCACTCCTCGTAGTTTTCGGTGAAGAGGGCCTCCTCAGCCCCTTCGATGTCTAGCTTAAGCAGACCGAGGTCAGCGGTCTCGAGCCTTCCCAGCAGATCCGCAACCGTTAAGGTTGGCAAAGCCCCGGGGGTTTCTGGGGAAACCTCCTGAATCTTGAATGCCCAGCTTTTTCCAACACTCCTATCGGTCAGGAAATAGGAATGTGAACTCCAGAGCGCACCTCGCACCACGTCGACGTTGTACCCTCGGACATTTTTTCGGAGAATCTCCACGTTGTCAGGATCCATCTCGATCGCAACAATCCGTGCTGCAGGATACTTGTTGGCGAAAAACACCAACACATACCCGACGTTGGCACCTGCATCGATGATGGTCTGATGGGACGTGGGCAGTTCGCAGTCACAGTCCCGCCAGGAGAACGCGGACCAAAGCACCCCTAAATCCGAATCACGCGGGCGGCAAAGCAGTCGAGTTGCGCTGCCAGGCACGCGTAAGGAGATGCAATAAGTGCCGAGCAGCCGGTGAATAGCGAAATAGAGCGCTTGAAACGGCCCGAGCCATTGCATCAATTGCACCATGCGTCGCGGCAAGCTGAGAACACTTTGCACAGTACTACAAATCAGGCCACTCACTCTGGAGGTCAAGTTCAGGCCAAGGAACCTTTAGGTCCTGACGCATGGGCGATTGCTTAAAAGTTAGCGTCTGTCTGGCATTACAATAGGTCCCAATTGACGTGCTCAACGTAGCCGATTGCTCGCGACCGCTCCATCAGCCGTAGCGACTTTTGCATCATCGCACCCATGTTCTGGCGGCCGACTGGATCGAATGCGTACGGATCAGCTTGCAATCGCAGCGCGACGGCGCCGCAAACTGCATCGGCTCGGTCCGGGCTTTCGACACCGCGGTTTCGAAGATCGTCTTTGGGTTCAAGTCTCAGACGGCCGCGGCTGTCATACCCGCGTTGGCGTGAGGTTAATTGCGCTACAAGCTTTTCGTCCTGTGGCAGCCTGATTAGCCTGCGTTCGATCAGTTGCGCGACCGACGCCCATGATTCCTTTCCCGCCCATTCCTCTCGCACTTGAAGGGAGCTTTGTCGGTCATACTCAAAGCCCCGCCTCCGCATTTTTTCGATCCAGTATTCGTGCGGCTGCTCATTGACATGATCCAGCCCTCCTTGATCGACCGTAGCCGCACTCATGATGACAACCGGGCTGAACTGACTAATAACGCGAACATAGTTATCAGCCAGCGATTCCGGCAGGTGTTCCGCGACTTCAAAACTGACCGTGACATCCGACTTTCCCCTGAACCGTCTCCTTACTCTCGAGATCAAACTTCTCTACATTAACTCCTTTTTCCCGACAACGAGCAATGCCTGCGTCAGAGTATTCAAGTCCCCTGACTTCCAAGCCGTCTTTTTTTAGCTGTGCCAGGAGTGTTCCAGCCCCGCAACCGACATCAATCACTGAATCGGGATTGAATATACGCTCGACAGTCGCCGCCATCGCCGGCGCGGAATTATGGACCGCGTCAAGAAAGTCATTGTAACGCTTGTCGTAGATCTCCTGGTGGCTGGCAGTTTTGACTGTCACCCGTTGGACCAGCCCGATAATCTGGTCTAGTATAGGCGCGTGTCTTATTCTGTCGTTCCATGCCGGTGGCAGAAACTGCCAGACATCTTTTATTCCTCGGTAGAGTGATTTACTGCTCTTCATGGAATAGTGTTGTAACTTTGGACTTTATGAATCGGATCGATCGCGGTCCTTCGCCGTCAAAAGGCACGGACACGCGCCGATGCGCACCGCCAGTCGAATTTTGTAGTGATTATTCTGGAAACGGGCAATCGAAGTCTTTCCCGACTAATTTTGTGATAAACTTTGGCGTTTCCAATTACTGCAGCTCCGAGCTGATCAAATCTTCCCACTCCGCCAGGAATCTTTCGCGAGTGGCACTCTGGGCATGAACAATAAGTGCGTTCTTCAACTCTGTACGCCTTCCTTCGTCGAGAGCGAGAACAGACTCCATTGCTTCGCCAATATCCGAGACGGAATGCGGGTCCACCTGTATCGCCAGACCGTTCACTGCCTCGGCTAGGGCACTATCTTGGGAAATGATCGGAACTAGGCCGTGGAGTGCGGCTTCAAGCGCTGGCATCCCGAAGCCTTCGAGCAGGCTTGGTAGTACGAACGCACTCGCCTCCTGGTATAGCCAGCGCAGCTGTGCATCCGAGACGTACCCTAGCACCTTAACCCCCGCGGTACGCGCCGCAGTCGCGACAATTTCCTCCGCACCTGCGCCTCTCGCACCGCAAAGTATGTAGCTTACATCGCGTCGGGCGAAGCCATATCGCTCGAATGCCTCGATCGCCATACGCTGGTTCTTCCTTGTCTCCAGCGCCCCGACCGTCAGGAAGAACGGTCGTTGTATCCCGGGGATAGGTTCGGAATGGCCGGCCAGGCCGCCGGCGCGCACGTACAAAGAAATCGCCCTGAGGAAACGAAACTCTGTGCCGAATCTCGCCTCAAAAGCGCGCCGTGACGCGTTGCTGACGAAGACTATCCCGGGCCGCGCCGTAGCGATCTTAGTGTAGGCGTTCTCATATGCGCCGACCGTTCCGCTGTCGTAAAGCTCAGGGTGGGTCACTGGGCCAATGTCGTGACACAAAACAATGTCCGAGGACTCCAGCCTAGAACGACTAACATAAAGTGGATCTAGAAAAAGCCGCTTGAGCTTTACCGCTTTCGGCTCGGGCCAGAGAAACCTGCTTGATGTGCCAAGTCGCGCAATCTCCCGCAGCATCAAGCGCCCGAATATCTTCCGAGCTATGCCGGTAGGGAGTTGCGGTCTCAACAAGCGCCACCTCCTTACGATTCCCTTGCCACCGAATGCCCCAGCCAGATCCTCAGCAATGTAGTGCGCACCGGTACGGTTGATCAGCGATAGCGAACAATCTAACAAAAGTTGCATTCTTGGTACCTACTCGAAAGAGTTTGTCGCAATCTGGTATCCGCCTCGCGAGACGAGATACTCCTAACTGACGGGCGCCACCCGAGACTCCCTTCCTTCATACAATGCACGCGCCAAAATTCGTGCGGACTCCTTCCAGGCGCGGCCGACCCCGGGAGGCGGTTTCGGCAAGCCTATTGCTTGCATAATTCCCGCCTTGACGCCATCGAGAGTGGGCTGAACGTAGATTACATACTCATCCCCTGCTTCTCTCAGCTCCGGGATATCGGTGGTGACCACACGCGCGCCACAGGCACGCGCCTCAAGTACGGGCATTCCGAAACCTTCGTATAGCGATGGAAAGATTAGCGCGTCGGCTCCGGCGTATAGAACGGGCATCAACTCATCCGGCACATAGCCCGCCAGCACCAGACCGTATGCACGCGCCTCACCGAGACTCTGTTTCAATACTCGGTTCTTCCACCCGGTGGGGCCCGCGAGCACCAACTGATGCTCGCTCAGCTTCCCGCCCCTCTTCAGATCGATGTACGCGCGAAGTACAGCGTCGAGATTCTTTCGCGGCTCTGGTGTTGCCACTGATAGCAGATAAGGCCGTTTCACTCCAAGGCGCGCCAAATTCTCTGGAATCTCTATTTCACGTGCCGGCTGCGAAGAGCGAAACTGCGGCGTCACACCAGGCGGAACGACGCCGTTCACTTTTGCGCCGAGCATCGATCGGATGCGCTCGGCGGTGCCGTATGAATTGGTGAGCACGCAGTCGGCGGCCAGAATGTCTCCCCGAAACCAAAGTCGACTCGACCATCGAGATCGGAACTGCATTGTCTCCGGAACCACCAGGTAGTTCACGTCATGCACGCTGCAGACGGTACGCACACCGCCGCCAAGTCTTGGATGCAGTGTGCGTCCCGCCCAGAAGACGTCGACCCTGTCCGATGCGCAGATGGCGCGACAGCGCGTCTTGAGCCAAACAAACGACGGCAGTCGTCGAAACGCAGCTACCGGTTCGGTGTGCAGTCGCCAACGTGGTGAAGGCAACAGGACTGCGGCAGCCGGCAACCTGGAGTATGCGATGAACAATGCTTCGGGCAGTAGCGCATCCAGCTCGCGGCACAGGTTGAAGATATAGTAACCTACGCCAGAAAGCGGAGCGCGCAAGGCGTCCCCATCTATACCAATACGCAGCGAAGTCATAAGGATTTCCCTAGCGTTCAGGGCCAATTCCGTCTCGCCTGCCGGGCCAGCGTAAAGTGAGTAAGCTATTCGCCGGGCCCACGAAAAATTGCAGTTTCAAGCGAACCCACGTGCTCCCGTGGTGCGAGGTGGAACGACTCCATCCCTATCCGTTCAGTAAGCGGCCGGTCATACAAGCCCGAGCAATGTAATCCAGACCCGCCACAATCTCCCGGGCCGTCGTTATCTTTGACTGGTGTTGCCATGTGAGAAGCCAATTCTTAACATAGACACTCCGCATTCGTCTATTAAGCATGCACTTTGCATAGTAGGCTCCACGACCGCGAACATACCAACGCATTTGACGCCATTCATCCTCTGCGGTTCTTCGTCCGTGATGGTGGTAGACAACTGGTTTGGGATCGTACGCACCATTCCACCCCGCGGCCGAGATTCTCGCTATCAATTCCGCTTCATCGCCGCTGTAGAGTGCACCAGCTCCAAACCATGGATCGAAGCCACCGACCCCGCTAACAGCGGCCCGCCGATACGCGACGTTTGCACCATGAATAGCACCCGCTCTGATAAAGCTCCCCGGCGGAAAAAAAAGAGGCTCCAAAGATTCCTGTATTGTTATTCTGCGGTCCTTCGGATCATGCAACAGAATCCGCCCTCCCACAAAACCAAGTTTTGGATCTTTTGAGAAGCACTCGAATATTGCATCGAGATAATCCTCTTCCGGATAGCAGTCATCGTCTATACAAACGACGATGCCGGATCTGGTCGATCGCCAACCGGCATTTTTCGCGATGGCCACTCCCCGACCCTGTTGATTAATCATTTGCACAGGGTGATCAAAGGTTGCGGCAAATTCCCCTAGAACGGCACTTGTCCTATCCGTCGATCCATTGTCTACGACAACCAGCTCCCACTTTAATTGTGATTGTATCGCTGCAACCCTTTTCAGAGTCTGCGCGAGCTGGCCAGCGCGATTGCGGGTACAAATCAATAATGACAGATCGAATAAACTGTTGCTCATGGAATTCTCGCGCCGAGCGCCCATTTTTGGGTGCCATTCTCATCATCCTAAAATTGCCCTTAGGTATGAGAGGGTTTCGGCAAAACACTATTTATATAATCCCGCATGCGTCCGAGAAAAATAGAAGTGTCGAACCTGCGGGCATGTGACTGGATACGGTGAGGTAGGAATATCTCCTCGGATGATTCGAAGGAAAGAATTGCTTTTGCTAGAGAATCGGCGGTTTGTTCTTCGAAAAAGACACCGGTCAACGGAGTATCCTCGTCGGCTCTCTGTTCACGAATCGGGGCATAGGTACCTATGACGGTTTCAAGAGATCCTCCTTTTCCGAATGCGATCACCGGACGCCCATAGGATTGAGCTTCCAACGGGACCATGCCAAAATCTTCGTCAGCCGCAAATAGGAGAGCGCGGCATTGCGCATAGACTTTCGTTAATGCCGAATCATCAAGTTCCCCGAGAAATTCAACATTCTTTGGAGAGTTTCTTTCGAGTCTCTTCCTCTCTGGTCCATCGCCCACAATGAGCAACTTCCTTCCTAGCTTGCTACAAGCATTTATTAAAATCTCCGTGCGCTTATACGCAACCAGGCGCCCCACCGCTAGATAGTAGTTTTCATGTTTATTGGCCAGATAGCTCTGTGATGTATTGATCGGCGGATGAATGATTGTGCTTTCACGGCGGTAATACTTGCGAATACGCCGGGCTACGTAGTGAGAATTTGCTATAAAGTGATCCACTCTTTGCGCAGCGGAATAGTCCCAGTTTCGAACATAGTGAGAGGTGATCCCGAAGATTGTTTGAGCCAGGGGGGACATGCTGCGATGATATGCGGCATGTCCGTCCCAGAGGTAACGCATAGGAGAGTGGCAGTAGCAAATGTGCGTCGCCTGGGGATCAGTGAGGACTCCCTTCATGGGTCCGCTATCGGAAGAAATGACCAGGTCATAGCCGCTCAGGTCTAACATTTCGACCGCGAGAGGGTAGAAAGCTAAAAGGTGGCGATGTGCTCTTTGCGCGGCGGGAATTTTGTCTAGAAAGGATGTTGTTATTTTGCGTTTGCGTAGCGCCGGCGAAAATTTCTGCTTGTCAAGGAAAAGAGTAAATACATCAGCGGTAGGAAAAATGCTTGCGATGGCCTCGAAGACCCGTTCGCCACCGGCACGAGAGATAAACCAATGATGAACTATCGCTACTCGCAGATCGTTCAACTGCTTTGTGAGCGGGGTCGGCGGAGCTTGAGCAGTGTCCAAAGCAGCTGAATACGGAATAGTCGCGTCAATCTGGGTTTCGGCGAGAGTTCTCATTTCGTTCCCCTATCGAACATTCGTCGTTCAGCCATTCGTGGCGACCTGAAGGATGTGCCATGTATCCGATGCAGCACGCTCCCAGCTAAAACTAACCGCGCGGCGTATTCCCCCTTGCACATAGGATGCACGTGACGGGCTGTCGATCCGCAAGAGCCTTTCCAGGTTGCTCGAAAGATCTTCCGGACTGAACGGATCAAAATACATGGCTGTACTACCACATACCTCCCGATGCGCGGGAATATCGGACACAGCGACGGGACAGCCGCAGGCCATTGCCTCGAGTGGAGGAAGGCCGAACCCTTCATAGACAGACGGATAGACAAATCCCGCCGCACCAGAATATAGAGCTGGTAACACTTCGTCCTCCACCTGGCCAAGCAGGCGGACTCCTTCTAGTATGGAATCGAACTGCAATCTCCGGAACAGACGACCGCTCGCTCCCACCACTGCCAGCGTCGCTCCGTCAAAGCCGCCCAACTGCCAGGCCTCAAGCAGCATTTTGAGATTCTTTCGAGGCTCGAGCGAACCGACGAACAGAATATATGGACTGTTAAGGTCAAATTTTGATCGGACCTCTATGACGGCGTTCGAATCTGCCGGCCGAAAACGCGGTTCAACTCCGTTCGATATAACATGAACTCGCTCTGGATCTACACCTGTGAGCCGGACAATCCGTTCCCTTGAAAAATGTGAAACAGTGATAATCGAGCGTACTTTGCGAATTAGACGCGGCAGCAGAGCAGCATACCATAGCGCGAATTTCCGCTCAAACCATTCGGGATGGTCCAGACTCGCAGCGTCATGCACGGTCAACACTTGCCGGCTTACCGCAATGGGACCCGTATTGCCGGGGCTCCACAGCAGCCGACGGTGAAGCTGAGTAGGAAGATAAACCTGCTCCCAGATATGTCCTTTTATCCCCTGCAATGCAGATGACGGTTTAATTGAACCCAACTCTGAAGGCATCTGCGGCAAAAGGCTGAGCAGATATCTCTGCACGCCCGTGATCCGGGACCCGAGCGTGCGTAGGTTGACACAGGGTTCCAACGTCATGATACGAGTGGATTTCTCACGTTGCCGTGGAGCGCATTTGCTTTTTTCCCGCAATCAAAGTTCAAGGATTCAGTTGGGAGACGAGCCACCGTAGGTGATGAGCCACATTCCGCAGGTGCCTTTTCCATCTCGTCCCGAGAGACTTTATCCTATCGTAACGCTCTCGAACGATTTCTAATAACGATCGAGGCGGCCTAGCCTCGGGACGGGCGATCTCCGCACGCACAAGAGCTTCAGCAAGCGTCTCGTCGAATTGATGGAGCTTTGGATCAACCACCACGGGCCGGACTCGTTGGTACTTCCAATTTGTGGATATGCTTTGGAAGTGTCGATAGGAAAACGAATCTGAGTAAGACGATACCAGATCCCTCCCGCTAACAGTGTGTGCCCCCCAGTATTCCTCCAACTTACACCGCCGGGGGAGAACACACCACTTCTTTGGACATGCGGGCTCAGTTCGCGCTAAATACCTGAAACAGCCGTGCCTGAAATCCGACATGGAATTGAGGTCGCGTTGCGTCCCGACGGTGGCGTTGGAAATCCACCTACCATTAAACATCGTACAACCGTTTCTGCTCTTTTCAGTTATGTCAAAAATGCTTTCCCCCTTTTCGGACACAACAAGCTCATCGATATCGCAGTTTAGCACGCTAGAGGCCGAATCCAGGAATCGGAAACGAGCGTCCTGGAAGGCACCCGCCTGACAGAAAAGTGAGTCCCACCAACCGCCCTTGAACCCCGTCGGCCCGTATTTATATGGCCAATGAACCACGTTGATTTCGAAGCCGGGAAGCGCTTTCTTGAGCGACCTCTCCAAATCTTCGCCTGCATACTTTGTAGAAGCGTTATCGTAGATCAAAACCGCATTCGCGCCGTGATTACGAGCATGAAACTGCACCCAATCCACAATCCATCTTACTTCATTGTCCCTGGAAAGGGTATAAAGTACGCGCCTTCCCTGATATAGATGGGTCGCAGTACTCTGAGGCGTAAGCCGGTATGATCCGAAATCAAGTTCAAGATCTACAGCATCGCCATCCCAGTTGGGTATCCAAACGTCAGAGGATGCCTCTCGAAGATAATAATTCGAAATAGTTGATGCTAACGGTTGGCCGCCGATCCGTCCTCCGTAAAAGGACGGGAATAAATTTAAGAACGGCGGACCAATAAAGATCAAATTGTTCCCGTGCTCATTGCGAGACAAGATCAAGTCATAGAAAAGTGTGGATGCGTCGAAAGCTTCGTCGAATCCGGGTTGTCGGAACTCAACCGGACGTGTGCTCTCCCGTTTAATGGCCGCTTCCGGCGGCAGGCGCAATGATGTACAGTGAAACATGAGGATACGATTCTACGAACGGGCAAGAACCAATTTGGGAGCTCCGGAGATCGAGACTTTGATCGAAATGCGATTGTCTCCCGACCCCTTCCATGGGATCTCGGTCTGGTTCCCGGACAGAAGATCGTAAAGGAACACGTGACGGGGTTCGTGGTCCGCCGGCAAGGTGATCACGACGTTTGATTCTATTGCGTTCGCCTCCCACGGTCTGGCTTCCCAGAAAGCGACCACAATCCTTTGTTCATCGGGGCTGGAGAATGTATAGCATTGGTGACCCAGTCCGTCCTTTTCGACGGTGGGATCGTTTACAATCGAGGCTTGTTTGGCAGGAGGGGCTGTTCCCATTCCCGCGAGAAAGCCGGTAACTCTTTGCAGAGCGAAATAAGACTGCTTCGGCGAAAGATCGTTCTTAACCAGTCCAAAGTTTTCGTAGTCGGAGTACGGGTCAGCTCCCTCGTCCTTAAAATTGTAATTGAAAGTATGCTCAACGCCAAGCGCATTGCTTTCCAGAATGCGCCGGAGAATGTAGACCGCCTGAGTTTCCTCGGACATACCTTGTTTGTGCTTGTCAGGCTTGGCGCGCACCGTCGAGTAACCCCATTCGGTGTGCCAGAGCTTCTCAGTGGCGCCCCATCTTCTTGCTTGTGCGCGGAACATTGAGACTTGGGAAGCGAAGGTCCCTGTAGCATCTGCGGTGGCGATCCCGTCGCGTTGGAGGATATCTGGGGTAGCAGCGTACGGAACGAGTTCAGGCATTTGCACACCGTAGGGATGGTCCGTCAGACCATCGACTTGCGGAGCCAAACCAAGCGCGAGCATCCGGAAACTGGCTGGCGCCGGGGCACCTAAGCCAATCACCGTCATATTCGGATTGGCGAGTTTGATCTCTTTGGCCGCCGCGTTCAGGAGCTGCACGTATTTCTGCAGATAAGGTGAGACGGAACCATTGTGCTCATTGCCATTCCACTGTCCTCCATAGATGTCCCGGAATCCGAAATTGTTCGGCTCGTTGAGAATCTCGATGGCCTGAACATCATTGGCGACTTCGCGAGCGAGCCAACCGGCTGCCTTGGCGTAGGCGGCGGTATCGTAATGGTCGGCATAGGCGGGATTGCCGTAGGCCAGGATGAGGTCTATTTTCAGACCCGCTCGTCGTGCGGCATGAATCCAATTTTTAGTTTTGGACGGGATCTGATAGTTTCCGGGTTTCGGCTCCATGCCACTCCAACCGAGATCATCCCGGATCCAGCCTGCGCCGGACCTCGCAATCAGGGGCATGATTTGCTCTACCGGCCAATTCTGGGAGAAATGTGTGCACACACCGATACGGTCGTCTCGTACGAGGCTCTCAGGAACTGCCTGAACCGTTACGCACGGCGTAATAACAGCCAGACAAATCACGCCGAGAACAGATGCCCGGAAAAAATTGGCGATCGCCTCGAATCTTTTCAATAGTGACATAGAGACACTTCAGCGACGGGCTAAACTCGGCAATCCGAGAAGACCACGTTTATCCCACCGGCATAGGGGTCCGTACGGTTCCAAATTGGGTAGCCTTTTTCTCCTGGCTTTGCTGATCAAGTCGCCAGTAAGCCAACCCCAGAAACATCCATGTCGTTGGCAAGAAAAGCTCTGATACATTGATGTAGTATAGGAAGAAAAGCGTCGCGACTCCTACTTTCAGAGCAAGACCTCCATTGCCTGCTTGTAACAATATTGCCGGTTTGAGAAACGCGTAAAGGTAGACGATCATACCGATCCACCCGGTATTAACCAGAACGGCATTAAACACCGATCCATAAAAGTAGCCAAACCCTATCCCGAAAAGGCGGTTCATGACTGTGAACGTTTTTACGGTGTCGTTCGTATTTTGCAGCGCTTCCTGATGTAAGTCGCCGGAGTCGCTCGCGCCGTTCAGCTTGGCGGTGAAGATTGAGTCATACGTGTCTGGAAAAGCAAAATAGAGTGTCGCAAGCGCTCCAACGAACGCGACAATAACAAGAACAATTGGTAGGCTCAGTTTTCTTTGAAAGAGACTATAAATTATTACAGCAAAAGGAAATCCGACAAATGCCGAGGTCGAGGTGGAGAAAACGATACAAAAGAGAAGGGCGGCGGAGAGCCATTTCCGCTTGTATTCCAGAGCAAGAAATAGATAAGGGATAACCGCCGCCGAAAAAAAGGAAGGCTCCCCAAACGTGGACTTTATCCGTAACAAGGTAAGAGGTCCCACCTGGATTGCCTGTGACCAACTTGCCGTGTGCATATCCTCCCCGTAGGTTCGATTCGCAAAAAGATCGCCCGGTTGCCCGAATATTAAAAAGAAAAGCCATTCATAGATCCCGTAGATAGCAAGAAACCACGCTCCCCACAGGACATAACGCATCCACTCGGCGCGAAAGAAGAAGCGAAAGAACAGGGCGATGCAAACGCAGGCGGCTAGATACAGAGTCTGCGTAAAAAGCACCGAGCGAAACACAACACGTGTATCGCTGGGATTGTTCAGGAACATATCGCCAAAGTCACGCCTATTCGAGAGGAAGTGTCCCAGTTGGCTCCCGCATAATAGCAGCAGCCAAATCCCCGCCACAAGCAGGGCCACTGTGAAATAGAGCCTTCGTTGGATGTTTGCTTGCCCGGAATCGCGACCTACTATCACAAAGCAGGCTGAAACAAATGCCAGCATATATGCGGGTATGGTCCCTTGCGCGGAAGGGATAAGCAAAAATGATGTAAGCGGCATCAAAACGCACCAGAGTGCCATAAACCAACTTGGAAGGCCCTTCATCGGACTAAACGCGTTGATTCCTTGCTGTAGGTAATGATAGATCGAACAAACTGTTGGGCATGGAATCTCACGCTCTCTCAGAGCACCCTATAAAATCTTTAAATTTCCGACGCCGGCTGCTCAATTTCAGGCATGTTGCCATTCCCATGAATTGAGTTGCCTGCGGACTTTTTTTTCGCTTCTGTTGCCTCCCACGAGAAGTCCGCAAAAACATATCCGTGCGCTGAAGCATCCGGGGGCGCAGAATTGGGATATGGCAGTACCGGAGAAACAAAGAGCGAAGTTGCCCCCTCCCAATAATCCAGCGTCCAAGGCTCGCCGAAAGAGTGCATACCGACAGCAAGGTCGACGCGATATCTTCCGGGCCTTAACCAAGGCGTGGTAAAGCGCACTTGGCCTTTAATCCGCGGGTGATCCTCTACCGTGAATCCGACCAGACGTGAATCACATTGGGTAACGATTAACCCGTTCGAGTCCGCAATCGTGGCCCTTACCCACATGCGTCCCCTTCGCTTGCCCCGACGCTCAAGTTCAAAGTTGATAACTTTTTCCTCCGCCCCCTCAAAGATTTGTCGGTCAGGACTTGCTGAGATATAACGATACTCGCCAGAGCCATATCTTCGATCGGGATCCTCATCCTCCTGACCGTTGGTCTTTGAAAATCCGGAGAGATACAAGTCTATCGCTTCTTTCGTACTGCCGGCATACTCCAGCGCTCCGGCGCGAAGAAAGATCCCTCGGTTACAAAGGTCCGATAAGGCCTGCATGTTATGGCTGACAAAGAGGATGGTGCGACCACCTGTCGCTACCTCGCGTATTTTGCGGAGGCACTTTTTCTGAAATTCCGTATCTCCTACGGCAAGTACCTCGTCCACAATCATAATTTCTGGCTCGAGATGGGCCGCGACGGCGAAAGCCAGCCGCACATACATACCGCTACTGTAACGTTTGACCGGTGTATCCAAAAATTTTTCCACTTCAGCGAACGCAACGATCTCGTCGAATTTGGCCTTGATCTCGGCGCGGGTCATCCCGAGGATCGCACCGTTCAGATAAACGTTCTCGCGTCCGGTTAGTTCCGGGTGAAAGCCGGTGCCAACTTCAAGTAAACTGGCAACGCGACCTTTAATGCGAATTCGGCCCTCGGTTGGTCCGGTGATCCTGCTCAGAATTTTCAGCAGGGTGGATTTCCCCGCGCCATTTCGCCCGATGATGCCGACGACCTCCCCCTGCTTGATTGCAAACGACACGTCTTTGAGCGCCCAGAAGTTCTCAACAGAATTCTTGACCGACGACCCATTGGAATTGTGCAGCCGCGTCCTATTCGACCCGGCCCATCCCCGTATTTTCTGACCAATTGCTTTGAATGGCGCTACGGCCTGTTGGGCAATTACATCGCGGAGAGTAGTGTATCCGCCGTTCCTCTTGTGGCTCAGAGTATACCTTTTG
>Ga0209647_1000790_pt1 | contig 28817 bp, 21 predicted proteins | sample GraSoi_2013_60cm_FD_185827 | JGI IMG/M metagenome (GOLD analysis project Ga0209647, IMG submission 185827) | Grasslands soil microbial communities from the Angelo Coastal Reserve, California, USA - Sample 9_17_2013_60cm (SPAdes) (version 2) | ecosystem: Environmental > Terrestrial > Soil >... | reverse complement strand
GGCGTGCTGGGGGCCCCGGCGCTGCGCCGCCCAAAATCAAGTGCAATACCGACTTTTTCCGTAGTCTGTTCAGTCTTGTGTCGTGAACGCCAGTGCCAAGATTGTCTTCTGTTCGACCTCATGCGCCTTTGCGGAACCGGTAGCTGGACTCGCACTTCCGGAACGTTTCACCGTAAGCACCGGCCGCTCATTTGCAATGCGCTTCAAGCGCGGCAGCATGTAGGAAAGCGCACCCATATTGGACGGTTCTTCCTGCACCCACACAATATCTCGCGCTGAACTATGACGCTCCAGTTCCGCGGTCAATTCTGCCTCGGGGAATGGGTACATCTGCTCGAGGAAGACAATGGCGGTGCTCATGTCTTTGCGCTTTTGCCGCTCGGTGCGCAGTTCGTGTCCGATTTTTCCGGTGCAGATCAGAATCCGTTTGGCATCTTGGGCTTCTGTGTCCGGAATCACCGGTAGAAACTGCTGATGGGTCAGATCTTCGAGCGGAGACAGGGCATCCGGGTGCCGCAGCATGCTCTTCGGCGTGAACACTACCAGCGGTTTCCTCCACTTGCGCAGCGCCTGCCGCCGCAACAGATGGAAATACTGACCCGCATTCGAGGGCTGACAAATCTGGAAATTGTCCCGCGCCGCCAGCTGCAAAAATCGCTCGATGCGCGCGCTCGAATGTTCCGGACCTTGTCCTTCATAGCCGTGGGGCAGCAACAGCACCAGGCCTGAGAGCAGTCCCCACTTGTCCTCGCCCGCGCACACAAACTGGTCGATCACGGCCTGCGCAACGTTCGCAAAATCGCCAAACTGCGCCTCCCATAGAACCAGCGCCTCGGGATAATCGCGGCTGTATCCGTATTCAAATCCCATAACGCCCGCTTCCGAAAGCGTGGAGTTGTAGATGTCGCATGCCGCCTGGCCCGGCGCAATGTGGCGCAGCGGAACGTATTCTGTCTCATCTTCAATGTCCAGCAGCACCGAGTGCCGTTGATTGAATGTCGCGCGGCGCGTGTCCTGACCGCTCAGGCGCACGGGAATCCCCTGCTTGCCCAGATTAGGTTTAACCAGGCTCGCGAAAGCCAGCGCCTCCGCCATGCCGTAGTCGACCGGCTTCTTGCCCGTCCCCATCTCCGCGCGCTGCTCGAGCAACTTTTTTACCTTGGGATGGATGTGGAAGCCCTCCGGATAGGTGGTCAAGCGCTCCGTGAGTTCGGCCAACTCCTCGCGCGCGACGCCTGTGGGCTGCTCGTACTCGGGTTTATAGCGGCCGCCGAAGTAGTCGTCCCAGTATTTTGGAAGATCGCGCATAAGCGGTTTCTTGGTGAACTTCGTTGCGCTCTTCTGGGCGGCTTCGTACTCGCTCTTGATCGTCCTTACTCGCTCCGCGACATTGTCAACGTCAAGGCCGATTTGTTTGGCGTAAATCTGATGCAACGGCGGATGCTCTTTGATCGCCTTATACATGAGCGGCTGCGTCACCGTGGGATCGTCGACCTCGCTATGGCCATGGCGGCGGTAGCCGATCAGGTCCACGACCACGTCGGTGCGGAATTTGTAGCGGTATTCGGCGGCGATTCGCGCGATCCGCATCACCGCATCCACGTCTTCGCCATTCACGTGAAAGATGGGAATCGCCTGCCGCCGCGCCAGTTGCGCCGAGAAGCGCGAGGAATGTTCTTCGCGCGCATTGGTTGTGAAGCCGATCAGGTTGTTGACGATGACGTGGATCGTTCCACCCACGGTGTAGCCGGCCAAGTCCGCGTAATTCAGAGTCTCTGCCGTGATGCCTTGGCCCGCGAACGCGGCGTCGCCGTGCACTAGCAGCGGGAGATACTTCGCCTCGCCGCCTGCGCCTGCGCGGTCCTGCTTGGCGCGAGTGCGTCCAACCGTCACCGGATTCACGGCTTCCAGATGGCTGGGATTCGATACCAGGTGGATATGAATCTTCTTGCCGCTCCGGGTGACGTACTCGCCGGTCGCGCCCATGTGGTACTTCACGTCGCCGGATCCTAGTACGCTGCGTGGATCCACATCCTCAAATTCCGCAAAGACCTGCTCCGCCGGGCGCTTGGCGAGATGAATAATGACGCTAAGCCGTCCCCGATGACTCATGCCCATGACCAGTTCCACGGCGCCATGCTCGCCGGCGACGTCCAGAAACTCGTCCACCGCTGGCAACAACGACGTATTGCCTTCGAGCGAGAATCGTTTGTTGCCGAGATAGCGCTGTTGCAGCGTCTGTTCAAAAAGATCGGCGCGCAGGAGGAGGTCGAGCGCGCGCTCGCGGTCAATGGCGGCGGGCTCGGCCTCGATGCGTTCCTGAATCCACTGACGCCGTTCGGGGTCGGCAATGTGCATGAACTCGACGCCTACGCTTCCGCAATAAATGCGGCGCGCTTCCCGCGCCCACTCGCTGTCGATCTTCAGGTCCGGGTGCGGCTGCGGAGGCAGCAAGCCAAGCGGATTCAGTTCCGCCTCGAGATATCCAAATTGCCGGAAGAGGTTAAAGACGCGTTCGCGTTCGTAATTTTCGATGATTGCAGAGTTCGCGTTCCCGCGGGCATTCCGAGTTGTAGTCGCCATATAAGGTCTATATAGAATAACGGATGCGGCGCTATGTGTGACCGATTCAGAGGGAAACTCGCGTGATGGAGGGACGGGCGTCTCGCTCGTCCGGCAGCGAGGTGGCCGGGCGGGGACGCCCGGCGCTCCACCAGCTAACGCCCGCCGCGCTTACTCGGAAAGAGATTATTCTGGAGGGGGAGGAATACTCCTATGACGCATCGTCCTGACGCTGCCAAGCCCGGAACTCCAGTCATCCTCGGTATTCCCTTCGATGCCAACTCCTCTTGGTTGCGTGGAGCAGCCGGAGCGCCGCCGATCATCCGGGTGGCGTTCGCTTCCAATTCGTCGAATCCGTGGACGGAGACGGGCGTCGACCTGAGCGCCGAAGGTATGTACTGCGATGCGGGCGATTTGAAGTTCACGTTCAAGGAGCCTTTTCCAGCGATCGAAGCAAGAGTCGGCGAATTGCTGGACAAGGGCTTGCGTCCGGTCTGCCTGGGCGGCGACCACTCGATTACGCTGCCGATCGTCCGCGCCTTTGGCAAACACATTCCGGGTCTCACCATCCTTCACTTCGATGCCCACCCCGATCTCTACGACGAACTGGAAGGCAATCGGCATTCGCACGCCTGCCCCTTTGCACGAATCATGGAAGAGGGCGCAGCCAAACGGTTGATCCAGATCGGCATTCGGACGATGACCGGGCATCAGCGCGAGCAAGCCAAAAAGTTTGGTGTTGAGGCCATCGAAATGCGCCATCTGCCCGCGCTTGACCGGATGAAAGTCGAGGGCCCGCTGTATATTTCCTTCGACATCGACGTGCTCGATCCTGCATTTGTCCCCGGCACTTCGCATCGCGAGCCCGGTGGAATGTCGGTCAGAGAAGCACTCGCGCACCTGCATGCCATCAGCGGGAAAATCGCCGGGGCCGACATCGTGGAATACAATCCGGCGCAGGACCATACCCAGATCACGGCGACGGTGGCTGCCAAGTTGCTCAAGGAGATTTTGGGGAAGATGATTTTGAACTAGAACTGTGACCGCATGATGAGTGATGCGGCGGAGCGACGGGTGGCTCGCTGGTCCGGCAGCCAGGCGGCCGGGGGGGACACCCGGCGCTCCACTTACATCGTCGGGAGGGTTCACGTGGACAACGGAATCATTGACGTCCCTAGCCGCTACTCCGTGCCCGAAACTCTGGCGCGGCTACAATCGATCCTTAAAGAAAAAGGCTTGAGCGTGTTTGCCCTTATCGACCACAGCGGTGAGGCGGAGAAGGCCGGCCTCACTATGCGCCCGACCCAGTTACTGATCTTTGGCAGTCCGAAAGGTGGCACGCCTTTGATGGTGTCCGCGCCCAGGTTGGCCATCGACCTTCCATTGAAAGCGCTCGCATGGCAAGACGAGCAAGGCAAAGTGTGGCTCTCCTACAATTCACCGGAGTACCTGCAGCAGCGGCACGGGTTTCCCGCCGATCTTCTGAAAAACATCGTGGGAATCGGTGCGCTGATTCAGAAGGCTGTGGAATAATGCGGGCTCGCAGAGTTCACAGGAAAATCCATGGCCAATGAGAAAGACCGGGTAAAAGATCAGGAAAAAGAATCGGCCGGCCGCGCCGCCGCGAAGCTGGTGCGCGACGGCGACATTGTCGGGCTGGGAACGGGCTCAACCGCCTACTTTGCGGTGATCGCTCTGGGCGAGCGCGTGAAGGCGGGATTGAAGATAATCGGAATCCCAACTTCGGTGCAGACCGCCGATCTGGCGCGCGCCGTCGGAATTCCGCTGACCACGCTGGACGAACATCCGGAAATCGATATCACTATCGATGGCGCCGATGAAGTCGATCCCAAGCTGAACTTGATCAAAGGCGGCGGCGGTGCGCTGACCCGCGAGAAGGTCGTCGCATCCGCGTCGAAGAGGATGGTCGTGGTCGCGGACTCAGGAAAGGTTGTTGCTGCTCTGGGCAAATTTCCATTGCCGGTTGAGGTAATTGCGTTTGCGCGAACTGTTGTCGAGAGGAAGATCGTGTCGCTCGGTGGATCGCCCAAATTGCGCATGAAACCCGACGGCGGTGCTTTCCTTACCGACAACGGCAATCAGATTCTCGATAGCAGCTTTGGAAAGATCGCGGATCCTCCGGCACTGGCGCGGGAGTTGAATGATATGCCTGGAGTGGTTGAACATGGATTGTTTATCGGGCTGGCGAAGCTGGCGGTCGTCGGCCGGGGAGCTTCCGTCGGAGAGGTTCGGCCAAAATTCGCTCGGAAGCGCGCTCCAACGAAGCGTGTTCGAACAAAGCATCCGAGTCGAAAGCGGCAGACGAAGAGCCGCAAGCGGTAATCCTGCTACCCTTCCACAATCTCCCGGAGTGCCGCCAGTAGCCGTTCCACTTCTTCCACCGTGTTGTAGTGCACGAGTCCGATGCGCAGAAATCCTCCGAGGCGCTCGACGTCCAGCTGTTCAGTGACGTTCAGGGCATAGTAGTTTCCGTCCCAGGTGAAGAAGCCGCGCTCGCCGAGCTTCGTTGCCAGGTCCAGCGGCGAATGGCCTTCGATTCGGACGACGATGGTCGCGCAACGATTCTCGAAACGCTGCGGGTCGGTGATGCCGTAGAGCTTGAGTCCGGGAATCGCTAGCAAGCCGGCGATCATCCTTTCCATCATCTCGCGTTCGTGCTGATGAATGGCTTCGTGTGCGGCTAGGATCGCTGCGCGACGGGTTGTAACCGCGAGTGTCGCGCGGCGGCCTAGTTCTTCCCAATAATCCACGCAGGCGTTGATTCCGGCGATGCATTCGTGGTTCAGCGTGCCCCATTCCCAACAGTTGGGAATGTTGTCGGTGTTGGGGCGGACTTTATACGGGCGCAATCTCTTCAGGTGTTCGCGCTTGCCGTAGAGAACGCCCATGTGCGGACCGAAAAATTTGTACGTCGAGCAGACCAGGAAATCGCAGTCGAGGGCGCGGACGTCAATCGGCCCGTGTGGAGCGTAGTGGACGGCATCGATGTAAGTCAGCGCTCCCGCTTGCCGCGCCAGTCGAACCACTTCGGCGACGTTGTTGATCGTGCCTACGGCATTCGATGCATAGCCGACCGCCACCAGGCGCGTGCGCTTACCGATTTTCGCGGCGAGGTCCTGCATGTCTAGCGTGCAATCCGCTTCGTTAAACTTCGCGGTACGGATGACCACGCCTTTTTCTTCCAGCGCTTTCCACGGCGAGAAGTTCGCGTCGTGGTCGAGCAGCGTGAGGACGATCTCATCGCCGGCGGTGAGTTCCCGGCCGATTGCGCGGCTCATGGCGAAAGTCAGCGTCGTCATGTTCGCGCCAAACACAATTTCATCCGCATCGCAATTCAGAAAATCGCCCATTGCCGACCGCGCTTCCGCGATCATGCGGTCGGTATTGCGGCTGGTGTGATAGGCGCCGCCCGTGTTGGCGTTGTTACGCGAGAGGTAGTCTGAAATGGCGTCAATCACCTGCTGCGGCACTTGCGTGCCACCTGGGCCATCTAGAAAAACCGCGGGATGTCCGTTGATTGTTTGTGCGAGCGCGGGGAACTGCGAGCGAACCCAGGTGAGGTCTAGCGCGGTGTGTGAAGATGAAGACGAAGTTCGTTCAGCAGTTGGCATAGCGGATATTCTAATTGAGAGCGTTGAGGTCGATGCTGACCGGGTGGCGTGAACGCCTAGTTAATCGATGCCCGCGTAAGGGGTGGGCAGAGTGCGCGAAAATAGTTCCCGAGCAGAGAGCGAGACCTCAGCGGCTAAAGCCGGCACTGAAGACAGGCCGTTTATCGCAGCGGTGAACCGCTGCGCCACCGAAAAGCAAACTCGAGGTCGAGTTTTTCTGCAGGGAATAAAGCGTGCCCTGATACGAAACGCGCGGCACGGCCGGCGAGCTATTCAGCGCCGTTACTACGCGGCGCGTTCGGGAGGATTCGGTTGCTTGCCCTTGCCTTTGTTGGCGGCGTTCAGACGGATGCGCGTGACTCGCGTTGTTTTCTCGACCAAATCGTCGGTGGCGCGAGCTTCGTCTCCCGCCATCACTGATCCCGCGGCTAGGGCGAAGCGCAAAGCGTCCGCTTGGTCGTCAAAATACAGAATGACTTGTCCCGACATATTTACTTCTCCCTGAGTCTGACTTCGCCGAGCCCGCATGCAGCAGGCGCAACTGGGAAGATCAAATAAAAGATCAAATTAAGACGCAGGTGGCGCTGCGACAAAAGAGAGTCGGAGATCATTCCAATCCCAACTCAAATTCCAATTCCAACGATTGTCGAAGAATGTCACTGCCGGTAATAGTGCTTTTGTTGGTTCTCACCCCAGCAGTTGCACTACGAGCCTGCCGCCCGAATGAAGTCCGCCAACATGCCGTAGGCGGTCGCGTAGAGCCCGGGATTTTCTTCAGTGATGGTGAGGCCGGGGAAGATGTCGGTCTCAAACTGGAGGATGGACGATGTTCCGTCGACCAGCGCCATGGGGTCGGTGAGCGGGATCTGCTCAGGGCGAACGCTGGCGGTTACTCCCGATTTGGTGCGCTGGGCGCGGCATATGAGCTTGTAGGGGGAGCCGGCATTTCGAGCCGAGCGCACCGCTTCGCCAGTGAGGGTTCGGATTCCCTTGCGGTCAACTTTTTGCGGCGTCAGGCGCACGCCCATGATCACATTCACCAAGGCGGCGACTTTCACGGCAGCGTCCCAGCCGTCGATATCGTGGCCGGCATCGGTTTCGGCGATGCCCAGTTGCTGCGCCTGGCCGAGAGATTCGTCGAAGCTTAGCCCGCGCTCCATGCCGGTCAGAATCACGTTCGTAGTCGAATTGAGAATTCCTTTGAACCCCTTCACCTCGATCGCGGGCAGCGTGTTGCGGAAAAGGGAGAAGATGGGGATGCCGTCCATGACCGTCGACTCGAACAGAAACTGCTTGCCGGCGCGGGCTGCGAGGTCACGCAGCTCTTCATAGGCGTGGACGACCGGGCCTTTGTTGGCTGTGATCACGTGGGCTCCGTGTTGGAGCGCGTCCCGGACGTGGTCGACAGCCGGCTGTCCGGTTTCGACGTTGAGCGAAGTAGCTTCAAACACGACGTCGGGCTGGGCCGCGTCGAGCCAGGCGTGGTAGTGCTTGCACTCTTCGCCGCGGATTCCGCTGAATGGATTCGAACTCGGGGCGCGCAAAACTTCGGGCGCGTCAAAGCCGGACGCGTTTACCTGCCAGCCGATGCGCCGCGAGGCGACGCCTGTGATGCGCCACTTGATGCCGTGGCGCTCGCGCAGTTCGGCTTCTTTGTGTTGCAAAAGTTCAACCAGCGTCCGGTTGACGTTGCCGAAGCCGAGCAAGCAGAGGTTCATGGTATTCATGTGTGCGAACCCGAGAATATACCAAGCACGGGTTCTATCGGGTCAAGACCCTGGAACGCAGATGTGTACGTACGGATCACACCTGCAAGTTGTCATGAATATTGCGGAGGGCATGCGGGGAGGCTCATTTTTAGTGCAGCGAATTTCCGTGGATGACCATCTAGGGGTACAATCGTCTAAAGGCAACGCCTAAATCAATAAGGAACGCGGGCATAGCATGCTTGGGGTAGCGGCAAATCGGGGGGCATTCGTCAGAGCTGTGGGTGTACTCTGTGTTGCCCTGATGTGCATTATGGGCACGATACAGGCAGCCCATTCGCATCCCGAGAACTCGACCACACCCCATCACACCTGCACGATTTGCGCGACGGCTCACGTAATGAATACCCAGACGGTTGCGTTCGCGCCGGTTTTGGCTGCCGCATCTCTGGCAATCCTTGTTTCACACACTTCCTCGATCTTCCGTCCCGCCATCACCCAGTTCATTCGTCCTCCACCCGCGTTCTGATCCTGCGCTCGATCGAGCAGGCATCCAAGGACCGCGATCTTCGATCTTCAATCTCCAATCTGATCGGACTCGCCCGAGAGCACATTTATTGGAGGAATTCATGCATTTGTTTTATAGGAGTTGGCTGGCGGCGGCCATTGTGACCGTTTGCGTGATGTTGAGTGTTGGGGCTGCGAAAGCGCAGTCGGGCGGCGGAACTTCCTCGGGAATTAGCGGGACCGTCCTCGACCCTTCGGGCGCGGTGGTGGCGAATGCAACGGTGGAGATTCATAACGCGGTCAGCGGCTTTGACCGAACCACCACCACGGACATTAACGGACGGTTCAGTTTCCCGAACGTGCCGTTTAATCCGTATCACATGACGGTCACGGCCCCGGGGTTCGGTCAAACCGCGGAGGATGTGGAGATCCGGTCGGCGCTGGGCGTGAATGTGAAAGTCAGCCTGGCGGTAGCCGGAAGTTCTGAGGCGGTCACGGTTGAGGCTGGAGCGGATCTGGTGGAGAACGATCCGATCGGTCACACCGACGTGGATCGGGGATTGTTCGATAAGATTCCCCTGGAAAGCCAGTCCTCGTCGGTGAGTTCATTAATCACGCTCTCGTCGCCGGGAGTGTCTGCCGATTCGAATGGCCTGTTTCACGGCCTGGGCGATCACGCATCGAACTCGTTCTCGGTCGACGACCAGCCCATCACCGATCAGCAAAGCAAGATTTTTTCGAACCAGATTCCGGTCGATTCGATCCAGTCGCTGGAAGTCATTCCCGGCGCACCACCAGCTGAATACGGAGGCAAGACGAGCCTGGTGATTGTGGCGACGACGCGTTCAGGTCAGGGCGCCACCACACCGCATGGCAGCGTGAACGCCTCGTACGGCTCGTTTGGCTCGTCCAACGTGGGCGTTGACCTCGCCTACGGAGGCCAGAAGTGGGGGAACTTCATTTCTGTGAACGGGCTGAATAGTGGCAGGTTTCTCGATCCGCCAGAGTTTCGCGTGGCACACGCGAAAGGCAACGAAGAGAACTTGTTCGACCGCGTGGACTATCAACTCTCGACCGCAGACTCGATTCGCCTGAACTTCGGATTTTCACGTTCCTGGTTCCAGACGCCCAACAGTGTTGACGGTCAACTTGCCACGCCGTGGAATGGTGTGGTGGTTGCGAATGGGGGTCTCGATCCGAACGGCAACGTCGTTGGCCCCACTGATCAGCGCGCGCTGATCAAGACCTTCAACATTGCGCCGTCCTGGACGCGAGTGATCAATCCGACAACAGTCTTCAGTCTTGGCGGCTGGGTGCGGCGGGACGCTTTCAATTACTATCCCAGCAAGAACCCATTCGCGGATCTTGGTCCGTCTAACCTTCAACAGGAAACGGTCTCGCAATATCGGACGCTGGCCAATGCCGGGGTCCGCTCCGATCTCTCTTACGTGAAGGGCATCAACAACGTTAAGTTTGGAGTTACTTATCAGCAAACATTTCTGACTGAGCATTTCAACTTTGGCATTGTCGATCCAACGCTCAACGCGCCGTGCCTGGACGCTAACGGCGTCCCGGTATTTGTCGGCAACCCTGGGCTCAACGACACGACGCAGTGCGGGACAGCGACGACGACCAGCCAAACTCTGTATCCCACACCGTTCCAGGTCAATCCCGGCTTTACCCCATTGCTGGGCTGCTACGACCTGACCAGGCCGACTCCGTCGTCCAATGATGGCTGTGCCGGTTCGAGCAGTACCTTGTTTCCATTTCGTGGCCATACGGACGTAAAGGAGCTAGCCATCTACCTGCAGGATGCGATCTCCAAGGGAAACTGGTCGCTTAACGTGGGACTGCGCGGAGATTTTTACAATGGGTTGGTGACTGCTCGCCAGGCCGAACCGCGGGTCGGAGTTGCTTACAACATCAAGCGGACGAACACGGTGTTGCGCGTTTCCTATGCGCGAACTTTGGAAAGTCCATTCAATGAGAATCTGGTGCTTTCAAGTAGCGGGTGCCAGAACGCTGTCGTCAGCGCGGTTGTCCCCTGCGTAAGCGCACCGCTTGAGCCCGGCTATCGCAATGATTTCCACGCTGGCCTGCAGCAGGCATTCGGGCGCTACGCGGTCGTAAGTGGAGACTACATCTGGAAATACACGCACACCGCCTACGATTTCAGCATCTTTGCTGCTACACCGATCTTCTTTCCCATTGGATGGCACAATTCCAAGATACCGGGTTATGCCATTCGCGTGAGCGTGCCCGACTTCCACGGCTTTACAGCGCTGGTGGTGATGTCGAGCGTGGCCGCCCGCTTCTTTCCACCCCAAACCAGCGGGTTGGGCGTCGTTACGGTCGGGCAGGGTGGACTCCCCTTCCGAATTGACCACGACGAGAAGTTTAACCAGACTACGCACTTGCAATACCAACCCTGGAAAAACGCTCCATGGGTGGGCTTCAACTGGCGGTACGACAGCGGTCTGGTCGCCGGAGCGGTACCATTTGCAACGGACACCACAACTCCGGTGGATTTGACCGGGTTTACGGCAGACCAGCAATTGCAGGCAGGACTGTTCTGCGGAAGCCAGCGTCCGACTCTCTCTACACCACTTACGACTTGTGCGCCGTCACTCTACGGATCAACACTGGTAAAGATCCCGGCGCCGGGAACGCAGAATGACGACCACAATCCGGCGCGAATCGCTCCACGTCATCTGTTTGATGTTGCCATGGGCGACGACAACCTGTTCAAAGGCGAACGTTACAAATGGAGTCTTACCGTTACCGCCATTAACGTCGCCAACAAAACGGCGCTGTATAACTTCCTTTCGACGTTCAGCGGCACGCACTATGTGACGCCACGAGCGGTGACAGCTCAACTCGGGTTCCACTTCTAACGGATGTCCCTCCCCGGGCGAGGGCGGTACGGTGCGAAAGCCGTACTGCCCTTACTTCCGTCCTACAAATTCGACCACGCCCCGATCACGCACCGGTCGTTCCTGGTGATGCAGAATATCCAGTTCTGGAACCAGTGATGGCAGTTCATTTCTGTGTAGAGGATCGGTCATGACCATCGTTACTCTCTCGCCCGGATCCCACCGCAGGCTCATCTTACAGATCAGCAGACCGCCCGGCTTCAACGCGGAAACGATACTGGGGAAGAGACTGCGGTCCAGGTGATAGAACAGCACGATCAGATCAAACCGTGCGAGTTCAAATTTGTACTTGGCGGCATCTCCCGCAAAGAGGTCGACAATGACATTAAGCTCACGAGCGGCGTGACTGAGCTTTCCGATCGCCACATCGGAAAGCTCTACCACGGTAACCCGCCACTGCCTGCTTGCCAGCCACAGGGCATGTCTGCCCAGTCCACCCGCCAAATCCAATGCCGCGCCTGGCTTCGGGATCGATGGAGTTACAAACCTCTCGTAAGCCGAGATGAAGAACGGATCCGGCTCGGTCAGCGAAGGTAGGCCTTGCTCGTACTTGATATCCCAGCGGGCTCTTTGATCTTCACCTTGATCGTCACTATGCTCTTCACTGCTCATGCGGATCCGTTTCTGGCGGAGGCGGCGTTCTACTGCAGTTTCGCGTATTCAGCCTTGGCTTCGTGGAGGAGTGGGAGGTCGGGGTCGGCGCCTTTCCAGGCGGCGAAAAAATCTTGATAGGCGATGCGGGCTTTCGGGATGTCGCCCTGCTTCTGAAACAGCCGGCCCAACTCCAGTTGAGCGACGACGAACACTATGTCAGGGCCGTTACGCGATTTGAATTCCAAAACCTTCTGGAGATCCTGCAGCGCCTCGGCATAGCGTCCGGCCTGTTCGTAGGCCAGGCCTCGAGCGTAGAAAACGCCGGAGTTGGCGCGACCATACAGCGCCGCGGTGTTGAGGAAGTCAATCGCCTTTGCCGGGTCGGCCTTGGCAGGATTCGGCGGCCGCAGAGCGGCAACCGCGCGAATCGTGGGGACGGTTACGTTGATCGCGATGGTATCGTTCGGACGGGTGCGCTGAAGCTCATCGGCCAGCGCGATCGCCTTTTGGTCCTGGCGCAACACAGCGAGGGTAGTGGCGACATTCGCCACCACAGCCATCGTTCGCGATTGCCGGAGCGCGTCGTTCGCGGCACTGTTGGCTTCGGCGCGATTGCCCACCAGGGCCTCGAGCGCGCCAAGCTGCGCTTCCACATCGGCGCGGCCTTGCAGGTGCAGGCGATCCAACGCGTCTTCGTCCTGGCGCGCAAACTCCCGCGCCTTGCGCACCTGACCACGAGCGCCGGCGAGGCTGGCGCGGAATTGAAGAGCGGTCAATTCTCCGTCCGGGGTCGCGGAGGCGCTCTGTAGCTCCTTTTCCATTTCAGCGTCTTTGCCCTCGCACCAGTCTAAAGCCGCCAAATAGACATGGAAGCTCGTAGTTGAACCCTTACGCTGGAATGCAGCGTTAAGGATGGCGCGGGCTTCATCGATTCGGTTCAATCCGGCGTAGGCCGCGAGGACTTGCCCATAGCCGCTCAGCATGTCGGGGTCGAGCTCCACGGCGTGCTTTGCATTCTGCAACGCGTTGTCGAACTGTCCAAGCTCGTTATAGATGACCGCCAGATTGTTGAAAGGGACGGAATCTCGAGGGTAGGTCTGTGTATAGAGTTCGTAGGCGGTAATGCCCTTGTCGAGCTGACCGCTGTCCGCATAGTAATGGGACATGATGTAGAGTTTCTCGCGCTCGCTGGCCCGATCGCGAAGCTCGAAAGCTTTCTGCCGGTTTTGCTCCGACAACTGGGTCTGCTGAAGGTTGTTGTAGACCGTGCCGAGGCGGGCGTAGGCCATCGCGAAATTAGGATCGATCTCAATAGCGTGCTGATAGTTGGGAACAGCACCCAATTCGTCGCCCATGTTGTGCTTGGCGTCTCCCAGGCTCAGCGCCCTCAGAGCTTCGAGCGATGAAGTGGTGGCTTGAGAGAGAGACATGTCGTATTTCTGCACCATGGACAGCGACTCTCCGAGTTGTCCGCGCAGTTTGCTGGCGGCGCCATGCAGTGCATTCAGCACATCTTCTTTTCGGTCGGCCTCAACCTGCTGGCGTCCGAGCGAATCGCCGGAAGCAACGTTGGTTGCTTCGAGGGTGATGACGTACTGGCCGCCAACGCTGTCAATGCTGCCGTTCAGCATGGCCTTGATGCCATCGCGCTGAGAGATTTCGCGTCCGACGTCGCTGGTGATGCGGTCGCTGGGGCTGCGGCCCATGAACTGCAATGTCTGGCGGATCTTCTGATCGGGAAAGACGTTCAGATACGGAGACTGCCCCAGATCGACAGCCAAGGCTTTCTTAAGCGTGCCATCGAAGACGGGGTCGGCAGTGGTGTTTACGAAATCGGCAATGAGGATCGAATCTTTCTCGGTGAGCGCGTGGCCGCGTTTGAGAAACACGAAGCCAATGGCGGCGGCGACCAGCGCGACGATCAAGGCCGGGATCAGCCACAAGGGCAGCCTGCGGCTTCGACTTTGCGGCGCCGGCTTCCGGATGGAAGAACTGGAGGAAGTTGCGGCCAGAATCGAGCCCGATTCGGAGTCGCGCTTGAGCCGCTTCAAGTCGGAGCGCACATCGGCCGCACTCTGGTAGCGCAGATCGCGGTCCTTTTCGAGCAGCTTGTTCAGGATCTCTTCAAAGTGCGGAGGTAAATCGGGGTTGAGGCGAAGCGGTGGCGTTGGCGGACGATTCAAAATGGCGTCGAAAATAACAGCGGACGTATCTCCGCGGAAGGGCACGGCGCCGGTGGCCATCTCATAGAGCACGGCGCCGAAAGAGAACAGGTCGGTGCGGGCGTCAAGATCTTTGCCGCGCGCCTGCTCGGGAGACATATAGGCCACGGTGCCGACGGTCGATCCGGGGCTGGTCAGGAACGGCTCGTCGACAGTAGCGGCGGTACCGATGGTGGCGGCAGAAAGAATGGAAGGCTTGGCGGTACGCTTGGCCAAACCGAAATCGAGAATCTTGGCCTGGTTGCGGCTGGTCACGAAAATGTTAGCGGGCTTGATGTCGCGGTGGACAATTCCCTTGGCATGGGCAGCGTCAAGCGCGTCGGCGATCTGCGTGCCGAGATCGAGCAACTGCTCAAGTTGCATGGGTTGGCTGTGGGGCTGGCCGTGGATTCGGCTCTTGAGTGTCTCGCCTTCCAGCAACTCCATGGCGATGAAGTGGCGTCCGCTGTCTTCGCCCACCTCGTAAATCGTGCAGATGTTGGGGTGGTTCAGAGCAGAGGCGGCGCGAGCTTCGCGCTGAAAACGGTCAAGCGCGAGCGAATCTTTTTCCGTCTCCGGTGGCAGGAACTTAAGCGCGACATGGCGGCCCAGGTTGACGTCCTCGGCTTCGTACACGACGCCCATCCCTCCGCCGCCCAACTGCGAAAGGACACGGTAGTGGGAGATGGTCTGGCCGATCATTCCGGGGAACACTCCTGGGAGAGAGTCACTCATGTTAGGCCGGACGGTTCTGGCAAGTCAAACCTTGGGCTCTTGAGCTAATACGACGCGGCGGGGCAGCAAGTTCACACTTTTCTGAGAGGGCGCCGAGGCGGTGGTTGGCACTGTCTTTTGTAAGGCTTAAGAGGTGTGGTTGCGGGAGGGCAGAGGACGCAGCAGTGCCGAAAGGTCACTGTCCGCCATTACGGAAGTTTACCTCCAATTCCCCGAATGCTTTCCTGCCCGTCCGGCGCCTGTTATCAATGAGTTGTCCCCGTGTTTGCGCCTTGGGAATTGCAGCCGGCTTCCCGCGCAGGAGTTCGTCCGAAATGAAAACTCGCCCTCAATCCTGGAGGGAAATCAGCGCGGCGCCACGCTTCTTTATTACCGTGGTCGTGCTCTGCGGTACCAGCGTCCTGACCTATTCGATCTTGCACGGCCGAAGCCAGAATCCGCTTAAATTCTTCTGCTATCTGGTGATTGCGCTGGCGGCCTCGCGGCTAAAAGTGAACCTGCCGGGGATTACCGGAACCATGTCGGTGAATTTTCTGTTTATGCTGCTCGGTGTACTGGAACTGAGCCTGGCGGAAACCATGGCGCTGGGCTGCGCCGCGGTGGTGGTGCAGTGCTTCGACCGCGATCGTCCGGTTCCGATTCAGGTCGCCTTCAACGTCAGTTCGACGGCGCTGGCCATCGCGATAACCTTCGCGTCGTATCGCTACTCCCTGACGCATCGCACGGTGAGTAACCCGTCTACATTGCTGTTTCTCGCGGCGTGCATTTATTTCGTGGCGAATACGCTTCCGGTTGCGGCCGTGATCTCGCTGACGGAGCGAAGGTCGCTACGAAAGATCTGGGCGGACTGCTACTTCTGGAGCTTCCCCTACTACCTGGTGGGCGCGGGCGTTGCCGGAATGATGAGCTGGCTGCACGGGTTTACCGACTGGCAGACGTCGTTGTTGACACTTCCCGTGGTGTATCTCATCTACCGTTCCTACCGCCTGTACCTCGGAAAACTGGAAGACGAGAAGCGGCACGTGGAAGAGATGGCTGACTTGCATATGCGCACGATTGAAGCGCTGGCACTCGCCATCGAAGCCAAGGACCAGACAACGCACGACCACTTGCAGAGAGTTCGCGTCTACGCTGTCGAGGTGGCGAAGGAACTGAAGGTTGACCGGGAGGGAATGGAGGCTTTGCAGGCCGCGGCCTTGCTGCACGATATCGGCAAGCTGGCGATTCCCGAGCACATTATCTCGAAACCGGGCCGCCTGACGCCGGAAGAATTCGAGAAGATGAAGATCCACCCGCTGGTGGGAGCGGAAATCCTGGAACGAGTACGTTTTCCATACCCGGTCGTGCCCATCGTACGGGCTCATCACGAAAAGTTTGACGGGACAGGCTATCCGCTGGGGTTGAGCGGGACGCAGATTCCGATTGGCGCCCGCATCCTGGCGGCGGTGGATTTTCTGGACGCGCTGGCTTCGGATCGGCAATATCGCCGGGCGCTGCCTCTGCATGAAGCGATGTCACGGCTGGTGGATGAATCGGGAAAATCGTTTGATCCGCAAGTGGTCAAGGTCCTCGAACGAAAATACGTGGATCTTGAGCAACTGGTCCACCAACGCACGGACAGCCTGGGCAAGCAGAAATTGTCGACGGGGGTCAAAGACCAGGACGCGTCGGTTGAACCGGCCATCAAGCCGGCAGCCGGGTTCGAGGCGCAAGGACAGCGGCAATCGCCGGAGCGGAGCTTTCTCAGTTCGATCGCGGCAGCCCGCCAGGAAGCGCAGACACTTTTCGAACTCAGCCAGGATCTGGGGGCTTCGCTCAGTCTGGGTGAGACGCTGTCGGTATTTGCGGTGAAGCTGCGCCGGGCGATGCCTTACGATGCGACTGCGATCTACGTCCGCCACGGCGATGAACTGGTGCCGGAATATGTGAATGGCGACAACTTCCGCCTGTTTGCTTCGCTGCGCATTCCGATGGGACAGGGGCTCTCAGGATGGGTGGCGCAAAACCTTAAGCCGATCCTGAACGGGAATCCTTCAGTCGAGCCCGGGTATCTGAACGATCCCTCGAAATACAGCACGCTGAACTCAGCCCTCGCCGTTCCGCTCGAGGGCTTGACAGGCGTGGTTGGTGTGGTCGCGTTGTATCACGCGGAAAAGGATTTTTTTACCTCCGACCACTTGCGCATTCTACTTGCGGTAAGTTCCAAGATGGCGCTTGCCATCGAGAACGCGATGAAGTACGAGCAGGCGGAAAGTTCGGCGGTTACCGATTACCTCACCGGTCTTCCCAATGCACGCTCGCTATTCCTGCAACTCGACCGGGAACTGGCGCGCTGCAAACGCGATAGCAAGTCGCTGACCGTGATGGTCGCCGATCTTGACGGATTCAAGCAGATCAACGACCGCTTCGGGCACCTGGAGGGAAACCGAGTACTACGGCTGTTTGCGCACTCCCTGAAGGAAACCAGCCGTGAGTACGATTATGTCGCGCGCATGGGCGGCGACGAATTTGTGGTCATCGCTCCTGGACTTACACCAGAAGCTACGGCGCGTAAGGCGGAACACATGCGGGACCTGGCAAAACAGGCCGGAAAGGATATCTGCAACGAGGACATTCTATCGCTGAGTGTTGGCAAGGCCGTCTATCCCGAAGATGGGATGGACGCCGAAAAGATCCTTTCCGAAGCCGACAAACGGATGTATCTACAGAAGCAGAACCAGGCGAGTCAGAAGAACCGCCGTCTGTATCCGCGGGTGCGGGGACGCCTCACCACGGAAATTTCTGAAAAGGGCCAGGAACGGGCGATCCTGGGCATCGTCACCAATCTGAGCCTCGGCGGCTGTTACGTGGAAACCGGCGGCCTCCTGTTGCCCGGAGCGGAGCTCAAACTCACTTTCTCGCACGAACATACGAACGTTTCGATTGAGAGCGAGGTCGTCCGCATGGACATGGGAATTGGTGCGGCGATAAAGTTCTGTGAGGCGACGCATGAGGTCCGCGTCGCGTTGCAGCGCATTCTGGAGCAGTTGGCGAGCCTGGAAGCAGTGGTTGACCTAAAACGCAGCCACAACGCCGCTGCCGGGGGCATACTCTAGTAGCGAATGGAGAGCCGGGCGTCCCCGCCCGGCAACCACAACACTGGACCCTTCGACTTCGCTCAGGGCAGGCTCGCGAGACGCCCGTCGCTCCATCGAAGGATTCATTACGCGGGAACTGTGATAGGCCGAACCTGGACCGGCCGAATCTGGATCAGCGGCGCCGTGTTGACTGATGTGGTACGGGGTTTCGATAACCCTTGGCGCAGCATGTTCGCCGTCGGCACGCCCGTCCGGTAAAACGACTTCTCGCAATCCGCGCTAGATGGGCCCCGCATGCTTCCTTCCATATAGGCCAGACCCGGACAACGCGTGCAACTGCTGACGTGCGAGCACGATGAGCAGACGGTCAAGTCCTTTGCCTGGATCGACCTGACCTCTTTCATCTGTGGAGAAAAATTCCAGATATCCAGAAACTTCTGCTGGCGAATATTTCCCGTGGGAAGTGGAAACTGCACGCAGGGAAAGACATCGCCATAGGGCGAAATGTAGCAAAAAGAATGACCCGCGCTGCACGAGTAACCCTCAAGATCCTCCTCCGAGGGCGGCTTGGGAGGAGCACAGAAGTCTTCCTGGTTGCCGACCAGCGCAGGATTGTGAAAAATTTCCTTGAGTTCTTCTCCGGGAATGCGCAGTGAGAGAACGGATGTGTCGCCGTCCATCATAGGCGTGATCGTGGGATCGAGCGTGTACTGCACGCCGAGTTCGGCGGCAAGTTCTTGCACCCCGCTGTGATCGGAAGAATTTGCGGTCATCAGCACATTGGCGATGGTCACTCGCAGCCCTTGTTCGCGCAGGAAGCGAATGGCTTTGACGGTGCGCTCGAACGAATGCGGCAGCTTAGTGATGGCATCGTGCACTTCGGGACGATGCGAGTAGACACTGATCTGAATCGTGTCCACGCCCAGTTCGCGGATCCTCTGCGCTTCTTTTTTATGGATCATCACCGCGTTGGTCTTGATCTTGACGTTAAACATGAGGCGCCGGGCGTATTCGACGATCTCAAAGAAGTCGCGGCGCATTAAGACCTCGCCGCCGCTGAACGTGATAAAGAAAACCCCCGCCTCGGCCAATTGATCGAGCACGTCCTTGATTTCGACGGTCGTCATCTCGCCATGGTCGTCGTGATCGAGATAACAATGCACGCAGCGCTCGTTGCAGCGATAGGTGACATCCATGTGCACGGCGATGGGCACGCCCAGGCTAAATGCCTTCTGGCCGACTTCGCTCATCAGGCTCATCGGGCCGCCTCCGACACCAGAGGTTGACTGGAAACGATAAGAATACCGTGGCTGGAAAGCTCGGCAACGAACTGCTCGGCGTCTTTCAGGGCTTGTTCGGGATCGATGTCAAATTGCTCGCAGATATGGTCGCGAACAATTTCGCTAAGCGGAGTTTGGCCGTCGGCAGCTTGGAAGATTACGGTCGCGACCGGGTTCAGCGTAAAGAAAGTCGAATCGGCTGAGTTCATCACCATCATCTCGCCGGCCAGGGCGCGCGCGGCAATGGCAGAACTGCGTGCAATGTAAAGGCAAGCTTCAGGCATGCTCGGGCACCTCCTGGAAGTTGCGCGGGAAGTTGCGAACTTCATGCCACACCCTGGCATCGGGATAGAACGTCAGGCGGCGTACAGGAACATGGGCGACGAAATCACAAGCACTGGCGAGAAGCTTTTCTGCCAAGCGATGATCCTCGGCGAAGAACAGGATATTGCGCATTAAGCGGCGGACAGCCTCCACGGATGATAACTCATCGACGCGGTTCTCCGAACCCTTTTCCAGGAAGAACAGTGCCGAGACCGGTGCGGCGCAGTTCTCACCGGCCTTGGCCAGTTCTCCGGCGAAAGGGGTGCCGAATGCCGAGTAGCCGGCCGCGTTCGGGCGCAGGTAGGAAATTTCGTCGGTAAGCAGGGTGACATCCGGTGGCGCCAGCCGGGTCATGGTGGTCTTGCCCGCGCCCGACACGCCCGAGAACAGATAGGCCCGGCCATCGCAAACCGCACTGGCGGCGTGCAGCAGAAATCCGCCGCGCTGCGCGAGAATCAGGCTGTGGAGAATGCGCAGCACCGAATCAAGAGAATACGGATTGGCGTTTTGACGCACGCTGCCGCGTCCGGTGCGCGGGTCCCAGCGAGCGTGGAAATCTCCGCGCTCCAGAAGCCAATCGTCCCCGTCGCGCCGGACCCGAACGTCGTCGTCGGAAACCGGTCTGCTGCTGGTGAGATCAAACTCAAGTTCGAACTCTGGAGGGGAAGAACTCAGGAACCCGTCATAGCGCTGGCGCAGCAGATCGAGGAAGCCCTCATCGCAGGTGGACAAGGCAATCGGAATCTCTCCGATCTTGACACAGGCGACTTTTCGAGTCCCGGAAATCATATGGCTTCGTGCTCTGCGATAGCGGCCAATACTGGCCCTGCGGTGTTTTCCGCAGTTCTGAATCCGCGAGCCGATGCCTTTCGGCGACTGTGAACTTTCAGAGCAACACGTCGTGCCAAGCCAAAATGACAAAGCACCATGCCCACGGCGCGAGACCATTTCGCCCCGAACCCGGGACGCAGGGCAGATGCCGCAAGGGGGCGTGCTCCGTCAGAGCGCCGTACCAAACGCCCGAGCAGGGCTTCGGACAGGAATGGAGGGTCAGGAAAAGCTACTGAATCGCCGCGCAGCAAAAAATAATTCTGTGCGCGGCGAGCGACCATGCGATGTATCACAAGACGGTCGTCACGCTGCGCGAGCACGATCTCACCGATCTGGACGTCTTCGAGTGAGCAGCCTTCGATCTCAATTACGTCGCCCGGCCATAAGGCGGGGAGCATGCTCTCACCGTGAATTTCCGCGCGAACGAGCTGGCGCACCCGCGAACGAGCGCTGCGACGTAAAACGTCCGCCACCAAAGCTGAACGTATTGCGCTCCACCTTGAGCGTCGCTCGTCACGCGCGTCTTCCAGCGTCAGGAAGTTTTTTTCGTCAACTGACATTGGGGTAGGTTGGAGCCGACCTTGCCGCAAGATAAAGCGAGCGTTTCGAAAACCCGTTCGTAGCGGAATGCCGGCTTCTGATAGAGCTTCTTTTTCTTACTTGCGTTGCCTGGCTGCTGCTGTTCCTCGCGACGGGCGCGATTGTCGTCCATAATTGGTCAAGCCACTTGCTAAGACGGTTGGCTTATCCCCCAGTGTCGATAAGAGTAAAGGAAGTGTACTACACGGCTTTCCCCGTGCCAATATGAGTTAGCGATCCGAAGAGGCGAACCGATATCTTCAAGCGATCAATAACGTTAATAAAATGATAGAGTTCCGCCTTGCCGTGCACGCCGCAAACTTAGGGACAGGCCAGCCAGCGCGAGCGGCAGAAGTACCACACTAAATCCGGCCAGCACGGCGAGAGTAGAACCCATCGCCGTTACCGACTGCCCCACCAGCAACGCCCTGCGCATTCCGTCGATAGCGTAGGTGAGAGGAAGAGCGCGAGCGAGAAGCTCCAGCAGATGCGGCAAGTTCTGGATGGGAAACATGGTTCCGCTTAGAAACCATAGTCCCGAACCGAGCAGCCACAATAGAGCTGAGCCTTTCTGGAAGGCAACCTGAAGCGTGGCTGCGGCGATCCCCAGGGACAAGGCGATTGCCAGGGAAAAAATCAAGACGGCCACGCACGAGAAAAAGTTGGCATGGATCGACGCCCGGAAAACTGCCACCCCCGCGAAAAGATAGATCAATAAGTTGACCAGATTTCCGGCAAACGCAGAAATCGAGCTGAGGATGATGAGTTCAGCCGGCGCGGTGGAGGTAGTCATGAGCACCTCAAGTGTTCCGGTCTGTTGCGCCTCTTGCACCGAGCTCAGGAACGACTGCGCGCTCATAACGAAGAAGGTATAGAAACCTGTGCCGACAAGAAGGAAGGGGAAGTACTCCACGCCATTGGGGCGAAAACCGGGACCGATGGCGCGGGAGAGGAAATAGAAAGCCGCCAATTCGGTGAACACTCCTGCCAGGGTTACGACGAAACCACTGCGGTGGCGGACGGCTGTCAGCAGATCGCGCCGCAGGATGGCATGGAGTTTGTCCAGAGTCGAAATCATAAGTGCGAGATTTGTGATTTGTAATTTCTAATTTGTAATTTCAAGACCAGGCACCATGAACGGTTGATTCAGAAACGCAATTACAAATTAGAAATTACCAATTACAAATCTTGGATCTTGAGCACAGCCTCATCGATCTCTCCGGTCATGCGGAAGTAGAAAGCGCGCAGCGCGTCAGCGCTTTCCCCGTCGCTCACCGCGCGGTTGGCGAGCAGTTCACCGCGATGCAACAGTAGCAGGCGATCGGCGACGGCGGCCGCTTCCGCGAAGTTGTGGGTGGCGATCAGAACCGTAGTCTGTTGTCGTGCCAAAGCACGGATCGTGGCCCAGAAATGTGCCGTGGTGGCGGCGTCGAGGCTGCGCGTCGGTTCGTCGAGCAAAAGCACGCTGGGACGCTTGACCAGGGCGCGCGCGATGCCCAGTCGCTGGTACATGCCGCTGGAGAACTTCATGACCAGCGTGTCAGTCTGTTCTTCGAGGCCGGTATCGCGGAGAACCTCTTTGATCCGTTGCGCTCGCTCGCGGCGCGGGACTTCGTCGAGAGCGGCAAAGAAATCGAGGTTCTCAGCAGCGGAGAGACGAGGGAAGAATGAGCGCTCCGTGGCGACGGCGATGCCGACCTGCCGCCGGACCTCACCAGCATCGCGCCTTGCATCGAAGCCGCCTACGTGTACGGATCCGGCATCTGGCAGGAGCATGGTCGATATCAGCTTGAGGGCCGTGGTCTTTCCGCTGCCGTTCGGCCCGAGCAACACTAAGACCTCTCCGTGGCCGACCGAAAAAGAAACGTCTTTCAGGGCAGTGGTTGCTCCGCCTCGCTCCCGTCCAAGCCAATTGAATAGAGCTGGGCGATGTTGAAATATCTTGCGGACGGATTCGAAATTGACTCGGTCCATGAAAGTGGGATGGCGAAATTGCGAACCGTGCTTCGGACGCGCGCCGAAGACTCTGTATTATAGTGGCGATTCGCGTTCCCAATTGATTTTGGGTGGCGCAGCGCTTCAGCGCTGCGGCAACGGGCCCACTCCAGTTCCGGCTTTAGCCGCTGCGGCCAGGCCGTCGCGCCGAAGAATCCGCCTCCATGACCGAACTCTTGCCTCCGTCCTCCATGTCGAGCAAGACGCTGCAGACAGAAAACGGATTCGAGCTCCTGTGCGTGCTGTCCAGCGTGGAGTTGTCTCCGGAGCGGCGCGAACGCATTGTGAATTGGAATCTCTCAGCCGTCGACTGGAGCGAAGTCATTGGCCTGGCTGAGCACCATGGAGTCCTTCCGCTCGCGGCGCGCAACCTGATCGAAACTTTTCGCGTCGAAAATGGCCGGGGGCTTTCTCCGGAAGTCGAGCGATCGCTGCGGTCCGCGTACGATGAGAACCTGCGGCGCAGCTTGTGGTTTACCGCCGAACTGGCGCGCATCATGCAGCACTTCGACCGCAGGCAGGTGCGGGCGCTCCCGTACAAAGGGCCGGTGCTTGCGCGATCGATTTACCGCGATCTCGGCCTGCGAAGTTTTTCGGATCTCGACTTTCTGATTTCTCCCGCGGACTTCTACAGAGCGAAGCAGGCATTGGCCGAAATCGGATATCGCCCTTCGGCGCAGCATAACCCGCCTGTTGAGAGTCCTGCCGTCGAACGTCTGTGGCTGCGGACAGGCTACGAGCTCTCGTTTGACAGCGCTGATGGAAAGAATCTGGTCGAGCTGCAGTGGGCGTTGCTGCCGCATTTCTATGCGGTTGATCCTCACTCGGACGATCTGCGCGTGAAAGATCTGCTGGCGCGAGCCGGGAAGACTGTCGTCGGCGAACTCGAGGTACCTTGTCTGTCTCCAGAAGACTCGCTATTGGTGCTGTGCCTGCACGCTGCCAAGCATCTTTGGACGCGGCTGATTTGGCTTTCGGACATTGCAGAGACTCTGCGAACTTACTCTGGAACCAAGGCCATCGACTACTCGCTCGCGTTTTCCCGCGCGCGCTCTCTGGGGATCGCTCGTATTCTCGGCGTAAGTTTCTGGTTGGTGAAGAACTTACTTCGGGCAGAGATTCCTACACCCGCAGAGGAGATGATTCGGGCCGATCCTCGGGTGCTCGCGCTCGGCAGTGAATTCGCCGTGCGTCTCGCTCGCGGTGCAACCTACGATTTCGAGTCCACGGAATACTTTCGGCTGTTCCTGAAGCTGCGGGAGCGGCGCGGCGACCGCTGGCGATATCTCTGGCGGCTGGTCTGGACGCCGGGCGCGGGAGAGGTTGCGGCGGTGCGATTGCCGGAAGCGCTTTTCCCACTTTATCGGATGGTACGGATTGGCAGATTGATGCGGAAACTAGTGTGGTGACGGGCGTCTCGCGAGCCCGCCCCGAGCGAAGTCGAGGGGTCCAGCCGTGCGGGGGCCCCCCGATTCCCCGCCGAGCGGCACTGAGAACTGAGAACTGAGAACTGAGATCTGAGATCTAAGATCTAAGATCTGTGAACTGGCCCTTAATGCGTTTCGCCATCGCCGGGCGCGACGTCTGGAGTGTCGACTCTCCGCGCAACGGCTGAGTTTCGGGGAGCCAGCGCGGGCTGGAATTCGCCGGGATCCTTGCCAGCCAGGGCCTCGTTCATGAACTGTATCCAGATCGGCAAGGCGGCGTGTCCTCCGCTCTCTTTCTCGCCAAGGGACTTTTTTTCGTCGTAGCCGATCCAGACGCCGCAAGTGAGCGATGGAGAAAAGCCGACGAACCAGGCGTCGGTGAAGTCGTTGGTCGTTCCCGTCTTGCCGGCCAGCGGATAAGGCATTCTGGCGGCGGCGACCGCTGTGCCATGGAGCACGACCTCTCGCAACATGGAAGTCATGATGCGCGCCGTGCGCGAACTGATCGCGTCTTTGATATCGGAAAAATCTTCTTCGAGAATGCGGCCTTCGTAGTCGGTCACTTTGGTGATGTAACGCGGAGCGACGCGCACACCGTCATTCGGAAACACGCTGAAGGCCGAGGTTTGCTCGAGCGGTGTGATTTCCGCCGACCCGAGCGCTACCGGAAGATATGCGGGAAGGTTTGCCGTGATGCCGAAGCGGTGCGCGTACTCGATCACGGTCTTGATGCCGATGCGGTCGGCAAGCTTGAGCGCCGGAATGTTTCTGGACTGCGCGAGCGCGCGGCGCAGCGTGATGGTGCCCTCAAATTTATCGTCGTAGTTGTGCGGCGAATAAGGGCCGGAGGCAGTTTGAAAAGTTACCGGCGCGTCCAGAACCGTGTCGTCGGGGCTGCCGCCCTGGTCGATCACAGCGGTATAGACGTAGGGCTTGAAAGACGAACCGACCTGCCGTAGAGCCTGCGTGGCACGGTTGAACTTCGAGACATTGAAGTCGCGGCCGCCGACCATGGCTTTGATCTCTCCGGTCGCGTTATCGATGGCGACGAGGGCTCCCTCGGCCCCTGAATCCTGCTCCAGGCTGACGCGCGATTTCCCCCCCTGGTCGAGCGATAGCACTTTGACGTAGACAACGTCGCCCGCATGGAGAATGTCAGGAATCTTGAGCTTGAGCTTCGTCCAGGCCACGTCGGCCGGCGCGACCGTGACCGTGTGCTGGCCGAAGCGAACTGCGGCAGCCACCGGCGATACCTGTGTGACCAGCGCGTGCGTGTATCCGTTGATCTCGGGCTCCTCATCCCAATCTGGATCCGCGTACTTGTCGAGCTTTTGACCCTGGGCAATTACGTTGAGGAGTTTGCCGTGCCAGCCATGCCGGCGCTCATAGGCGGCGAGCCCATCGAGCAGCGCCCGGCGCGCGGACCTCTGCATATCCATATCCAGCGACGTGTAGACGCGCAGTCCGCCCTCATGAACCTGGTCGCTGCCATACTTCGCTTCCAGGTAGCGTCGGATTTCTTCCACATAGTGCGGAGCCAGCGAATTCGGATCTTTCTGCAGGTTGAGCAGGATCGGTTTGTTCTTCGCATCCGCGGCTTGTGCGGCGGTGATCTTGCCGTCCTCAAGCATGGCGTTGAGCACGAGGTTACGCCGCCTGAGGGCGCGTTCAGGATGGGTTACCGGGGAATAATATTGCGGGGCCTTGGGAAGTCCCGCGAGCAGCGCGGCTTCTTCCAGTTTGAGCTGCCGGGCCGGCTTGCTGAAATAGTATTGCGAGGCGGCCTCATAACCGTAGGCACCGTGGCCCAGGAATATCTGGTTGGCGTAGAGGGTGAAGATCTGCGGCTTGGTGAACCGGCGCTCGATCTGGATGGCGAGCAACGCCTCCTGTACCTTGCGATAAAACGAGCGGTCGGGAGAGAGAAACAGGTTGCGCGCCAGTTGCATCGTGAGCGTCGATGCTCCCTGCACTTTCCCGCCCGATTCGATGTCGCGATACGCAGCGCCTACGATACGCCAGATATTGATGCCCGAGTGCCGGTAGAAGTCTTTATCTTCGATCGAGACAAGCGCATTGCGGAGAACCTCCGGATAGTCGTCGTACGTGGCGATGACGCGGCGCTGCAGCGCAAAGGTGCCGATGACCCGTCCCTGTCTGTCATAGAGTTCGGTGACGGAGCTGGGACGGTAACGTTCGAGTTCGTCGACCTGGGGCAGGTCCGTCGAGTAGACCAGCAGGAGTCCGGCGGTCGCGCCGACCGCGGCGGAGAGCAGGACGAGCAATCCGAAGAGGACGAGTCCCACCAACTTCAGTCCGCCAATTTCTATCGTCGGAAGATGTTGGTAGATGATTTTCATCAGCGAGCGCAGGGTTGGGACGCGGGTTTCAAGGCTTCAGGGTCTCAACGCTCCAATGTTACCGGAAGCGTCAGTCTTTGCGGCCCGAAGCCTTCTAAACGACAAAAGAAATCGCCCGCCGAAGCGAGCGATTGTAGACTTTGAAACCTTGCAACTTTGGAACCCGGATTCTTCTTATCCCTTCGATTCCCGGTTTTTCAACACTTCCAATGCCTTGTTCAGCTGCTCGTCCGTCTGGTTCTTCGGCTTTACGTCTTTCTTGTCGTCGGGAGCTGCCTGCTGATCTTCGTCGGGCAATCCGGCATCCTCTTCCGTGGTGTCGGCGATCAGGACGTTCGGGGTGACGGCCGCATCCTGAATTGCTTTTCCACTGGGCGAGTAATACTTCGCGACCGAAAGAATCAGGGCGGAGTTGTCCCGCATCTCAATCACTTTTTGCACCGAGCCGTCGCCGAACGTCTTGTCCCCGACTACGTCACCACGAGCGTTCTCGAGGATCGCGGCTGCCACAATCTCGGCTGGGCCGGCCGTGCCACGATTCACCAGCACCGCTACCGGAAGCTTCGTTATGTCCTTTAAAGGATCGGCATTGAAAGCCTCGCGGGGATACTTCTGGCCCTGCAAATAAGTGATGGTGCCATGATCAAGGAAAAGATTGGCGGCGGCGACACCCTCAGATTCCGTGCCACTGGCGGAGTTACGCAGGTCAATTACGAGCTTCTTCGCTCCCTGTTTCTGCAGATCGCGAATGTCGCCGGCGAGCTCCTGCGACTTGCCCTCCGGGAATGCGTCCACCTTGATGTAGCCGACGTTGTCGGCGAGCATTTTTTCGCTGACCGGCGGGATGGTGACCACATTACGCGTGATTACAATCTTCTGCGGTTCGGCTCGACGGGGCCGGACGACCCCCACTGTGATCGTCGATCCGATCTCCCCTGAGAGGAGGCCGTGAATCTCAGCCAGCGACATATCGTGTGTGGTCTTGCCCTCGATGGACTCGATAATGTCAGAGTTCTCGACGCCGGCCTTGTCCGCCGGGCCTCCGGGAATCACCGCGACCACGGCCGCGTATCCGAAGCGCTTCGAGACGGCGGCTCCGATATCCGCCTTACCGCCGGTCTTCATCGTCTTATAGCGCTTGTATTCGGCAGCCGACAGGTAGCTGGAATTGGCATCGAGCGACTCCAGCAGACCGTGCAGTGCGCCGTCGGTGACGCCGGTGATATTAGGCTCTTCGACATATTCGAGGCGGATTCGAGACAGCACCTCACTGTAGACCGAGAGCTGGCGGTACGCGCCATCGTTCGAAGAAGCACGGACGTTGACGAAGCCGCCCACGATGGTAAATAGAAGGATCGCCAATGAACTGGCAATCACAGTGACTTTCAACTTCGTTGACATAGTTTGATCTTCGCTTTGGATTGGGCTCTTTTGGATCGGGTTTCCCCGAGGAACCAGTACGTCATTATAGACGCTTTGATGCATAGATCGGTGAAGAAGCTACAAAGCCAATGTCGCCAGTAACGCGAGCCATGATAGCAGTGGGGTTCCGCCGGACCCTAGACTCACCGCTTTCCTGGATTGTGACCGGCACAGGGCTCCGCCCATTTAGAATCTTGGACTTGCAAAGTGGCTCGGCGGAATAGTTAGGGATGAGCACTAGGTTTCCAGCAGCGCGGCTATCTCCTCGTGGCCTTTTTCTCTAGCTACCATGGCTGAGGTCTTGCCCGCATCGTTAGCTAGCTTCGGATCGGCGTGGTGCTTGAGTAGTAGTTCGACCATGGGGCGATCTCCGTTCTGGGCGGCGGCATGAAGCGGAACCCATCCTGCTTGCTGACGGGCATTAACCGGGGCGCCGTGTTCGAGCAGCAGTCGGGCGGCTCCGAGGTTGCGGGCGGAGGCGGCGGAGTGCAGCGGCATGACTTTCGTCGGATTCGCGGCCACGGCGTCGACCGCCGCTCCGCCTTCGATCAGCAGTCGGGCCGCTTCAGGCTGTCCGAAGAAGCAGGCGAAGTGCAAGGCGGTGAAGCCATCTTTTGATCGGGAGTTGATAGCGGACGCATCGTCGCGAAGG
>Ga0209647_1000785_pt1 | contig 28934 bp, 25 predicted proteins | sample GraSoi_2013_60cm_FD_185827 | JGI IMG/M metagenome (GOLD analysis project Ga0209647, IMG submission 185827) | Grasslands soil microbial communities from the Angelo Coastal Reserve, California, USA - Sample 9_17_2013_60cm (SPAdes) (version 2) | ecosystem: Environmental > Terrestrial > Soil >... | reverse complement strand
GGGAGGAGAACCGCCGGAAGGATCACCATCGCCACCGGCGTAGTAGCCATACGGGTATTCACCCCAAGCCCAGTAAGGATACCAGCCGCCCCAACCCCACCACCCCCAGCCATGGCCGGGCCACCAACCCCAACGATACCAGTGGCCGCCATGCCACCAGCCACCGTGCCACCAACCACCATGCCAGCCGCCGTGCCACCCCCCATGCCAGCCGCCGTGCCAACCACCATGCCAACCCCAACCGCCACCACCATGCCAACCCCCACCCCAACCGGCTAGACTTGGACTTGGTGAAAGTAGGAGAGCCAAGGCAGCTGTTATTGAGAACAACAACCGTTTGAACTTCATAGATTTGAATTTAGGTGTCGCTGCCAGAGAAACCGCTGCTTAACCCAGCGGACTCTAACTGTCCTTGACGCTCGAACCCGTCGCCGGGTTTCAACGTATCTTTGGTAAACAAATGCTGAATCAAAATAGCAGAAGGAGTACAAGGAGTACAAGGAGTACAAGGAGCTCCTCAGAAGGCATCTTGTCTTTGCGACGCGCAGCTTCAACGAGCGCACCCGCCTGATACGCGGGGCTCGTCCCGCCTCCTGGTACTCCTTGTACTCCTTGTACTCCTCGTGATGCCGTCAATTAAAACGACTTTAACAAACCGTTTCACGTTAATTCCCGGCCGGTTGCGGTACTAAACCAGCGGTTTTCTGTTGACGTTGCCATGACAGAAATGGAGCATGACCTACCCCTACGGCCCCCTATATCCTCCGTAGGCACCTAATCCCCGCACTGACGAAAAGTCAGGAAACACTCTATGAGATACTTCAGCAAAATTGGGCTATTGGCGACTCTTGGGCTTGCGTTAGTCGCATTCGGTCCTGCTCAGGCAGCAGATAAGCATCTGACCATCTTGATGTCTGTCCCTGGTCTGTCGTTCCCGTTCTTCGTGCATTGTGTTGACGAAGGCAAAACGGAAGCTGCCAAGCTCGGCGATATCGACCTCATTATTTCCGATGGCCAAGTGAGTTCACCCAAGCAAACCGCAGATATTGAGGCAGCAATCGCCAAAAAAGTCGACGGCATCGTCATCTCTCCGAACGACGTCGATGCTCTGGCGCCTGCGCTACAGGAAGCAGTCGATGCAAAGATTCCCGTGGTTACGTTCGACCGCCGTGTCAACAAGGTTCCCGGGATCCTAGCCCACGTTGGCGCGGACAATGTCAAAGGCGGCGAAGCTCAAGGCCAGCTTATTGAGAAGCTGTTTCCGAACGGTGCAACCGTGATGAACCTTCAGGGACAATCGGGCGCAAGCCCAGCTATCGATCGCAATAAAGGTCTCCACAATGTCCTGGATCAGGCCAAGGATAAATACAAAATCGTCTTCGAAGATACCGCCGGATTCGCTCGAGATAAGGGTCTCTCGGTGACTGAATCAGCACTCGCGGGTATGCCAAAGCCGCCAGATGTCATTTCTTGTGCAAACGATGATATGGCGCTTGGTGCACTCGAGGCTCTAAAAGCGCGCAACCTCATCGGTAAAGTGAAGTTGATCGGGTTCGACGCTTTACCTGAAGCACTGGGTCAGATCAAGGCCGGCAACATGACAGCCACTATCGAGCAGTTGCCCGGCGGCCAGGTTCGCGGCGCCATGGAGGCTCTGATTGCATACCTCCGTGACGGCAAAAAGCCGGCTGAGCAGGTCACGCTTCTTACTCCAATTGCCATCACAAGCGATAACCTCAATCAGGCCGAGCGGTTGAATGAGGTAAAATAGGGTTTGTCTTTGTTGCTGCGGAGCGGTGATGCTGAGCGATGGATGTATCGCGTATATCGGGCTCCCGCTCCGAGGCAAGCAGTTCGTGGCGCGGCCTTGATGCGCGCGCTCCCTACGGACGCGTATGCGATACAGTAGGGCGCCAGCCGTGGAGCGTGCCTCGCCTCCGCCTTTACCACGCCTGCGGCTACCGGAACGAGGCCATGGTCAGCAAGGGGACATCGTGATGCATATCTTATTTCCGTCAGCACTCTATCTCGCGTTGTCTGCCTCTTTACCCGCAAGAGCGCAGACCGCTGTACCGGCCCCACGCTCAGGCCTGCTTACCACGGCCTATACTAGTCGCGCTGTAGGCCTAGTGGAGGCGGAAGGGAGGCGCGCTACACGGAGCAATTGATGGAACCGCTCCTACGCATGAGCTTGATCCGGAAGAAATTTCCGGGTGTCCAAGCGCTCGACGATGCCGGGCTCGAAGTGTTGCCCGGCGAGATTCACGCATTGCTGGGCGAGAATGGCGCCGGGAAATCGACGCTCATCAAGATCCTTGCCGGCGCCCAGCAGCCGGATAGTGGGACCATTGAGTTCGGAGGGGAGCGTGTGGTGATGGTTTCACCGCATGATGCCCAACGCCGGGGAATTGCGACCATCTATCAGGAGTTCACTCTGGCTCCGAACATGACGATCGCCGAAAATGTCTTCATCGGGCGCGAACCCGGAGCCGGATTTTTCGTGGACTGGGGGAAAATGGCGTCAGAGACGCGCTCGATTACTAAGCGACTCGGTCTGCAGTTGCAGCCGATGGCCATCGTTCGCGACTTGAGTGTCGCGGAACAACAGATGGTTGAAATCGCCAGGGCGCTCTCCATGAAGTCGCGGCTAATCGTCATGGATGAACCAACTTCAGCCTTGTCCTCGGCCGAGGTCGAGAAGCTTTTTCGCATCGCTCGAGAGCTAAAGGCGCACGGTCTGAGTATCATTTTCGTTACCCATCGCCTCGAAGAAGTAATGCAAATCTGTGATCGATACACCGTACTTCGTGACGGGCGTCTGGTTGGCAGCGGCGCCATCGCCGACATCACTATCGACGGTATCATCCGCCTGATGGTCGGCCGTGAGGTGAAAGCGCTGTTCGCCCATCAACAAAGGGAGATAACCGGCGACGTCGTGCTTCGGGTCGAAGGCCTCAACCGGCGGGGTAACGCTCAGGACCAGAACGCAACCGTGCTAGCAGATGTGGGTTTCGAGGTGCGCCGAGGGGAGATCCTCGGTGTCGCGGGGCTGGTCGGCGCCGGACGGACTGAAATGGCGCGAGCGGTGTTCGGCGCTGACGCTTTCGATTCTGGTCATGTCATCATAGAGGGTCGGCAGATCCATATTCGGTCGCCTAAAGATGCAATCCATCACGGAATCGGACTTGTGCCGGAAGATCGCAAACAACAGGCGCTGTTTTTGGCGCTCGCTGTCCGCATGAACCTGAGCATGGCAGCGCACCGGCAGATCTTGCGCTGGGGTGTGTTTATCGATGAAACCGCCGAACGCGCGATGGTTGAGGAGTTTCGCCAGAAGCTCAATATCCGCATGGCAAGCCCGGAACAGTTGATTGCCAGCCTGTCGGGCGGCAACCAGCAAAAAGTGACACTTGCCCGCTGGTTAGCCTTGCGGCCGAAAGTGCTCATCGTCGACGAGCCCACTCGCGGCATCGATATTGGGGCCAAAGTCGAAGTTCACAACCTCCTTTTCGAAATGGCGCAGACCGGCATTGCGGTAATAGCCATCTCTTCCGAGCTGCCCGAGATTCTGGCGGTCAGCGACCGCATCATTACGATGCGAGAAGGCACGGTTACAGGTCAAATTAAGCGCGAAGACGCAACGGAGGAGATTTTGATGTCAATGATGACTTTGACTGTGAAAAACACTGAACGAAATCATGGAAACATTGACTGAGCACTCTCACTCTGGCGCCCAGCCACGAAAGCGACCTGACATCTTCGGCTTTCTGGCTCGTTTCGCGCCGCTCGTTTTCCTGATCGTGCTGATGGCCGGGTTCGCCAGTTTCGAACCGCGGTTTCTCACACCGCTCAATCTTTTCAACATTCTCCGGCAAGTCTCAATCTATGGCCTACTGGCGGTTGGGATGACCTTCGTCATATTGACCGCCGGCATCGACCTCTCGATTGGATCATTGGTGGCATTTGCCGGCTTAGCCGCAGCCGCCGTATCGAAAGGGGGCCTCTCTAATCGATTCAATGTCGGTGCTGGCGAAGAGGCGGCTAGTTATGGCTGGTATCTTGCCGCCCTGGCCGCGATCGGCGTTGGGGTCGTAGGAGGGTTTCTCCAGGGATTTGCCATTACCAGGCTAAAAGTACCGCCGTTTGTGGTCACACTAGGGGGCATGTCAGCGTGGCGGGGTGCTGCGCTTCTTTTCGCCGCCGGCGGCCCGATTAGCGGCTTTGAACCGAATTTTGTCTGGATCGGCCAGGGACGAATCTTCGATCAGGTACCAGTGCCTGTGGTCATCTTCCTGGCTTTTGCCATACTTGCTCATGTCGTCCTCCGCTACACGCGTTACGGTCGCCAGATCTATGCCGTGGGCGGCAACCCGGAAGCGGCGCGGCTCTCCGGGCTGAATGTGCGCGCCGTGACCACCAGCGTGTACGTCATCATGGGTTTTTTCGCCGGCCTGGGAGCATTCGTATTAGACGCACGGCTAAACTCAGCCGAGGCGGTTGCAGGCACCGGTTACGAACTTACCGTGATCGCCTCCGTCGTAATCGGCGGTACCAGCCTTTTTGGTGGCGTCGGTACGATTTTCGGTACGGTCATTGGTACCATCCTGATTGGGGTGCTGCTCAACGGTCTCGTGCTGATGAACGTCTCATCGTACGTACAACAGATCATCATCGGTATCATCATCGTACTTGCCGTCGCCTTCGATACTTTTGCTAAGTCGCGCCGCCGAGTCGGATGAGTTAAGCCCAATACCGGCGGATTTCTGCGGATTAGCTACCTGCGCCATGAAAGATGCGGCGGCCACAAGTGGACTTAGTGGACCTAGTCGACGTAGTGGACTTAGAGGAAGCTCCCGATTGGATCCTGCCCACAGTTTCGTAATGTTATTATCAATTTCAATGCCACGAGTTCGGGGCCAAAGTCCCAGTTCCTAGGAATTCCATTCTTTTTTTACGCAATTCTAATTCTAGAAATGCGGGCAAGACTGTAGTATTACTACGTAATTCGGCCGTCAGTCAGGCCGGTCTACCCTATCCATTATCATGAATATATCCCGCCTCCCTGCTGTCCCCGCGCGGGCAGTATCATTGAAGATGTTAGCGCTGTTGGTTCCGTTTTTAGCGTTCACCACGACAGAAAATATCCACGCTGCGTCGACCACCGTCGCCATCTCCATCCGGACATTATCCAGTCCTTATCAAGTGATGTACAAAGTCGGCGCCGAAGCTTACGCCAAACAGGTTGGCCTCCCGGTCGACGTTCTGACCACCGAAGCTAACAGCCAAAAGGGATTGACTGACATCAAAGCGGAACTGGCACGCACCGGTGCTAATGTGGCGTTTTTTATCGATCCCAATGATGCAGCGGACGCCGTTCCGATTGCGAAAACCCTGGATCCAGCAGGCGTTTACTTTGTGACCTGGTGGAGCAAACCGGCCGACGTAAAAGTTTGGGATTATCCGCATTGGGTTGCCCATATCTCCTTCGATGGAGTTGCCGCGGGCGTCTACACTGCCACGGAGCTTTTCAAGACCTTCAAGACGCCTGGTCAGGGCAAAATAATTGCCTTGCAAGGACGTCTAGGTGACACCCCTAACGCCGAGCGTTGGCAAGGTCTCCAACAGGTGCTTTCGCAGAATCCCGGCGTCAAGCTACTCCAATGGGAATCTGCCCTCTGGGACCGAACGAAAGCTTACAATAGTACAAAGCAAATGTTAGTCGCCCATCCTGATATCGATGGGGTATGGACCGCTAACGACGATATGGCGATGGGCGCTATTCAGGCGTTGAAAGAAGCGGGCTTAGCCGGCAAGGTCCTAGTTACAGGCTGTGACGGGATCCCCGAGATTTTCGATGCGATCAAGAGCGGGTTAGCGGCTGCTACGATTTTCAACGACGGCAAATATCAAGCTCAACTGTGTCTGGCGATGTCGCTCGCTGCCAAGGAAGGAAAGCTGGACGTCAAATCGTTGCCGCACGAGCGCCGTCAATTCGAGATTCCCGCCGTGAACGTGAATCGCGAAAACGTCGATCAAGTGAAGCACGACTATATCGAAAATACACCGACCTACGACCTGAGCGATTTCTTCGCGAAATGGTCAAAGGCGATCCCCTAGCCCGCCCGGCGCTGCGCCAATAGCCAATAGCCAATAGCCAATAGCCGAGAGGCGGTACCGAAAATAGTCCTGACGTAGATTTCTTCTAATCTGTGTAGTTTGAGTAAACCTGTCGCGCCATAGCGAAGCGAAGGCGGATCTGCGGATCTCAATCAACGCGTGCTAAGATATGGAAAAGGAAAGCGCTAGCACCATGCAGAAAAGTGTGACTTTAAAGTCGCCGGAATATGTTCCAGGCAGGCTGGCGCCTTCCTTCAAAAAAGCGCACCAGTGGATCCGGCGGAGCGGAGTCAGTGGCCAGCTGCTTTGCTTGATTTTGGTGATGGCCTTCTTTGCTATCGGCACAGGCGGAAAATATCTTTCCTGGGCAAACCTTCAGGTCATCCTCAATCTAGCGGCCATACCGGCTATCATCGCGATTGGTCTTCACCAGGTGGTTGTGCTCGGAGGGATCGATCTTTCGGTTGAAGGAGTTGTCGCGCTGTGTGTGGTGGTGGTGGGATTACTGGCGCACAACCAATTCAATTCTAACAACGTCGGCCTGTGGATCATCCCCATCACGTTATTGATGGGCGGAATCGCCGGAACCATAAACGGCCTGCTCAACACCAAATTGAGAATCCCGTCTTTCATCAGCACGTTGGGTATGAGTTGGGTCCTCTGGGGATTGGCGGTATTCGTGAGCAAAGGGCAAACGATTCCTCTGATTGATAACCCACTCAGTGGAATTGTTAACGGTTCTCTATTTGGGATTCCCGACCTTACGATTGTCGCCTTGGTATTATTGATCGTCATCCAGGTCGTTCAGGATCGAACCCGATTCGGGCGCTATCTCTATGCCATCGGTGGTGATGAACTTTTATCGGCGCAAGCGGGTGTCAAAGTTGACCGAACCAAGATCTTAGTGTTCGCCATCGCCGGGATGTTTTACGGGCTTGCCGCTTTGTTTCTGGCGGTGAGACTGAGCAGCGCTCAAGCCATCACCGGCAACAATCTGTTGTTCCCTGCCATCACTGCGATTGCGGTGGGCGGCGTGGCGCTAACTGGAGGGATCGGAGGCGCCAAAAACGCAGCGCTGGGAGCACTGATCGTGACGGCATTAAACGACGGATTGATCCTCATGGATGTCAATCCGTACGCTCAAGAAGCGGTCAACGGAGTTGTCCTGGTTATCGCGGTGGCGTTGACCATTGACCGCAAGAAGCTCGGTTTCATCAAATAATTCTACGGCCGACATGCACGCAACCCAGAGCGATTCGGCAAAAACAGAACTGGTTCTGGAACTGAACCGGATCACGAAATCCTACCCAGGCGTGGTCGCGCTTGATGGCGTGAACCTGGCGGTCTACCGGAACGAGATGGTGGGGCTGGTTGGCGAGAATGGCGCCGGCAAATCGACTTTGATGAAGATCCTCATCGGCGTAGTTCAGCCGGATCAAGGCGCTTATCGCATCCGAGGCGAACCTGTGAGGTTGAAAGATCCAGGCCATGCGATTCGACTCGGCGTAGGAATGGTTTTTCAGGAAGGTTCGCTGATTCCGAACTTGTCGATCATGGAGAACCTGTTCCTTTGCCACGAGACGGAGTTCGAAAAATTCGGTCTTTTGTCGAAACGGGCAATGCGGGATGCGGCCGAGGCGGCGCTCGCTCCCGTGAAAGTGTTTGGGGACCTAGATCTTTCGATCGCCGAAACCACACCCGCAGTGCGGCAGATGGTTGAAATCGCCCGATTGCTTTGGCTTTCGCGGTTGTACCGCCAAAAGAATCCAGTTCTCATTCTGGACGAACCGACCACGGTCCTGACCGAGCACGAAAGAGAAACCCTGTTCTCGATTCTGCATGAGATCAGGAACCAAGCATCGATCATTCTGATATCGCATCGGCTGCAAGAGATCGTGGAGAACTCGGACCGGATCGTCGTTCTGAAGGATGGAAAAAATGTGACGGAATTCAGCGCCCAAAACGCGCGCATCCCGGAGATTGAGAACTTGATGGTTGGACATACCTTCTCGGCCGACCGCTACCGGGAAGCCGAACAGATCGAGCCACGGGCCGAAGTCCTGCTCAATGTCCAGAACCTCAGCAAAAGACCAGGGTTCGAGCCGATCAGCTTCACGGTGAGAGCAGGAGAAATTCTCAGTTTGGTGGGACTCGTCGGTTCCGGCAAAGAACAACTATGCCGGTGCATCACGGGGTTGGAAAAACCTGATACTGGTTCGGTAACGATCGACCAGAAACGGCTAGCCACCGGTTCTCCTAGTGAAGCCGTCCGTTCGGGCATCGGGCAGATCCCTATTGACCGGCGAAGCGACGGCCTAGCGTTGGGGATGACGGTGGCAGAGAATGTGAACCTGCTCGTGCTGGACCGGCTGAAGACAGCGGGGCTGGTGAACCCAATTCAGGAAAAGAAGAACGCTCTACAATGGATCAAGGAATGCCGGATCAAGACTCCTTCTTCTTCAACGCTGTGTGCGAATTTGAGCGGTGGGAACCAGCAAAAGACGGTGATCGCGAAATGGCTAACCTCACAGGTCCGGTTTCTAGTGCTCGATCATCCGACCCGCGGAGTTGATGTAGGCGCTAAAGAAGAGATTTATCGATTGATCCGGCAACTGGCGACCGATGGCATCGGCATGATCATCATGTGTGATACGCTGGAAGAAGACATCGGTCTTTGCAGTCGAATGCTCATTATGAAGGATGGCCGGTTAGTTCGCGAGATCAGCTGTCCACCGCTGCAGAAGCCTGGCCCGAGCGAGATCATCGGCTCAATGGTGTGAAGGCGACTAAAAAAGGAGTTCAAGGAGTCCGAGGAGTACAAGGAGAGGAGAAACCTGTCGCGCCGTCTTGTCCTCCATAGTCCCGCGGCCGCGGCACGACGGAGGAAGGACTTCGGCGAGCTCAGTCGAGCCGCTTGGCGGAGGCGCACGGTACGCAGGCAAAACTAGAATAGTGCGATGTTAGGGTTACAAACAGATGATGTAGCGAAGCCGGCGGAGACCACGAACGCCCGGCGGAAACGCGCCCGGATACCAGCGATTTATTTTTCGATCGGCCTGCTGGCCTTGCTGGTCGTTGTATTTGCGATCGGAAACCAGAATTTCCTATCACCGTATAACCTCAACACGATCGCTAGTTATTCGGCCATTCTACTGCTGGTTGCGCTTGGCCAGATGAACGCAATTCTGATTGGCGGAATTGATCTGTCAGTCGGCGGCCTGATGTCTTTCATTTCGGTGGTGTTCATCATTTCATTGAAAACCATCGGAGCCTGGGCATTTCCGCTCTGCCTTATCATTGCGCTGCTGGTCGGCTTCCTGAACGGCTATATTCTTACCCGGATCAAAATCCCCTCCTTCATTGCTACTCTCGGCACCGGCGGAATCTTAACCAGTCTAGCGCTTCTGGTTTCACCTTTGCCCGTCGATCTTCCTTCCGCCAAGTACGGAATGTTGGACGTCGTTAACGCGACCTGGTTCGGGATACCGAATCTCCTGCTCTTGACGGTCGCCGGTTTCGTATTTTTCCAGGTGATCCTCCGCTACACCTCGGCGGGCCGGCGAATCTACTACACCGGCAGTAACATTAAGATGTCCTGGATGTCAGGAATCGATATCGCCAGAACGCGTAATTTAGCGTTCGTTCTATCGGGTCTAGGAGCTGGGGCAGCGGGGATTATGTTATCGTGCACCCAATTCGGTGGCGACCCGACCTTGGGCAACGTTTATATTCTCCAATCGATAGCGGCGGTGGTCGTGGGTGGAACCGCTCTAACCGGCGGCACCGGTGGCCCGGTGAACACCGTGATCGGAGCATTGATACTCGGAGTGATGGAAAACGGCATGAACGTGGTGGGAGTAGACGCCTACTTCCAACAAAGTATCCTCGGTCTGGTCATCATCGTTAGCGTGGCGCTAACCTTTGATCGCAGCAAAACCGCCGTCATGAAGTAGACAGGACAGGCCAACCGCAGATGAACGCGGATTTACGCAGATAGTCGAGAAACCGCGAATATATCCACCTCCGCCAAACTACGGCGCGACGGGGCGAATTGGCGTGAAGCGTTGGCATCAATATAGGCTCGGTGTCTGTCAGGTTTTGCCGCGAAGCGGCTCAAGACCATAGCCCAGGGCTTCAGCCCTGGGTAGGCAAGCAACTAAGTCGCCCTGAAAAGCACCTCCAACCCCGCGGACGCGGGGTGCAATTCCGACAGGGCGCAATACTCCAGTACTCCAAAACTCCATCACTCCGCTCGCCAGAATTCGAGGACGACGACGAGGACGAGGACGAGAAACGAAGCGCCTCACAGTGGCGACCGAGTGGTGGGTGTAGGGCGCGCGTTTCTCTGCGACCGCCAAATCGCGATTGGTAGGGCGGTCCGTCCCGGACCGCCGGTACCGATCGATGCAGACACCCAGCCTGCAGCCGCAAACCGGGTGTTCTTAGTCCCTGGCCCTGATCCAACCGGCCTTACCGAGCTGGTTTCGCGGCAGACATCTGGATAAATTGAACCGCTGACAATGCGTCGACCAAACCAAACCCATCCGCCCGGTTGAAGCCGAAACCGATGCTATTCTGGAAGGGAGCTACCACCGTGTCTGGCTTCGGACCGAACGTTGCGGTGAATTTCGTTCCAGCTCCGAGAAAGTCCGATTGACCGCCGGAGACGTGGGTCAGTGCATTATCCTGGTCAATTGTGAAACTAACCGAGGAACCGGATACGAATTTCCCAGGTGTAAAGTTGAGGGTCAACAGCGGAGACGCCGTACCTGTGACGAAAGATACGTCACCCGGAGCGATGCCTCTGGTCGTTCCGATTGTGGGGCCAGGATTTCCGGCCGCTGTATCAAAGATCAGATCGCCTTTCGAGGCGTCGATGGTCAGACTTTGCAGGGACTGACCGGGAGCACCCAAAAAGAAGACCGTAAAGTAATTCGGCCCATCGGTGACGCTACCTTGGGCGCTGACCGATACGAATCCGCTAGAGCTGGCACCAAACCCTAGAGAAAACAGGGGATCGATGTCTCGAGCCGGAGCCGTCGCTGCCAGCACGTTTTTAACTGTGCCCGGATCGATTGATCCAGCACCGCCAGCTGCCTGAATGAGCAGCGCGGCAACACCAGCGATATGCGGAGCGGCAGCACTAGTGCCAAAGAACGCAAATTGGTTCGATTCGTATGGTCCGCCGAAGAAAGTGGTACCGACGCCGTCGACCCCCGCCACTTCGGGTTTGGCGCGCAACTCCGGAGTCGCCAGACGATTGCCATTTTGATCGAGGTAGATCACTACCGGCCCGGGTGATGTATACGGTTCGATTTCCGGTTTGAAAGGCTTTTTATCTGTCCAATCGTATACGTAAGCCGCCACATCAATCGCTCCGTTCGCCGCCGCGTGACCATACGTCGTTCGGACATTCAGAGGACTCGCATGGAAGTATTTGCCAGAGATATTTCCAATCCCATCCAGGAAGGTCTGGAGGCTGAGCTGGTGCGTAGCCGGCGGATTAGGAGCAAGTGGATCCTTCTTCTTGGTTCGGGTAATGGCGATCTGGTAAGTCGTTCCAAGCAGCAGGCTACCGGTCTGTTGATAGGCTTCCTGAATCGAGAAGGCATCGCTCGTTCCACTTAGCTCCGGATGGTAATTACCGGCGTTATCGAACACGAGGATATTGAAGCTGGTAGTGATACCGTGGGCTTGATCGAACGCATCATCCCATTGCAAAAACAGATTGTACGGGCTGGGCGCGCCTGGAACGATGATTGTTGTGGCCGGTTCATTGCCACCATTCTGGTTCCAGTTGTGCCACCCGCCGGCCGTCAGCGCCGGCGCTACTTGCGCGAGGTTCAAGTTGCCGTGATTTCCGGCCGCGCGAACAAAACTATCGCTAAGATCGCTATAAGGGTTGACGTATCCGTTGTCGCCTTCGTTACCGGCGGATGAGCAATAGACTGCCGGGTGGCCAGGCAAAGAAGTGCTAGTCGCGACGGTATTGACCGCTTGCGCCAGGAGCCCGTCCGAGAATACGGGATCATCGGAATAGCTGATATCATCGACAACGACGTCGCAATTAGCCTGGGCTCGCAAAGCAACGATGTTATTGGCGAAATCGACTTCGCTGACGAACGCGGTGGCAAAGGCAAGATTACAATGTGGCGCGCAGTCGTAAACGATCTGGCACATCGCTCGTCCTTCATCGGTCCCACCGAATCCTCCATTATCGAAATCCTCAAGTACATTGACCACCGGCAGGTCGCCGGTCTTTACATCCTGTGCCGCGGTAGTGGCCGGGGGATTCTGCACATTCAGGTAGGCCGTGTTAAAACTATCCGACAAGACACCGACCGTAATGCCGTCTCCTTTAATCCCGAGCTTATTTACTAGTTTGGTCTTTAACACGACGGTGCCTTCTGAAGTCACTGCGCCCACGTTGGCATGCGGTTTTCCTTCCAAAACAACCGCACGAACGCCGGCCAAGCGTGCAGCGACTTCGACCTGGGCTGGAGTTAAGTACGCGGCCATAATTCCATGACGATAGGTCGCGTTCTTGGCTTGAATCTTGATTTGCTGCGCATTCAATGCGTGCTCGACTGCTTCGATGCTCTGAGTTCCGTCCAGGTGGATATGAACTAACACTCGTCCACTTGCATCAAATCTGCCGGGGATATCCCGGGTATCCGGTTGAGCTAGAGGTGTCGCCAACGTTTGCGGAGCCACGTTCGTACTGGGTGTCGCTGTGCTCTTCCACCGCTGAATCAGACGTTGGAGATGTGAGTCGATGTTCGCAGGAGCCGGAGGATCGGCAGCGACTGCTGAGGGGGGAGCGACTAACCAAAGAACAGCAACTACCAGACAGCCGAGGCTGACGCCTGTCGCGGACCTCAAGGTGCGCAACAGCCAAAGTCGAGAAGAGTATTTTCTTCGCATAATTGTGAAGCAGACTGATAATTAGGCGGACGAAGCACCCGCGACTGAAGCCATCCCAGGTTCCAGGAAGCGATTCATAGTAGAATTCGGTTCTCTCGACGGATGCTGCGGTCCGCACCGAGGTGTTTAGTTTGGTAGCGGCCGTGGTATCAGGATTGGTGCACGCTGTCCAACACAAACCGAGGAAGAAAATGGAACCAGAGTCATTAATTCGCCGAGCTCCTTACTGCACCAACTGAGCAGCAGGAATGTCGGAATCCGACTCTTTGTTCGTAGTTTCGACGCAATAGTCCAGAAAGTCTTTTACTAGCGGCGATGCCGTTGCTTCTAGACAAACCACGTAGGTCTGGAGCACGGCCACATTTTTGGGTAATGAAAGTATCGATACCTTTCGCCCTTTGCTAATTGGACGGATGAAGCTTTCCGGCATCGCAGCAATCCCAACTCCAGCTTCGACGAATCCAATCACGCCTTCAAGAGTTCCCATTTCCATGATGCGCTCGGGCCGAATCTTCTTTTTCTCTAAGAACCCCAATAGTCTCTCGGTGTAAGAACATCCCAAACGTTGAACCAACACTTTCAATCCAGTTCCGTTCACTTTTATAAGATCGGCTAAGCTGCTTATCTTCGCAGGGGCAAGCGCGATCAACCTGTCCGTGAAGACGGTTTCTTGGAGAAGGCCAGGTAATGCGAATGGACGAGAGACAAAGGCGGCATCGAGTTCGCCTCTCTTGACTTGGCTTATTAACGTCGCCGAACTGCCCACGTGTACCGAAACATCGACATGCGGCGATTTCTGAAGAAATCCAGAGACCAGCCCGGGCAATTGAACCGCGGCAACCGTTTCAATCGCTCCTAGCCTTAGGCTCGCTTCTTTGGCGGGTTTCCCTTTGCCGAACGCGTAACCCAGATCGTTGAGGACGGCATCAAGTCGTAGCGCCATGGGCAAGACGGCTTCGCCGCCACCGGTCAATCTCACTCCGCGTGCATGCCGGCGGAGCAGCGTCACTCCCAATGCGTCTTCTAATTTCTTTATCCGGGCGGTGACATTTGACTGCACCATGTTCAACCGGTGCGCTGCCTTGGTAATACTGCCGCAACGCACCACGTTCAGGAAAACGAGGACATCCGGTAGCAAATGAGAATCCATGGGAGCCATCATCCACAATGATGGCTCCGATACCAAGAAATCATTATACGATCGACCAACAACAATTCATGCTGTGCCAGTTTCGATATGCAGCCAACCAATAGACCGCTCTTGATTCTCGTTGCCGGGCCGTATCGGTCCAACACCGGCGACGACCCGGAAAAAATCGCCAAGAACCTGCACCAAATGAACGAAGCCAGCTTACAGCTCTTTCGTCTGGGTCATGTCCCGGTCACGGGCGAGGCGCTCGCTCTACCCTTAATCGCGCTGGCGGGGTCCAAGCGCCACGGAGATGAGGTGTTCAATGAAATCTTTCATCCAATCGCGCGACGATTGATTGAGCGGGTTGATGCGGTTCTGCGAATCGGCGGAGCTTCAGCCGGCGCCGATGAGATGGTAACACTAGCGCGCGATGCTGGTAAACAGGTGTTCACTGCGATCGACGAGATTGAACGGGTGAATGGGTAGCAGCTCTATCACCGCAGTTTCCAATGTATCAATTGAAAGCATCCCCAACCTCGCGTTCGCGGGGTGCAATTCAGCCAAAGCGCAATACTCCAACACTCCACTACTCCATTACTCCCCGTGCCCGGATTCGAGGACGAGGACAGCGGCTCGACTGAGCTCGCCGAAGTCCTGCCCGACGAAGCTTGTGGTTTGTAGGCTTCAAGCTCCGATGGCTAGCGAAGTCGGGAGAACGAAGCGGCCTAACGCACCAACAGACAACCCACAATGGAAGATAGAATCAGAATAAAAGAGGTAAAAATCCTCTCGGACAATTGGTCGATTCTTAAAAAGACGACGCTCGATATCCGGCGCCAAGACGGCTCCTGGCAGACCATTACTCGCGAGACCTACGATCGAGGGAATGGCGCCACCATTCTCCTTTTTAATCGGGAGCAGAAGACCGTTTTATTGACCCGACAGTTCCGGTTCCCCGCTTTTGTAAACGGATGCGAAGACGGAATGCTAATTGAAGCCTGTGCCGGTCTGCTGGAAAACGATGACCCCGAAAGTGCGATTCGGCGAGAGACCGAAGAAGAGACTGGCTACCACCTTGGGCCGGTAACCAAACTGTTTGCGGCTTATATGAGCCCGGGATCTGTTACCGAAAAGGTTCACTTTTTCGCGGCCTCATATACTCCCGCCCAAAGGAAAAGCGACGGTGGTGGCGTCTTCGATCACGGCGAAGAGATCGAGCTGGTGGAGCTCAAGTTAGATGAGGCGCTGGATATGGTAGAAACGGGCGAAATTCAGGACGGAAAGACCATCATGCTCCTGCAACACGCAAAATTGAAGCGCCTGGTTGAATAGATCGTAAACAAAACGAAACCGCCTGCTCAGCCTTTTCAGGTAAGCAGACGGTTTAATCCGGAAAACCTCTCTTATTCGGTTTCGAGCGCTTCTGCGGGGTCGGCCGGCGAGCTTAACACTGGTGCGGCCGCTGGTTCGATTCTCTTAAGAAGAACCCAAAACCCGACTGCCGCTAACAGACCGAGGCCGCCGCATCCGGACCAAAGAACCTGAGCGCCAAACGTCTGGAGAATGAATCCACCGAGTGCCGGCCCGAGAAGAATTCCGACCGACCAGCACATCGAGTACGAGCCTTGATAGACCCCTTGTTGACCTGGCGGCGCAATGCGACTGATCAGCGCCGGCGTAGTCGAGGCGATGGCGATTTCACCTAACGTCCAAACGAAAATAGTAGCGATGTATTCCGGGACAGTTCGCGCAAACTGGGTAAGGAAAAATCCCGTCCCGGTACAAATCGCAGCGATGCTTAAGCCGATGGCCGGCGACCAACGTTGCAAAAACCGGCTGATAGGGATACTCAACAAAACGACCGTTACGCCGTTCGCCGCCAAGGCGCGGCTAAAATCACCGGCATCCAAGCCTCTTTGGCGCATGACCAGAGGCAGCGTGGAGTAGGCTTGGAAGAATTGAAACGTCAAAAGCAGAGCCAATCCGAAAAGTAAGAGAACGCGGTGATCTCTGAACGCCGCAAAAGGAGACCGCCGAGTTCCTTCGACATGTTTTCGAGGCTCCCGGAAGAAGACCAGGATAATCGCAAAGTAGAGTAGCGAAGTAGCGCCATCGACGCCGAATAGAAGATGGTAACCGACCGCGGCCAGCATTCCTCCGATGAGAGGAGCAACACTGGCGCCGATGTTAATTGCCCAATAGTTGAGAGCGTACGCGCGGACCCGATCCGATGTCGGTACCAAATCCGCAATCGCAGCCGAAACTGCGGGCCTTTGAAAGTCGAAGGCAAACCCGATCAAAAACGCACAGATATAAACTAGGAACAGCGACTGACACCACGGTATGCTGAACATCGCAGCGGCGGACAGGAGCAATCCGCCTAACAGAGTGACTTTTCGGCCGATCCTATCCGCACTCCATCCTCCAAAGAAACCAGCAGTCAATCCGCCTAGCCCCCAACAGGAGACGGCCGCTGCCGCGACATTTTGAGGGACACCCCGATTGATAAGAAAGAAGGACAAGAACGGGAACGCCATCGCGCCGATCCGGTTCACCAGAATACCAGACCACAGGATCCAGAAGCCGGCCGGCAATCCGCCACCGATCCGTTGCCAAAGTCTGTGAAGATTCATTTTAAGTTAAAACAGGAAAAAGGGTTAGTAGGAGGGAACTCAGTTGCTAGGAACAGCGCTCGACACGCTCCGATCGCTTGCCCGCCGGACTATTAGTTGCCTAGGCTTTGCGAATAGCCGGCTCAGGCAATTGATCGACACCGGATAATGGGGCCGGTAATCAACGGCATCGCCCGGTGATCAGCGCGAACTATTTTTTGTCCGCGAACCGTCTGGATAGACGGTTATCTGAAGCCGGGATTGCGCCGACGATAAATGCCTACTACCGACGGCATGGAATTGAAGAGAGAGTCGAGAAAAGTTAGGTCTGGGATTAGCATCATAAGTTCCTCCTCTTCGTTTGACCGGTCAGGTAATTAGCCCGGGTTAGAGCCGTGAAACTAACAGGGGATAAGTAGAGCCGCAAGTTCGGAAGTTTGAGATAATAATGTCCCGGGACTGAACGAAGGTAGCCAGGCAATTTATTGCCTGGGATGCGTAAAAAAAAGAAATCCGTCCCGTAGGGTACGGTATGATTGGGTCCGAGCGGATGCCACGATTAAGGATATTAATCAACCCCGGGATAAGGATCAGACCGTGCCCTACGGGACGGGACGCCTTCTTGTAGCTTCCGAGGCAATAAATTGCCTGGCTACGATCGTTCTGTCCCTACGGGACGAAATCAAGACCCCTCACTACCTACGAGACGTCAATTCTTGCGCCCTTTCTTACGCTCTTCGGCGGCTCTTCTTAAGATAAACTCGATCTGTCCGTTCACGCTCCGGAGCTCTTCCTGTGCCCATTCTTCCAGGTCTCGCCAGAGCTTTTCGTCGATTCGCAATAAGAACGGTTTTGGGTCAGCCCTCGGTCTTCAATGGTAAAGAGTACCTGTGTTTATGACCGGTTGGGGGAGTCGGATTCGCCGCAAAGCACGACCAGCAGGTTACTGACCATCAACCAACAATTCCGGTAGCGATCTTTCCTTAATGCCAAATTTTCTGTTGTAAAATGCCCTGAATGAAGTTAGAAAAGCCGTTCAGGAGGCTGTAGACACTCGTTATTGCGTAGTGACACTACCGAACTCAGAAGTTTGATCGGACTCAGGATGTGGTCGAATCCCACTCTTCTCCCCTCAGAAACTGGGTAAGGCAGACCTCCTAAACCACCCCCAAATCCTCACCCCTCAAATGTGATTTCCGAGAAATCTTCTATGAAGAAAATTCTCTTCCCGTTCGCTGGTAGCCCTCGGGCAAAGCCCTGGCTTATCTCGATTACCACGTTGACGCTGCTAACGCCGCTCGCCACCCGAGCTGACGAAGAATTGAAGATCGGCGTCGTTGCGGCCGAGTCCGGATCGTTTGTTTCGGCGGGTAATACCATTGTTGCAGCCGCCAACCTGGCCGCTAAACAGATCAACGACGCCGGCGGGGTTAAAGTCGGAGGCAAGACTTATAAGATTAAGCTCTACATTCGCGACAATCGCACGGACGTGAACGTCACGATCGCTTCCGCTCGGGAGCTAGTAGAAGATGTCGGCGTCAAAGCCGTCTGGGGGACGGAAACCCATGACTTCTCGGTTTCCATGGCAAAGATCACCGGGCCAGCCAAGGTTCTGCAATTCTCTGGAAACAGTTCGTTGGGCGCGGTGCTCGATGATAAGTCGGTCGCACCAGGAGGTTGGCTTCATTACACGTTCCAGTCGGAGCCACAGGAATGGCAACGCAGCGGCAGCACCGCCAAGGGTGTCCTTTCGCTGTTAACGCCGCTGATGCCGCATCCGCCGAAACATTCGGTTGTGTTCGTGGGCAATGACGCTACCGGCCAATATCTCTCTTCTCATTATGTGAAAGCGCTCGAGGCCGAGGGGCAGCAGGTCGACCTGGTGAAATATCCGCCCGATACCACGGACTTTTCGCCGCTACTGACTCGCATAAAAGGGATGAACCCGGATATCGTCCACTTTTGGTATAACGGCGATTCAACTCTGACCGCCTTCCCTCAGGCGCTGAAGCTGGATGTAGCACCGGCCTATTTTCTGTTTGGAGTTGACCCCGGCATCTATCAAGAGCGGCAATTAAAATCTGACAAACCGGTGACGCTAAGCTGTGTTCCGGTGTGTTGGGGGTCGTCTCCTTACCCAGAGGTACAGAATTATTTCAAAAATTACTTTGCTTTGGGAGCAGCCAAAGGACCGCAATCGTCAGTTTCACTGCTCTACTACGACTATTTCTTCATGTATGCCAAGGCCCTTGAAGAAGTGGGATCCATCGACAACCCGGATGCCGTCGTCGATGCCCTGCTGAAGATGAAATACCAGGGCGTGGTGTCTCCGGTTCCGTTGGTATTCAACCCGCATCATCAAGTCACTTTTGCTACGGAGGTCTGTCTGGTACAGCCCGGCACATCCGATCAATTCAAAGCTGCGGTCGAGCAGCCGCCTCCGGCTCCTCCTCCTGGGGATACCGGAGGCTAAGCTGAAAGCGCCTCGTGCTCGTCGTCGTCCTCGAAAGGGTTGGCAACGCCGAGGGTGAGGAATCGCCGAACGAGTTTTGTGGAGATTTAATACGCCTTATAGCTGATTCAGCCCAACTCTCGAGGACGAGGACGACGACGAGGACGAGGACGATTGTGCTGGGAAGAATAGGGATGTTAGCTGACGCAGGACGCTAGATCAGGCCGCATCAAGGAAGGGACATGCAAACACTCATCCAGCAATTGATAAACAGTTTGTCGGTGGCCAGCGTAACGATTCTGATTGGAATCGGGATAACGCTGATATTCGGTTTGGCTGGGATCGTGAACTTCGCCCATGGCGAGTTCTTGATGGTGGGAGGGATGGTAACCTGGTTTCTGGTGAGCGCAGGGGTGAACTTTTTTGTGGCGCTGTTCGGCGCCATGATCGTGGTCGGTGCGCTGGGCTTTATCGTGGAACGCGGCTTATTCCGATTCACTCTAGATCGACCCATGAATGGATTCATCATGTCGATTGGTCTTAGCGTTATCCTGCAACATGTCGTGATCCGGATTTTCAACGAGGTGCAGAAGACGATTCCGGATCCGGTGGGCCAAGTATGGGTGATCGGAGGGGTCAACATCATTGCTATGCGCGCGATCGTTGTCGCCATAACCGCGATCGTTGTGGCTGTAACTTACTTCGGTATATCCCGCAGCCGGTACGGTATCGCTTTAAGAGCTAGTATCGCAGATCAAGACACCGCCGCGTTAATGGGTATACCGGTGAGAAAGTATGTAACCGGCGTTTTCATTTATGGCAGTTTGCTAGCCGGACTCGGGGGAGCGTTGATGATTGCTCTGTTCCCCATCACGCCGTTTACCGGCAGCGTCGTGATCATCCGCGGATTTGCTGTTTCACTGATTGGGGGTCTAGGTAATGTCGGCGGGGCTGTCGTAGGAGGACTCCTACTAGGCCTCGTCGACGGCCTCAGTGCCGGTTACGGCTCTCCCGAATGGACGGATGCTTATTCTCTCGTCCTAATGATCGCGGTACTGATCATCCGTCCCCAAGGGCTGCTCGGTGGCACGTTGGGTCCGCGCGCCAGCTGAAAGAATAGCCAATAGCCGATAGCCAATGGATCAAGAGCCCGGGCGCAGCGATTCCCAGTTTCATAACCTCTCATCATCTCGCATAGTGATGGAACAAGCCGTGTCACCAACTCCGGTCACTCGAACGCCTAACCGGGCGGATGGCAAAGATAAGCCTCGCCGGTTCGACGCACCTAATCGCCTGGAAATCATCACGGGAATCATCGTCACTTTATTTCTGCTGGGGTTCCCTTGGCTTAATCCCGGTTACCGGATTTTATCTCTGTCGATAACCACTGCCTTTACGGCCGTAGCGTTGTACGGTCTTGCCCTCCAATTTGGTCAAGCCGGGATCATGTCGGTTGGACATTCCGCGGTTATGGGCATCGGCGCATACACGGCAGCGATCTTAGCGACAAAACTTGGGGTGGGTTTCTGGGTGGCGTTACCTCTGTCGGCATTGCTGTCCGCGTTAGTCGCCGGTCTCATTGGCCTACCATCTCTTCGAGTCAGCGGACAACATTACATCATCATCACTTTCTGCTTTTGCGCGCTATTAGTTATCGCGCTGACCAATGGCGGATCATTCACCGGCGCGGCCACCGGTCTAGATGTCGGTTCTATCGACCCGATTTTCGGCATCAGTTTTGATCGCCTCAAAAACGCCTATTATCTGGTCATCGTCGCTCTTCTATTGTGCATATTCGCTTACTACTTGATAACTAACTCGTCTTATGGCCGGACACTGCGCGCTATCCGTGAAAATGAGCCGCTAGCGCGGGCCGTGGGTATAAAGACCGGCTTTCACAAGATCGGCGTTTTGATGGTGAGCGGTGCGTTTGCGGGCGTGGCCGGCATTCTGCAGGCATATTACCTGCATCACATTGCACCGAATCTGTACGGGGCTTTCCCCAGTCTTTATCTCGCGCTGATGGTCATGCTGGGTGGACCACGGCTTCTCTACGGACCGTTGCTTGGAGCAATCATTGTCAATTTCCTACCTGAGATCATGCATCTCGATCCGATCGATTCCAGAATAGCCTACGGCATTAGCCTACTGGTCGTAATTCTTTTACTGCCGGGCGGAGTTAGCGCAGGTTTACTGAGAATTTACCGATGGGTGGCACGAAGCGTTAACAAAAGCGATCGACATGACCGCGCTTGAAATTACGGGACTGCAAAAGAGGTTCGGCGGTGTGGTAGCGCTTAATGGCGTAGATCTTTCTGTGGACCCGACCAAGATCACCGGGATCATTGGCCCGAACGGGTCCGGCAAAACCACCTTGTTTAACGTGATCGTGGGCGCACATAAACCCAGCGCCGGACGAGTGTCCTGGCATGAAAAAGATATCACCGGCAAATCGACGGCCGAAATCGCCCGCCAAGGATTGGTCCGGACCTTCCAACAAGCGATGTCGTTTTCCGGGCTATCCGTTCGCGAGAACGTCACTATCGCTTGTGAACATGGCCGTCCGCGAGGGGGAACCGGGGCGCGATGGAACTCTGCGGAAGAGATTCTCGATTTCGTTGGTCTATCCGGTCTTGGTGACCAAATTTCGGGCTCAATGCCGTTCGGAAACCTGAGACGTCTCGGTATTGCGGTTGCTTTAGGTACGAACCCGTTACTGCTTCTGCTCGACGAACCGGCGGCAGGACTCAATCAGACCGAGGTGGCTCAATTAATGGAGCTAATTGTCCAGCTGCCAAGAGTGGGTATCGGCGTTTGTCTGATCGATCACGATATGTTTTTGATGAGCGGGTTATGTGAACGGCTGACCGTGCTTAATTTCGGGACGAAAATCGCGGAAGGACCGCCGGCAGTGGTGCTGAATGACCCGAAAGTCAAAGAGGTCTATCTGGGTAATGAGATATGACTTTACTCCAAGTAGAGCACCTCAGGACCGCGTATGCCGCCGTCGTCGTGAATCGCGATGTGTCGCTTAGCGTCGACCAAGGCGAAATTGTTACTATCCTCGGCCCGAATGGCGCTGGTAAATCGACCGTGTTGCGAGCGATTTGCGGCTTGTTACGGCCAAAACGCGGCACCGTACATTTTGAGGGTCAGGATGTAACGGGTGTGCCAGCTGATCGGATGGCGAGTTTAGGAGTCGTGATGGTACCGGAAGGAAGAAAAATATTTCCGGATCTCACGGTGGAAGAGAATCTCAGGCTCGGCGCTTATTGCCGCAAAGATACCGACGCCATAGAACAGGATGTCAAACTGATGGAATCGTACTTTGCCGTGCTGGCGACGAAGCGCTCGGCCAAAGGTAGTGAGCTCAGTGGAGGGCAACAACAGATGTTAGCCATCGCGCGCGGTCTGATGGCACGGCCCAAGATTCTTTTGCTCGACGAACCTTCTCTCGGTCTTTCACCGTTATTAATTAAGGAAGTTCGATCTGTGATCGTCGATGTGCAGGCGAAATTTTCGGCAGCAGTTTTATTAGTCGAGCAAAATGCTGGGTTAGCACTGGCTGTGGCCGCACGCGGGTATTTGTTACAACATGGCGAGATCGTGGCGGCCGGGCCCATTGCCGAGCTCAGGGACGACCAGTTGATGCATGAACTGTATTTGGGGCACCGGTAGGGACGAGCTCCCGCTCGTCCGGACCTGTCGGAGGCCCAACGCGGAGAGCGGCCTGAATCGATATGGCGGACCCGGACGAGCTCGTCCCTACCGACCCGCTACCGCACCCGTGCATAGGCTGTGTAGGTGACGGGGTGCGCAGCCGGATAATCACTTCGAATTGAGACGACTGCCTTCACCTGTTCGCTCGTACTCGTCGGGGTGACCTTTACTCTCCATTCTTTTCCCGCTTGTACTTCTTGGAGCTGTACCTGCATCGAATCGTTATCTACTTGTACCGCGATCATCTTGGCCGGAATCCCGTCTGGGATCACCACTCGCATCGTTTTCGGCTTAAGAGGATCGCCAATCCGCCACATAACAAATTCGGGATCTATCGCTACCTCCGGTGGTATCTCGACAGCGAGACTTAAGACCGTAGGATCGGTTCTCGCCAAATTTGTGGTGACATAAATCCATTTCTCTTGGTGCCCGACATGGCCAGCAAAATTGAACTTCGCATCAATCTCGCCGGACTCGCCGGGAGCATATTCCTTCTTTGCCAGGGTCGCGGTCGTGCAACCGCAGGAGGGACGAACATCAAGAATTGCAACTGGGGAAGGGCCTGCATTAGTGAATCGATACTTCGCCGTTACCGCCTTTTCGCCCAGTTGGGGGTTGAATGCCTGCTGTGGCTGATCCCACTTTAACTGTGCAAAAACCGGAGTGACTAAACCCAGAAATAAAACGACGATACCTTTCACGGTTACCTTCGGCGTCACCATTTAGAGGTACTGTAGCCTTAAAGCGGAAAAAGAAACCCACTAACATGAACTCAGCGACGACCGAAAATGCTGACCAAACTCTGGGCGAGGCATCATGGTTTGAAAACGAGACTTTTTGGGAAGCCACTTATCCCTTCATATTCACCGAGGAACGATTTACCACAGCAGAAGCGGATGTAGCCGAGCTGGCGAAATTAACTGGAACACCTTTTCGCAAAGTCCTGGACTTGTGTTGTGGGCCGGGTAGACACTCCATTCCTTTAGCTCGGCAAGGCGCTCAAGTTACCGCTGTGGACCGAAGCCCGTTTTTGCTGGAGAAGGCGCGATCACGGGCGGAACTGGAAAAACTCGCGATCGAATGGGTACAAGACGATATGCGCTGCTTCGTTCGCCCGGGCGAATTTGATTTCGTTATTAATCTGTTCACTTCGTTTGGCTATTTTGGAGACGTTGAGGAAGACCTGACAGTACTGCAAAATGTTTTCCGGTCTTTGGTACGAGGCGGGTTCTTCGTCATCGATGTGATCGGAAAAGAAATCGTTGCTCGAAGCTTTGCACCTAGCGCGGTCCACAAACAGCCGGACGAAAGCGTTTTTGTTCAGACCCGAGAAATCACCGATGATTGGTACCGGATCCGGTCGCGCTGGTTTCTGATCCGAGGCCAGAGCGTCACCCAGGTGCATTTCGATCACGCGCTGTACTCCGGCCGGGAACTGGCTGATCTACTGCAGAAAGCCGGCTTCGAAAGGGTAAAGCTTTTTGGCTCGTTACAAGGAATCCCTTACGATTTAAACGCGCAAAGATTAGTAGCGGTTGCGATGAAGCCGGTCTAGAGCACGACAACGAACGAGAACGAGCGTCAGCTAGCGCGAACGGGTAGAGAGCGACCGTTCCCGGCGTTCTCGCTCCTCCTCGCTCGTCTTAAAGAATCATCTCGAATTCGGTTAACGCGTGAAGACGCTGACCAAACTGTCTTGGTGGGTACTCTTTGATCTTGCGATAGCCTAGACTGAGCCAAAACCTGCGCGCAGACTCATTCGCTTCTAGCACAGCGAGGAGAAGGCGCCGGCTACCTCCACGCCGAGCGTAACTTACAAATTCGTTATGGATTTCGGTTCCGAACCCTTGACCCTGGATGCCGGGCGCTAACAACATCAGTCCGATGTACCAATCCGCCTCGGTTCGGTATCCGCGCAGAACATCCACCGATACGACCAGCTTGCCGAATTGATCAAAGATTCCGATGGGTAGTTTGATCGCTTCACTGCATTGCGGAGGCACCGATTCAAAAACCTCGCGAGCATCGGCCTCGCTTGGCGGCTGTCCATTTTGAAGGAGAAAAAAGTCGCGACAGGCGTTGTTCAGCAGGATCACCAAATCGAGGTCGGCAGATGACAATCGTTCGGCCGTGAAGTGCGGTGTTTTAAATAGAATTTTCCTGATAGTCACGGAGCACGTTCCGGTGCAGACGCCGAAGCTAAAACATTTTCGATGAGCGTTGACTTTAGCCGCCGATATTCATCTCGCAGAGACAACCGTAAAAGCATGTGGCCGTGTGCCGCGAAAGCATCTCCAACCCGCTACGTGGGTGCAATTCAGCCAGAGCGCAGTACTCGATACTCCATAACTATCACTCCGCGCGCCGGATTCGAGGACGAGGACGAGCACGAACGCCGAACGCCGAACGCGAAGCGCCTGGTGAGGGCAGCCAGGCGGTCGGCTGAAGAGACCACTCGGCAGATCTGAGCCTGTTTGGTCGCCTCGCTCTCGACAGCGCGTCAAAATTCGGATAGTAGGCGTTCAAGAGATGGCCGATCTTGGCGAATCCTCCGCCCTCCATGGACAACAAGAAGCGCAAACCCGGTGGCAATTGGTGGTATCTTCTCCTACTGGCGCAATTCGTCGGAACCCTTTGGGTGCCGTTTTATAACTCGGTTGAGCCGACCTGGGCTGGGATACCCTTCTTTTATTGGTACCAGATGCTGATGGTCTTCATCGGCGCCGGTATAACGGCGATCGTCTATTTTGCAACCGAATGAATGACGCGGACGAGCGGCAGCTCGTCCCTACCGATAATTCTCCCTGTGCAAAACATAAATTGGATCGCTCTTATTGTCTTTGCCTTGCTATTCGGCTTCATCACCTGGTTAGGGTTTGCGGCAGCACGGTGGCGGCGCGGTGACCTCGATCTGCTCAACGAATGGGGACTGGGTGGACGCCGATTCGGAACGTTGATCACCTGGTTTCTAGTCGGAGGTGACCTTTACACGGCCTACACGTTTATCGCGGTGCCAGCATTAGCGTTCGGAGCTGGAGCAGTCGCCTTCTTCGCGGTGCCCTACACCATCGTGATTTATCCCATCTTGTTGGTAGTATTTCCGCGGCTTTGGTCTGTATGTCACAAGCATGGCTACATTACGGCGTCGGATTTCGTAATCGGCCGATTCGGGAATCGGTGGCTCGCACTGGCCGTAGCGGTCACCGGCATCGTGGCCACGATGCCGTACATCGCGCTGCAATTAGTTGGGCTGCAAGTGGTGATTGGCGGCCTAGGGTTGGGCGGTGAAGGTTGGCTAGGCGAGGTATCGTTAATCATCGCTTTCGTTATTCTGGCCGCTTTCACTTACTCCAGCGGTTTGAGAGCTCCGGCCGCTATCGCCATTGTCAAAGATCTACTGATCTACATCACCGCGCTCGCCGCTTGTATTGTCGTCCCGATCGAGGTCGGTGGGTTCGGAAAAATATTTGCCGCTATCCCGGCACAAAAATTAATCCTGGCGGTGCCACACGGACTAACCACTGGCGCCTACAGCAGTTATGCTACGCTAGCGCTTGGTTCGGCGCTCGCGCTGTTTCTTTATCCCCACTCAATGACCGGTATCCTGAGCGCCAGCAGCAGAGGTGCAGTCCGTCGTAATGCTGCTCTATTGCCGGCTTATTCGTTTATGCTGGGGCTGTTGACCTTGCTCGGATTGATGGCGTTTGCGCTGGGTATCGACAAACTTCCGGAATTCGTCGCCGGGTTTAAGGTTTTTAAGGCGAATTTCGCGGTGCCGGCGCTCATACTACACATCTTCCCACCCTGGTTCGCGGGCGTAGCTTTCGCTGCCATTGGTATCGGCGCTTTGGTGCCGGCAGCGATTATGTCGATTGCGGCCGCGAATTTGTTCACCCGCAACATTTACCGCGAATTCTTTCACCCAAAAGCGACCGACAAACAAGAATCACAGATGGCGAAATGGATGTCTTTGGTCGTCAAATTTGGTGCCTTGATCTTCATCCTATTCTTGCCATCTCAATATGCCATCCAACTCCAACTGCTGGGCGGTATCTGGATCATTCAGACACTGCCGGCGGTCTTGATCGGAGCCTATACTCGGTGGCTCAACCCGTGGGCACAGTTAATTGGCTGGGCGGCTGGCATCGCCGCAGGTACATGGATGGCAGCTGTGATGAATTTTAATGGGACGTTTCCGTTACAACTCGGTGGCTGGACTTTTCCCGGATACAGCGCTCTTTATAGTCTTGCGCTGAATTTGGTCTTGGCGGCAGCGTTGACTCCCCTGTTCAATCATGTGAGTAAAGCACCCGCCGATCAGACTCAGCCCGCAGATTATCAGGCTCCGGCCTAGGGGCCGCTACGCGGCACTGACAAATAGCAAATAGCAGATAGCAAACTCGCCTGCGGCGTAAAGAATGCCGAAATTGGGCCTTTTTCTAGACGGCCAATTACTCCCGGGTTAGGCTAACTAATGATCGCGGAGAGCCCGTTTCTACGCGATGTTCGCATCCGTAGAAACCGTCATACCGAAGCCCCCAAAAAGTTCACATGAGCGAGGTAGCCCCCCGCAGTTTTCGCCATCGGGTAATCGGGGTTTACACATTGTTGGGCGCCGCAAATATCGGCGCGTGGGTTTGGACTATTCTCGCTTTTCACGATAAACCGCTTCTGCTGGGGACCGCTTTTCTGGCGTACTCATTTGGTCTGCGCCATGCGGTAGACGCCGATCACATCGCCGCGATCGACAATGTGACTCGTAAATTGATGCAAGAGGGTCAGCGCCCAGTGAGTATCGGCCTTTTCTTCTCGCTCGGTCACTCGACCGTGGTGGTAATCGGTTCGCTCGTTGTGTACGCGACCTCCTCCATAGTTGAGCGTCAAATCGATGTCGCTCGAGAGATTGGCAGCATCATCGGGACGTCGATTTCGGCTTTTTTTCTGATTGCGATCGCGCTGGTCAACATCATCATCTTGCGCGGTGTATGGAAGGCGTTCCAAGAAGCCAGGAGAGGCCAGGATTATACTAACCAGTCTCCCGATACCCTGATGGGAAGCGGGATATTGGGTCGCCTGTTTCGTCCTCTGTTCCGCTTGCTCTCATCTCCGCGGCAAATGTACCCGATCGGCTTGCTGTTCGGGCTTGGATTCGATACCGCCACTGAGGTCGCAATTCTTGGTATCTCTGCGGCAGCGGCAGCCAAAGGGTTATCGCTAAGCACGATGGCGATTTTCCCGCTACTTTTTACGGCTGGAATGACGCTGATCGACACCACTGACGGAGTTTTGATGGTCGGGGCTTATGGATGGGCGTTCATCAAACCGGTTCGAAAGCTCTATTACAATCTGACCATTACGTTCGTTTCAGTCGTTGTTGCTCTGTTAATCGGAGGAATCGAAGCGATCGGGCTGCTGAAAGATCAAATGAAGCTGACCGGGCGCCTGTGGGATCTGGTAGGCAGTCTAAATGATAACTTTGGCGCGTTGGGTTTCATGATCATCGGCGTGTTCGTTCTCAGTTGGATCGGGTCTGTCGTGATTTATCGAATCAAAGGCTTCGATCGGCTAGAGGCCCCGGTAGCAGCAACCTCCGAGTAAGCGGTCCCAGGGGTAGCAACGGCACTCCGAAATTGAGAGAGAACCGTTCCTATTTTGGGACTCGGAACTAGGCGGCTCTGTCACGAAGGAACCACGGACTTATCCCGAAGGGATGACAGGACTCGGCCAGGGGTTTTAACCCCTGGTACCGATCCAAGAAACGAGCTCGCCCTGAAAGGGCGGAAGAGAATTTGGTTCCGCTTGTGTCGTCGAAAGGTTACATCCACTCAGAGTCCGGTGAAGCCTTTTCTGCCGCCCCTTCAGCATCGCCAACCCGCTAGGCGGGTGCAATTCGCACCGGGAACATTGTTTGTGGGAGCAGCATCGCTTTGGGTCTGCTAAAGCAAACAGTACCAACGAGGAGGCTTGGCAAGTAATC
>Ga0209647_1000784_pt1 | contig 28937 bp, 24 predicted proteins | sample GraSoi_2013_60cm_FD_185827 | JGI IMG/M metagenome (GOLD analysis project Ga0209647, IMG submission 185827) | Grasslands soil microbial communities from the Angelo Coastal Reserve, California, USA - Sample 9_17_2013_60cm (SPAdes) (version 2) | ecosystem: Environmental > Terrestrial > Soil >... | reverse complement strand
GTGTGTCAACCGGGAACGGATTGGCGTTATTCAAAGTTCCCAGAGCGCCAGTATTAGCAGCTGCGGTCGCAGTCACAGAGGTCGCAGGGTTAGGTTGGCCACCCGGCAGAGTTGCGGACGGTCCAAGGCCGGCATTGTTCCAAATTTGAACTTGCGGACCGAAGGTTACAGTTACCGCATTGTGCAGAAGCTTCAGCCTAGCCAGCAACTGGGTATCGAAGAAAAACGCGTCCGTCTTGTTGAACGACAAACTGGAGTCCGCGTTGTTGTTGTAGAAGATGAACTGGCCTGCAATTAAGCTGAGCTCGAGCGGGAAGCCGCTCGGAGCCGGCGCAGGTGGAGGCGCTTTGCCTTCCTTGCTGTAACCGACAGGTTCTCCGCCCGAGCCCCAGCCGAACAAACGGTGGAAATCAACCCTTTCAACTATCCCTGCCGGACCGACATCCGGCGCCCAGTTTAGCTCGGTGGTGTAGAACGGATTGTTCTGTTTACCGATCACAAAGGTGACGCCGTCAATCGGGGCCCAACCCATGAAAGCTCGGCTGATGTAGATATTGTAGTTATCTGTGCCGCCATTATATGTGGCATTGGTGGTCTCGCCATTGCGATTGTCGGAGGTCGACAACTGCACCCCACCAAAGAAATTGTCCGCCAGCTTGAAATCTGCGTCTAAACGCAACCGGAACCGTATTCGTTGGCGCTGGATATTCTTGTCGAAATTCGAAACCGGAGCTTTCGGGAGTTGTTGCTCGAAGTTTTGGTAATACTCCCGGAACCGCATATCTCCGTATAGATCGAGTTCTTGTACCCAGTCACCAATCTTGATATTGGGTCCTTGAGGCTGCGTAACAGGCTCTTTGCTGACCTCGACTTCGAGCTTTTCCGCTTCTTGTTTGGTCAGAATCCCCTTCTTAACCAATACATCCAAGAGCGCGCTGTCATCAGCCCTCACGCTAGCGGCGGATAAGGCAAACATGCCGCCTAACGCAAGCAAACAGATTTTGTTTCGTATCATTGGTTTTCTCTCAGTTTTCTCCTTGGAACGATGCGGCAAAACGACACCGCCAGACTAAACCATCCCGGTCTACTCGATTTACCCCTTTCTGCGCAACCAACAAAAATCGGTCCGCCCCCCTTGGTGATTCGCCAGCCGACGAGCACAAATTGAGCAACCGAATGTTACAATCCTGTGGCGAACAGGTAACATTTCTGCCAAGATTCCCCCTCTCCCGGAATCCCCAAGAAGTCCTCCTTCGCAGCCTCACGGCATAACCCAAAGTCGCGGTCGGAGATGCAGCTCGCTCGGTGCATTTTTCGCCCAATCAACTGCGAACCGCGGACAGTGAACCGCGAACGGCGGACCCTCTACCGTCCCGGCGCAGCCAGCCGATAGCCGAATCCGCGCACGGTCTCGATGTATCGCGCGCAGTCGCCGAGCTTATCTCTAAGCCGGCGCATGTGCGTATCTACGGTTCGGGTATCAATCATCGAATCGTAACCCCAGACATCACTTAGCAGGCGGTCCCGGCCTTGCACCCTGCCGTGCCGCTCCATGAGGATCCGTAGAAGTTTAAATTCGGTAGCGGTGCATTCAACGACTCGATCCGCAGCCTTTACCTCATGACGGGAACAGTCGAGGGTCAGCTCTCCGACTTTGAGCCGTTCACCGTCATCCCGACTAGAGCCTCGACGGCGAAAGATCGCCCGAATGCGAAGGACGAGCTCTCTCGGGCTAAACGGCTTGATGACGTAATCGTCGGCCCCCAGCTCGAACCCGATAACCCGATCAATCTCGTCGGCTCTGGCCGAAAGAATCAGGACCACGATCTCACGAGTACGGGCATCCGCTTTCACGACGCGACAGAGATCGAGACCGGACATCTGCGGCAGCATCAGGTCGAGAACAATCAGAGCCGGCGGATTGCTTTTTATTGCACTCAACGCAGAAAGGCCATCCGTCTGCACGTCGACGGAAAAACCTGCTTTTTGGAGGTGATGCGCGACGAGCTCTGCCACGTCCGCCTCATCCTCCACAATTAAAATCCGCTCACTCATCTAGCGTTGGGAACTCAGCATGGTAAGACCGAGCAAAAAAAAGACGCAAGCCTAACCGGCAAAAAGTATGCCTTCGGAGAGGAAAGCCGTCGGGATTGCGGGTTAGCAATCAGGCTAGCTGTGGATAAATCCTGCGCAGCGCCTGGGCGATTCCGTCGCCTCCGGCCAGATCGGCCACGAAGCCGCCATGCCGCCGGACGGTTTCTTTAACCTCTTCCACACTGTTTGAGGGACAGGCTAAATGTTGAGCGATCCCGGGGTCGAGCATCGGTAGATCATTAAAGTTGTCCCCGGCAGCAAATGTTTCCTGAGGTTGGATGCCAAGACGCGTCTGCAGCGCTTTGAGCACCGACCCTTTATGATAGACGGCGTGACAGAACCTGAGATAGATGGAGTTTCTTTGGAAAGAGAAGTTGGCCACCCGGCTACACTGGAGACGCAAATACTCAACGATGCGGTCCATCTCGTCATCGTTCTGCGCAATCAAGCCTACCAGCCGTCCGTACTCTCGATACGCGCGCGCTTGCCGCTCATTCAAGATATACGTCTCGATCTCTGCCAGCAGTAGAGCGGCTTCGGTGAAAAGTTGTTCGTGGTCGCGGTCGCACTGCTGGTTCCAGTCGGAGAACGGTTCCCAACCTTCCTTGGTCCAGCGAAAAATCTCGCGCTCAGTCGTCAAAGCAAAGTCAGGTATGGCCGGGAAAAGTTCCATACCTTGGTCGACCAAAGAGAGGCTGCGCCCGGTGTTTATCGCCAGCAGAGCCCCTCTTTTTCTTAGCGCAGCCAGACATTTTACCAATTCTTCGCTGACCGCCGCTTTACCCTCTAACCAAGGGCCGACCATGGTTCCGTCGAAGTCTAAGCTCAGCAGGCGAAGGTCAGTCATATGCTAGCAACACGGTGAGAAGTGGTTCGAAGGAATCAGTAATCAGTGGGTCAGTAATCAGCGCTCCGCGACAAACCGCAGGGCTGTCGAAATACGGGCTTTCATAACACCGCGGAGTGCCGAGCGCATCTTTCAAACAGGCTCAGATATTGCTGATTATTGTGTTTCACTGATTACTGCCTCACTGATTACTGATTACTGATTACTTTCGAACCACGTCTCGCCGCTCAGCATCTCCCGGGACGTCACCCATTCTGTAGGCCAGAGACCGCATCAAAGATTCCATTGATGATCGAATAAGCGATGATACCGACCATACCGGCCATGACAAAAATCACTACGGGCTGAATCAAGGCGGTGAGTCGCTGAATTTTCAGGTTCAATTCCTTATCGTATTTCTGTCCAACTTTCTCTAGCGCCTTAGCCAGGTCGCCGGTCTGCTCTCCAACCGCGACCATATCGATAAACATGGGCGGAAAATCGGTCAGCTTTTCTAGTCCTCTCGAAAACGAACCACCTTCTCCGACATAATCGGTGACCTTCTGAATGAGCACCTGCCAGTGTTGGTTGGCAGTCCCTCCTTTCACCAATTGGAGACCGTTCAACAGAGGAAGACCGTTTTGAACTAGGTTTGCCAGGGTCTGGGCGAACTGAGCGTAAAAGCGGCCGCGCAGGACACCTCCGACCACGGGTAGCCCGATCTGGGTTTGATGCCACCACCGCCGCCCTCCGGGTGTATTGATCAGCTGCCAGAACCCGATAATAACTAACAGCACCGTCGCCAAGATTGCCCACCAATAGTTCGCCATGAACCCGCTGGTCTGGATCAGCAACCGGGTCAACAGCGGAATTTCTTTCCCCGTCTTTTCAAAGAGTACCGTGATCTGCGGGACCAGGTACGTCATAAAAATGAAGATCAAACCAATCCCAACCACAAAAATCATCGCTGGGTAGGTCAGGGCCGCGAACACCTTCCTCTGTAGGTCATCGATCGTGATCAGAAATTGCGCTTGCCGGCGTAGAAGTTGGGGCAAAGATCCGCTGATCTCTCCGGCTGCGACTAAGTTGTAATACAAATCACCGAAGCTCGGACAAACCGCGCGCATAGCAGCTGACAAACTGCTGCCTTCTCGGACATGCGAACGGAGCGCTCCCGCCACATTCTTCAGCGCGGAGAGTTCTTTTCGCTTCTCCATGACGTACAGAGCTGGATCGATTTGCAGGCCGGCATCCAGCAGATCGCTCAACTCTTCGGTAAAACGAATGATCTGGGTGCGAGAGAGCCGGATCTTGGTATGTACGGCAGCCCGTTCGACGATTGGCTGTCGTTTACCATTCGGCCCGGATTTCTCCTCGATCTTGATTGGTTGCAGTCGATCGATGTCGAGCTTTCGGAATACTTCCGACCGGCTCTGCGCCGTGAGTTCCCCCCGGACACGCTTCCCTCCTCGGTCCACTGCCTCGAAGACGAATATGGGCATAGCTAGGAACCCAAATAGCAAATAGCAGATAGCAAATAGCAAATCGCTTTTTGAAAAGCTGCTGTCATCGCTATCTCACTTTTCACTTTTCACCTCTCCCGTTCCGTTATTCCTCGGCCATTTCGAGCTCGGCAGCGGTAACGCGCACCACTTCTTCAATGGTAGTAACGCCTTCGTACACTTTGGTCCAGCCGTACTGTCGCAGAGGGATCATTCCCTCTTCAACCGCGGCAGCGCGCAGAGCAGCAGCCGTTTTGCCCGCAACAATCATGTCCTGAATTCGCCCCGAAACCATGCAGATTTCATAAATCGCCGCCCTCCCCTGGTAGCCAGTGTTTCGGCAAGCATGACAACCCACCGCAGCATAGGGAACGTGATCTTTGTCCGGAACAAACCCGACCTTACGGAAGTATTCAAAGGAGTATTCACCCGGGTGTTTGCAGCGAGGACAAAGGACACGCACCAGCCGTTGGGCGATAAACGCTCGAACTGAGCTCCCCACCAGGAACGGCTCGACACCCATATCCACCAGTCGAGTGATACCGCCGATAGCATCGTTGGTATGTAACGTGCTGAAGACCAAATGCCCGGTGAGCGCACCTCGGATCGCGATTTCCGCCGTTTCCCGATCGCGCATTTCTCCGACCATGATCACGTTCGGATCACCTCGAAGAATGCTGCGTAACCCATTGGCGAAAGTCAGATCAATCTCGGGTTTAACCGCAATTTGAATCACTCCCGGCAGCTGATATTCAACCGGGTCCTCGACTGTGACAATGCGTCGTTCCTTTGTGTTCAGGATTGAAAGGAAGGTGTAAAGAGAAGTGGATTTACCGCATCCGGTCGGGCCTGTCACCAGCACAATCCCGTTCGGAAGCGACAAAAGATGCTCGATCCGATGACGCAAATCCGCATCGAGGCCCAAACGTTCGAAAGTGAATCGCTCCTGACCAAGTAAGCGAAGGCTCACACTTTCACCGGTCACCGAAGGAATCGTGGCCACGCGGACATCGATCGGTTGGCCCTCCAATTCAAGATTGATACGCCCGTCTTGCGGCAACCTGCGCTCCGCGATGTCCAGGCGTGCCATCACTTTCAAACGTGAAATCACGGACGCCTGCAGCACCCGGATATTAGACGGTACGGGTACTTCGTGCAGAACGCCATCGATCCGGTAGCGAATCCGCAGATGGTCGGCCATGGGCTCACAATGAACATCGGTGGCGCGTTGCTCCAACGCTTCCCGCAAAATCTGGTTTACGAATTTCACTACGGATGCTTCCGAATCGTCCAGGTCGAGAACATTAGTCTCCTGTCTCAGATCCGGATCATCGCTGTCGCTCGATCGTCCTTCGAGGATCGCATCGAACGTCTCTGCACCAACCCCGTATCCCTGTCGTAACGCCTGCAGGATTTGGGTCCTGGTCAGCATGTTGTAGCGAATTTTCTCATCGACAGCAGCCGCCAAGGCCTGACGGGCCATGAGATCAAAAGGATCGTAAAGGCCGATCCAAATCAAACCATCCTCAAGCTTGAGAGGCACGACCTGGTGCCGGAGCGCTACACGAGCCGGAATTTTTTCCCGTAAAGGCGCAGCCACGGAATTAATGGCTTCCTCCCACCAAGGAATTCCCAGCCAGTTACCGACCGCACGCAGGAACTTCGCTTCATCTACGACCCTCGCATCCAAAAGGGCGCGGATTAAAGATCTCTGGTCATCGGCGGCGCCTTTTAGGATCTCTTCGCAAGCGCGTACGTCAGTGCAATGACTGTCGCGGGCGATTTTCAACAAATTTTGAATCACAAAAGAGAGTGCCCGGTACTTTAACCTGTTATCCAGTCATCACAAATCATCTCGCCGACCCGTTGCAACAAGGCTCCCATTTTTGCCGTATTCGAGGTCGGTTCGCAAGCAAAACGGTTAGGGATCGCGCAGGACAAGCGAGAGACCCGGAGCGCGGTCACATGTAAGCGCCTGGGAAATTGGAGGATTCATCGCCTCGCTTTCAGCTCGGCGGAATGACAAATAACAAATGACAGATGACAAATTTGTCGCTCTCGCCCATCGGGGCAGGGTGGTTCATCTGTCATTCGTCATTTGTCATTTGTTATTCATTCGTCCCATCAACGCTTCCCGCATCACGTCTAATGGAACGGGCTGCCCAAACCAATGCTCAAACGCAAAAGCGCCTTGGTGCAGAAGCATCAGCAGGCCGTCCACAGCGGGGACTCCATTCTGCCGAGCCCAAGCCACCAAGGGAGTATCGTTTTGAGACCGATAGACCATGTCGAATACCCGATGTTCCGGCCGCAACCATTTCGGATCCCAATCGAGAGCGGTGCCGGTGAGTCCTTGGGATGATGCGTTGATAATTAGATCTGCCTGCAAAAAAACTTCTCGGAGCTGTCCGAAATCCCAGAAAGTCACATCAGCATTGGCCGCCAGTTGTCGCTGAAGCGACTCCATTTTTCCCGCAGTCCGGTTGACCAGCAAAAGTTTCTTCGGTTTGAGGTTCGCCAAGAATCGGGCCGATGCCTGGCCTGCGCCACCGCCTGCTCCCAGCAATGCGATCCTGCATTGAGCTGGTTCGATCCCAAACGCATCTGTGAGTGCTGCTCGCAAACCGCGCCCGTCGGTATTGAAACCAATTAGAACACCATCCTGATTGACCACTGTGTTGATTGCTCCCAAAGCTTCGGCTTCGGGATCAAGTCGATCTACCAGATCGTAGCCGGCGATTTTATGGGGCAAAGTCAGGTTCCAACCGATAAACTCCAGCTTTCGCAAACAGGCAAAAGCCGTCGGCAACTCAGCCGGCGAAACTAGCAGTCGATCGTAACGATAAGGCAACCGGCGGGCAGCCAAAGCGGCATTCTGCATACCTGGTGAGAGCGAATGTTCTACGGGATCACCCAGCACGGCCAGCCGAAAGCCTGCCGGGTTAGCATCCGGTAACAGTGCTTGCAGCCTCTCGACGGTCCAGACGCCCACGGGTTATTTACTGAATCGTTCGATCGTGCGCGCTAACCGGCCCAGGACGCGCTCTCGCCCCATTACTTCGAGCAGGTGATACAAGCTGGGACCAACTGAGCGCCCGCTCACTGCCAACCTGGCCGGATGAATCAGTTCACCAGTTTTGCATGGTATACTCTTCGCCAGTGTCTTTAACGCGTTCTCCAACGTCTGAGCATCCCAGGCCGATAACGATCGGTAAGTCTCGCTTAGTTTAGCCAGCCGCTGCATTACTTCCGGACCAGCAAACGTCTTGGCCACTGCCTCCGGATCATACTCATAATCTTCGGTAAAGAAGTAGCCGATCCACTCCGGAACATCCTTCAGCAATTTTATCTTTTCCTGGACGATCTTAAGGACTGCCAGCAGGTACGCGTCATCACTGACTTGAATCCCGGCTCCCTCAATAAATGGCAGACTCAGTTCTCGAAATCGCGTCACCGGCATCTGCGCCACATATTGCCAATTTAGCCAGTTACATTTGTCGAGATCGAAAGACGCATTGCGTCGGTTTACTTTTTCCAAATCGAAAAGCTGAATCGTCTCTTCGATATCTAATTTTTCACGATTGTCCTTGGGCGACCAACCCAGGAGACAAAGATAGTTACGAACCGCTTCCGGCACATAACCCTGCTCCATGTAGGTCGAGATACTAGATCCTTCATCCCGTTTGCTCATCTTGGATCCGTCCCGGTTGAGAATTAACGGGATGTGAGCAAAGCGGGGCGGGTCGATCTCCAACGCCTGATAAAGAGCAATATGCTTTGAGGTATTGGTTAAGTGATCCTCACCCCGGATCACATGGGAGATCTTCATCTCGATATCGTCAACCACATTAACAAAGTGGAAAATCCATGACCCATCCGGTCTGCGGATGGTCATATCGGGTTCCATGCTGCGATCGAATTCGATCCGGCCGCAAACTAGGTCATCCACAATCACCGGCCGGCGCGGCGACCGGAAGCGAATCGCGCCTTGGTCGGAATAGACGTGTCCTTTGTCCTCGAGAATCTTGAGGTACTTTTCATAGGTCGGACCGCGTTCGCTTTGGAAATAAGGGGCAAATTTTCCTCCTTTGTCTCCGCCTTCATCCCACTCGATCCCTAACCAGCGCAGCCCGTTGTAAATGACGGCAACCGCATCCTCACGTTCGCGACTCTTATCCGTGTCCTCGATCCTGAGAACAAAGACACCTTGATGATGTCGGGCAAAGAGCCAATTGAAAAGTGCCGTGCGCGCGCCACCGACGTGCAGAAACCCGGTCGGCGAGGGAGCAAAGCGAACCCTGACAGGAGTACTCATCGGATAACCAATTCCCGCTGGACCGTGCGTTTCAACTAGTTTTTGGCATTCGTCAGGCGCTTCGTTCTCCCGACTTCCCGCCTTCGCCAAGCCTACGGCGCGGCAAGCTGTCCTCGAATCCGGCCGCGCGGAGAGTGATGGAGTGTTGGCCCGCCCGCATCGCTACGCGAAGCGTTGCGGGCGGGAGTGTTGCGCCCTGTTTAATTGCGCAGGCCCAATGGGTGCAATTAGGCGAAAGAATCGCTAGCCGAGAGGTCTGATATTGCACTCGACTTCGTTAACGCGCATACACATCGTCACCCCCATGTCGACGCGCGTGCGAAAACTTTTGGCCTTTGCTTTTCTGATCGCGATTCCCCTCGGGGGTTCGGTAGCAGACCCGATACCAACCCCGACTCAACGTTCCTTCAATCCTGCCGTCGCGGGGTACGCTTCGGGCCATCGCGGACCGGCAGCACTCCAATACCCCATTACTCCAATACTCCCCGCCCGCAACGCTTCGCGTAGCGATGCGGGCGGGCACCACTCCACTACTCCCGTTTCGAGCACGGCGTTCGTTCTTAGCCCGGTGGCTCACACCCGTGTCTATCAGGAAACGCTCGGTAACGCAGCTGATCTCAACGACTCTTACGATGTCTTCTACGACCAACTATCGGCGGACGGACATTGGATCTACGCAGAGAATTACGGCTATGTTTTTCAGCCTAATGTGGCGGAAACCAAGGCCGATTGGCGGCCCTACACTAACGGCCATTGGGAGTCGACGGACCGCGGCTGGTATTGGGACACCGATGAGCCGTTTGGTTGGGCCACTTATCATTATGGACGCTGGGCGAATATAGACGGCACCGGTTGGGTCTGGACCCCAGGAATCGATTGGTCTCCAGCCTGGGTGTCTTGGCGCGTCTGCGACACCGGCTACATCGGGTGGGCTCCTCTGCCACCGGAATGTCCGCGACCTAGCGAAGCCGTAGCGATCAGCGACTGGTGCGATTCTTATGCCGATACCGGACCCGCTGCATTTTGCTTTTTACCAATCAGCGCGTGGTTCAACCCAAGCTACGCCGGGGCATTCGCCCCTTTCAGCCAGAACCTGGAGCTGCTCAGCGCGAGCCGGAATGTCACTAATATTTCCGCGTCCAAATCTTTGATCAACGCCTTCGGTCCGCGGGTAGATTTCATTGCGGAAGCGACCGGGCGGCAAGTTAAGACCTATACTCTCCACTATTCCGAGGTCCCGGGACGGCACAATTTCTCCAGATCTATCAACGGAACTTTGCTCAATGTTAATGGCCCCCTGGCCAAGCTGAAGGCGAATGCCACCAAGGTCCCGACCGTCATCAAGACGATAGTAAGACCGACCATGAACAAAGGTTGGAACGGCTTAACCAAAGACGCGGTCGACGGCGTACATCGGAAGTACGCTTCCGAGGCGCATATTCCGAGCCATCTACCAACGAGGCCGATCGAACGCGTTAACCTGGTGCCGAGCGGGACCCCGGCAATTGTCCGGCCGGTTAACGAGCAGAAACCAAAGGAATCGAAAGAGAGCAAGCAGACCGGAAAAGGCACCGGCGAAAAAGGGAGCAAAGGAAAGGCCGCAAGTGGTTCAGAGCATAAAGACACCGGGAAGCATAAGACAGCCTCAAAGGGAGAAAGCGGAGGGGAGAGCAAATCAAAAAACAAATCCAAAGGCGCCAGCGCATCGAAAGGCAGCTCGAAGTCTAAGGACGACACCGAATCGAAGCCCAAAAAGAAGAGCAGCACTGCTAAGAGTAAATCTTCCAACGATAGCGACAGTAGTTCCAAGAGGTCCAGTGGCTCCAAAAGCTCAGGCGGCTCGAAGAGCGGCAACGGCTCAAAGAGCGAAGGATCTAAAAGCTCCAAAAAATCATCAGAAGAATAAAAGGACGCTCAGCCGTTTCTCCTAAGTTCCGGTTGCTACCGCTGGTGTTTCGTTAGAGACTCAAAGGGCATGAATCGGGTAGCTGGTCTCGAAACTGAATATGGGTGTCTAATTTCCGAGGACCAAGCGCAGAGCCAGGCCGACGCCTGGCCCGTAAAAATAAAGAACCATCTCTTCCGCAAGTGTCGGGTCGGAGCTATCGATTTACACTATCGGGATTACGAAGAACCGCCGGGAAACGGCGGTTTTCTTTTGAACGGAGGCCGCCTGTACTTGGATATGGGGCACCTCGAGTATTCTTCCCCGGAGTGCCTCTCCCTACGGGATCTCGTCGCTTACGATATCGCCGGAGACATGCTTTTGCACCAGGCGATCGATGAGCTCGGCGTGGAAGATAAAGTCTCTTTTCTCAAGAACAATATCGACCATCACACCGGCGCGACCTTCGGCTGCCACGAGAACTATTTGATGCGGCGAGAAGCGCAGTTCACTCCGGAAATTTTAGCTTCGTTGCTCGCATTCTTAGCCACCCGCCAGATCTTCTCCGGCGCCGGCAGAGTTGGACAGGCTAATCCGCTGGCGTTCGATTTCGAGGTCCCAGACCGGCCTGGACATGTTCCGTTTCAGATCAGCCAACGGGCTGATCATATCGTGAACGATATTTATCAATGGGTGCAGTTTAATCGGGCCATCATTAACGCTCGAGACGAGCCCCTGGCGGACTATCGCAAGTATCGGCGGCTCCATCTGCTCATCGGTGATTCCAACATGAGCCCATTCGCTACGGCGCTAAAAATTGGGACCACCGTGTGCATTTTGACCTTGTTGGAAGAGAATTTAATGCCCGATGGAATCGCGCTCAGGGACGCTGTGCTTGCCACCCGCGAAATCTCTCGGAATCCGGATGGTCATTGGGTCGTCGAAATGGATGACGGAACGAGTCAAGACGCGCTCGATATTCAATATCAATTCTTAGAACAATCGCATCGCTATCTACACGGGTCCGATGATGAGACCGACTGGATCCTGGAAATTTGGGGCTTCACGCTGGATGCGCTCAAACGGAAGCCTGATCTTTTAATTGGCGGCGTTGATTGGATCTCGAAACGTTGGTTACTCAACATGTTCATCGAGGATCAAGGGCTCTCCTGGCAGGATCCCTGGGTGCAAAGCCTCGACCTGGAATACCACAATGTACATCCGGAGCGCGGCCTGTTTTTTGCCCTGAAGCCGGCGAAGACCATCGGCGAGTTCAACGCCTCGGTCCGGCGCCAGGAAACCAAGTATTCGGCTCCAAGCAATACTCGGGCTTCCGGTCGCTCCCGCGCCGTGGCTCTGTTTCAGAAAAAGAATCTTCCTTACATCATCAATTGGGACTCAATCGCGCTCGAAAGTCAGGATTATCTATCGATGCCCGACCCGTTTAAGACTTACACAGACGCGGTGGACATTTTCCTAAAATAGAGGAAGCCTCTTAGATACAAAATATTACGGAGCCTTCCTATGAACTTGAATTGTTTCTCCCCTCTAAGATGGGCTTTTTCCGCTATCGGTTTGGCGCTGCTGTTCTCGGCAACCACACCCGGGCGGGCAGCTGAACTTACTTGGCAAACTGACTTTAATCAGGCTGCGCAGCAGGCGGCTCAAGAACACAAATACATCCTCCTGGATTTTACGGGTTCCGATTGGTGTCCTTGGTGCATCAAAATGGACAAGGAGGTTTTTAACCAATCGCTGTTCTCCGATTTCGCTTTAAAGAACCTGGTGCTGGTCAAGCTCGATTTTCCCAGGAAAGCCGCCCAGAGCCCAGCCGAGAAAAGCCAAAATGCAGAGCTGGCCAAGAAATTCGGGATTGAAGGATTTCCCACCTACGTTCTGCTCGATCCGAGCGGCAAAGAGGTTCGCCGGCAGGTCGGATATCTTCAGGGTGGCGCGACTGCGTTCATGGATTGGTTGAAGCCACCTGGTCAAGGCCAAGGGTAGCTGTAAAGAACTTCAAGGAGTCCAAGGAGTTCGAGGAGTTCAAGGAAAGGGACGACTCCCAACGCTCGACTTCTCGAGGAGGTAAATGTTTGTAGGCGCCGCCTATTGTGGGGGCCAGAGGTGGAGTCCCCATTCGCGACATCCGGGAATTCCTGAACCGCGAATGCACGCGAATAGACGCGAATAGAAATCTAAAATTCACCACAGAGTCACAGAGACCACGGAGTTTTACTGAAACCTTTTTTGGAGTCTTCCTCTGTGATAAATCGTTTCATATATTCGCGTTCATTCGCGTCCATTCGCGGTTAGTTTGTCGTCTCCTTGAACTCCTCGGACTCCTTGAACTCCTTAAAATGACCCAGACCGATCGTGTCTCCCCAGCCTTATTAACTGATCTCTATCAGTTAACGATGGCTTACGGGTACTGGAAGGAAGGCATGCGTGAGAAAGAAGCCGTCTTCCACCTCACCTTCCGTCATCAACCGTTCGGCAGTGGTTATACCATCGCGTGCGGGCTGGAGGACGCGATCGAGTACATCCAAAACTTTCGTTTTTATCCCGACGATCTTGAATATCTCGCGAGCCTCCGGGATGCAAACGACGCACCGATATTCGAGCCGGCATTCCTCGATTATCTGTCCGGGTTAACCATCGCCTGCGATGTGGATGCTGTGCCTGAGGGTACTGTGGTTTTCCCGCACGAGCCCCTGTTGCGGATCAATGGGCCACTACTCCAATGCCAACTAGTTGAGACGACTCTGCTGAACATTATCAATTTCCAAACCCTGATCGCCACCAAATCGGCTCGAATCTGTCTGGCGGCACAGGGAGCACCGGTTTTGGAGTTCGGGCTGCGCCGGGCGCACGGACCGGATGGAGGGTTGGCTGCCAGCCGTGCCGCTTACATCGGTGGTTGCGCGGCGACATCCAATGTTCTGGCCGGAAAAGTCTTTGGGATCCCCGTGAGAGGCACACACGCGCACAGTTGGGTCATGACGTTCAATACTGAGCTGGAGGCTTTTGCTGCCTTCGCCAGAGCGATGCCGGCGAATTCGATTTTTCTGGTCGACACTTATGACACTCTGCAGGGGATTCGGCACGCGATCGAGGTCGCTAAAGAACTTAAGAACAACGGCCACCAATTTTTGGGCATTCGCCTCGATTCCGGCGACTTGGCTCTGCTGAGCATCACCGCCCGGCGGTTACTCGACGAAGCCGGTTGTCCCGACGCCAAGATCGTCGCCAGCAACGATCTCGACGAATACATTATCAACAGTCTTCGTGAGCAAGGGGCGCGCATCGATATGTGGGGCGTCGGAACCAAGCTGGTAACCGCATTCGATCAACCCGCATTAGGCGGTGTGTTCAAACTCGGCGCTGTCCGCGATCCCGGGACCAACTGGCAATACCGGATCAAGCTTTCGGAGCAAGCGGTAAAAGTTTCAAACCCTGGCGTGTTACAGGTGAGGCGCTTCGAACGTGGGAACGAATATTTCGCCGACATGCTTTACGACGAAGCCGGACCGTCCCCTCAGTCGCGCACCATCGTTGATCTGGCTGACGTCACACTCCGCCGGAGATTTCCTAAAGATGCCGATGGCCGTGATCTGTTGGTCCCCATCTTTCGCACCGGGAAATTGGTCTATACGCGCCCGACGATCCATGAAATTAGGAAAAACGCCACCACTCAGTTGAGTAAGTTTTACTCAGGTATCAAACGTTTGCTGAACCCTCATATCTATCCGGTCGGCTTGGAGCCTAACCTGCATGAGGTGAAAGCCAGATTGATCGAGGAACATCGTCGAGAAACGGAATTGGCTCCCGAGGATTAGCTGCGCGAAAACTTTATTCACCACAGAGACACAGAGTTCACAGAGAGAGGAATACTGAAGAGGTACTGTGGTGATCAATTTCTTCACTAGCGATTGTGGAGCGGCCTCGCTGGGGAGGCCGGTGTTGTTCGCGGATCCAATGTGTTAGGGGTCGTAGATCTGTTTTGCCACCAACCGTATGAAGGCATTTATCATCGTCGATGTGCAGAACGACTTTCTGCCTGGCGGTGCGTTAGCGGTGCCAGAGGGGGATAAAGTGATTCCTGTTATCAATGAATTGAGCCTAGAATTTGATCTGGTGTTCACCACCCAAGATTGGCACCCGCCAAACCACTGTAGCTTCGCGGCCTCCCACCCAAACAAAAAGGTTGGTGACCGGATCGTGATTGACGGCCAGGAACAAATCCTTTGGCCGGTGCACTGCGTACAGAATACCTACGGCGCGGAGTTAGCAGCCGGGTTACATCCAAAAGTGATCTCAGGAGGAGTTCGCATTGGTAAAGGGACCGATGAGCGAGTGGACAGTTACAGCGGCTTCTTCGACAACCAGAGGAAACGGGCGACGGGTCTGGAGACGCTCTTACGCGAGCACGATGCCTCCGATCTTACGATCGTGGGTCTGGCCACGGATTATTGTGTCAAAGCCACTGTCCTCGATGCTCGCGATCTTGGTTTTGCGGTGACGGTCCATGAGAACGCCTGCCGGGCGGTTAACCTTTCTCCTGTTGATGGCGCCAACGCATTGGCAGCAATGCGCGATGCTGGGGTTAGGGTTGTGTGAGAGGCGCGGGGCGCCCTTTCGTAATCGTCCTCGTCCTCGTCGTCGTCCTCGTCCTCGAAAGAGCATTTCTTCCCAGCATTTTGAGCTGATGTTTAGACCGGGAGAGGAGCCGCCTTGTAGGATGGCAGATCTGCAAAACGTCCGCCTCTCCCGCGGGTTCGGACGTTTGAAATGCCGGGAAGAAATGCCTTTTCGAGGACGAGGACGATTACGAAAAAGCCTCGCCCCACGAAATTCGGATCACTTCTCTCCCGCCGAACCTCGCCGCGCTAACGCCAACCGGCAGATCTCAGTGCACAATTCGGGAAAAGAAATACCAACGGCGGCCGCCGCTTTTGGCAAAAGACTCTGCGCGGTCATACCGGGTAACGTATTCGCTTCCAGACACCAGATGCCGCCATGCGGGTCCAGACGGAAATCGACCCGGCTGTAATCGCGCAATTTCAAGGCGTGATGAGCTCGCAGCGCCAATTCCTGAAATCGAGCCGTTTGCTCCGTGGACACATTCGCGGGAAAGATTTCATCCGCGCCATCCGGCTGGTATTTGCTCTGATAATCGAAAATGTCCGAGTATTTGGGGATGATCTCGCCTACGGCCAGTGCCCGGTCGCCGAGAATGCCCACGGTAAATTCTCGACCTGGAACGAATCGCTCCAGCATGACCTCGTTATCATGCCGGTATCCTTCGTCGATCGCGGGTTGAATCTCGTCCTTCTGATGAACGATGGTTAATCCCACCGTTGAACCTTGTTTATTCGACTTCACGACCAAGGGAAATCCTAGTTTTGCCGCGGCTGTTTCTTCATCGACCGGAGCCATCAGCCAATCCGGGGTTGGAACATCTGCAGCTCGGAAGAGGCGTTTCGCCAAATCTTTATCCATAGCGGCCGCGCTGCCGACGTGGTCGCTACCGGTGTAAAGAATACCGGCCGCAGTAAACACTGCCTGCACCGTTCCATCCTCTCCGGTACCACCGTGCAAAGCCAGAAACACAACATCCGCATCCGTAAAATACGAGGGCTGCACGATCCCTCCGGTCTTCGCTTTTACAACTTCGAGATCATGAGGCGACGGCGGTTCCGGCGCGATCCCTCTAGAAAGCAGGGCCTGCACTTCAGTGTCTGAAAGCACGCCGCGGAAGGTATCAACAGCCAACACGTTGTGACCGGCCTCCTTCAATGACTTCGTGACTTGGATTCCGCTGGCAATAGAGACATCGCGCTCCGAACTATTGCCGCCAAAGAGAACTGCTATTTTCATTCGTATGAACTGGCGAACGGAGAAAAACTATGGCTTCGAGTGTCGCTAAGTTGAAGCAAAGCACAAGACGAAAAACTCGACACGGCGAATGGGCGACACGGCGACACGGCACTTGCCACGAAGTGGCAAAATAGATTAGCCCTGGGTTAGAACGAAAACGAATTCGCCCTGAAAGCACCTCCAACCTGCTACGCGGGTGCAATTCGGAGAGGGAACATTCTATTTTTGGTGCAGCAACGTTTTGGAGCTGCTAAGGCAAGAGCACCAACGAGGAGGCTTGGCAAGTAATCCGCCACGCCCAGTGGAGCTCAGTAGTAGCTAAGCCCGACTGAAAGCATGGAATCAGACGCTGCGGCCAATTCAGTGGTGGCACGGAATCCGCCTTGGCGGATCCAGGACCCCGTTTGTGAGAATGCCTCAATTTTCCGCCGTCTGAGCCAAGGCTCCTTCGTTGGCAAATGAACCAATGAAAGAGCCTAAAGAAGCAAAAGCAAAAACCAAGTCCGAAGTGAGTAAATCGATTCGCGAGCATGAGCCCAATGCGGCCGGTATCGATTTGGCAGCCAATGAAATCTGGGTCGCCGTACCCGCTGATCGCAGCAGCACTGCGGTGCGACGCTTTGAAGGTTTTACTCGAGATCTGATGGCAATTGTGGAGTGGCTAATTCAATGCGGCGTGCGGAGCGTGGCGATGGAAGCGACCGGAGTGTACTGGATTCCGCTTTTTCAGTTGCTAGAGGATAAGGGGCTAAAGGTCTGCTTAGTCAATGCACGGCATGTCAAGAATGTGCCCGGTCGCAAGAGCGACGTACGCGATTGTCAGTGGTTGCAGTATCTTCACAGTGTGGGCTTGCTGCTGGGCTCGTTTCGTCCCGCTCAAGCCATTTGCGCAACCCGTTCCATTTATCGGTTCCGGCAAAACTTGCTGACCATGGCAGGCCAATATGTCCAGCATGCGCAGGCGGCCCTGGATCAGATGAATATCAAGCTGCATCACGTCATTGACGACATAACCGGAGTAACAGGTCAGGCCATCATTGAAGCGATTTTGAGTGGCCAGAGAGATCCGGTGCAATTAGCTAAATTGCGAGATAAACGCATCCAAGCTTCTGCAGCCAGCATCGTCAAAGCCTTGGAAGGCGACTGGCGTAAAGAGCACCTTTTTGTGCTGCAAAAAGCTTGGGCTCAATACCAACAGGTGCAAAAACAGATCCAGGACTGTGACCAAGAGCTCTTGGCATACACCCATGAGCTTGAAGCAGCGACCACGGTGATCAAACCAACTAAAGTGGTGTGCTTAAGGCCCGAATTATTGGGTGAGCCGGTTAGTAACCAGCCTGTACAAAAAACACCCAAAGCGCGCAAGAAAACCAGTAAGAACCAGCCCCAAGGCCCCTGGAAAGAAGAGCTGGGGCGCTTCTTTGGCGTGGATCTAACGGCGATCCCCGGCATTAGCGTTCTGAGCGCAATAACCCTCATGACCGAGCTAGGCAATGACTTGAGCGCCTTCAAAACCGAACATCATTTTGCTTCCTGGCTATGTCTATGTCCGGATAATGAAACCAGTGCTGGTAAAGTGCTGCGCCGCCGCACTCGACGTAGCCAAAACCGAGTCCGGCAAGCCTTGCGTATGGCGGCCTCTTCTTTACATCGCGACAAAAGCTACTTAGGCGATAAATTCCGGCGTTTACGCGCTAGACTAGGACCAGCTAAAGCCATTACCGCCATGGCTCACCAACTAGCCAGGATCATCTGGACTCTCATTACGCGCCAAGTGCCTTTTGATCTGAGCGTCTTTGCTTACCATCAGAAGCTGAATGAGCAGCGCCGTCTTAAACGCCTGGCTGCTTCTGCCCGCCAAATGGGCTATCAACTTACCCCGCTTGCCGCATGAAAAAACTGCCTGCCGAGCTGACAACACCCCCGGTAATTCCACCATGTTCCTTGTGAGGGCGGCCGAATCGATGCGCGACCATTGTTTCGCTGCAATTGATGCGAGGCTCGGGCGCCCATTCGCCGTTTCGCCCACTCGCCCATTCGCCGATCCTCACAGCGCGCATTCCACTGAAATATCCGTCGCTGCTACTTTCTTATACCAAGCCCGAACTGCCTTGATCACTTTACCGTCAAAGTGAGCATTGGCCGGAACTCGGACTTTGCGGACACTGCACCCGCAGTCGAAGAGCGTCTCAGCCAAGGCTTCAGAGGCGGCCTTTTCTTCTCGGGTGTCGCTCTTGGGATTCATCAACAAGATTGGATAACAAGGCAGAGCCGGGAGCGGCTTCGGACGAAACGGCGATTTAGGGCGAATCAGGACGGCCCCTCCGAGCAACTCCGAATGCACAAAAAGCAAAGTGACCGCCAGCGTAGCGCCATCGCCTGAGCCAAAGACGACTATCTTCCCGGGATCCAGGTTATACTCTTTCACCGCCCAGCCCAAGAAACCGGAGATCCGATCAGCTCGGTTGATAAAACAGGGCTCAGTCGGAGCAAATTCTTGGGCTGTCCCTAGAAATGAGAATCCCTGCTCATACAAGGAGAGACCTCTTAATGCGATCACGTTCGCTTTCCCGCCCTCCGCACCGGCTTCAACTATCGACAGTAAATCTTCTTCGTTCCCGCCAGAATCATGCAAAAGGATGAAGGCTGGTTCAGGGCCCGGTGCTGCTCGGTCAGCGGGAATGAACCGGTGAAAAAACTCTTGCTCAGGCAGGACATCGGTTTGGCTAACCGCGGCATTAGAACCGCGGCTCAAATCCTCGGTAGCGGGACGGTCAGGTCGCATAAGGCTGGAGCTGTAAGGTAGTAGAGACCAATGAAAACACAGAGTCGGCAAAGGCTTCCAGGGAAGCGGTCTTGGTATGACTCCATTCCAGAGCCGCGCCACAAATTGCCCAGCTGGCCATGGTCGCTCTCAATTCCAACTCTGTCTTGGAAGCTTCCGGCATCGTCTCACGCAACCCGATCAGCAGAAAATCTCGCAGCAGAGATTTGATCGTCGACTCCGCTACCGGCGCGAATTGTCGCTGATGCTTCGGACAAGCAGAAGCCAGATCGGCAAAGAAATCGCAGACCGCACAAATCAGCTGCTTAACGCTCTCTGGGCAGGTTCCGATAGACCCTGCCATGCGCACGTCCAGCATGCCTTGAAAGTTTGCCGCGATGATATCCTCTAGAAGAGCAAACTTATCCGGGAAATGATCGTAGAATGTCGCCCGGTTTACGGTAGAACGTTCAGCGATATCATGGACACTGATTTCTTCGAACGACTTTTCCGCCATCAATTCATTGAAAGCGCGGTGCAATAGCTGTCGCGTCCTTTTGATGCGAGGATCTAAGACAGCTGGAGCCGGTTTCATGGTGAACTCTGGGGAGAATCTACCATCGCGCCGCTCAACCTCAAACGCCGTATTTACGACAAATGTCGTTTAAGCAACCGGTGGTCGATCATGACGCTGCGCTCTACCCGGACGCGAAATTCGGTTTGATAGCTCCATTCTACCAAGCCCTGGAGCGATGCATCTTCGCCTCGTATCTAGACGCGGCGCGACAGGCCTTTCCTGACGACGCGGTTTTAGCAAACCGGATCTTGCTCGTGGGCGAAGGAAACGGTCGCTACTTGCAGTGGTTGCTCGCTCGAAAGAAAGACGGATGCATTCGCGTTGTTGAAAAAAGCCCAGTGATGATCTGGCTGGCCAAGACCCGCATCGCCGGCCGGGCAAAGGTCGATTTAGAATTCGTCCAAACCGACTTTCGGTGTTACACCGCTGCGCAGCCGTTCGATTGCATTGTGACTCACTTCTTCCTCGACCTTTTTGAACCGCGTTCTCAGCAAATCATGCTTGAGAAATTCGCAGATCTGACCACCGACAACGGAACTTGGATCAACGTCGACTTCGTTCCTCCCCGCACCTTGGCGGGTCGACTCCTCATGTGGTTGCAGTATACCTTCTTTTCGATAGTGAGCCGGATACAAGCGAGGCAATGTCACGATGAAACGGCGGCAGCCAACCGGAATGGATGGATCGTTTCAGAGAAGCTCAGCTTCCTTAACGGATTTGTTGTCGCCAAACGCTACACGAAAAAAAGGAGGTCTTAACCCAAACCCTTTTTCGCTTGGTTTTCGGCGTTCTCGCTCGTTGACGACGTTGCAGCCGTTCCTACAGTGGTTCAACGAACTATGAGCGAGACATCACCAAAAGATTTCGGTCCGGACTTTCTTTGGGGAGCATCGACCGCAGCCTATCAAATCGAAGGCGGAGTCAGCGAAGATGGCCGTGGGCCCAGTATTTGGGACACTTTCTGCCAACAGCCGGGCAAAGTATTGAACGGCGATAGCGGGGAGATCGCTTGCGACCACTATCACCGGTATCGCGAAGACGTCGCGCTCATGAAGCAACTAGGTCAAGACGTTTACCGGTTCTCGGTGGCTTGGCCGCGGATCTTCCCAACCGGGAAAGGCAAATTAAACCGCGCCGGCATCGACTTTTATCAGCGACTGGTCGATGAGGTGCTAGCAAACGGCATCGAGCCCTGGCTCTGTTTTTATCACTGGGATCTGCCGCAAGCGCTTCAAGAACTCGGTGGTTGGACCAACCGGGATACGGCCGGGTGGTACACCGATTATGCGATCGCAGTCGCGGAACAGTTAGGAGATCGCGTTCGTCATTTCGTGATGCTCAACGAGCCGCTGGTTTGCGCGTATCTTGGACATTTCCTCGGCGTGCATGCGCCGGGGATGAAATCAAAAGAAGCATTTCTCGCCACCACCCATCATCTCAATCTTGCCGCCGGCCAGGGACTAACCGCTTTGCGCACTCAAGGCGGTGATTGGCAGCTCGGCACGGTCGTTAATATGGGATTGGGATTGCAATATGAAGGCGCCGACTCCTCCGGCGCCGTCCTGGCTATGGAGGACAAGGCCGAGGCGATCAAGCTGCATGACGAGATACTGTACTGGCCATTTCTCGATCCGCTGCTGCTGGGCCGTTACCCGGAGTCAATGGAGCCTTTGATCGCCCCTTACGTCAGATCGGGAGATTTCCAGCTGATTCACCATCCAATCGACTTCGTCGGCGTTAACTTCTATTTCCCCGAGCGCGTCATCCGCGACCCCAACGCAACGTTTGGATTTCAAGAGATCCCGCCACCCGAGAAGGTCGCAAAGACGGCGATGGGTTGGGAAATTCGGCCGGCCAGTCTCACGGATACCTTGGAAGCGATCAAAAATCGGTATCCGAAAGTTCCTCCGATTTACATCACCGAAAATGGAGCCGCATTCGTCGACACGGTGGAGTCGGATGGTTCGATCAATGACCGGGAACGAACGGAATATATCCAGGAACATCTAGGCGCCATAGCTGATGCCCGGCAGGCGGGAGTTGACGTCCGCGGTTATTTCGTTTGGTCGCTGCTGGATAACTTCGAATGGGCTTACGGTTACGATCGACGGTTTGGTCTAACGTACGTGGATTACACGACCCAAGAGAGAACGCCTAAGGCTTCGTTCTCCTGGTACCAGCAATTTATCAAGTCGGCGAAAGAGAGTTGATATCGGTCCGGGGACGGCATGATCGGGTCCGATAGGCGTGCCACGATCAGGACGATTAATCAGCCGTGGGTAAGGATCAGGCCGTGCCCTACGGGACGGATTCTTGATTGGACCTGTTCCAGGCAATGAATTGCCTGGACTTCGGCGAGCTCAGTCGAGTCGCTACCATCATTCAGTCCCTACGGGACATATCGCCCTCTCGCCAAACGCCAAACGCCGAACGCACACCCCCTACCGTTTTTTCCCTTTCCGTAAACCGAAAGTTCGACTAACTAGGCCGCACACCGCATGAGTGAAAGGAAAATCTCCGGGCTGACTGCCACTAATATCGTGGTAGCGAACATGATCGGAACGGGTGTGTTCGTCAGCCTGGGGTTCCAGGTAATTTCCATTCACTCCGATTTCGCAGTTATGGCCTTATGGGTGATCGGGGGGCTGCTTTCGTTATGCGGTGCGCTCTGTTATGCCGAGCTGGCCGTGGCCCTACCCCGTTTAGGAGGCGAATACAACTTTTTGTCTCGTATCTACCACCCCGCTCTCGGTTTCATGGCGGGCTGGATATCCGTCTGGGTTGGTTTCCCGGCGCCAATCGCGCTATCAGCAATGGCTTTTGGGACCTATTTCCTGGGGATTGTGCCCAATTCGTCGCCGCTCATCCTCTCATTAGTGCTGGTATGGACGGTGACGATTATCCTTCTCGTCGGGCTGCGCACCGGAGAACGTTTTCAGAACATCGCCACGATGGTAAAGATAGCGCTGATCGTTTTTTTAATCGGCGCCGGCATTTTCTATCAACATAAGCAACCGTTCGACCTAGCGCCCCATGCAGACGACTTGGCTACCATGCTGTCAGGTCCGTTTGCGGTTAGTCTCGTTTTCGTGATGTATTCTTACTCCGGTTGGAACGGTGCCTCCTATCTAACCGCAGAGGTGCGTAATCCGGAGAAAAATGTGCCCTGGGCGCTAGTCGCCGGCACCATCATCGTGACGGTTCTCTATGTTCTATTGAACTGGGTTTTCCTCATTAGCGCGCCGACCTCCGAAATCGCCGGTAAACCGCAAGTCGGGTTGATCGCGGGACAACATATCTTAGGCCAATTTGGAGGCGCGTTAACCAGCGCCTTTATTAGCCTAGGGCTGATCGCGAGCGTGAGCGCTATGAGCTGGATCGGATCACGCGTGACAAAGTCGATGGCAGACGACTTTTCGAAACTCGCGTTCTTTGGGAGGGTTAATCAACACGGAACTCCGTACATCGCGATGATTTGGCAAGCGCTCGTGGTCACTGCATTGATTCTCACTGGCGGTTTTGAAAACGTACTGGTTTACACCCAGTTCGTTCTGCTGCTTTCCTCGTTCCTGGCAGTGCTCGGGCTGATCGTGTTGCGGTTTCGTCAACCGAACCTGCCGCGTCCATACCGGGTCTGGGGCTATCCGATCACACCCCTGATATTCCTGGTCGTAACGCTATTCATGATGCTCTACACAATACAGCAACGAATCGTCGAATCGTTGTTAGGGTTAGTGACCGCGCTGGTCGGTTTGGGGATCTACTACATTGTGCGCCCGGCTAATGGATCGCTTGCAGCCGCTGACCGATGAATTGGTACAGGGCTATCGACCCCGCCGAAAAATTATGATCCTTACCTACAAAAGGAGTTGGTGGTTTAGTTTGTTATTCCTACTGGCACTATGCCCAGCGCTGCCCGCGCAAACCGAGCAGCCGACTCCGGAAACCTCACCAGCCGAACAGGCGCCCACTCCCATACCTCAAGAGTCTCCCGGCCCGGTCCAGCCGACCGCCCAACCAACTGTCCAGCCAGTCACAGTTCCGAGCAATCCTATCACTGACGCCGCTCGGTTCTTGGCCGGATTGCCCGTGGCTGACAATTCGAGCCTGGCTTCCCTCACTCACACTTCGATGTGGCAAGCTCACGCCGCCGCCATGAATTCTGCTTTCGCTACTCTCGAGCGGCGGCAGCTCAGCAACATCCGCATTTGGCGGAACGATTTTTTGGCTCCTATCACCGCTGCTTCAAAAGTCTGCGTCTACTACTTTGGCGGACCCGATTTCCTTTACGCAGATGCGTTCTATCCAGACTCCACAACCTATATCCAAGTTGGGTTAGAGTCGGTGGATTCGATACCGGATCTGCTCACGGTCCCACGAGGAGCGCTGGAGAGTACTCTCCAGAACATCCAAATCTCGCTGAACACGATCCTTCAATTCAGCTTTTTTAAAACCAAGGACATGCGGGAGGAGTTTGGCCGGGGAGAGCTTAAAGGCGTTTTACCGGTTATCTTCGTGTTTTTGGCTCGCACCGGAAAAGTGATTCAGTCGGTGGAATACGTCTCTCTCGATCGCGGGGGACAGCTGACCAAGGCGGGTGGTTCGCCGCACGGAGCGAAGATCTCATTCGTTGACCCCGCCACGGGTGCGCAAAAAGTGTTTTATTTCTTCAGCACTGATCTTTCTGACGACGGGATAAAAAGCAACCCGGCCGTTCTCCGATTCACGGAACAGCAAGGCCAGGCCAACTGTTTTTTGAAGGCGGCGTCGTATCTAATGCACGAAGGCCGTTTTGACGCCGTTCGTTCGTTCCTGCTGAACGATAGTGTGACGGTGTTAGAAGATGATTCCGGTATCCCAGTGAAATACATCTCGCCAGATAAGTGGACCCTGAGATTTTTTGGTAGTTACACGGGACCCATCAACCTCTTTAAGAATTATTATGAGCCGGAGCTGCGGCAGTTCTACGAAAACAGTTCGCCGAAACCATTGACGTTCAGCTTCGGTTATCAGTGGAACCGGCATAACTCAACGCTGATCCTGGCCGTTAAGAAGTAGGAGGGGCGAAGCGGGGCGTGATTGGTGATTAGTGATTGGTGGGCCAGCCCAATCACTAATCACCTTGGGAATCCCGCGAGACCCTTGCCACCAGCTCACCCTGCAGCTTGGCCATCTCGCGGAAATCGTCCTCAGAATGGTCGTTGTATCCGGCGAGGTGCAGTAGTCCGTGCGTGATATAAAGGCGCAGCTCATGCAACAGATCGGTGTCGTACTCGGTCGCCTGTTTGGCGGCGGTCTCAACGCTCACCACAATCTCGCCGTGTTGGAAGGTGATCACGTCGGTCGGACCCGCGACACCCATGAACTGCTCATGAATCGCAGAGATTTTACGATCCGAGACCAGCACGACGAGAATCTGTTCCGGAAGTTCTGCCCGAGCGATTTTCAGCACCAGCGGCGCTAGTTGCTCCGAGAAATCGCGGAGCTCGTTCGCTGACGTCCGGTACTTTCTTTGGCGATTCAGTACCCGGACCTGCATGCGCGCTGGGTGAGCGATGCAAACTAGGCGGCGGTCGCAGGAGGCAAGTTCTTCAGGCGACGAGCGTCGCCTTCGGCCCGTTCTTCGTCCTTCGGATACTTGATCCGCGTGTGCAGCATGTTCTGGATCGTGTAACGGAACGTCTCCGAGATCGCTCTAATTTCCCGAAGCGTGAGATCACACTCGTCCAGCTGACTCTCCGCGATTCGTTTGTTCACGATCTCGTTGACCAGCTGCTCGATCTTTTGCGGTGTCGGTTTATCGAGACTTCTGGACGCACTCTCAACTGCATCCGCCAAGCTGATAATCCCACATTCCTTGAATTGTGGTCTCGGCCCGCTATAACGGAAACTTTCTTCACGAACTTCGGGGATATCTTCCTCCCGCATGTTCATGATCTTGCCGCCTTCTCGCGCGTCCTGTTGTTGTTGAAGGGCGCGCTTATAGAAATAACTGACCAACGACGTTCCGTGGTGCTGCTGGATTACGTCAACAATGCGCTGGTTCAAGCCGTACTTCAGCGCCAGGTCAACTCCCTCTTTGACGTGCGCGATGATGATCAAAGCGCTCATCGTCGGCGCCAGATCATCATGCGGGTTCTCGTCACCCACAATATTTTCAGAAAAGTAATTCGGTTTAACTAGCTTGCCGATATCGTGAAAATAGGCGCAAGCTCGGCACATGGTGCCGTTTGCTCCGATCCGATTAGCGGCAGCTTCCGCCAAATCAGCCACCACATCGCTGTGGTGCCAGGTACCGGGCGCTTCCAGGCTCAAGCGCAGCAAAAGCGGATGATTGCGGTCCGCCATCTCAATCCACGACATGTCCGTGGTAATTTGAAAGAGCGTCTCGATTAACGGCAGGGCGCCACCCACTACCATGGCGGTGATGACACTGGTGAAGATTGCGGCCGCCGATTGTTCCGCGAATCGGGCCCAATCCATTTGGTTCAATTGCAACCAAGGAATTGAGATAATTCCAAAAGACAGCGCCAGCACCCAGGTGGCTAAGCCAACATAGAGACCAGCGCGTAACAACCGGCTGCGACGCCGCACCTGGATCGTAACAAAGACCGCGATAAAACCGCTGATGAGCGACATCACCAGCAGAAAGGCATCGACGCCTCTAAGCAGCAGCGAACTCCAAAGACTGACAAATACCGCAGCGTAAAGCCCGTAGTTTTTGCCGAGCAAAACCGACAAGACCAGAGGCGCCAAGGCGTAAGGAATCACCAAAACACCGAACTCCGGAGGTAGACCACCACGCGGATCACTGCAGAACACCATGATCAACTTGGCGGCACACAAATGGAACAGCATCGTTCCAAAGACCAAGCCTACCCGAGAGTTCTTTTGAAATGTCTCTGGATGATTGATCCAAAGCTCTGCTACCGCCGTCACAAAAACCAGGAAACCGATCAGGAAAAACTTAGCCGGTTCCTGGTTCAAACCGGAAAAAATTAACAGCGCTAAAACCAGAACAAACAGGCCGAGAATCGACACCTTGACCCAGAGATTAGTGTCGAGCTTGCGCATCCATTCCTTTTGCGTCGGCTTCCGCCGCTGCTTTTGGCAGGCTAATCCCTTCTTTACTAAGCGCTTACGATCAATTGAGCCAAACATACGTTGCGTCTCTTGTGGGTATTCCCTATTTCCCTAACCGCGATGGATCGTTCCTGGGCGCCTCCCGGTATGCCCGGTAGGCATGAATAATTGATTGAACTAGCGGATGTCGAACCACGTCTCGCTCGCTAAACTCGATAAATTCTATCTCGGCAACCTTCTTTAGAGCCCGCATCGCCTCGATCAAGCCCGAAGTTTTGTTGGGCGGAAGATCGATCTGTGTGTAGTCGCCGGTGACGACGCATTTGGAATCCATGCCCAAGCGCGTCAGAAACATGAACATCTGTTCAGCCGTCGTATTCTGTGCCTCGTCCAGGATCACAAAGGCGCTGTTCAGAGTGCGCCCGCGCATATACGCAAGAGGCGCGATCTCGATGACGCCTCGATCCATGAATTTCTGAATCTCCTCTCCAGAAATCATATCATACAACGCATCATATAGGGGGCGCAAATAGGGAAAGATCTTTTCCTGGAGGTCCCCAGGGAGAAATCCCAGGGCTTCGCCGGCTTCAACCGCAGGTCGAGTCAAAATGACACGCTTGACGAGCTCCCGTTTTAGGGCCTCCACCGCCATGGCCATGGCCAAATAGGTCTTCCCCGTTCCGGCCGGTCCGACTCCAAAAACCAAATCTCTCGACTGGATCGCTTGAACGTAGGCTAACTGCTGACCTGTCTTCGGACTAATCGGAGCGCGCCGATTCGAGCTGAGGAGTTGTACGCCGGCCAATTGGCCAAGAGGTTGGTGCTGGTTACCACTCACGGAATCCAAAGCATACTGGAATTCGTGCCGCTGAATCTGCATTCCTCGGTGGCGCGCCTGCTCCAACTGGTCAAACACCTGGCGCGCCTTATTAATATTGTCGCGTTCGCCTTCTAAGCGTAGCCACCCGTCTCGCGTAGTGACTTTGACACCCAGCTTTTCTTCCAGAGTTTGCAATAGCTTCAGATCGTTCGCGTACAGATTCTGCAGCGCTCGTCCATTCTCAAACTGAAGCGTCTCAGATTCTACCATTGCAGAAGCCAAGTCACCGTTTAGCTGAGGGGTGTCATAATGGAAAGCCAGGAATCATCGCCAAACCATCAATGTCCGGGGCAAAAAACAGGATTGCGGGCAACTATCGTCTCCTGGAAAACTCTCGCAAGTCTATTTGTAACCGTAAACCATCGCCCAGTGGGTCCGCTCGACGGGAGAGCCCAAAATTTCGACGATAACGTAGTAGGTACCGGTGGCCGGAGCCACCAGATGAGCGCCAGCCGATCGTCCATGTTGCCAAGAATCATTCTCCACTAGCCTTCCGCGGCTGTCGTAAACGTGGATGGCAATACGAGCCGAATCGATATCGGTTCCCGTGCAAAACCAGTAATCATTCCCTTTGAAAAGGGTATGGGTAATCGCTTGCTCCTGCTTAACTCCAAGGTCACCACCCCACTGGTCGTCCCGCACTAGGTATCCCTGTTTCACGTAAGGGTTGATGGCTTCCATGGCCCGGGCAATGGCATCATCCACCGTGGCCAAACTTTTTCCGCACAATGCCAACAAACTAACTGCAATGATCAATCGTCTCACAATCGCGCCTTAAGCATTCGAATTGATAGCCTTAACCATGTCGCTCGTGATTTCGTGAATTCTCTTAACAGCGGCAGGTGTAATCTTCTGGCTAATCAAAGGCGAGATCTCGTTCAGACTCTTTTGGATCTTGCCGACTAATTGGTTGTTCCGGAGGCGTGTCGGCATCCCGGCCAAGCGCTCCTGGAAATATTTTAGTAGATCCGGCTGATTAAGCAGATCGGCTCCGTCCGGAGAATAGCTTTTGCCCACAATGGAAGTGAGTACTTCGGTCCCTCTCAGCCATCCACCCAGGCTTACTAAATGAGCCAGTTGATCGTCCCGGAGCTCGATCATGGCATTTTTCACGTCGCTTAGGGCTCCGTCCAA
>Ga0209647_1000781_pt1 | contig 28987 bp, 20 predicted proteins | sample GraSoi_2013_60cm_FD_185827 | JGI IMG/M metagenome (GOLD analysis project Ga0209647, IMG submission 185827) | Grasslands soil microbial communities from the Angelo Coastal Reserve, California, USA - Sample 9_17_2013_60cm (SPAdes) (version 2) | ecosystem: Environmental > Terrestrial > Soil >... | reverse complement strand
ATCGGACGGCAATAGCAGTCTAACCCTCTATGGCGAATGAGAAAGTCGTTTTTCATTACCGGTTTGACGCAGCGATAGGCCTCCGCTATACCAGTCACGGAAGTGGTGCACTAGCTCGATTGAGTCTCTGCTTGGCGCCCGAAAGCTGGCTCTGAAGAAGCTTCGTTCGTGTCAAAATGCGCCTTCCTTCTGACGATCATGAAGACCGTTGGAACAAAGAACAATGTAGCTACGGTAGCGAAGAGCAATCCTCCAATCACCGCCCGGCCGAGCGGAGCGTTTTGTTCGCCACCTTCTCCCAGACCTAAAGCCATCGGAATCATTCCAATGATCATGGCCATCGCCGTCATGAGCACCGGTCGAAGTCGAGCGTACCCGGCCTCGAGCGCCGCGCGATAGGAGTCGCGGTAACGTTGGTGCAACTCATTGGCGAAGGTCACTACTAAAACGCTATTCGCCGTCGCTACCCCCATACACATGATCGCACCCATCAAGGCGGGCACACTCAAGGTGGTGCCTGTGATGAAAAGCATCCAGACAATACCAGCCAGCGCACAGGGGAGAGCGGTGATGATGATGAATGGCTCTGTCCAGGATTGGAAATTCACGACCATCAACAGGTAGACAAGCACCATCGAGAATGCCAATCCGAGGTATAATCCGACAAAAGAATCGTGCATGGTGCTGACCTGCCCTCGGACATCAATGAAGCTGCCTCTGGGAAGATTCTTTTTAGAGGCATTTATTAACTTCTGGATATGATCAGCGACGTATCCCAAGTCTTTGCCATCGACGTTTCCATAGATATTGATTACCGGCGTGATGTCGTAGTGGTCGACGATCGGCGATGTAGTCCTACGTGAAATTGTAGCGGTGTTCGCGAGAATTTGGGCTTGTCCGGTGTTGGTACCGCCAAGGATTGGTAAGTTACGTAAAGAATCTAGAGAATCCATGTCATACTGCGGTACTTGGGCGTTGACTTGATAGCTGACACGATTGGTCGGGTCGACCCAAAAGTTTGGCGCGGTCTGGTTCGACCCGGCCAGGGCACCCAGGACACTGCTTGACACCGCTTGCGCTGTAACTCCGAGCACCGATGCCATACTGCGATCGATCGTGACGTTCAGCTGAGGTGCATCATTCGGTTCCTGGATCCGGAAATCCACTGCCCCAGGAATGTGACGAATCTGATCCATGAGCTTGCTGGCAAACGCGAAGTTAGCCGCTTTGTCTGCGCCGGTAATTTGAATGTCGATCGGGGCCGACAACCCGAAGTTAAGAACTTGGGCAACGATATCAGCCGGCGGGAACCAGACACCGACGTCTGGAAAATCATGGTGCATGCGAGTTCGGATAACCTGCACGAATTTATCTGTTGGATCGTGGTTTCCGTTAAGAGAAACTAGAATGTCGCCGTCGGCCGGACTCATTGTTCCAGTGGTATTGTAGGAGACATTAATCCCGCTGTAGGGAATTCCGAGATTATCAACAACGCCGTGTATTTGATTGGCTGGAATAACCCGCCGAATCATCTGTTCGATTTGATCGACCGAGCGCGCGGTTTCTTCGATCCGCGTGCCGGACTTCATCCGAACATGCATATCGAATTGTCCGGAATCTACTGAAGGAAAGAAATTCTGACCGAGAAACGGAAACAAACCCATCGAGACCACCGCAAAGCCGAGTACCAAGGTAACGAGCTTCCCGGCGTGTCGGAGTCCGAAACTCAGCAAATCGCGGTAGCCTTGTCTGAAGTTTTCGAATCGATTATTGAACCACTGGTGAAAACGGGAGAACCAGCTAAAAAAGGCTAGCGGCTTCCTGCCTTTGCCTCTGTGTGATCCTTCACCGTGCTTTCTGATCCAGTACATGGCCAAGGTCGGAACGAGAGTCCGCGACAGGATGTAAGAGGCGATCATCGCAAAAATGACTGCTTCGGCCAGCGGCGAGAACAGGTATTTAGCGACACCCGAGAGGAAAAAAATCGGAATGAAAACGATGCAAATGCACATCGTAGACACCAATGCTGGGACGGCAATCTGAGCTGCCCCGTCGCGAATCGCTTCCAACGTTGGCTTACCCTCTTCTAACTGCCGGTCGATATTTTCGATTGTCACCGTCGCGTCATCAACCAAAATGCCAACTGCTAACGCCAGTCCGCCCAGGGTCATGATGTTAAGCGTCTGGCCTAGCGCACTCAACACCGCAATCGAAGAGAGAATTGCCAGCGGTATCGAAATGGCGATGATGAGAGTGCTTTTCCAATCACCCAGAAAAAGGAGAATCATGATTGCGGTGAGACACGCCGCGATCACCGTTTCGCGCACCACACCTTCAATCGCACCAGTGACAAAAATCGATTGATCCGATAGCAGTGAAATATCGAGCGCGGGCGGTAACGTTTGTTTCAGGCGGGGAATTTTATTCTTAATTCCCTGCACAATATCCAAGGTCGACGCACTACCGGTTTTCTGCACCACCAGCATGGTGGATCGCGTTCCGTTGAAACGGACGATGTTGGTTTGGGGAATGCTACCGTTGAGAATGTGCGCCACATCTCGGATGTAGACCGTGGTGCCGTTTGGCAGAGATTTAATGGGAATAGCGTTTAGCTGCTCAAATGTGGGCGGGCTTGCGTTTACACCGACCTGGTATTCAAAGCGACCGATTTTTTCCGTGCCGGAGGGCAAGATAAGGTTCTGCGCATTGATCGTGTTTACCACGTCGGCAGGCGTCAGGCCGTAGCCTTGTAAAGCCTTATAGTTGAGGTCCACTTCCACGTACCTTTGCTTTCCTCCGTATGGGTAAGGAATGGCCGCGCCGGGAACTGTGATGAGCTGGGTCCGAACAAAGTTCAGCCCGTAGTCGTTCAGCTGTTGCTCGGATAAAGTTTTACTACTCAGTCCGACGTTGATCACGGGCACGTTCGTGGCGCTGTAGCTAAGCACCAGCGGCGGTGTTATACTCGGCGGCAGCTGTTTGAGAACAGCCTGAGAAACGGAGGTGACCTGTGCTATTCCCGCCGGCACGCTAGCGTTTGGTTGCAGGAAGATTTTGACTACAGCGATGCCGTATAACGATTGCGATTCGATATGTTCAATGTTGTCGACTGTCGTCGTAAGAACGCGTTCGTAAGGGGAAGTGATATGTTGCTCCACCTCTTCGGGCGCCATACCGGTAAAGTTCCAAATTACCGAAATAACCGGGATATTGATTGATGGGAAAATGTCCTTCGGGGTGCTCAAGATGGAAAGAACACCGGCAATCAAAATAAAAATTGCCAGAACAATGAACGTGTAAGGGCGTTTTAGTGCCAGGTTTACGATCCACATATGCGATGGTTGCTCCTTTAAACTTGGGCTGACCGGGCCTAGCGGCTCCCCATATGAAATAACTCAATCATGAAGTGTCGGTACAAGTGCTGCCTACAACGATTCGGATGCTGCGTTCGCTATCGTGACAACCGTCCCGGTTACCAGATCAGACGAAGGATCGACGATGATCTGGTCCGATTGTGATAAGCCTTTGGAAATCTCTAGCCTATTTCCGAGATCCCGAATGATGCTCAGCTTCCGAATTTCGACTTTACCATCCGGGTGAACCACGCCCACCGCGGGCGCTCCGGATTGGAAGAGCAACGTTTGCGGCGGTATCATAACGCTGCCGTTATCGGTTTGGAGCTGTAAAGTCACCTGAACATAGGTGCCCGGGAGAAGCTCCCCTGTTGGATTGGGGACTTCCAGTTCAGTCAGCAGTCTTTTGCTAGTCGAGTTGATAGCTCCGGCCGTGCTCACTACCTGCCCCGGAAACGTTCGCCCTGGGTATTCATTGACCGCAAGCTCTGCGTGGCCGCCGGCTTTCACAAACGATGAAAAGGCCTGTGGTACGACAACGTAAACCCGTAGAGGTGAATTTCGGGCCATCCGGAAAAGTTGGGTTCCTGAGCCCGACGGCACGAAGGCTCCGATATCGGTATTCCGCGCCGTTACAATGCCGTCGAAAGGAGCTCGCACGGTTTTAAATGCTTCCAGGGCTTCCAATCGATTCACAATGGCCTGATCAACGATGACAGTGGACTGGCTTCCTGAGTAGTTGTCGGAGGCGGTATCGAAGTCCAATGCCGAAATGACATTGTTCTTAAAAAGAGCTTGGCGGCGCTGGTAGGACACTTGAGCTAGGTCACGCGCCACCTCCGCCACTTTCAATTGAGCTTGAGCTTGCGCAAGTTGTTGGTCGACCTGCGGAGTGTCGATTTCAGCAAGAACAGCACCGGCCTTGACCTGAGCGCCTATGTCAAAATACCACCTCTTCAGGTAGCCGCTTGTCTGAGCAAAGATCGGCGCATCGCTATAAGGCATGGTCTGGCCAGGTAACTGAAGGCTTATCATTCCCACTGCCATCTCTGGATGGGTGACCTGCACGACGAATTGGGCAGCTTGGTTCGTGCGTTGCTGAAGCTTCGCTGTCCATGTGTTGCGCGTATAAACTCCAAGAGTAGCGACACCGACAAACAACGCTCCTGCGGCTAAAAAGAAGAACCCGAGCTTTCGCCTGCTCTTTTCTTTAGGCTGGAGTGCAGCCTCAGACGGCGCTTCGGTTTCTTTCGGACCGTTCTGATTTACCGATTCTACCATCTAAGCTAATCTCCGGTTTATACGGTTCACTGCGTAGTTAGGGGATGTGGCGGATTTGGGCTGATCACAGTGACGTGCATGCCATTGGTTAACCCGTCTGAGGGATTCACTATTACCTGGTCCAAATCAGACAACCCGTGGGAAATTTCTAGTTTGTCACCCAGATTAAGATAGATGGTGACCTTGCGGATCTCGACCTTTCCGTCGGGATGAACTAGCCCGACCGTTGCGCCTTGCCTTTGGAATAGCCAGGCATTGGCTGGGATCGTGACCAAGCCTCTGTTACCGGTGAGTCTCAGGCTGACTTCAGCATAGGCGCCCGGAAGCAATTCACCGGTTTCGTTCGGAATTTGCAGTTCGGTTTGCAAGGAACGGGAGATCGGATCGACTGCACCGGCAGCGTTAGTGATGTGGGCCGGGAAGGTTCGACCTGGGAATTCAGGCACAGTGAGAGTTTCCTCCAGGCCGATCTTGACTAGCTGCGCTAAGTCTTGGGGCACGTTAACATAAATGCGCAATGGAGAAGTTCGCGCGACGCGAAAGAGCTGAGTGCCGGAACCCGCGGCAACGTAGTCCCCGATATCGGTATCTCTGGCTGTGACGATGCCATCGAATGGTGCGCGGACGAGCTTGAACGCTTCAAGGGCATTGAGCTGAGCGATGTTAGCCTGGTCTGCAGCCACCATGGCTTGGTTCTCGCGATAGGTGTCAGTTACCGTATCATACTCCTCTGAGGTAATAACGTTTTGTTTGAACAGGTCCTGGTTCCGTTGATAGGTGACTTGAGATAGCTGGAGAGCTGACTGAGCGACCTGCAGTTGGGCCTTGGCTTGGACCAGCTCTTGATCAACTTCTGGCGTATCGATCTCAGCCAGTATGTCATTTGCCTTTACCTTTGCCCCAATGTCAAAATTCCACGCTTTCAGGTAGCCGCTCGTCTGCGCGAAAATTGGTGCGTCGGTATAGGCTTGCAGCTGTCCCGGCAAATTCAAAACAGTCGTCGAAGGCACTCTCTCCGGATGTACGACGCTGACTGTCATCTCGGCTAGAGGCGATGAAGGCAGCTGACGGACTTGGTTCCTCAGAGAGCTCAGCTGACGGGAAGCAAGGGCTACTGCGACAGCAACAATGGCGCCAACGGCAATGAAAACGAATATTCGTTTCCTCCCGGTTTTGGGTGAAGCGGTTTTGCATTCTGGCGTTTCGCTTACCTTTAAGTTACCGGCGCTCATTTCGTTTTGCTTCTCCGTCCGAATGTTTCTCCACCCACACTGATTAGTAGCTTACGCGGGATTGTAATAGTAGCGGCCCCGCCCCGCTATCGGCAGAAGGAGTGCTTTGTACCTACCCAAACGGGTCATACCATTCGGCAGTGTCGCTCTCCTAATCGTTCTCGTCCGCGTGGCACGTGCGGAGTCAAAGGAAGGAAGGAAGGTGGTCGTCGACCCGGAGGGTCGCACCTACTGCGATTCCTGACCGTATGGCCACTTAGGGTTGAAATTACGCGTCGCGGCGTCGTAGCTGCTGGAGGCGATAATATCTTGATTCGGTGCCGGACGCAGTGACATTGCCGGGCTGCCATCACTGTAGCAGCCGGCCATTCCGAGTAAACTTGCGGCCATAACGGCCCAGAGCAACCGCTTACTATTAGTCTTGTCTATTTTCATGTGATCTTGCTGTTAAAAGGAAGGTGACATCCGATTGTTGTTAACTCTATAGTTCTAACGGGTAGATGTCGATTACCACGTCGAGCGCTTACACGGTCATTTGCTGGAGTGGGCAATCCTTCCGTTAGATAATTTTTTCGAGTTAACAAACAGCCGCTAACGGCTACGAAACCCGACTGGCAAATCATTCAAGAAATCGGCAACCACTCCGGCGCTAGAACGCTACTAATTTTCGCTTTCTAAGGCTTCGCCCACATAAGTGTTAACATTAGGAACCGCGAGTGTTTTGTCCCGGAGGGGACCGTAGGACTTATGTCCCGAAGGGACTATAGAACTTAGCCCAGGGTTTTAACCCTGGGTACCTGAGCAGTAAAAAACGCGCCGTCCTGAAAGGGCGGAAAACATCGGTCCGGCAATGCGGTTCATCAAGGCATCTACCTCGACTGATAGCGTTGGTAACACGGCTCTGCCGCCTGCTTCGGGGCGGAACCTTTTGGCTGGTAACCCAGGGTTAAAACGCTGGGCTAACTTCTGGCGCCCCTGCGGGGCAGCCCACGACACTCGCCCGGTGCACTTCAAGGTCGCCTGGGGCTTCAGGGGGAGACGGGGTTCGGTTTGGTATAGCCGTCCGTGAGGATCCTGATGAAGTTAAGGAGGTCCTCCTCTTGTTGGGCACTAAGCTGGAGATTGCCGACCTGACCGTTTGACTCGCTGGCGGACGTCGCCTGCGAAGGCGGCACTCCAGCGACGTTCTGCACGTTGTCGAGGACCTCGGGCGGCGCGAAAAGCGGCGTGTAGCCGGATGGAGGACCCTTCCGGAGATCAAAAGCGATCTCCTTGCCGCCGCTGTCCACGGCAATGTTCCGCTTGTTGTAGAAGTGAATTACGTCTTTGAGGCTCTTGAAAACACCATTGTGCATATAGGCTTTCACGAAATCCGGCGACGGCCGCTTATCCTCGCCGCGCATACTCGGTGCCTTGAAGAGCCCACGGAAGTCGGGAATGTCACCCGGAACATCTTTGTAGAACCTGGACTGATACAACGCAAGCACAGACATAAACAAGCTAAGTCGATGCTCAAAGCAATGGGCACAATTTTACTAATTCTTTGTAATACAACAGGGAGGTTTAACTCATTTATGCGAGGATTCTGCCAGAGGGACAACATAACGAATTTCACAGCAAGGCCGCAAAGCCCACAAAGAGGAGTTTATGTCTCGGATCTTTGCGGCCTTTGTGACCTTGTTGTGAAATTCAGTCTTCGCCTTTGTGTCCTCGCGTGAGATTTCGTTTTGGTTGCGGCTACGCCGCCTTTGTGCCCTTTGAGGTCTTCCGCTCAAAAAATACGAGTTTTAGGGCGGCGACCTTCCATTTCTCTTTACCCACAGAAGAAAAGCCAAAAGCTTCTTTGGATAAATCGATTCCGCCAAATCTGGCGAAAGCAAGATCTGTGAGCCCGGTGGTCTCCAAGTTACCAATTGATTGGTAACCGAACGATGATGCTGGTGCCACGACCGGCTGCCGTTCGAATGTCTAATTCGGCACCCAGATTTTTAGCCCGCTCTCGCACGTTGCTAAGTCCCCATCCTTCTCCGATTTCCTGGCCAGGGTCTTCGTTTCCAGATCCATTGTCTGTAATTTCAAGCATAAGATTCGACGAATCCATTAGGAGACTGACACCGACCACCGTCGGCTTACCGCGACGAAGCGCGTTACTGATCCCTTCTTGGGCAATGCGGAGGAAATCCTGTTGGATGTGAGCCGGCAAGCTTCCTTGCCGTACGCCGTTTGATCTAAAATCGCAGCGTAAGCGACCGGGGATATTAGCAAGCTCGACTGACATTTGCAGGGCATCGATGAGTCCTAACTCCTCGATGATGTTTGATCGCAGGCTGAGCGCCGAACTGCGAGCTTGGGCCAAACCGAAGCGCGCCAAGTCATTTGCTCGTTCGACATAACCAACGCCGTTATCGTCGTTAGTTCTAATGGCCTCCTGCGCGGCAAACAGTTGCATGGAGATGCCGGCAAAACTCTGCGCGAGTGAATCGTGAATCTCTTCGGCCAGTCGATGGTGTTCCTTTAAAACGGCAGATTGTCTGGCCGTTTTCGCCAATAAAGCGCGGATTTCCTGGAACGACTTGCGGACTCGTGACAGCAGGCCGGTAACGACTAGCGCCGTGGTCAGGTAGGCAACGAGTGCCACGACGTTCAGCGTCGCGGCCTTCGATAATCGAAAAACTGGCTCAATGAAAAAGTAGTCCAAGCAGCAAATGGCGACGATTGAGACAAAGATCGCTGGAATGAAGCGTCCCTGAAGGGAGACCAGGACGATGACAACCATATAGAGAAGGGCGGCCACTGAGGGAAGGGCATGCACTTGAAAAGAAACACAGGTCAGAAGAGCCAAAATAGCCGAGCCAAACAAACAGAGCGCCGCCGAGTGTCGGTCACTCCTATGGATGGCGGTGCTAACATGCTCGACGAGATCTGTAACAGAAGAGGTCATGATTAGGTAAGCAAACGAGAAATTTGATTTTGAGACCTGTCACGGTTCGAGCGTCTAATTCGGCGATTGCTTAGTGCAAGCTCACGACCCGCAGCGGCGGAGCAGAGCGCGATCGTACCGCTATCTTGCGGCTGAAGGCCAGTTGCCCTCATTCGAGTGAACAGTCTAGCAGATTAATAAGTGTCATCTCCATTGCTAAGAGGGGGCAGCTCTCTTTAGCTCCAATCAGCCATGAGCCGATCACCCAATCGGGTAGTTGGAAATAGCCGATAGCCAACCATGAGAGTGAGTGCTTTCGCATAGGACAAGCAGCCTTCCCGCCACTGCCTACGCGAAACAGTGAGGAGTCAAAATCGATAGAAAATGAGTTGGCCATGAATTCCGTTGGCAGCTAGTTTTGAAGAAACCGCTAAAGCGTAGTCCATACATTTGCCAGCCTTTCCTTTGCCTTTTATGGTTGGATCTTCTGCGATCCTATTCGGAAGCGGCTCACTCAGCGAGAAGGAGGCTAAGATAAAATAGCCGACCACTGAGACCATACTTAAGATGGCGTAACGTGTCCTCATATTCTTCAATGTGAAAGCTATACAGCCGCCCGCCGTTAAACTATTGCGCCCAAGAGCGTTTCTCCGTGACCCGATTGAGCGATGCCGGCGTTAGCTAGTCGAATCGTAAGAACCACGCATTTTTTGCAATTCCAATTGGCTCCCATACCCTTTTTGGCAGGATTGAAACGTAACCGACTAACCTATGAAAAAGCCTTCCGCTGCAAAATCAAAGACCCAGATGGCAACCAGGTATCAACACGTCGAGAAGAGTTATCCATCCGTGATGCAGGCCGTCGAGGCGCTTGGTGAAGCAACCCAAGCAGCTGGATCATTGGACTACAAAACCCGTGCGCTAGTAAAGCTGGCCATTGCCGTTGGCGCGATGCGAGAGGGTGCCGTGCATAGTCATACGCGTCGTGCGTTAGAGGCGAAGAACTTGCTCTGCGGAGGTGCTACCCCGCAGAGTCTCATCGAATTAGAAAGCTAAGCCCTCAATGCGCGGCTAACTGATGTGCAACGCCTTCAATGTCGGATCGTCGATCCGGCCAGAGACGGACAGCTTGTCGACGGATTGGAACCAGCTAATTGCTTTCCGCGTTTCTGGGCCGACTATGCCATCGATTTGACCGTGATAGTAGCCGAGTTTCGCTAGCTCGTTCTGCACGGCAACAATGGTCTGCTCGGAAAGCGCCATTTCAGACGGCGAGGTTTGTGAGTCGGAATAATAGCCGTCATCGTAGTCGTTATAGCCGTAGTACGGATAATCGTACGAATAGGGATCTCCGTACCAGCCCCAGTAGGGACCGTCGCCCCAGTAGCCACCTCCGTCCCCGTAGTGACCTCCGTGCCAACCGTGCGCTGTAAAGTGCGCTCCGGCGTGAGCTGCGAAGCCATGGCCGCTGCCACCACCAAAGCCTCCACCATGCCCACCACCACCACCATGGCCACCGCCTCCTCCACCACGTGCGAACGCGGAGGTGGGCACGATCGCCAGAATGCCGGCTAGAACCAGACCGACAAGTGAACCCTTCATTAATCTCATAAACAACCTTTCTGATGGAACTCTCATCCCTCGCGCGGTCCTTCGCTAGAGATCAAAGCGAGGCATTCTCTTTGACTCCAAAGGAGAGATTATCAATTTTCTCCATTTGCAACATCGCCTGCATGACCCGACCAGATCTTTTCGCGTCCTCGCTTTCCAACGGCTCGCCGCGGTCATTTGGCTGCTTGCAATGAAACTCTCCCGTCACCGACGAGGTCTCGTCTAGCGTGCTCGACTATTCGGCAAGCCTAATTTGAAGCCCTAACCGTTTCTAAGCGGTCCTATGATGCACCCCGTGTTTGCAAGGCACCCATAATGACGGCAGCCAAGATGACAATCCCACTAACTGCACCTTGGCTGAAGGGTGATACACCTATTAACACCATTCCATCCTGCAATGTGCGCATGAAGAGCCCGCCTAACAACGTCCCCAGGATAATGCCGCTTCCACCAAAAAGACTCGTCCCACCGCTCGGTTAAAAAATTTGGAGCGGCAAGACTCAGATATACACACATCACGACGTAAGCGAGCAATTCGGCGGAGCGGATGGAACTTCCACACCTCTTGCTTTTCAGTCCCTTGAGGTAATTCGACACGGCTCGACCGAGTAATGAAAAACCATCCGGTGTAGCCATAGAATTGCGGGCATTAGTTCAGCAAATTGACGGCGTAAATTTGAATGCCTGGAGCTTCACGCGAGGGGTAGCATGCCAGAGCGCGGATAATAGCCCGAGCCGGATGCGAGAACCGGCACCCCTCTCATGAAGCCCCGGCAAGACGACCGGATAAAATGAAGACTTATATCGTGCCGAATGGTTTTTCGATCGGCAGGCACAGTGGGCGACCGGAGCGGTGGAGTCGTGACGGAAGCCGATGGGTTGCCGCTGAACCGTCCAGATACGGTTTCTGCGTTTGGGGATACGACGACGATACGCCCGAAGTCGTTCGCCTCGGTCAGAATCTTTCCGGGCGCGAAGTCGAACGTCTCGCCGATCTTTTCCTCGCGGGCGGAGGGAATAGCGTTAGAGGCCAGAGTCAGGCTCAAGCGGCGCCGTGAGCGTCGAAGCCACTATTTGGATCGCCGGCTATCTACTGGAGATTCTGGGCTTAGTTGAGGCTGTATACAGCCAACAGCACTTGCTTTGGCTAGCGGTTTGGCCGGCTCCCGTTGTGCTCGCCGCCACGATTTTTATCTTCGTCCGTCAGGGATTCCATTTCCAAAATGGGGTGCTGGTCCTCGGCCGGCGATGAGCGACTTGGAGATTTTCAAGCAATGCTACATTCGAAGAATATCTTCGACCCACGACATTGCTGCCATGGTGCTGGGGAAGCCAATCGTCGTGATCGCCAGCACTCCCACGTGCCGTAGCTCATCGGGGGTGCAGCGTTGCCTGCAACGCCGCTGCACCAGACTCGACCCTAAAGCTTTAATTGCTGGCCCTCGGAGCAGGTGCGGTCGTCCTGCTGCCGTCACTCTTTTACCTCTTTCAAATCTTCAAAGGCCAAGAACAGCGTTGACGCCTAGAGGCGACGTTTCTCTATCAGCTTTTCGCTCGTGAGTGACGATCGGTACCGGGGTGTCAAGAACCTGCGCATGTTGGTCTTTATGAATAAAGACGACATGAAGGACCGCGGCTTGAATAAATATGACCTCGTGGACGTGACGAGTTTTGCGAAGGACGGTTCGACCCGTTATGTGCGCGGATATCGAGGCATTCCCTATAATCTGCCACGCGGCAGCGCGATGGTTACATGCCGGAGCTGAACGTGCTTTGTCCCATCGGCGACCATAGTGCTCAAAGCGACAAGCCTCTGATGAAGCACCTTGTCGTCGAGATCAAACCTTCGCTCTCATATCCTCCTTTCGAGCAGTCAATAAGCCCGCTTCTGAGCCATAGCGATCCAGCGCGCGCGATGCCAAACTACTAATTGTCGAAACCCCCAACGGAGGGAGTGGCTATCCTGATGATAATTCAAACAGCAACCGTCCGAGCCTACTATCCAATATCGAGCCAGCGGACTACACTGATTCGCGGGAGCGGGAGAATTTGCCATGTTCGCGGATTTGTTCTGGTGAAGCCGAAAGCTTTGCGACGCGCCGGAACTTCCCGCCACTTGTCGGATAGCCCACCTCTTAGATGAGCATATTTTGCTTTGGCCTTAGCCATCAGACAGCAGCTTCGGTTCGGGATTGAACAATTGAGGATTAGGATATGGAAAATATCGAAAAGCAGTACACCAGAGACGAAATCAAGAAAGCTCGCCAATCCTTTTCAAGCGGCCTTATCATTCGCCAGAAGGAGCCGAACAATCTGGAGACTCCCGTGGACCAAGTTGATTCGTTTTTGACTCCGACGGAGCTGTTCTACGTGCGCAGTCACGCCCCGGCTCCGAAACTAGAGGTGGCTTCTTACCGGCTGCAAATCGATGGCGCGGTTAAGAGTAGGTTATCACTAACTTATCAGGAATTACGAGACATGCCGGCGGAGACTCGCATCGCTATCTTGGAATGCGCCGGCAATAGTCGGGTCTTCCTCGTTCCGCAGGTTCAAGGCGCCCAGTGGGAACTCGGCGCAGTCGGGAATGCAGAATGGACCGGGGTGCCTTTGTCTGTTTTGTTGGAGCGCGCCGGTTTGGAAGAAGATGCCTGCGAGATCGTGCTCGAAGGACCTGATCGCGGGGTACCGAAGGAAGGTGCGCTACCTCCAGGAAGGGTGTCGTATGCCCGTAGTTTGCCGAGAGCAAAAGCACTTCAGCGAGAAGTACTGATCGCTTACCAGATGAACGGCCGTGATCTCTCCCAGGATCATGGATACCCGGTACGCGCGATTGTCCCGGGTCATTATGCAATGGCTTCCGTGAAGTGGCTGACCCGGATTTACGCTGTACGCGAACCATTTCAGGGTTACTGGCAAACATCAGATTACGGGTATTGGGATTATGTGGACGGAAAACCGGTGCGACGGCCGCTGGGGGAAATGAAGCTGAAGTCCGAGATCTTTCGACCAGCTGTTTATGAAACGATTCCGCCGAACCAGGCATACACAGTGTATGGCGCTGCCTGGACGGGTGAAACCGAAGTAACGGAGGTTTCGGTAAGCACTGACAATGGCCAAACCTGGGGCCAGGCAGAATTCATAGATTCTGTTCAACGTTATGCGTGGCGACGTTGGAAATTTGATTGGGTTACGCCGAAGAAGCCGGGGCAGTACACATTGCTCTCCCGCGCCAAAGATGCCAATGGCCACGTTCAGCCTGACAAGCACGACGAGAACTACGACACCTATGTGATTAATCACCTGCTTCCAATTGAGGTAATTGTAGGGTGATCGTTTGTCCTAGTCTCATTTACTACTGACAGGAGAAATCAAATGACTACGACAATCGAAGGGATAAACATCCCCGATTTGCGGAGATTTGACTGGCAAGTCGTCACTAGTGCCAGTGCCCCGGTTGGCTGAATTCATCCGACCTATCAGCATTTTCCTTGTCGGTTCGTAATGACTATGCGAACTATTGGAGATTCCCCGTACGCAGCCGAATTTACAGCAAGTTCTTTCCCTCTACCGCCCCCCGAAGAAAGGAGAGAAGGTGACGACTTTCAAGGTTATCTGGGATCGCACACAGAAGCTCCCGAGCCGCAGCTTATGGTTCCTGGTTCTATGGTTGAGCTTGGGCTATCTCCAGTCGTCCCGTGCAGGCACTGCCTTGACCACGTTTGCCGACAGCCTGGATCCACCGCCAGCCCTCGAAGATTATTTCCGCGATTGGTTTAAGCGAATCGAGGAGACACAGAATCTACAACCGCACTGGAAGCCCCCTCTCTTTACGACATCGCCGCTCCTCACCGAACTATACAAATACGATCAATATTGGGAGCATCTTTCTAGGGGTGCTGGAAATTTGACAATCTTCGACGCTGGAAAGGGATTCGAATTAATCCCGGCAAAGCCGATCGAGGTGATCATCGGGCTTCCGCCTTATGAAGAACGGTCCGGAAAAAATCCGGCCGTGGGTTGGGGCGACTGGCCCTTTCTATTGCTCAAATATCGTTTTTTGAGCGCTAACGAAGAAAATGGAAACTATTGCCTCACCGGCTTTGCCGCCTTTACCGCGCCAACCGGATCCAACGTGTTTAGTACTAAAAATTTTGGCATAACGCCAACTATTTCCGGCGGAAAAGGCTGGGGTGACTTCGACGTGCTGACGGATTTCGGTGTTAACCTCCCGACTGGAGATTTTCATAAGCTGGGCACACCGCTTCTTACCAACGTCACTCTCCAATATCACCTGCTCAAAGTGTTCTGGCCCCAGCTCGAAGTGAATTACACCTATTGGCCAAACGGGCCAAATCGAGGGAAGAACCAGGTCTTCCTTTTACCGGGAGTCGTGCTTGGGTCTATGCCGCTGTACAAGCGACTAACATGGACCGTGGGAGCTGGCTACCAATTTGCCGTCAGCCACGCTCACCCACAATACGAGAACAACTGGATCTTTGATTTCCGCATTAATTTTTGAGCGCAAGCTCTCCAATGCTTTTCCAAAAAGCGTTCGTATGGGCGATTTGTTGGCTTACCTAAGGGAGTAACCTTAATTGCCCGGGAGGGGAGCGCCTCGGTGCTTCTTGGGGGTACGAACAAAGCGCCCATTCTGGCAATAGCGGCACGCGCCTGCACATACTAAAATTGGACCAAACTAACATGAAAAATCCACTATTACGCAATAACAAGTATTATCTCCAAGCGGCCATGATATTGCCGGTACTCGGCATCGTGGCAATTACCGGATGCTCCAGCATCGACGGTACAGCGGAAAGACAGCAGGTAACAACAAACCGGACGGCTAGCTATTTGGAACAGAGCCAAGAGAAACCCCAGCCGGCCGATTTTGATTCTGATCCAGGGTACGAATGGTTCTATTAATTGCTGGAACGCGCCGGTTTAGAAGATGACGCTCGCGAGATCGTGCTCGAAGGACCTGATCGCGGAAACGATTTCCTTCCATCTGCTAACCCTGCCGGTGGTCTTAGCCGACCGCAATTATCAAAAGGGTCGAACCTTCTACTCCGAAAGTGTGGAAAGTTAAGTAGTGACATCTCACCCGCAGTGTAGTGGGAATTCAGGAGTGACGGGCGCAGAAGAATTCTCACCGCAAACCAGTTTCCCGCGCGCCTGGATGCCGCGCCAATATTTCAGAGGAAGCATCCCTAGAGCCATGACGAGTAGTTGGATGGCGATGAATATCATCAGACTACCGAACGCCTGATCCATAAAGCCATAGGAGTGCAGACCGACGCCGAGCATGTTAACTCCGAACCAGGACAGACTGACCACGATGTTGCCAAAAACACTCATCACTGCAAGTCCGCGTTCGCGAATTAAGCCTCCCCAGCGGGCGTGAAGAATGATGGCGTTCCACAGTACGATAAGAAGCGCTCCATTCTCCTTCGGGTCCCATCCCCAGAACCGCCCCCAGGATTGATCTGCCCAAATCCCGCCGAGGATGGTTCCAACGAAGCTGAACAGGGTAGCAAAGCAAATGATGCCGTACATCATTCGACTGAGCGAGCTCGCTGTCGCTACATTGAACGAGGTGGTAAAAAGGCCACGCAATATATAGATGATGCCCAGGAAACCGGCCAAGGCCACCGATGAGTAACCAAGGGTCACGACGACCACATGCGTCGCTAACCATACGTTAGTGTCTAAAACCGCTCGAAGCATTTCCAGAGAATCGCCATCCAATTGCAAATTGTGGGCGATCAATAGGGTAACAAAACCGATGGTTGAAGCGCATACACTTCCAATCCCGTTTTTGTAAAAACGCTCGAGGAAAAGGCAGAGAAGAACGGAACCCCAGCCGACAAAGAGCGCTGAACTATATAGATTGGTAACCGGAGGTCGTCCTTGCAAATACATGCGGACCAACAGGCCGACCGTATGAAGGATAAACGCGCAAACGAGCAGAATAACGGCAGTCTTTCCCAGTGTTTTTGGCCACTTTAGCCACGAGAATAGGGCGAATATCAGGACGATGACGTATAGAACCATTGCCTGAAGGAATGGTTGCGCCTGGTTGAACAAGTACTCGAGCCGAGGCCGCGACAATTGCCCTGGAATCGTTCTGTCAAGGTACTGATTATACTCTTGGATGATCCGGTTGAATGCGGCCGCATTATCGTTGCGATAAGCGGAGATCAGATCTCCATACATGATCACTGGATACCCCACTTTTTCCGTGGCGACGGCGTTAAAAAGCGCGTCGGACATATGCCACCACCGGTCGCTGTCAGTTTTACCATTCGGATTCGGAACAGCGTATGCATATCTAGCCTTACTGAGGGTTTGGTAGCGTTTAGTGAACCAGAGGAGACCCAATAACTCCTGTTGGTTAAAGGGCCGGTTTGCCTCTCGGTCCCGAACGGCTTGCATACCTGGTTGAAGCACCTGATTGAAAGCCTGCAATTCTCTTGAGAAATCGAGTGAATCCTCTGCCTGAATACTGTTCTTCAACAGAAGGTAGATCCGCAAAGCGTCTCGGAGCTTAAGGATCCCGCGCTGGAATGCGTTCCGGGTTTGAGCCTCCGTTTGCGTCGCTAATCCGGCTTGTCTGCCAATTTCACCGAGGAATGGTTCGCAGTCGTTATACGAATACAAGACCGGTTTCCCGTTGGCTTCCTGTCGGCCGAAAAGGCCTAGAATATCGGGATTAGTCACTTCAAAGACCTTTGTGGCATCCGCACGCCGGGGCATCATGAATACATCAAGTAACCATCGACTGGCAGGCTCTACCTTGCCATCAACACTAAAGGTTCCGTGGTGATTCATCATCGAGAGCGACATACGGGCCAATGTTTCCATTGGCATTACTCGGCCTCCGACCAGAACCGGAAGTCGGCTAAAGCCGTCGATATCCAACCCGGAAGCCTGTCTGTGGGGAATCATCTTCGAAATTACCCAGATCACAAGCACCACGCTAATGAGCCACGGAATAGCCTTTTTCATGAGATCACGCGACGTCTGACAAAGCTGGTTAGATGCATCCCGAATTGAATGACCAGGCCAAGAGCGATCAGGGCACAAGAGATGTAAGGTATCAGCCAACTGGGATTCTGCACCACTTGCAGGATGGTGGTCGCATCATTGTTATCAAAGCCCGATTGGTAGAAGGTCATGCCTTGGTAACGCAACGGGTGATTCATGTAGATCAGCGTTTCCCGATCTTCATGGTTGGGCGCATCTAGCAGTCGAACTCGGCTCGAGAAGTTCTTGGCAATATCAGTCCCCGCGTAACGATCGTGGCTAAACTGAACCAGCTGAATCGCAAAAGATTTATAGAAACGTTTGGGTCGCAGCACGATTTGATAATTCTTTCCGCCGGCCTGAAAACTTACCGGCCGGGGAAAGCCGGCTGCGAGACTCCAGGAGCCGATGTGTCTTCCGCTTTGCCAGACCGATACGGCGGCAGTTGGCATGTTCCGTTCGTTCTCTTTGTAGGTCCGTTCTTGTTGGACCGATACAGCCATCGGACCGATCTGTAGATGTGGATAGTTCGAGGACGGCAGCTGATCCGCGCGAAACAGGGCCGAGTTGATGAAATATTCGTCGATGCCAACCTGGAGAGAGTCCACCGGCAAATCAATTTTGTGATTCTTGTACAATTGTGAATCCGGGATGGAGATTACCTGATCGAAGTCGGGAGCGCTGGTATCAATTACAGCGAGTTCATTGTGATAATAGCTCAGGGAATAGTTTTTCGTCTCTCCTTGATCCAGACGCATCTGACTTTCCACTTGGAACAGACTGGTGAATAATTGGCCGAGCAGCAACAGGATCACTCCCGAGTGAAGGACGAGGATCCCCGCTTTTTTCCAAGTGAATTTGAATCGCGCCAGGTGTGCTGCGATCAAGTTTATTAACAGCAACCCGCCCACCAGATACCCGCTGGGAAACCACGGAATCTTTAGGGTAGTTCCGGCCGGTGTAAAGTAGAGAAAGAAGCTCTTGAAGTATCTGCTTTCCGCCTCATAAACGCCAATGTTCACCTGATCCAGGGTGCCCAGGAAGACCAGAATCATCGCACAGGCTAAGCAGAACACAGTTAGCCTGAGCGAGGTGAGAGGTTTCGCCCAGCGAATAACGTTATTGGTCATTCGTTCGCATCGAAATAACAGTTAACGCGTGGATTCTATTGTTCGTTAGATCTCGAGAAATGGCGGTTCAGGGCGGCGGTAGGGACGAGCTCCCGCTCGTCCGGGTTTGTCCAGGATAAGCAGAGCCGCTCCGTCCCCGTTCCACGTCTGCGGAACGGAGGCGGAAGCTCGGCCTTGCCACATGATTAAGGATGGCTAGTCGCCGCTGCTTGCTGAAATCTGGGCGGTAATGCGGTCTGAACCGGGTGTTGGTTGGACTGAGCCGGGGGCACAAAAAACCCGTCCGATAAGGTTTGTAGGAAGAGAACGATCTGGTTCTCTTCGGTGTCGGTCAACCCAAGATTTCCAATCGTCTGGTCGACGTTTGCATTAACTTCTGGGAAAGGCCAGTAGGTGAGCCCCTCTCCTGGCATGCCCGCTGGTAGATGCACGCCTCCGTTCAGAGTGTCTCGCGTATTATAGAAGTGCACAATGGCCTTCAGACTCTTGAAGTAGCCATTATGCCCGTACGCCTTTACGAAACCGGGATACGGCCGGACGTCTACGTTGCGCAAGGTTGGAGTCTGAACTTTGCCGTTGAATAGGGGCGCGAGTTGCGCCCAGACTGGGTGTGGGTCTGTCCCGGTCCCGATACCAGGACCCGATTGCTGACCAATCACCACGGCGAGGCTGACGTTGGCGAGGAAAGCGCCAACTCCTAAGTCAAGGTAGAAAATCCCCGCCGTGTTCGCGATATACCCGAACTGGTCCGGGTGATTCTCGAACAAAAACGGCAGCGCATAATTCTGCGGCGTACCAATGTTAGCCGAGGTAAAGTCAGTAAACAAAGGCGCTACACAACTCAGATTTGCTGGTGTGACCTTGCCCTTGGTGTCGGTTCCGTCCACATGGCATGTATTGCAGTGACCTTTAGTTCGGAACAGATTCCAACCCGCTTGCTCGTCCGCGGTTAACACCTTTGAAGTAGGGTTAGCTAAGGCGAAGTCAAACTTGGAACTGAAGGGGCTAACCGCTGGCCCAGACTCGTACGCAGCCGTCGATTGGGCGGCATGATCAAAGGCGGAAATTACCAGGTTTTGGTCCGCCTGACTGAGCATAGAAAGAACCGGGTTCGGATTATTTGGAGGCGGCGGACCGGGCATCAGCGCTAATTGCGCGATGTTGGCTGGAAAATGAATAGAACTCAGCGACCCCTTACCCCAGAACGCTTCAAAAAATGGCGCTTCCTTACTTATCGAGATTTTGTACACATAAGTAGCAATATCAAGATTTCCCATCTCTACCGGATTAGTCGGAGGTCCTTGCGCCTGCTCGGCAGCAGGATTCTCTAAGCGGATTCCTCCGGCCCGCATATCCCAGAAGTTGCCGCCGTAGAAGTCCATCTGGGTTTTGTTGAAGTGAAGGACAGGCGAAAAAGGCGCGTAAGCGTAAGTCTGCGGTTTTCGACTACTTATTCGAGCGTTCGGCCCTGTAGTGCCAGCGCCGGCGCTGGTGATCGGAACTGATCCTGGGTCAGCCGAGGTCGTTGCATTGAAAAAACTCGAGCCTCCAGTGAAGCCCGAGTAGGGTTCATGGCAAGTCGCACAAGCTAAGTTGCCGTTAACCGAGAGGCTTTGGTCGTAGATGAGCGCCTGACCAAGTGCTTGCGTCCTCGCAGCGAGATCGTTCGAGGGCGTGGTGGCCAACAGGTTCAGAGCTGCAGTGAAATTCGCCTGAATGGTTGGGGTTTGGAGGGTAGCTATGTCGATATCCTCATGCGCTCCACCCGGGAGGTACTGTAGCATATTAAGTACTGGGACTGGTATTGCTACACCGCCTGGTTGGACACCGGGGGCCGGCGACGGCGACGGCGAAGCAAATGGACTCGGGTTCGGAGTGGGGGTGGGGAATGAGTTTGGAACCGGGGTAGGACCCGGGGTAGGAGGTGGGGTGGGCCCCGGGTTGAGGCCTTGGGCGAAAGCGGTTGAACAGACGATAGACGTCCCTAGGACCGCTCCGCAAATAATGGATAGCTTGATCGATTGGACTGGAGGCATATGGTTTTTTCCTTTCGTCCGCTACTATTAATGACGAAATTGACAGGATTCGGACGGAAAGCTCAGCAATGCAGTAATTATCCGGTCCCTGGCCGAAGGCAGACCAGCCCTAGCGGCGAAACCTACTATATTACTTCACTACCGTGTAGATCGCGCCCTGGATTTTAACTTCCGAATCGTGTAAACGCGTGATTTCTATGTAGGTACGGCTTTCGTTTACAACGGCCTAGACCCACTGAATAACGCACCTCTCCCCGGCTCTTAGCTGATAGAAGTCAGGAATCTCAATTCTGAGATCAATCGCCGCAGCAAAGAAATTTGAATCTCTTTATGGATTCTAAATGGAGGACAACTTTGAATCTCGTTTTCCGAATTATCCTAAAACAGACAACAGCTGATGGGGGCTTCGCCACCCTTCCTTGGAACCCTCCGAAGTATTCGGGTAATAATATTACTCTCCCGACAAGCCTTCAAAAATATCAAAGAGCGTTGTCATTGCAATAAAAAGTAAAGAGGATATTCAAAAAAAATGCAGTACGGCAACCTTGGTGTCGAGCGGTTTGGTTAGTTCGTTCGAAGTAAATTCGTCTTTAGCCTTAGAATTGAGCGGGATGGCGCGCACTGCATGTAAGCGATCGCCGGCCGAGCGCATGACAAATGATAGATGACAAATTAACAAATTGGGGAGTTAGGAGTTCCAAAAGCAATCGGAGTAAGCTACCCCAAATGCAATGTCGACCAACTCCGCCAAGCCGCATTCCGGCGAAGCTCCGGGCTAGATATCAGGTGGCGGGCAGTGCGCCATTTCCGCGGCGCTGAGCAAGCTCGTTCTAATGCTGCTCACTGCTATGAAACCGCCAACCGGCTCATGAAACGATCGGTAAACGAACGACGACACTGGTGCCGCGACCGGCTGAGCCGCGGATGTCCAGTTCGGCGCCGATGTTTTTTGCCCGCGCCCGCATATTCCCCAATCCGAATCCTTCGCGGCTTGACTGTCCGCCAGCGATGCCGGAACCGTTATCGCTGATTTTGAGCACAAGATTTGATGGATTCCGTCGCAGCCTGACGCTGATGACGGTTGGCCGGGCGTGGCGAATAGCATTGCTGATTGCTTCCTGAGCGATTCGCAAGAGATCTTGTTGGACCGATGGCGCCAAGCTTTCTTCACACAGCTCGCTCGAACGAAAACTACAGCGTAACAGCCCTGGGGTATTTGCGCGCTCGACCAACCTGCGCAGGGCTTCAATGAGTCCCGACTCTTCAATAACGTCCGAGCGGAGGCTGAGTGCGGAACGGCGCGCTTCCGACAAACCAAATCGGGCGAGATCGGTTGCCCGCTCTACGTGGCTAAGGGCATCCTTGCTGTTCATTTGCATTTCCTCTATTGCAACCAAGAGCTGCATGGAAATGCCGGCAAAATTCTGAGCTAGTGAATCGTGAATCTCACCAGCAAGCCGATTTCGTTCCTCTAGGATCGCAGATTGTTTAGCCGTGTTTGCCAATCGAGTAAGATGAATGGCCAAGGCGGCTGGGATTGCTAAGGCCCTAGCAATCTGGAGCTCCTCCGGGTCAAAATCACGCTCCTCAGTGAAACGAAAGCTCAACTGGCCGTTCGCCTGGCCTCCTGAAGTCAAGGGAATGATCAACAAGGTCTTTACACCCAGTCCGAGCAGATAGAAGCGCAGCGCTTCAGGTAATAGCGAGTGTGGATCGAGAATGCGGGTGACAGTCGTTGGCTGGTCTAGAAAACACGCGGCACGCTGTTCGACGAGCGACAGAGACCTCCAGACGTCGGGAAATTTCGCTTCATCCGGAGTCATGAGTTGGCCGTTTTGGAAGACGAGCTCCACCGGCAATGTATTTTGCTCGAAGTTACGCACCCGCAACAAAGAGGAGACCGCACCCAACTGCCGCGTGATCGCAGCCATCACCTGACCAAGGAAATCATCCAGTTCGCGCACCGAGGCAAGCGCGTCGAGACATTCGCGAAACGATTCGTTCGCTTTCCCCAGCTGGATCGCGCGTTGTTGAGCGAACATTTCGCGTTCGCGTGCAATAGCCGCTTGCATTGCCTCGGCTCGCTTCGACTCGGTGATGTCAGTCGCTGTGCCGATAAACTCCAGAACACCCGATTCGCTAGCGACCGGGTGGCCCACCGTTTGGACATATTTTATCGATCCATCTGGCAGAACGATCCGGTACTCCTGTTCAAAATCGCTTCCTTCGCGAACCGCCCGATCAATGGTTTGCTCCGCACGACCTCTGTCCTCCGGGTGGATTCGTTGGAGAAACATCTGAAATGAGGGCAGCGCCTTATCCGGGTCGAAACCAAAGATACGAAAATGTTCTTGCGACCAGTACGCAACGCCGGTGGTGAAATTCCAGGCCCAGCTCGCAGTGTGGCTTATTTTCTCCCCTTCGGCCAAGTAGGCCTCACTCCGCCTAAGCTCCGTAATCAGCCGGTTGAGGTCGGCATAGAGTCGCGCATGATCTAAAGAGATCGCAGCCTGCGAAGTCAGGATTTCCAGCATGGCCAGCCGCTTTGCTGTGAACACCCGAGGCGCCAAGTTGTTCTCCAAATAGAGGACGCCCACTAAGTTGACCTGCTTGACCAGAGGCAAACAAAGCACGGAGCGAGGACCTCGATGACGAACATATTGGTCCTGCGAAAACAGGTTCTGGGCCGAGGCGTCATCGAGAATCACGCTCTCCTGGGTTCGAATCACGTACTGAAGAAGCGAGTCGGGCAAGTCGGAGGGCGTCACCAACGCATCTCGCAGTTGGACCTCGACGCCGTCGCGGCCGGTCCTGGCTTCCGCGACGATCCGCTGTTCTTTGCGATGCGGCAGTATGAGCAGGCCGCGCTCAGCACCAGCGTGTTCGAGTGCAATTGTCATGAGCGTTTTGATCAACTCCTCCAGCACAATCTCCCCGGCAACCGCTTGCGACGCCTTCAGTACCGTCCCTAAGTCCAGCTGCTGAACCGACGTGCCGATTGTGGTGGTAGGGCGCAGAGAGACGTGCTCTTTGATCGCAGGGTATCGCTCGTCGAGTTGTTTTACCTTACCCAGAGCGCCCCAACGCAGATAACAGTAGCGGGCGTCCCGGAGGTAGGAATGCGCCATTCTTTCGATGCCACGCTTTAAATAGAACTGGGCTGCCAGCTCATTCGCGAGGCCTTCGTTCTGGACAAACCCGTTCTCACCCGCCGCCCGGATCGCCTCCTCGTACAACCGCATGGCATCAAGGTCCCGGCCTTCGATGCGTGCGAGCTCGGCCAACACTAGAGTGTGTTTGTCGCCGAAAGTCGGTGGATAGTTTTCGGCCCACTCCCGCAGTTGTTCCAGGTGCACCGTCAGAAGCTCGCGCCACCGGTTCTTCTCTTTAGCAGTAGCGTTCTCATAGAGCGCCGCCACCGTTAGCCCGGTGTAGTAAAAGTAGTCGAGTAACTGAATCCAGACGGCTGAGGCCCAAAGCAATTCCTTCGCCTTGCCGGCTGCGGCGAGCGCCTCGGCGTAGTCCCCTGAGAGGAATCGTGTCTTTAGTTTGAGGATCCAGTAAAGGCAGACCACCGTAGGTATTCGGTCCCCCGTCAGTTGTGCTTCGAATGCCGTCTCGTCGAACTGTTCATCGCTGAAGGTGCAAAAGGCCACGGTCCGCCCCTGCATGGTCGCGATAAGGCGTTGCTCGCTCACGATCGCATCCGCCATATCCCGGAACCCGGCCCTCCGGACGAAGTCCAGGCTCCTCTCCGACTCGCGCCATACCGCATCGAGCGGATCGTTGCGTAGAAGGAGCCCATAAACGGACTGGCACATGCTGTAGCAAGCGAAGGTCAGGTCCCCCGTCTCGATTGCGGTGCGAAAGGTCGCGTGATTGAAATCGATCGCGGTCGTGATCGACTGCGTCCACTGAGCAGCTAGCCCCATCGCATGATAGACCTTTGCATGGTAGGCGATGAAGCCGTGTTTCTCGACAAGGTTGCAGGCGAGCTTGGCGAAACGATACCCCTCGCTGTAACGATGAAAGACCGGGCCGAGGATATGCCCAAGGATGGCAAAGGCATGCGCAGACGCGCCGCTCGTTCCGTGCTGCATGCTGATGTTCACCATGCGGCACACAAGCAAGGAAAATAAGTGAAGATCGGTAAAGTAGGCAGGGGGTGTAAGAACCGATAGCAGCCCCATCGCAGCCTGCAGTTCCGGATCGATCATTATCGGCAGATCGATCAGGCTCTCGATCGAGCGCCCATCGAGGGTCTGCCAAACCGTCTCGTATTCGGCCTGAACTTGTTTCCAAGTCGGGCGTGTCGGGATGTCGATGCTGAATAGGTGCAAGCACGGGAGCGCGATGGCCACGGCTTGCGCGTTTTCCGACTTCACGGTATGGAGCAAAACCTTCAGGTGGTAGGCCGCCGTCTGGTCAGCTTTCGACGTCCCGCGCTGCAACAGCTCCCCAATCAGTTGCTCGGCTATGTCGAAGTTACCGGTCAGAAATTCGCACTCCGCGCGTTCGAGTCGCAGCCCGAACATTAGCTCGTACTGGCCGCCCCACTCGCTTTCGTCGAGTAGAGCCATCCCGGCCGCTAGATAAACGCATGCCGACGCAAACGCTGCTGACGCCTTCGCCTTTCTGCCAGCACGCAGGTCGATTGCCGCCACCTGAGCTTTCTCGTCGGGGTCGATCACTAGCGCGGCGCCCCGGTTAAGTTGGTTTGCGACGTCGAACAGATGTTCTGTCACCTCGTCCGCCGTCATGTTCCCAAGCAGCACGCGGCCGATACGCAGGTGGACTTCGGTACGGTGCTCTTCTGGGATCAACGTATAAGCCGCCTGCTGGATGCGGTCGTGCAGGAACTTGTACGCGCTGCCCTCCCGAAAGACGATCCCAGCATGGACGGCTTCCCAGAGTGCTGCGTGCATCGCCTCCTCCGTTTCCCCGTGAACCAGGGCCAGGATGGCTACATCGGCGACGTTGCCCAGGCAGGCGAACTGTTTCAGCGCTTCCTGGGTGACGGCGGAGAACCGCTTTAGCTTTCCGGCCATCAGATCCACCACGTTGTCGGTGTAGCTCCTGGCGCGGATGCGCTTTATGTCCCATTGCCAAGCCGGCGCGACTGGGTCGAACGAGAGCAGCCCCTCTTCGGCCAGTGCGGTGAAGAATTGGATCGCGAAGAACGGATTGCCTCCGGTTCTGGCGTGCACCAACCGCGCCAGGGGCCGGGCGTGCTTCGGCTCGCAATGAAGAGCTTCAGCGACAAGCCGTCCGACATCGTCGAGCCTAAGGGGCGCCAGCTCGATCTCATGGACCTTCGCTCCGGCATGGCGAATCGCCTCCAAGGTCCGGAGAAGGGGGTGCGCAGGTCCGATCTCGTTATCTCTATAGGCTCCGATCAGCAGCAGGTGCCGCACCTCCGAGTGCATGACCAGGTGCTCGAGAAGGTCGAGCGTCGCCGTATCAAGCCATTGTAAATCGTCGAGGAACAGCACCAGAGGGTGCTCCCTCCGTGCGAATACGCCGAGGAAATGGCGGAATACCGTCTGAAAGCGGTTCTGCGCGTCCTGCGGCGGCAGCTCCGAAACCGGTGGCTGTCTTCCGATCACAAGCTCCAGTGCGGGAACGAGGTTGACGATAAGCTGAGCGTTCGGGCCCAGCGCATCGCTCAGCGCGTTCTGCCACCTGCCAAGCTCCGCCTCGCTCTGGCCCAGAAGCGGGCGCACCAGGCTCTGGAAGGCTTGCGCCAGGGTGGCGTACGGGATGTCGCGCTTGTACTGGTCGAACTTGCCGGACGCGAAGAGTCCACGCGGTGGGACGAGCACCTTGTGCAACTCGTGCACCACTGAGGACTTACCAATACCGGAATAGCCGGACACGAGCACCAGCTCCGACGTGCCATTCGTCACGACACGGTCAAAGGAAGCAAGCAACGCGTCAATTTCGCGCTCCCGGCCGTAAAGCTTCTCCGGGGTGAGTAGCCGGTCCGATACTTCGTGAGCGCCCAACTGGAACGGGTCGATTCGCCGGAACGACTCCCATGTTGACAGGCACCTTCTAAGATCAGCCTCGACACCGGCGGCAGTCTGGTAGCGCTCCTCTGCGGTCTTCGCCAGCAGCTTCATCACGATCGCTGAAAGCGGCCCAGGAGTTTCTTTCGCATACTGGTCGGGCGCGACCGGCTGGCGGGCGATGTGGCAGTGCACCCACTCCATCGGATCCGAAGCGGTGAAGGGCAGCACACCCGTGAGCATCTCGTAGAAGGTGACGCCCAGGGAGTAAAGATCACTCCGAGAATCGATGGACCGATTCATGCGGCCGGTCTGTTCAGGTGCCATATAGGCGAGTGTGCCGGCAATCATCTCAGGTGGTTCTGCCGGCTGGCGTTCGCGCGGAAGACGTGAAGCAATACCGAAACCAGTCAACCAGACCGCGCCGCTTGCCGAGTCCACCAGAATGTTGGCCGGCTTAATATCCTTGTGGATCAGACCTCGTTGGTGAAGCTTGCCCAGAGCCCTTGCCAGGCCGACCGCAAGGCGAAGGAACCGGTTTAATTCCATCGGTCGTCCCATGAGCCGATCGAGCGGCTCACCGCCCGGATCTTCGAGTATAAGCATCGGTCGACCCACATGACGAACCAGGGTGAGCGGTCGAGCCGCCCACTCTGAATCAAGCTCGTCCCGAAGCCAGTATTCGTGCTCAAGCAGCTCTAAGATTGCTGGAACCGGAAGCTCTGAGACAGGAGCTAACGAGAGGATGGTGGATAATTCGCCGTCATCCCTCTGGCCCCGGCAAAATGCGAATTTCTCGTCCTCACGCAGCGTTTCAAACCCATATCGGGAAAGCTCGATCACCGTAGAAGTAGACGACCTTTTCTTAGCCATTGGGGGCGCTTCTGGTGTGACGGCTTTAAATTAGCACCGTACTTCATGAACCGAATATAATTTCGAAAGCGGCGCTCCTCTCGCCGCTCTCCAGTTCCGAAGGATTGTAGCGGAAGACAGCGACCTGAGTCCGCGTGTTTTCAAAGAACATGATTCAAGTTTATCTTTGATTATCTCCCAAAGAGCGCGCTTTTAACCCGCCCATAATCGAAGCAAAGAAAAACAGAAGAAGATGGAAGGACAGAAAACTGCATTAGTGACCGGAGCAGCATCGGGTATTGGAGCCGCTGTCGCTGAACGTTTCCTGGGTGCTGGCTATCGCGTGGCCTTCTTTGACATCGATGGCGAGGCCGCTCGCACCACCGCTTCGCGGATTAGCTTCGCAGCGAGGAGGGAGGTATTGGAAGGCGATGTATCAAACGAGCAACATGTGAAGGAGGCTGTGACCCGCACTGTTACAGATTTAGGGTCTCTCGACGTTTTAATTAATAACGCCGGGATCGAAATTAACGGAACGGTGGTGGATTTATCCGCGGAGCAATGGGACCGCCAGTTAGCTGTTAATCTTAGAGGTGTGTTCCTCTTTTCCAAATACTCCATCCCTGAAATGCGACGTCGAGGCGGCTCGATTATTAACATCTCCTCGGTCCATGCCCTAGTCTCATGGCCTCGCTGCGCTGCATACGACGCAGCAAAATCTGCTCTCATCGGATTGACGCGGGCTATGGCGGTTGACCATGGAAGAGACGGGATTCGTGTGAATGCCATCTGTCCAGGTTATATCGAGACGCCCTTATTGGAGCGATGGTTCGCGAAGAACGCAGCTAACAAGCAAGAGGTGTTGAAGTTCCATCCACTCGGCCGAATTGGCAAACCAACCGATATTGCTGAGGTAGCTCTTTTTCTGGCGTCGGATGCTGCCTCTTTCATATCAGGTACGTACGTAACAGTGGATGGAGCCCTAACCGCTATTGGCCACTAGAAGAAACTCTGCGTGAAGGGTAATCTTTGACTAGGATAGGTGACCTGACAAAACGGAATTTTTTGGCGCTCGTTTCACCGCGAATCCGGGTTGCTGTGGATTACGAATAAAAATTGCCCGTAACCAAAAACAGAAATCGTATGAAAAGAATCAGCCTCCCCCCAGGCATGAGCAACTCCTGGGACCAAGTCTCCCGGCGCGAAGCGCTTCGCCGCGCTGCTCGTGCCGGTGCACTCATGTCGCTTCCCTCTTTAGCAGGGATCGGCTTCTCCACTGCAAAAGCAGCTGGGGAAGCACTCGGTAAGTTTCCCAAGCATCCACAGTGGAAATTCGTATTCGTCAGCCACGTCACCACTAATCCCTTCTGGGTCCCGCTCCGATACGGCGCCGAGGACGCGTGTGCGCTTCTTGGCACTACCTTTCAATGGACCGGCTCAGAAAAGTCTATCGCCACTGAGATGGTCAATGCCTTTAACTCGGCCGTGTCGGGTAAGGCCGACGGCATCGCTATCGCCCTGGTAGATCCAAGTGCGTTCAA
>Ga0209647_1000779_pt1 | contig 29000 bp, 24 predicted proteins | sample GraSoi_2013_60cm_FD_185827 | JGI IMG/M metagenome (GOLD analysis project Ga0209647, IMG submission 185827) | Grasslands soil microbial communities from the Angelo Coastal Reserve, California, USA - Sample 9_17_2013_60cm (SPAdes) (version 2) | ecosystem: Environmental > Terrestrial > Soil >... | reverse complement strand
AAGGCACGGTGCGCATAATTCGTCTCGGAATACACGGGCCGTTCCGCTGCTTTCCCCTTGTCATCGGCGGCCGATTTCACCGCATCCGGCTTTGCTCGGTCGATCTTCGCCGCATCCATCAATGGGAAAAGCGACTTCGTCTGCATCGTCGCGGGAGCCGCAACCCCGGCCGCCTCCAGCAACGTAGGTGCCACCTCCGCCAGAGCCACCCGCTCCTCAATTCGCTTTCCACCGAACCGCTCCGCCGGAAGCTTCAGCAGCAGCGGAACATGGATCGTCTCGTCGTACAGAAACATTCCGTGCCGCTCTTCCCCATGCTCGCCAAAAGCTTCCCCATGGTCGGCGGCGATGGCGATGACCGAGTTCTGATACAAGCCGTGCTTCCGCAATACCTCGACAAAACTGCCGACAATCGAGTCCGTGTAGGCAATCTCGCCGTCGTAAGGCTCGGCGGCATAGTGGGATTTGAAGGGCTCCGGCGGGTCATAAGGATCGTGGGCATCGTAGAAATGCAGCCAGATAAAAAACGGCCTCTGCTGATGACGGCTCAGCCAACCCAGCGCGCGATTCGCAACATCCTCCGCGCGCCGCTCGACGCTTTTGTAGCGGTCTTCTCCCGGCTTGCGCTGGTGAAAGTTCGCGTCGTATACGTCAAAGCCGCGCTGGAAACCTGGAGCCGTCGCTCCTGGATCGAGAATATAGGCACCGAGGAACGCCGCAGTGTGATAGCCGTGCTGATGAAGAAGGTCCGGCAAGTACGGGAGATCCTTGCCGAGCGGTGCGCCCAGATCCTCGACATGACTGAACTGAGGATAGGTCCCCGTCAGCAAAGCGGCATGCGAAGGCGTGGTCAGAGGAACCTGCGCGTAGGCTCGCGTGAACACCACGCTCTGCTTGGCGAGTGCATCGAGGTTGGGCGTCAGGCCGCGCTCGGAGCCGAGAAAGCCCATGCGATCGGCCCGCGTTGTGTCGAGTGTGATCAGGATGATGTTGGGGAGCTGGACAGTCGGCGTGATTGGCTTCTTGGCGGTTTTCGGGAGAGCAGCAGCGCCCACAAAGTACGCCAAGAACAGAACAATAAGAAACCGGCGAACAAACTGCATAGGGGATGGGAAAAAGTCTAGCACAGGGTTGCGTCAGCCTTCGCGGGCCAAGCCAACGACCAACGACTGTGGACTAACGACCACCAAAGAAAAGGCCGACCTTGCGGCCGGCCTGAAAACTTGCTCAGCTTTCGCTCCGGCTAGAAATCGAACCGAATCGCCAACTGGGTTACGCGGTGCCCACCTTGATCCCCATAGGTCTTCGAGGACTGTCCGAAGCTTGAAGCACACGAATTGTGCGTCCCCCCTAGAGGAATTCCGACCGCTCCACAGTTCGCCCCGCCGCCGCCCGCGCTCGGATTCAGGAAGTTTGGATGGTTCAACAGGTCAAAGAAGTTACCATCGAATCTCAACGCCATCCGTTCATTGATTTTGAAGGTCTTGCTGATACCAAAATCAATGTTCGTATACATCGGACCCGGAATCGAACCACGGGAAAGGTTCGGATCACACCAGAACCCTCCGTGGGTATCGACGTTAACACTCGGATCGGACAAGCACGAGGCTGCCGACACAAACGTGGGCGCGGCCTGCGTTCCTTGACTGAGGTACTGATACACCGGCATACCGGAATTCGGATCGATCATCTCTTTCCCAATGATGGTGCTCTTGACACTACCCGAACCGACGAAATTTGGCCGGTCGATACGCGTACCGTCCTTGTTGGAGTCGCTTGTACCGTCAAACAGGCCGATCGGAGCACCGGTATTCCACGAGACGATACTGTTCACCGTCCAGCCGCCGAGCCAGCGGTTGCCGTGGAAGATTGGCAGATCATAGTCGAACGATACGACTACGCGATGACGAATATCGAAGTCCGACGGGCCGTAGTCATTGCGAAGGTTCTGCACGTCGGTTGACGAGACAGCCGCATTCCGGGCCCGGAAAACATCGCTGAGTTCGTCGAGCGACTTGGCATACGTGTAGTTGGCGTTGAGTGATAGTCCGTGACTGAAGCGCTTGCGCAACGTCACATCCAGCGCATTGTAGTTAGACCCGTAGTAGTTGCCACGGGCGTTGTCGCTGTTGAAGAACGGGTTGGGACGATTCGTTTGACCTGCACCAGAGGTTCGTCCATCGAACGTATTGCGGTTGACAATGCCGAGCAGTTTACGGCCAAGCGTGCCAACGTAGTTCGTCTCCAGAACAAAATCCTTAGCCAAGGTATATTGCAGACCGAAACTCGTTTGCATGTAGTACGGCGTAAGTAGGTTCTGGTCCATGTGCCGTGGCACCGGTTTCGGTAACCCGAGCGGGAAATGCGCTGGGTCAATGAAGAACGCATTGCTGGTGAAGGGTACGGTCAGGAGTCCAGGGTTCTTCAGCGGCCCCAGAAGCACGCCGCTGCCAATGCCCGTGATTTCATCTGCATAGTACGGGGGGTTGAAGCGTATGTTCTCGAAAATATTGTTGTACATGCGGTCGAAGAACGCACCCCAACCAGCACGCAGCACCAACTTCTGGGTTCCGAACATATCCCATGCGAAACCGACGCGCGGTCCGAAGTTATTGAGGTCCTTATTCCAGATACTGCTGTTGTGCACCTGGAAGGTGGCACCCGCCTCATACGAATAGTACTGGTTGGTCGCCGGGAAGAACTGATTGGAAGTCCCGGTACAGGGTGTCGGAACACCCGCGACCAGTTTCAGGCATGGGAAGGGCGTGACCCCAGTCCCGAAATAGACGTTCGAGTCGATGTTCGGGATGTTGTTGTGCGGAGGACCAAAATACTCCCAACGCACGCCCAGATTTAGAGTCAAGCGCGGAGTTATGCGCCAGTCATCCTGGCCATAGAAGGCGACTTCGTTGGCCCGATAGCCACGCTTAAAGTCGGGGACAGCACCGGTGCTCGGGACAACCGCAGCCCCGGCATAGTACCAGCCTCCATAGCCGCTGGTGTAGTTGCCATAGTACGAGTGATCCATGGCGTCCGTGAACAGGCCATCACTCACAAGACCTTCTGCAGCCCAGGTAGCAAAATGGCCGTAGGCGTCGTTGCTGAAACTTGACTGGTTCCGCGTGCGACGATACTCGCCGCCAAACTTGAACTGGTGCTTGCCCTTGGTAATGGAGATATCGTCCTTGTACTGGAAGAGGTTCTCCGTGAAAAACTGCGGGATTCCAAGCGAGGCGCCCAACCCGACTCCAGTTGGGTCAATCGAGAAGAACTCGGGGATGCCCGCGCTCCCCGGATCGACGAAGTTGGCGGTCCGGCGCACGTAACCGATCTTGAACTGGTTCAGAACGGTCGGTGAGATGGTATGAGTCCAGTTGATCCCCAGCGTTTGCCCCCGGTTCGGATTCTCCAGCGGTACACCGAAAGTTGTGTCACTGCCGTCGATGTTACTGCTGTTTTTCACATCTTCGAAAAGATAGCTGCCGCTCAAACGATCGTTGCTGCTGAAGTTGTGGTCCACCTTTACACTAAAGCGGTACTGATTCACTGGCGTGATGTCCGACAGTGTAGCCGTGCCGTAAATCGGTACTGGATAAGCCCCAAAAGCAAAAACTCCCCAAGGATCCTGGCTAAAGCAGTTCGGACCTGGGTTCACAGTAGTACAGCTGGTGTCGGTCGAATTTACCAGCGGCACCGCCTGCGGCCACTTGTTGCGCAGCGAGCTGAAAACTGGGCCCAACGTGGTCGGCAGTAACGCGCAACCGTCAGCCGCAGATGTGCAGAAGGGCTGGCTCTTCATCCAGGTAGCCATCTGTCCGCTGTTTACCCAGTCGTAGAATTGTTGGGTTATCGATATCGCCTGAGACGGCGATGAAGTCCGAAACCGATGGTCTTCGAAAGCCGCATAGAAGAAAGTCTTATCTTTGATAATCGGGCCGCCGGCCGAGCCACCAAACTGGTTGCGAACCAGATGGTCCTTGATACCAGAAGCATTCGAAAACCAGTCATTGCCCGCTAGCGCCTGAACGCGGTTGTATTCGAACAGCGAACCGTGCCATTTGTTGGTACCACTCTTGAGCACAGTGTCGGTCACGAAGCCGCCGACCTTGCCATACTCAGCGCTGAAGTCGTGCGTGATGACGCGATACTCTTCGATTGCATCCGGCGAGATTGATGTATTCGCGCCGCCCTGTCCGCAGGCCGATCCGCAGAGGGCCACGCCGCCCTGACCCTGTTCATTGTTGTCGATGCCTTCCACCATGTAGTTGCCGCCGCCGGTTCGAACACCATTGACCGCCGCGCCGCGGAATGTGCCGCCAGCTTGCAACTCGGGAACTGCGCCCGCTACCAGATTAATAAAGTCATTCGCGTTGCGCGCTTCGAGCGGCATGTTCTCCCAAACACGCCGGTCGATCAACTGCGAGAGCGAGGAGTCTTCCGTCTGCACGATCTGCTGGCCGGCTTCCACCGTTACCTGCTCGGTCGTCGCACCAATTTCGACCTTCACGTCCCGCGACGTGATCGTACCCACGCTGACAATGATGTTCTGGACTTTGGTCGACTTGAAACCCTTGGCTGCGATTTCCAGCGTATAGGTCCCAACGATCGGCAATGACGGGAATGTATAGATTCCAGCGGGCGTGGTCACGGTTCTACGTACTTCGCCGGTCGCAGTGTTGGACAGCTTGACCTCAACGCCCGAAACCACGGCGCCGGTTGCGTCTGTCACCAGACCGGTCAGTTGGCCAGCTCCGCCTTGCGCGAAAGCTCCAACGCTAAGGGATAGCACGACGAACGCGAGCAGCAAGCGAGTCCACGTGTTGCGGAATGCAGATTCCATTCGATTTCTCCTGTTTAATTCTGGATACTGGAATACGGGTAATTCAGTTATGTTGATTGCTCGGGGAGGGCCTGACATCAGCACGCAGCCCCAGGAAAATTCTCTACAGGATAACCCGTAGTGAAATGCAATCTACACTCCAAAGGGTTATCGAATAACGACTATACTTGTCAATAACATACAGTGTACCTGCGTTCGTATATACGGTTTTTTGTATTAGCAACGGCTACCAATATACGAAAACATGTAGGCTGATCCCAGGATGACGCAATCGGTGGCGGCCAAACCTGTTAAAACCATGGCGCTCAACAACACAGAGATAAACAGAGGTGTCAGCCTGTTCAACCGCGCCCACTTTTTCGACGCGCACGAAGTTCTCGAAGACGTCTGGCGCTCGGCACCTCGCGATGGGCCCCGCTGCCGTCCCTCGTGTGGGCATCTCCGTTTGCATCTCCAAGGTATGGTTCAGCTGGCGGTCGCTTTTCATCACGCGTCCACCGGCAACCTTGTGGGTGCGCGCTCGGTTCTGAAACGTGCCATGCGCAATCTCGACGGCGCGGACAGCTCATTTCCCGGCCTCGATCTCGACCGGCTGCGCGCTGACTTGGCACCATGGCAGCAATATCTGGATGATTCCAACAGCGCGCTTGACGCGCGAGACGATACGCGGGACGATACGCGAGAACATGCGCCGGACGTCCGTCGCCGCACTGCTCCGGCCCTTCCGAAGATTTCGCCGCGAAAACCAGACTCTGAGGCTGGTCTCTGACCGTACTAGCTCTGACCGTACTAATAACGACCGGGCCAGAACGACGGCGCCTGCTAAAATCTCTCTCTTGTGAAGTCCAGTCTTTCATCGCCACGCAAGACGCCGCGACAGACACCACGAAGCACCGTGCCCGAGTCCGTTCCGCTCCTCGACTTGCGTCGCCAGTACGATGGCATCCGCGAAGACGTGCTGGCCGCCATCGCGCGCGTGTGCGATTCGCAGAGTTTCATTCTTGGCCCGGAGGTCGAGGCGCTCGAGCGTGAGATTGCTGCGCTGACGGGAGCGGCCTGCGCCGTCGGTTGCGCGTCCGGGACGGAGGCCCTCTGGCTGGCACTCGTCGCTGCGGGCGTCAAGCCCGGGGACTCAGTCATTACCACACCATTCAGCTTCTTTGCCTCGGCCAGCGCAATTGTGCGGGCAGGCGCAACGCCGGTCTTCGTGGACGTCGATCCCGGCACCCTGAATCTCGATGCGGCGCTAGTTGATCAGCTCCTGCGCGCGAAGCGGCCCGAAAATCTGCGCGCCATTCTTCCCGTGCATCTCTACGGGCAGTGCGCCGACATGGACGCACTCGACCGCGTACTTCAGGAAGACGCCAAGGTCCACGCTCAGGAATTTGGAGTTGCAATTGTCGAAGATGCCGCCCAGGCGATTGGCGCCGAGTGGAGCGGGCGCGGCGCGGGCGCGCTCGGCGTAACTGCCGCTTTCAGTTTCTATCCCACCAAAAACCTAAGCGCCTATGGAGACGCGGGAATCGTTACGACTACCCGTCCGGACATGGCCGAGCACATGCGGCGACTGCGCAACCATGGCAGTCCGCGGCGCTACTACCACGACGAATTTGGATGGAACGGACGCATGGATGCCATTCAGGCAGCGGTGCTGCGCGTAAAACTGGCGCACATCGCGGATTGGAACCAGAGCCGGCGGCAGCACGCTGCGACCTATGACCGGCTGTTTGCCGGCTCCGGGCTCACCTCTAAGCACGGTTCCCACGAAAGCGCCGCGCCGGTGCGCTTCCTTTCGCGAGATCCGCAAGCCAAACATGTCTTTCATCAGTATGTGATTCGCGCCCAGCGCCGGGAAGAACTGCGCAAATTCCTCACTGAACGGAAAGTCGGGTCGGAAGTTTACTACCCTCTGCCGCTACACTTGCAGCCCGTCTTTTCCTACCTCGGACTAAAGGCGGGGGACCTGCCGGTTTCCGAACATGCCGCCCGCGAAGTGCTGGCCTTGCCGATGTTCCCGGAGTTGACGGAAGGCGAGATCCGCCGGGTAGTCGAGAGCATTGCCGGCTTCTACAGCTAAAGTTCTTTACTACAGGGGGCACAGAGAAACACAGGGGAAAGCAACTCTCGCTAAACCTCTGTGTTTCTCTGTGCCCCCTGTGGTAAAGAACTTCGCCATTACCGTCTCCGCTTAGCCTTCCTACTCACACTTCGCACCGGCTCTTCTCCCGGCGCAAGCACCCGTCGCACGATCGGCGTGTTGAGCTTGTATTTGCGTTCGGTGACATTGCCGTTGTCGTCTTTCACGCGAATAACGAACGCCGGCAACATACCTTCTTTCTCGAAGGTTTCCTGTGAGACAGTCACGGGCAGGACGCCTTCCATCCGCTCGCGATAGGCTGTCTCATAGCGATGGCGCTTCACGTTCCAGGTGAAGACGCGAATCTGATTGAAGTCGAACGGCAGACCATCTTTGGGCTCGGTAAGGACACTCAAATATTGCGCGACTTTCTTGTCTCCATCCTGAACCTGATTCAGTACGAAAAATGCGACGATGCGCTGGCCTTCCGCGTATTGGGCGACGTCGAGCGGGACGTCGAGATCGATCATGCGGGCCAGCACCCATCCGACACGGTTGTGGGAGTCGCGCACCAGCCACCAGTCTTCAATTACCGGAACAGGGACCGCCGGTACGGGCTGCTTCTTGTCTTTGTCGTGCAGATTGCTGTTCTTCGGATTGCTGGCCGGCATGCCAGAGTGAGATGTCGAGCGCGATAGTGCAGCCACCGCGCCTGGCTTCTCGGCCGTGCCTCGCTTCAAGAGCGATAGCTTCTCGCTAGATGAGATCTGATAGAGATGTTCAGTTTCACGTCCCGGTTCGACGTGCAGGTTCGTGTCATTGCGAGTCGCGCCCCGAGCCTGCGCGGGATCGTTCTGGTTGTCGGCGGTCAGCTTCTGGATCTGATCGAAGACTTCCTGGCTGACGAGGTAGCGCTGTTCCATCCATCCCGTCGTGCCGTCTGTGGTGCGCACCTTGACGAAGCGACGGTCATGGTCGAGGACTTCCACGCGCTCACCGTTCTTCACCACTCCGGCTTTTTCATACACCGCAGCCACGTGATCGCGCAGATTGGCTTGAACGGCGGAAACGTAGGCGATCTCGAGCACGCGCCCGCGGCCTCGATTGCATCCCGATAGAAAGAGCAGAATGAAAATCGAAATGCACAACAAAAACTGCTGTCGGAAGCGTTTCACGGGCTCGCTATCCAATATAACGCGAGCCCGCTTCCCCCGTTACTCGATCATTCGTTACTCGATCATTCGTTACTCGATTATTGCGTTTGCAATACCCAAGTGCCGTTCAAAAGGTTATGGCCAGATTTCCCGCCGAACACAACCGTTTGCTGATGCAATTCGTCGAAGGCCATCCCCATCGACTCGCGCGGTGTTGGCGACTGCTGCGGAGCGAGTTGGATCCAGTCGGTGCCGTTCCAAAGCCAGGTCTCGTTTATGTCGATGCCGGCAAACCCGCCGAACGTCACCAGGCCGCCGAAGCGCGGATCGTACACCGTTCCCGTTAACAGCCGCTCAGTCGGCTGGGCGCTCGGAAACTGCTGGGTCCACGTGTGGCCGTCATAGGTCCAGGTGTTTACGGGATTCACATCCGCGAGACCTCCGAACATCACGGTCTGCTTGAGCACCGGATCGGTGCCAAACACGGCCGCCGCGCGCGCCGATGGGAACTGCTGGGGAGAAAGCCTGTGCCAGTCGCCATCCCTCCAGCGCCACGTCTCCAACTGATAGAACATACCGTCGTAACCTCCGAATTGGTCGACGCGGCCACTGATCGGGTCGGGAAACAGCATCGCTAAAGTTTCCGGAACCGGCTGATGAGTTGTCGTGGCCTGCGTCCACGTGGAGGTTGCGCCATTCCACGTCCAGGTGTCATTGAGGTACTGACCGTTGTATCCGCCGAACAGAACCACTTGCTTCAATGTCGGGTCGTAGGCCGCGCTGGCAGCCGCTCGCGCCGTGGGCTGCACGGTGGTCCTGATCCGTTTCCAGTTCGTGCCATCGAAGGTCCAGGTGTCATTCAAGTACTGCGAATAAGTGAACCCGCCGAACATGACAGTCTTCTGGCTGATCGGATCGTAGACCATTACGCAGGCGGCGCGCGCCAGCGGCCTTCGCGAAGGATTCAGTCGGACCCACGTGGAAGAGGGTATCTGGCTGAGTGCGGAAACTGCGGCGAGAGCGACAACTGCGGCGGACCAAACGGCGGTCCGCAAGACACAAAGGGGAAGAATTCGCATAGGGAATCTCCTGGGAACAGCGTGCGAGTGTATCACGCTGCTCGGTGGAGACTCCAGCGAGAATGCTTGTCTGGCAAGGTGTTTAAGCGCTAATGATGGGGGAAGCAGAATGACAATCTGCCGGCTCCCGAACAATCTTCTGTCAGGATTTGTTCTGTGCAGTGGCGAACGTATTCGAGTAGGCGACCGCGCTACGAACCACCCCAAGCTTACGGGGCGGTGGAATCCCAGGTCTCGAAAACCGCGAGACCGGGGCACCCGCTCGATTAGTTAACCGTCAGAACTTGGGCTGGGCTCGTCACTCCGGCCGACGCGGCCGTGATGTTCGTGGTGCCCGCGACAATCCCAGTTGCGAGGCCGCTGCTATCGATCGTCGCCTTAGTCGTGTCACTGGAGGTCCAAGTGGCGAAATCCGTGATGACGACCGGGCCGTTGCATGTGGTGGCCGTCGCTATAAACTGGAGCGTACTGCCGTGGGTGACAGTCGGGTTCGGCGGCGTCACGGCAATGGACTGGATACAAGGAACAGTAACTGTTACAGTCGTCGATCCGAAGAGCGTGGGAATTTCCGTTGACGTCGCGGTAACCGTCGCCGTTCCCTGGTTGGCAGCGGTTACGAGTCCACCCGCGCTAACGGTAGCGACATTCGTGCCAGTGACGTCTGCGATGCTCCACGTGACTTTAGAATCCGGACGGACACCATCGTCGTAGGTGCCCACCGCCGTCATTTGCCTGGTATTGTTGGTAGTCCCCGTTTGGAGCGTAGGCGTTGCCGGTCCGACGGCAAGCGACTGCAGCGTCGGCTTCGGGAAGAAACCCCGGCAGCTAGCCCCGAAGGCCACTGCAACGAGAACCGTGAAAGCCAGCTCCAACGCCAGTTTGCGCCCGTTCAACATAAGAGATCGCCTCAGATAGCGTGATTTTAGCAGAATGCCCAGCCCTCGCTCGACCACCGGTAGTGCATGGCTTGGGTCGTACCTTCACACACCCTGCCCACCGCCGACTCGAAGCGTTCCCGAATACTTGGAACGGATCGCAATCCTGAACTTGCGAAGTGTTTTCTGGCAGGCTGCGAAAAAGTAGATTCCCGACGCACGACCCCTAAAGGGGCGCCCTGATACGAAGCGGCCTTTACTGAGAGCTGACAACTGAGAGCTGAGAGCTGTTCTACTTCGGCCGCTTCTTTCCCGCGTTCGCAATCCGCTCGTCAATCGCCTTCCGCGCGGCGAAGCCTTCGCCTGTCCCGTGCCAATGCGTGATCGTTGCTTCGCCCAGTTTCCAGCACAGCAGGAGGATCTCGCCCTCCACCTTGCAGGGAAAATCGAGCAATCCAATGTTGAGATCTTTCACCTGCACGCCGGTCGCATCAATTTCGGCGAGGGCATCCTTGACGCGCCGGATCGCCTTTTCGCGTTCCGCCTTGCGCCGCGCCAGATGGACCACGTTCAGCATCATGCCGCCGTTTAGAAAAACACGGTGTGCGGTCTCCTGCAACTCCGCGTCCACGTCTTCAATCAGCTTCTTGCCGTTAATTGCCTGCTTGAGCAGCGATTCCAGAATGGGCAGAAGTGTCTGCGCTTCATCGAGGGTAAAGGTGCGGTCGGACATGTAACTCTATTCTACTGGAATCCGCGTGGCAGGAGGTGTCAGGTGACAGGTGACAGGTGTCATGTCTCAGGATTGCGATTGGGCTTTCCTCCGAAACCGGGAATTTGCACCTCAATCTGTAAGTTTTTCGGCGTCGATAATTGAACTAGAATGGTAGCTAACACTCTGGACCCGCACGGAGAATTCCCCATGGCTGTAGGTCGCGCGCTTTATGCGGTTTCCCCGACCATCATCTGCGCCCTCGCATACACTCTCGCGGCTCAGGAAGTTCCTGTTCCCCAATTGACGTCGGGTTCCGCGCGCAAACCTGCCGCCGCGGCCAGCAAGCCCGCCGAGCCGCAGACCGTTGCTCTGACCGTAGCGAAAGGCGCACCGTTACAAGTGGCTTTGGATGAGGAAATCCGAGTGAAGAAAGTGGGACAGCCGGTTCATGCGCGTATCGTCGAGCCGGTCTATGCGTTCGATCACATTGTGGTGCCGATTGGTTCGGAGGTGGTTGGCGAAATCACGAAGATTGAACCGCTCTCAGAGAGCAAGCGTACTTTAGCCGCACTGAATGCGGACTTCATGCCGCTACGCAAAGTCGAAGTCGGTTTCCATGAATTGGTGTTGCCCGACGGAAGACGTTTCCCGCTGCATGCGAGCGTCACTCCGGGCTCCGGGCAGATCATCGAGTTCGTCACCTCGGCCAATGAAAAAGAAAAGACAAATCGCGTGCAGGATATGGCTTCCGAAAAAATCAAAGAGGCGAAGCAGCAAGCCCACCAGGAGTGGGACAACGCCATGAAGCAACTGAAGACGCCCGGGAAAATTCGCCGCCTCGAGCATTACGGAGAAGCGCAACTGCCGGTTCACCGGCAATACATCCCGGCCGGAACCGTGTACTTCGCCGAACTGGAGGACCCGCTGGAATTCGGGAGCGAAGTGATGACCGCCCCGATGGCTTCCTCGATTCTCGCCGAACTGCCCGAGGGAAGCGTGGTTCACGCTCGCCTGGTCACTCCGTTATCGTCCGCAACCTCGCGCAAGGGTCAGGAGGTGGAAGCAGTCCTCTCGCAGCCGCTGATGGATGGCGAGCGCCTGATCCTTCCTCAAGGCAGCCGACTGAAGGGTACAGTCAAACAGGCACAGCCGGCACGTCGCATGAAAAAGAACGGACAGCTGCGTATCGGATTCTCGGAACTTGTGCCTCCCGATGGCATCGAGCAAAAGATCGTGCCTACGCTGGAAAGCGTGCAGGCCGGCAAAAATGCCAACGTGAAACTGGATTCTGAGGGTGGCGCCGAAGCCACCACGTCGAAGTCGCGCTATCTGGCGACGGCAATGTCCGTCGGACTAGCGGGCCTCGCGGCCTTTGGCGATGGTCCTCTGTCTACCGAACACTCTGGAGGACAGGCCGTCGGCGGCGCCAACGGATTCAAGGTAGTCGGAATGGTGATGGGCGCCCTCGTGCATTCCCGAGCCTTCGGCACAACCATGGGGGTCTATGGAGGCGCGGCGTCGGTATACTCGCACTTCATCGCCCGAGGACGCGAAGTGGAGTTCCCGAAAAATACCGCCATGCAAATTGGAATCGGAACGCGCGCGACTGCAGTAACGCCAACTACGCCCGAAGCGACGCCTCCCGCAGTGCCCTCCGAATCAGCCGCTCTGAATTAAGCCAGCTTCTGCTGTCGATCCCAACATTTTCGGTGGAGCGCCGGGCGTCCCCGCCCGGCCACGATGCCACCGATCATGGATTCTCCTAGCACGATAGTCGGACGGGCGAAGACGCCCGCCGCTCCACTGCATGACGCGGGTCGGTTCTCGCATCGCTGCCCGTGCTATTTTTTAGACGGACATGGACACCCCGCCCCCACCAGTTTCCCAATCTACCCCCAGGAATATATACGCATTCGGCCTGACTTCGTTCCTCAACGATACGGCGAGCGAAATGGCGTATTGGGTGATGCCCGCCTTTCTGGCATCGATCGGGGCGGGAGCAGCGCAGCTTGGAATTATTGAAGGCGTTGCGGAGAGTGTAGCGTCCTTTGCGCAGCTTTTCTCGGGCTACCTGGCGGACAAGATTTCTCACCGCAAGCCAGTCGTGGTCGGCGGATACTTCGTGGCCAACGCGGTGAAGCCATTGCTGGCGCTGGTTTCATGGTGGTGGCAAATTTTGGGGATTCGTTTTGCGGATCGCTTTGCCAAAGGTGTCCGCGGAACCGCGCGCGACGTGATGGTCGCCGAGTCGGTCGACAAGTCAATGATCGGCTCGGCCTATGGGCTGATCCAGGCGATGGATTCCGCGGGCGCCATCGCCGGCCCGCTGTTGGCGCTGGCCGTGATCGGGCGTTTCGGGATGCGCGGCGTTTTCGCTTGGGCAGCGATTCCCGGAGCTCTGTGCGTGATGGTTGCGTGGGTTGGAATCCGGGAGATTCATAAGCAAGTGGAGCGACAGGCGTCCTCGCCCGTCAAGGCCGAGCGCAGCTCGGCGGCTTCCGCGAAATCCGAGTGGCTCCCAAACTTGCCGGGCGGCTTCTACTACGTGCTGGTGGTAGTCACATTTTTTTCGCTGGGAAATTCCAGTGACATGTTTCTCGTTCTGCGTGCCGGAAATATCGGGATTCCGGCGTCCCGCGCGCCACTGCTGGGACTGGTCTTCAACATCATGTTCACTCTGGTGTCCTGGCCTGCGGGCAAGTTCAGCGACCGCTTCTCGCGCTCGGCCATCGCCGCCGCCGGATATCTCGTTTTCGCCATCGTCTACTTTGTTTTCGCACTCGCGCCGTCCCAACTGGCAATCTGGCTGAGCATGGCTTTCTACGGCCTTTTCTATGCGCTGACGAATGCCGTGCTTAAGGCACTCGTCGTCGAAAGCGTGGACGCCGGCGTTCGTGGCCGCGCTCTGGGGATTTATGCGTTTTGCATCAGTGTAACCACGCTGCTCTCGAGCGTCATCACGGGAGCGCTTTGGAAGGTGTATGGACCGGCGGTCCCATTTTATTTTTCGGCGGGGATCGCGACGGTGTCGGCGTTCGCCCTGCTCGCCCATCGTTCGCCGAAACGGGGATGATCTGAGCCGTGACTCTACGCGTGGCTGGGTGCAACTTCATCAGACCGGCGTTGCCAAAAATACGCCACCAGCAGAAATACCAAACCCGCCACGCTGTCGAGCACAGCGTCCCGCCACGTTCCGGTCCGCGATGAAATGAAGCTCTGGTGCCATTCGTCCATCGCGGCAACGAATACGGTCCCCAGCCAGGCGAGGAACGCGACGCGCCACGACCAGGCATGATTGTGAACGAGCGTTGCCCGCCAGCCTCGCAGCAGCAGAACACTCAGCATGCCGAACCCGATGACGTGGCCGGTCTTGCGCAGATAGTGATGGAAGACGACAAAGCTGTAGAAATTGATCTCGCCGAACAGGCGCGTCAACAATGCATACAGCATACTGCCGGTATGTTGGGCCGAGAAAAAATCGGTAGACTCAAACGCAATCAGCCCGATCCAGACAAGCGCTGGCCACCAGGCGCGCAGAAGATTGGGACGAGACGCAGTCAATATCGGTCCCTTCCCCTATTCGGCCGCGTAATTCGGAGCTTCGCGCGTGATCATGACATCGTGCACGTGGCTTTCGCGCAAGCCGGCGGCGCTGATGCGCACGAATCGCGCCTTGTGCTGCAGTTCGGCCACGGTCTGGCATCCGCAATAACCCATCCCCGACTTCAGCCCGCCGACCATCTGGTGCACGATCATCGACACCGAGCCGCGATACGGGACACGGCCTTCAATTCCCTCCGGCACCAACTTCCCCAGCCGATTCGAGTCTTCGCCCATGACCGGCATCGCGGTCGATGCATCTCCATCGGAGTTCTGGAAATAGCGCTCGCTCGAACCCGCCGCCATCGCTCCGAGAGAGCCCATGCCGCGATACGATTTGAAGGTGCGGCCCTGATACAGAATCAATTCGCCCGGGCTTTCATCCGTTCCCGCAAACATTGATCCGATCATCACCGCGGAAGCTCCCGCCGCCAGCGCCTTGCTGATATCGCCCGAATACTTGATCCCGCCGTCGGCGATCACTGGAACGCCCGAGTCGCGCGTGGCCCGCGCCGCCTCCGCAATCGCCGTGATCTGGGGAACGCCAACGCCGGTTACGATGCGAGTCGTGCAGATCGAGCCCGGCCCAATGCCGACTTTCACTCCATCCACTCCGGCGCGCACCAGGTCGCACGCGCCATCAAATGTCGCTACGTTACCGGCAATGAGTTCAACCTCCGGCAACTTTGCTTTCACCTTCTTGACCGCTTCGATCACCAGCGTGGAATGCCCATGCGCGCTGTCGATTGCCAGGACGTCGACTTTTGCCTTCGCCAGTTCCTGAGCCCGCTCCAGGAAATCGCCCGTAGCTCCAATCGCCGCACTCACCCGCAGACGTCCCTGATTGTCCTTGGCGGCGCCGGGATATTTCAGTTTCTTCTGAATGTCCTTAACCGTGATCAGGCCCTTCAGGTTGTACTTGTCGTCGACGACCAGCAGCTTTTCCACGCGGTGTTCGTGCAGAATCTCTTCCGCTTGCTCCAGCGTTGTTCCCACCGGCACCGTGATCAGATTCTCCTTCGTCATTACTTTGCTGATTGGAATATCGAAACGTGTTTCGAAGCGCAGATCGCGATTGGTCAGAATGCCGACCAATTTTCCATCCTTCAGTGTGATCGGCACACCCGAAATCTTGTATTTCTGCATGACTTCCAATGCATCGGAAACTTTAGCATCGGGCGACATGGTGACCGGATCCACGATCATGCCACTCTCCGACCGTTTTACCTTGTCCACTTCATTGGCCTGCTGCTCAATCGTCAGGTTGCGGTGAATGATCCCGAGGCCTCCCTGCTGCGCCAGGGCAATCGCCATGTGCGACTCGGTTACCGTATCCATCGCGGCGCTGATGATCGGAATGTTCAGCCGAATGTTTCGCGAGATCTGGGTCTGCGTATTGGTGTTGACGGGCACGACTCCGGAATGAGCCGGCAGGAGCAACACGTCATCGAATGTGAGGGCTTCGGGGACTGGAAAATGGATCATAGGATTTTGGAATGAACTTCTATTGTAGGGAGCGCCTTCACATCAGGCAAACGTTGTTCCCAGACATGGCTAAACTACAAGACGCGTCCAGCGTCAAAAAAACTCCGAGACGCCCCGAAGAAACTTGAACCACAGGGGACACGGGGGCTCACAGGGGAGTGTCGCAGAGCCGTTTTTCGCTGTGGCGCTTCCCCTGTGAACCCCTGTGTCCTCTGTGGTTATTACGTTTGCCACGGGGTCCGAAACACGATACATTTCCGGGTAGTCCCCCAGTCCGATGCACCCCCGGAGGCTCCATGTTGTGTAACCTGCCCTTTCGGATCGTAACCGCTTCAGCCCTGATTCTGAACCTCGCAGCTGCCCCAGCCATTTTGAGTGCCCAACAGGCGCCAGCCCCGACCGACGTTCCGACCATCACGATTCGCGCGAATACCCGGCTGGTCGTCGTGGACGTTGTCGTAACCCACAAGAACGGCCAACCGGTCACGGGCTTGAAGCCGGAAGACTTCACGCTTGAAGAAAACGGCAAGAAGCAGAAAGTTTCCATTTTTGTTCCGCCGGGCATTAGTAACCGCACTGCCGCCGCGACACCCGCGCCGGCAGGAGTTTTCTCCAACCATCCCGAGAATTTGACCCCGGCTGGCATACCGACTGTATTACTTCTGGACGCGACGAACTCCCCGTTCAAAGATCAGTCCTATGCACGTTCGCAGATGCTGAAGTATGTGTTGGAGCAGGGGCAGTCTGGCCGTCCGATGGCTGTGTTGACGCTGACCGATCATTTGCGGGTGCTGCAGCAGTTCACGAGTGATCCTCAGGTGCTTCTCGCCGCTATCAAGAATTTCAGGCCCCAGGAACAGATTCTTCAGCCCGGAGCGCCAGCGCCGGAATCCCATGGCGTGGCAGACGGATTGAGAGGGTCGGTGGTGGTGGCAGATAGTATTGCGCAGGCTGGGCTGGCGATACAGGCATTTGCAGATCTCCAGATCGGCTACAACATCGAGCGACGCACCATGATCACGCTGGACGCGATGACCGCGCTCGCTCGGTTACTGGGCGGTTTGCCTGGCCGCAAGAATGTGGTGTGGCTCACCGCGAACCTTCCGTTTGACCTGGTCCCGGAAGACCGCAGCATGACCGATGCAGAGCTATTAGCAGATCTTCCCGGCCAGGGCCGCCAACGGTCGGTCAGTGTCAACGCTGCAGGCGCCATGGCCGGTGAGCAGCGCAACCTGCATGGCCAGGCAATCCGCGAAGCGGAAGCGCAGTTGGCGAGCGCCAGCATCGCGATCTACCCGGTGGATCTCCACGGCCTGGTCTCCGGGATGGAAAGCTCCGCTTCCAGTGGCGGTTCTGCGTATAGCGACACCGCTCTGAGCAACCGAGCCATCATTCAAGTTTCGAGCCTGCAAGCCAGCCAGGGCACAATGGAGGAAGTGGCCGCAGAGACCGGCGGCAAAGCCTACATCAATCAAAACGAGATTAAAGAGGGCATTGCGCTCGCGGCATCCGACGAAAAAGCCTCCTATTCTCTCGGTTACTATCCCGAGAACAAGAAGTGGGATGGCAAGATGCGCAACATCAAAGTGAAAGTGGCTCAGGGCGACATTCAGCTGCGCTACCGCAAAGGATACTTTGCCATCGAGCCCGGCCCGACAAAGGACCGCAACTACGAGCAGGACGTGGCCGCCGCTCTCGAGGTCGATGCTCCCGCCACCCAGATCTCATTCATGGCGCAAGCGAAGCCCACTGACCCAGGCAAGGTTCGGGTCGTTTTCCTGGTGGATGCCCATACTCTGACGGCGGAAGACTCCGGCGGCAGCAAAAAGATGAATGTGAGTCTCTACGCCAGTGTCTGGAGCCTGAACGGCAAGAATCTGGGGTCCCGCAGCATTAAGGTGGACAAAGCCTTCGACGCCGCAACTTATCAGCAGATTATTGACCACGGCATGATGGTACCGATCGACATGGACATTCCTGCCGGTGGCAAGGAACTCCGCCTTGCAGTGCTCGATAACAAAACCGGCTTCATCGGCACTGTGAGCGGGCCGCTCGGACAATAGTTCAACACGGTAGACACAATGGAAGAGAGGCGTTCGCGCTAACTGAGAGTTGTACGTTGTCAGTGATCGAGACCTGACCGCGCCCGTCTGGAAAATACGAACTTCGGCAGGATAGTTCCCGCAAGGACGATCAAGCCCGTGGCGAACAACCCCAGCGTGCCGGATTCAGGACCTGCCCTAAGCTCAGGACCAAACTTGGCCCTGCCGAAACCGATGCTACCGCGTTGGTTGTGGTTCCATTGATTCTGATTCACATAAATGGTCTGCATCGTGGCTCCGGTCACCGACCGGCCGGTGTAGAGCATTCCCTTAAGTGAGCCCAAGAGATCGAAGACATAATTGTTGCCGGTGCGGCTGACCAACACCCACGCAATAGGTCCGATGAAACTGCCGCTAAAAATTGTTCCCTTGGGTTCCCCGTATTTGCCGGAACCAATCACGACAAAGCTGGAGCCCGTGCTGGAAAAAACTCCGCCGCCAAGGATGCTGCCCTGGATGAGAGCCCCGGTTGAAAAGCTGACCGAGCCCAGAGAGTGTCCTGGTGGCGCTGTAACCCCGTTGAACCTCATCAGCTCGGACCCCCGGGATACGATCCCGGCGTTGGTGAGGGTAACCGAGCCAAACTCATTAACTAAATACACATTGTCCGCCAAGGCCGCGATTGGTAACAGCAGCGTACAAAGACCAAGTACCGCTGGAACTCGCTTCATAATTGCCTCCACAGAATTCGAACGGCCATTCCGACAAAACTCTGGGCGGGGGCGCCGGGGTCGAGCGGATTGAGCGAAAGTTTACTCACCCAGGCCGGAAAAAGCTAGTCGAGACCCGTCGTAATCGCAACGCCTGAAGAAAAGGGATACCGGAAGTAATTGTCGAAAACAGCGTTTAGACTAAGGAGAATTGTTATCAGGCGAGTTCGGCACTGGGTGAACTGAGACCATCATGATGGACCACATCGTTAACAACCTGTGGCTCGGCAGTCAGCAAGACGCAGACGAACTCGTCCGCAACAATCCAGAGAAGATCACCGCCATCCTCAACGTTCGCGGCGCCGACGCTTACAAGCCACCGGGACGAGACCAAGCTTCGGAACATCCCGGCAAGGCGTACAGGTGGATTCCCGCCCCCGACACAGGAGTCATCTATCCCGAGCACGTGAAGGAAGCTTTGCTTTGGCTGCAGGAGCAGGCGGGCAAACGCGAACGGATATTGATCCATTGCAAGTACGGCATCTCCCGATCCCCAGCCTTCCTCGCCGCGTTCATGGTGGAGAGCGGTATCTCTTCGAGCCTGGAAGAGGCGAAAGCTGCGATCTCGGTTCATCGAGACGTTCAACCCGCTACTCAGATTGTGGAACCTGTCCAGCGCGTCGTGTTAGTCTCCGCGCTCACTGGATTGCCTAACCGTCAGGCCTTTGAGGAAGGGAAAGCGAGTCCGTTCGTGGCCATCGCCGACGTTGACCTCATGCGGACCTTCAATGACTTTTACGGCCAAATCGCCGGTGATGCGCTCTTATGCAGACTTGCCAGGATATTCACCGGCGTTGGATTGGACGCATACCACCAACAGGGGGATGAATTTGTATGCAAGGGAGAATCCCGCGAGGAATTGAGCACCAAACTTTCTCAAGCCCGGCAGATTTTCAGGGGATCCTTTCAGGTCTATGCCGAGGGTCAGATCCAAACCATCGAGGGAATGGATTTTTCATTCGGGATCGGCACGTCTCTCGAGGAAGAGGAAGCCGCCCTGCGCCAAGCAAAGGCAACACCACAAAGCAGGTCACCGGAATGGCTACGGAGGATTATTGCGACGGGCGGGCGCGGTGAAGTTTGGTAATCGCGACGCCGGATATTTGGGCCGAAATTGAGCGCGCCAACGCAAATATCAGCGCCAGTCCTGCGCACCGTGATAGATGTGCAGGATTTCGACAGCATTAGCTTTCACGGAATAGACCACGACGTAAGGGAGCGGCGTAAGCGCCAGTTCTTTTGTGCCGCTCCGGTGGCCGGGCCTGCCTCGGTTCGGTGAGGTTTTCAGAAGGCGGATACGCTGGTAGATTGCCCGCACAGTCGGCTCCGCGAAATGCGGATAGTTCTGTTGCAGATAGTTCTTGATGCTCAGTAGATCATCGGCGGCGGGGACAGTCCATCGGATGCGCATCAGGCGGATGCACGTCAGGCCTTGAACATGGCTTCAAGGCGGGCGTCCATTTCTTCTTCTTCGATAAACTCGCCGCGCTCGGCTGCCACTAATCCTTTTTCCACAGCAGCAAGGAAGCGGGCTTCTTCGGCGAGATAGCGGACAACAACATTCGTCACCAACCGCTCGGGGACGGTCCCCGCTTTAGTGGCAACCTGCGCAATCTGTGCCTGCTGCTCGGGGGTGAAGTGTACTTCCATAGGCTTCAGGGTACGAAAAAACCTCGCGGGTGGCAAGGGAATGATGTCATACAAAATCCCAAGATTGACCGACCCGTGGATTCGCAGGTCTCGAAAAGCGCGCGACTTGGGGCACCGATGGTTTTTCATCCGTCGATATTTAAGGACGACTCGCGTTGGACTGCGGCGGTAGATGCCGCCACCCGCCCATCCCAAATTCTAAAGGACAACCGAAGCCAGTTCTCGGGCGCCGCGGTACCAGCGTTGCGCGACGAGGGCCCAGTTTCGGGTTAGCCAGTCTTGGGCGCTGCATCGCGAGTTCTCCTATCTCTTTTGCGAGCAGTTCCAGTTCCTGTAGTCGTGTTTCGAGTTGCACCAACTTGGTTTGGATAGGGTGACCTCAAAAGACAAGTCTTATCGCTGACCCTGGCGAATCCGTCCGGCTCGCTTTAGCATCTAAACCTTGACAACGATTCGCTCAGGTTATAGCATGGCCCAAAGCGTAATCATCATCACATTGATTGTAAAGCACTTATCATATTTGGAGGATTCGTTATGGGAAAGATTATTGGAATTGACCTCGGCACAACCAACTCTTGCGTAGCCGTTATGGAGGGCGGAGAGCCCAAGGTTATCCCTAATGAAGAAGGTGGCCGGACTACGCCTTCGGTCGTAGGATTCACAAAAACCGGCGAACGGTTGGTAGGGCAGGTCGCCAAGCGGCAGGCTATTACCAATCCTGAGAATACGGTCTACTCGATCAAGCGGTTCATGGGACGCCGCTACGACGAGGTTAGCGAAGAATTGAAGATGGTCCCTTATAAAGTTGAGCGCGACGGCGACAACGTCGTGATCGTTGCGCAGGGCAAGAAGTTCACTCCGCCCGAGATTTCCGCGATGATTCTGCAAAAACTGAAGAAGGCAGCGGAAGACTATCTCGGCGAGAAAGTCACCGAGGCGGTCATCACCGTGCCGGCATATTTCAACGACGCACAGCGGCAGGCTACAAAAGACGCTGGGCGAATCGCCGGGCTCGAAGTAAAGCGCATCATCAACGAGCCGACCGCGGCCGCGCTGGCCTACGGGCTCGACAAAGGCAAGGACGAAACCATCGCGGTGTACGACTTCGGCGGTGGCACGTTTGATATTTCGGTGCTCGAAGTCGGCGAAGGCGTGATCGAAGTGAAGGCCACCAATGGCGACACGCACCTCGGCGGCGACAACATCGATCAGCGGCTGGTGGATTGGCTGATTGATGAGTTCAAGAAGGATGAAGGTCTCGACCTGCGCGGCAAGGGGAACGAGATGGCTTTGCAGCGTCTGCGCGACGCGGCCGAGCGGGCGAAGATCGAGCTCTCGACCACCATGGAGCACGAGATCAATCTGCCATTCATCACGGCGGACGCTTCCGGGCCGAAGCACCTGGTCAAGAAGCTGACTCGGGCAAAGCTCGAATCAATGATCGAAGACATTCTGCAGCGCTCGGTTGGACCGTCGAAGCAATGCATGAAAGATGCGGGCGTCGATTCCAGCAAAATTAACGAAGTGGTGCTGGTCGGCGGACAGACTCGCATGCCGCGCATTCAGCAGATCGTAAAAGATCTGTTCGGACGCGAAGGCCACAAGGGCGTGAACCCGGATGAAGTCGTGGCAGTCGGTGCGGCGATTCAGGGCGGCGTGCTTGGGGGCGAGGTGAAAGACCTTCTGCTCCTGGACGTTACTCCGTTGACGTTGTCGATCGAAACGCTGGGTGGCGTGGCGACGCCGATGATCCCGCGGAACACCACGATTCCGACGAAGAAGACGGAAACGTTTTCGACCGCAGCCGATAGTCAGACTTCGGTTGAAGTCCATGTGCTGCAGGGTGAGCGTCCGCTGGCGGCGCAGAACCGCACTCTGGGCAAGTTCCATTTGACCGGTCTACCACCGGCGCCTCGGGGAGTTCCGCAGATTGAAGTGACGTTTGACATCGACGCAAACGGCATCCTTAATGTAACGGCGAAGGATAACGCCACGGGCAAGGACCAGAAGATTACGATTACGTCGTCTTCGGGCTTGTCGAAAGAAGAAGTGGAGCGCATGGCGAAGGAAGCCGACGCGCACTCGGCCGAAGACAAGGCGCGGCGCGAAGAGATCGAGGCTAAGAATCAGCTCGACTCGATGGTCTACAACATCGAGAAGATGCTGAAGGAGCATGGCGACAAGATCTCGGGCTCCGAGCGCGGGGACGTGGAGAACGCGCTGGCGGATGCCAAGAAAGCCATCGAAGGCGGCGACAAGTCGGCGATGGACTCGGCTCGCGAGAAGCTGACTGCGGCTTCGCATAAGTTGGCGGAGCAGATGTACAAGGCTACGCAGGCAACTTCCGGCGCGGCCGCGGGAGCGACCGGCCCAGTCGATGGACCAGATGGCGCTTCCGGCGGTAACGGCGAGAGCAAGAAGAAAGACGAAGGCGTGATTGACGCCGAGTACGTGGATGTCGAAGACAAGAAGTGACGGCGCCTTGCGGGCGGGAGCGAAGCGGGAGCCCGCAGCCGTCATCCCGAGCCTAGCGAGGGATCTGCTCGGCTTGGCAAGTGGCACTTGAGTGGGGGCGCGAATGCTCCCCCACTCTGCATCAAACTAAGTAAGGGCTTGGTATCCAGAGCGAGATTGGGATCTGCAGTCGGGCCAGAGAGAGGAACGCAAATTGAGATTCGAAGTCAATGGACAAATGTTTTTCGTGAGTTTCGTCCCAGAGGAGGGACGCTGGTATTGCTCCGCTCCGACTGCGACCGGAGTGCAGCGGATTCCCGTGTCGATGGACGCTTCGCCATTTGAGGCGTACACAGTATCGGTGGATGAGCAAGAGAAGGAAGTGGTGAACTGAGAAAACAGTTCCCGGTTCTCAGTTCCCAGTTCTCAGATTATGCTCTAAGTGACAATCGATCGCTAGAAAGTGGTCAGCACGGAAGATGACGGGCTGAGACCTGAGACCTGACACCTGGAAAATGGCCACCCAAACCAAAGACAAAGACTACTACGGCGTTCTCGGCGTAAAGAAGTCCGCCTCTACAGACGACATCCGCAAGGCATTCCGCAAGCTTGCCCGCAAATATCATCCTGACGTCAATCCCGGCGACAAAGCCGCTGAAGAAAAATTCAAGACGCTTTCCGAGGCCAACGACGTCCTCAGCGATCCCAAGAAGCGGAAGATTTACGATCAGCTCGGGTTCTATTCCGACAGTATCGATCCAGCCACGGCGGAGGCATACGCGCGCGGCGGCGGCCAGCCTGGGGCCGGCCCCGGCGACTTTGGCGGAGGCTTCCCCGGCGGCCGGTCGGGTGGACAGGGCAACGTTGATTTCGGCGGCTTCGACTTTTCGGACCTGTTTGAAGGCGCCCGCGGTGGCGGACGCAAGGGGTCAGGCAGCGGGAGCGGCGGGTTTCGCGACATCTTCTCCAGTATTTTCACTGGCGGCGGACGCGGTGAGGCCGCTGAGGAGGGCCCGGAACCGGGCAGCGATCTTGAGTACCAGGTCAACGTGCCGTTTTGGACCGCGATCCGTGGCGGGGTGATGAAACTGAATATCGCCCGGCGCGATGTCTGCGGGAACTGCCATGGCAACGGATATATCGAGGTTCCGGGACAATGTCCGCAGTGCCATGGCAAGGGGACGATCGAACAGACCGGCGGCCGGATGAAGTTCAATGTCACCTGCCCGCGTTGCCATGGAACCGGCAAGAATATTTCTACCTGCCCAGTCTGCCACGGCGAAGGCAGCGTCGAACGCAGCGCTCCGCTGGAAATCCGCATCAAGGCCGGAACCCGCGACGGGCAGCGGATTCGGATCGCGGGAAAAGGCAATGCCGGCTTGCGGGGGGGCGCGGCCGGAGATTTGTACGTCATCATCCGCATAGACGAACATCCACTGTTCCGGCGCGAGGGCGACGACATCTACATCACGGTGCCGGTGACGGTGGTAGAGGCGGCGCTGGGATCGAAGATCGAAGTGCCTACCATTGATGGACGGAGCATGCTGAAGATTCCTCCGGGGACGCAGTCCGGACAGAAGCTACGGCTGCGGGAGAAGGGCGTGCCTTCGGCCACTCAAGACGGAGTACGGGGAGACGAGATTGTCGAAGTGAAGATTGCCGTACCTATGCCGCGCGACGAGAAGACCAAAGAACTGCTGCGCGAGTTGGCTAAGCTGAACCCAGAGGATCCTCGGGAAGAACTCTGGAGTAAAGTCTGAGTCAAAATCTTTACCACAGGGGTACACAGGGAAGCACAGGGGAACCCTCAAGTCATGTTTTCCCCTGTGCTTCCCTGTGTACCCCTGTGTCCTCCGTGGTAAAGAACTATTTCTCCCAATCCCGTCCGTCCACCATGCGCCTAATGCCGTCTTTCAACCGAGCGACATGGAAATTGATGAGTAGTCCGACGTTCTTCCCGCTGAGGCGCAAGTATGAAAGCAGTTGTGCTTCGTGGACGGGATGGATTGCCTCCACACACTTGATCTCTACAATCACAAGGTTTTCTACCAGCAGGTCGATCCGATAACCGAGGTCGAGTTTTTCGCCTTCGTAGACCACCGGCAAGCCTACTTGCGTTTCCACCATCAGACCTCGCTTCCGCAGTTCCTGGGCCAGGCAAGCTTGGTAGGCACTCTCCAGCAGACCCGGCCCAAGCATCGAATGAACTCTCATCGCGGCGGTCACCACTATGCCGGATACCTGATTGATGCGGGGAATGAGGACGATTGCGGGGCTGGTCATTGGCTTCTCCTGGTCAGATCACTACCAGCCGCGGACTGTCTTGTCTGTGATCGCGGATTGTCCTCTTGGTGATGAATACGTCAAGATCTTTACCACGGGGAGCAGAGAGGGACACAGGGAAGCACGGGGGAAACCGACTTTCCCTGTGTTCCCCTGTGTCCTTTCCCTGTGCTCCTCTGTGCCCCCTGTGGTAAAGATCTTTGCCGGCGGTGAAAAAGCTTCCGCAGTCATTACCTCCGTACCACCCATCCCTGACAAAAAAATTCAAGAATATTCTTGCATCTCCGCGAATTTGCCGTAATCTCACTCATGCGAACTAACTTCGCCGAAAATGCCCGGGAATCGCCCTGCACCCTGGGAGCCGCGTAAAGAACGTTGTTTTCCGAAACTCCGGAGACGCGGTGGTGAGAGTGAGTCGCTTGAGGAGGAAGCCATAGAAATTGGCAACAGCTACTGCAACCGCTAACATCTCGCAGCCTTCGCCCGCCACCGTCGCTCCCCAAAAGAAGAAGACGAAATCTATCCGCCTCACCCTTTGGCCCCTGGTCGCCGCGACCTTCTTCATGGTCTCCGGCGGAACCTACGGCACCGAAGAGATCGTGCACGGCGCCGGATATGGCAAAGGGATTCTCATCCTGCTTCTGACCCCGCTCCTCTGGAGCCTGCCGACCGCGTTCATGATCGGTGAACTCTCAAGCGCGCTGCCCTTTGAAGGCGGCTATTACGCCTGGGTGCGTCGCGCCATGGGAAATTTCTGGGGATTTCAAGAAGCCTGGCTGTCGCTGGTAGCGTCCATTTTCGATATGGCGATTTATCCCACGCTGTTTGTCGCCTACCTCACGCGCATGTTCCCCTGGTTTCAGCAGAGTCATCGCGGGGTGGCCGTCGCGCTGGCCGTTGTAATCGTCTGCGCGGTCCTCAATATCATGGGCGTGAAGGTCGTCTCGACGACTTCGCTCTGGCTGTTCTTCGCCCTGTCAGCGCCCTTCGCGGCCATCTTCGTGTTGGCTCCATTCAAGATTCACGCGCTGGCAAATGCGGTTACCAAACCGACCACTTCAAACGTCGACATTCTCGGCGGGCTGCTCATCTGTATGTGGAATTACATGGGATGGGACAACGCCTCCACCATCGCCACCGAAGTGGAGCGTCCGCAGCGAACCTATCCCCGCGCCATGCTGGCCGCGGTGGTCATCGTCTGCGTTACTTACGTTCTTCCGTTTGCCGCCATGTGGATCACCGGCCTTCCGGCCAGCGCCTGGGAAACCGGCGCTTGGGCCGACATCGCCCAGTTGATGGGCGGGCCGGTGCTCCGGATCGCGCTGGTGGCGGGCGGCATGATGAGCGGCTTTGGCATGTTCAATGCGCTCGTCATGAGCTACTCCCGGCTGCCACTGGCTATGGCGCAGGATGGAATGCTGCCGAAAGTTTTCGGAAAGCTGCATCCCAAATCGCGCGCGCCCTGGGTCGCGATTCTGGCGCTGGCGGTAGGTTGGGGCCTCGCGCTGAATCTCGGATTTGAACGCCTGGTCACGCTCGACATCATGATCTACGGCGCCAGCCTCACGCTCGAATTTGTGGCCTTGATCTGCTTGCGGATTCGCGAGCCGGAACTGAAGCGTCCGTTCCGCGTGCCCGGCGGCATGTTTGGAGCGATTGCGGTTGGCATTCCTCCAATTCTTCTGCTCGGGTTTGCCATCGTCCGCAGTGAACACGAAGTAGTGCTTGGCATGAGCTCGTTCTTGTTTGCCTTGATCGTGGTGGGCGGCGGCGTAGTCGCCTACTTGATCAACCATGCGCTGAAGCCGGCAGGCTGGTCAGCAGCCCAACCGAAGCCAGAACTTGTGAGCTAGGCTTGTCGCGCCATCACAACGGGCTGTTGTACATTGCTGTTGTACATTTACATTAATGAACGGCAGCCATGACCAAGCGTAAATCCAAAGGCGCGTACATGATCTCGGCGGTGGCCGAGATGTACGAGATTCATCCTCAGACCCTGCGCCTCTATGAGCGCGAAGGCCTGCTGAAACCGAGCCGCACCGAAGGCAACACGCGGCTCTACACGGATGAAGATTTGCAGCGGCTCGAGTTCATCCTGTCGCTCGCTCGCGATCTGGGCGTCAACATCAGCGGGATCGCCATCATTCTTCAGATGCGCGAGCGTATGGAGGAAATGCAGCACCAGATCCAGGAGTTCGTGCAGTACATCCAACACGAGGTCTTGGCGCGCGCCTCCGCAGCGGCCGATCCATCCAAAGGTGCACTGGTGCCGTTACGTCGGCACTTGGTCCCTCCCCCGGATTCATCCCGCCGCAAAGACCAGTCAAAGTAAGCAGGTGTTTCCCCCGGTGGTGTTTTTCCCCAGTGGCCCTCTGTGACCTCTGTGGTGAGGAACTCGACCTCCGCGGACCACAGAGAACACTGTCTGAATTCACCAAACTTTGATCTGTGTGCAACCAAATCGCAACCATGAGCGACTAACGTGTAGCCATGAAGTCCGAGAACCTCGCCGATATATCAGACACTGCAATTGCAAGCGTGCCATCCGCGACTGGCCAGGGAAGCGACCAAAAAAACAAAAAGAAGCTCAGCCTCACCCTGGAGGCCGAGTGTTCCGGTAATACCATCGTGCTGCACTGTCGTGGCCGGATCATCTTTCGCAGCGAAGCTCAAACATTTTCGACCGTCGTCGCCGAGGTGCTGCCCTCCGCGCACCGGATGGTGGTGGATTTAGCGGGCATCGATTCCGTGGACAGTGGCGGCTTGGGCGAACTTATGCTCACTCACATGTGGGCGGAGGCGGCCGGATACGCACTGAAGTTTGCCAGCCCCAGGAAATCAGTTCTGGACCTTTTCGAAATCGCGAACGTCGTATCGGTCCTCGATGTGTACGCCACCGTCCCCGAGGCGATCGAAGCGATGTGCGAGGAACAAGTACAGTTCGTATAGTCGCTACTTTTCTCGCTGGAAGCGATACCGGCCGCCTCTGTCCTTTGCCACCTGCTCCGCCACCTTCAAAAACGCTCTTCCCGCGTGCGACAGCGTGGATTCCTGCCGATACACCACGCGCAGCTTGCGCTGAAAGTGCAGATCGCGCACCGGAATGCGCACCAGATCTCCCCGGCTGATCTCGTTTTCCACGCTGATCTCGGGTACCAGCGCCACCCCGTTCCCCATGCATACGAAACGCTTGATGGCTTGCAGCGTGGGCAGCTCCACGTCCATGTGCAACGGAGTTTTATGGCGATGAAACGCTTCAATCACCTTGTCGCGATACGGAGATGCGACGATGTGGGCCACGAACGACTCCGCGCCCAGTTGCTTCACGCTGACTTCGCCCGCCGAGGCCAGCGGATGGCCCGGAGGAACAACAAATACCAACTCGTCCAGATAAACCACCGCCGATCGCAACTGCGGCTCCTGCGGATCGAAAGAGAGTACGCCAAGTTCGACGTTGTGCTTGAGCACATCGTCGGGAATGTGGCTGCCGAGAGAGCGCCGCACCGTGATCTTGATCGTCGGGTGCAGGCGGCGAAACTCGGCCAGCACCGGCAACAGATAGAGCGCGGTAAATTCATTGGCGGCGATCGCGAGCTTGCCCTTTTGCAGTTCGCGCATCTCCACCAGCGCTGCCTGTGCGTCCTGCCGCAGGTTGAGCAGCTTCTCGGCATATTCCTGCAAAACACGGCCGGCGTCGGTGAGCACTCCTTCGCGGGACGAACGGTCGAACAGCGGTTCGCCGATCTCCAGCTCAAGTTTGCGGATCGTCTGGCTGACCGCCGATTGGGTGCGAAACAGCTTTTCAGCAGCGCGCGAAAACCGCCGTTCGCGGGCTACCGTTAGGAAGACTTCGAGTTGCGATAGGTCCATGGGCGTCCGGTGTCAGGTCTAAGGTGTCAGGTCTCAGGCGTTGGACGCTGACCGCGGTGGGGGTTCCTGAGACCTGAGACCTAGCACCTGAGACCTGTTGTCCAAC
>Ga0209647_1000777_pt1 | contig 29017 bp, 18 predicted proteins | sample GraSoi_2013_60cm_FD_185827 | JGI IMG/M metagenome (GOLD analysis project Ga0209647, IMG submission 185827) | Grasslands soil microbial communities from the Angelo Coastal Reserve, California, USA - Sample 9_17_2013_60cm (SPAdes) (version 2) | ecosystem: Environmental > Terrestrial > Soil >... | reverse complement strand
CTAACGGGCTGGCACCTATCGCCAAGGTTCTGCACGAGTGCTTTGGAGTGCGTTCCGGCATGATGAGTACTATTCACTCCTATACCAATGACCAGCGCATCCTCGATCGTAGCCACAAAGATCCGCGGCGTGCTCGTGCAGCTGCTGAAAATATTATTCCGACAACGACTGGTGCCACGAAGGCCCTGGGCGAGGTCATCCCGGATCTGGCGGGCAAGCTGCATGGCGTCTCCTACCGTGTTCCTACGATCACCGTCTCAGTCATCGACCTGATTGCCGTACTGGAGCGGGAAGCGACGGTAACGGAGATCAACACGGCCTTTGCGCTGGCTTCGACGGGACAACTGGCGGGTGTTCTCGGCTATACCGATCTGCCGTTAGTTTCCAGCGACTTCCGGGGTGACAGCAGATCGAGCATCGTGGATGGATTGATGACGGCTCTCCTCCCCGAGGAACGCATGATCCACGTCGTGGGCTGGTACGACAATGAATGGGGCTATGCCAGTCGCGTGGCTGATGTGGCCAGCTTCATCAGCGAGTGCGAACAGAGCGGTCTGCGCCCCGAGCGTGCGCGGTTCGTCGAGCGCGAGCAGGTTGAACAAGCGCTCTATAGTCCCTAGCTGTAGTGAATGAGCACCTTGATGTCCACCTGATGATCGGACGGCCAGAGCGCTACGTCGGTGATTTTGTATATGCAGGTGTCGATACCCTCGCGGTTCACGAGGCTCATTTGTATTTCATATAGCCATTTAACTATATTTGACTATTGACGTCCCACACGAACGCCCATATACTTTCCCCTATGAACACTGAAACAATACCTATTTTGTATCAAGACCACCACCTGCTTATTGTCAACAAGCCGGCTGGGCTTGTTATTCATCCCACATATAAACATGCTGATGGGACAATGTGGGATGGGCTTCTAGAGCAGCTAGCTACTCAGGGAAGTGATGATTGGCAACCGCCAGAGTTACCCGATGAACCTGAGTGGGTAGGCGCACCCATACAGATACAGGCAATGCTGCGTGCTAAGCGTACTGAACGCCAGTGGAAAGAAGATGGTCTGTTAGCTCGGCCGTGTTTATTACATCGTCTTGATAAAGATACATCGGGTATTGTAGCTCTGGCGCGTACGGAGCAATCGCGTCGTCACATTATTCGCCAGTTTCACAACCATACTATCGTTAAACGTTATTTAGCTGTGGTACAAAAAGGTGCACCAGCCTGGTCACAACCTCGTGCCACGCTTAGCGTAACCAAACAGGTAGAAGGCAGGAACAACAACCATTCTGCCAACTCTGCCAGCTTCTATCCTGGCGATGAGTTTATAATCGACGGCCCACTACAGCGCGACCCTGATGATCGTCGTCGTTGTATTGTCGGCCCCGAAGGTCAAACAGCTACCACATTTTTGAAGATATTAGCTTTATCTCATAATAATGAATTTGCCATCTTGGAAGTACAACCACTGACAGGACGAACACACCAGATCCGCGCTCATCTTGCTGCCTGGGGATATGCTATAGTAGGAGACCCGGTGTACGCTCTCCCAGCACAAGATGGTACACCCCAGGCAGCCCTAAAACGCCAATTTTTGCACGCGCACAGTCTTGAGTTTCAGTGTTACCCCGATAATCAACGCGCAACTTTTGTAGCACCTCTGGCCGATGAGCTGGTATCATGGATGACGCGCTACTTTCCAACAGGCTTAGGAGTCGTATTATTATGAAACTGCCGAAGTTCTGTCCTCCACCGGGATCAGATTGGCTCCCGTCCGCCTATAGAAAAACGGGCGCAGGACGAGGAAGATGACAATGCTCACCGTCGCTCCAAGCAGGTAGCCCAGGCTGGTGCTGGCGAAGATGCCTCTCGCCAATGGGCCTGTGAAGAAAGAAGATTGGGTAAAGAGCAGACCAACGACAATGCCGATGACCCAGGCAGCGCAGGCGGGAATATTGAAGCCACCAGTATAGAAGTAGGTGCTTTCACGACCCAGGTTGGTCAGGCTCCTGGTATCATAGCCGCGACGCCAGATCATATCGACCAGGAAGATCGCGGCCCAGACCGTCAGACCATCAGCCAGCAAAAGCAGGAAACTGGTGAGCGCGCCCTGAAAATCATTGCGGATCAGCAGTACATAGATTGAGCCAATAACCATTAGCACGCCATCAATCAGGACAGCGTACTGACGCTTGATACGGATGCCCATGGCGAGCAGGTTTAGCCCGGAGGAATAGATGTCGAGGGCCGCACCAGCCAGCAATCCGCCTATAGCGGTCAGTAGGTAGGGAACGGCCAGCCACGCCGGCAGGGCCTCGCGAATTGGCGCGAGGGGATCGGAAGTCGTCAGCACGTTCGATTTGAACGAGGCCAGCAGAACGCCCACGATCATCAAGATATACAATGGCAACGTCGCGCCAAAGACTGTCCAGAAAGTGATAGCACGGCTGGAACTCCGACGCGGCAGGTAACGGGCGTAATCCGCGCCAGAGTTAATCCAGCCAATCCCGGTCCCGGCCATAATAATGACAAAAGCGGTGACGACGCCTGTGTCCCAGGGACCCGCCGACTGGCTTAGTAGTTTGCCCCAGTTGGTCTGAGGAACGATAAAGGCGATGATAACGATGGTCAGAATACCGAAGATCCAGGTCGCGGCGCGCTGAATCCAGACCAGCGTGGCATGTCCCCAGTAACCGCAAGCCACGACCAGTGCTGAGAGTACCAGGATGCTGACGACCGTCCAGGTGGGATTCGCCGACAGGCCGAACACCTGCAAAAGCTCCAGCAAAGCGCCTGTGGAAGCGATGACCAGGATGGTTTCCCACCCCACCAGGCTGATCCAACTCACCAGCGTCGGACCAAAGTTGCCACGCGTGCCATAAACCGCTCGCGAGAGGGTCAGCATAGGCGCGCCTCCCCAGACGCCAGGAATGCTTAACAAACCGACGAAGAGAAAGGAAACGGCAGTCGCAATCAACCCGACAACGAGGCCCTGCCACAGATTCAGGCCGTTGCCGGTCAAATAGCCCGCGCCATAGACTACTCCCAGGATGCCAACGTTGCTGGCAAACCAGATCCAGAACAGCTCAAATGGCCGCCCATGGCGGTGTTCCTGGCCAATTGGGTTGATGCCGTTCATTTCAATAGACCAGACGCGATCACTCTCAGGTTGTGTGGTCCTGCTCATATGCCTACGCTCCTATCTCACGATGAATATCTGTAAGAGAGACGATAACGAGAAAAACAACGTTGTCCTCATCAAGCAGGAACAAATGCTCGCAAGAGAATATTCCTCTATCTTGATTTTCTCGCTTTGGAGATCGTATAGCGGTCCCTGGTCAGGTGGTACCATGCCGAAGAATGTGCTAGAATACGTGTGGAAGCCGAGAACAATCAGCTTGTACGGCATTGACTCATCATTTCATCTGCACTTCCGAAATTTTCGATGGTGTGGGCTGGCTCTGCAAACATTTTACAATAAACGATTAATCGACTTGTTCTCTCGTTGTGATTATGAACAGGAAAAGCCAGGAATAGATCATGTCCGATAGTGGATTACCCATCTCCAGCGTAAGTGCTCATGGCGTACCTTTTCAGGAACGGGCCTTTGTTGTGGGTAACGTTATTGGCGTCAATGCCTATCGCATCAACCGGACTTTACTCAAGCAGCGTTTAATAGAGGGTAAATACCAGGTTCAGGAAACTTCTCACTTCTTTCTCGCTTTACGAACGGCTGTTCCGACTATGCTGGTCCATTGGTTTGCACCAGAAGCCATAGATGCCGACCTGGGACGCTATTTCATGGAAGAGTTAAAACCCCTGGGGGTGCTAGAGGACCCACAGGATTATGGTGATTTTTTCGGTGCTGTAGTCGGTTCCATTTTTCCGCAAGACTTTAGATGCTCATGGCGCCTTTTCGGGATAAATACGTTGCAGCGGTATAATCAACTCCTGGCAAAGGGTAGAAGTTCAACTACATGTAACACACCTGTTGAGGTATTTGCGACGCTCTATAAGCGTGTATGTGAACTACAGATGGGGGAAAGCCTTCTCGATGCTGGCTGCTCATTCGGCTTTCTACCCCTGGTTGTCGCTGAACATATTCCCTCATTAACAAAGGTTCTTGGAGTCGATATTCAGACAGGACCTTTCCCTGTGACAAGAGCTATTGCCAAAGAGCGTAATCTCGCATGTGTACAGTTTGCTCAAGCCAATTTGCTTGATGAAAACATAAGCGAACTTGGATCTTTTGATACTGTGACTGCGCTACATGTTCTTGAGCACTTCACGGAAACGGATATGTACCGGGTTCTTACGGGCCTTTTGAAGGTAACACAGAGGCGTCTGATTGTCGGTGTGCCATATGAACTGGGTGAACCCGAAAGCGCATATGGGCACGAGCAGCTCTTTACCTCTGACAAACTTGAGGCTGTTGGAAGGTGGTGCCTCCAGCAGCTTGGAGGTGGTCAGATAGCAGTTGAAGATTGTGCAGGGGGGCTGCTCTTGGTTGATCGACATTCTTTTGTAGGTATATTATGAATGTAGCAGGAAATTGTATGATGTAACATAAAAAATTTGCACAGGAAGAGATGATGGCAGAAGACTTCTGGGGAGCAAGCTTCCCTCTCAAGCCATTTCATACGTCAGCCGATATTTTTTAAGGGCAGATCCGCAAGATTGATTGCGCTTATTCGATTTATACTAGAACGTTCTCAAATGAAAACGTTCTTAAATAATAGTGGAGGTAATTATGGCAGGGAAAGCGGGAGGTTTATGGCAACCTACTAATGTAAAGGGAGCAAGAATACCTACCTGGTTAATAGGGGCTGCATGTCTAAGTATAATCCTGGCTCTGGTAGTGCGATTAGGCATGCAATTGGTTATTCCTCATCCTCCTCCACGCCTGCAGTTAGTCAAGGATATTCCGTTGCCTGGTGCCCTGCCAGACATTTATCGAACAAGTACGCATCCACTAGCTCCTGGCCTGGCAGTACTGTTTGATCATTTTGATTTTCAGGCTCTGGATCCAAACACTCACTTGTTATTCATTGCTCACACTGGACCAAGCCCGGACAGGGAAAAGCAGGTGAACCCCAGGTTTGACCCAGGCACTGATATCAAAACTGATGGAAATATCATTGTTTTTGATACACTGCAACAGAAGGTAGTCGGGCTTCTTAATATACCGCAAGTCGCAGGTATCGTCGTTGCTCCTGATCTCAAAAAGGTTTATGCAGCTGATGCCAATGAAGCCATCATTTATGCTATTAACGAACAGACATTTAAAGCTATTCCTATTCAGCTCCAAACTAATGATGGTCCAGATGGTATGGAGTATGACCCGACCGATCACCTCATCTTTGTCTCTAATCCAGGGAATCCAGCTCATCCAGATCAAAGCCAGGTGATCGACCGGAAAAATCAAAATGAAACCGTGATTGATGCGCTGACAGACAAAGTGATTAAGCGTATTTCCCTGGGTATTGATGGAAAATGGGGGGATGATGTGGGACATGTGCGCTTCGATCCTGCTTTGCATCGTATTTTTGTTGTAGTGCAACAGCTACCGGATCCAGACGACCCCAATCCCAAACTGCTTCCCCCGCCGGGTACTGCTCGCCTTGTTGCTATCGATCCTGTAACTCTGCGAGTGATTACACGCTTGACTTTACCCAACTTCTGCTTTACTCCTCATGGACTCACTATCGATCCGTTGGATCATATCGCTTTTATTGCCTGTGTTGCTGCTGATCCTCCCAGTATCTTACGCGTCGACTTACAGACGATGAAGATTATTGTGGAACCTCCCTGGCCAGTGCAGGTGAAGCCCGATATTCTTGCATTTGATCGTCCTTTACAGATTCTTTATGTTGGAAGCCCAGCGGGAATCTCCATATTCAAGGAAGATGAACGGCAGCTAAAGTGGCTGGGTAACTATAGTTATGGAGTTAACAATCATACTGTTGCTGTCAACGAAGTAACACACGAAGTATATCTCCCGGTTCCTCGCCTGGGGAATAGACCTGTGTTGAGAATCATGCAATACAATACAGGGGCGGATGAGTAATATCTTGCTCAGGTCAGGTGTGAAGTGTACAGTCCCTGCTGCACACCTCACACCTGATAGCTCTTGAGAATCTCTATGGACAGTGAGGAGTCAAGGGAAGGGGCAACCTGAGTAGTTTGAGTAATTACGGGTAATGTTACTTCCTTTTGCCTGATGGCACTCGCTCGATGCGAACGAGAATGGCCGTTTCACTCTCAGAGGTAAGTGTTGCGTTCACTGGTTTCTATCTCCTTTTAAAAGCGTGAACGAGAATGGTCGTTCACGCTCTCATCGTGCTCAAGCTCAGGGCTTTCGAGGTTGTTAACAGCGCGAAAGACAATGGTCGTTTCGCTCTCATCAAACTCAAGCTCAGGGCTTTCGAAGTTGTAACGATTTTGCTCTTCAAGCAGTGATGCGAAAACTCCTTTGTTGTGCTTTAGCTCCCAATAAGAGCCTCTTTCGATGATCTGTCCATTCTGCATAACAAGAATCTCATCAACTTGGCCCAGGGTACTGAGACGATGGGAAATTGTTAATACGGTACGTCCAGCAATGAGTGTATTTAGCGCATGCATGACTTCTGCTTCTGCCTCGACATCCAGGTTTGCTGTTGGTTCATCGAGGATAAGAATAGGAGTATCACGCAGAATTGCTCTGGCGATAGCCAGGCGCTGACGTTGCCCAGCTGAGAAGTTATTGCCTTGTTCACGTACAACGGTTTCATATCCGTCAGGTAAGTTCAGGATGACATCATGAATGTTCGCTTTCATCGATGCGGAGATAACCTCTTCGAGAGGTGCGCCAGGGCGCCCAATCTCGAGGTTTTCACGGACAGTACCCTCGAACAGTACAGAGTCCTGGAGGACCATACTTATGTTCATGCGCAATATATGCAGTGGATACATGCGATTATCGAGGCCATCAATTTTGAGTGAGCCTTGTTCTATATCATAGAAGCGGGGGATCAATTTCGCGAGAGTGGTTTTGCCGCTGCCAGAGTAGCCAACCAGGGCTACTTTACGCCCGGCTGGAATATGAAGATTGATGCCTTTGAGAACGGGCCGGTCTGCCAGATAACTGAAAACGACATTCTCAAAGGTGATATCCCCCTGCAGTTTTTGTGGGCCATAGTAGGGTACATTTGTCTCAATTACTTCCTGAGCCTGATCAAGTACTTCTTGGATGCGTTCAACACCAGAGGCGCCATTGCTTGCAAGGGTAACTAACTTTGAGAGATCGCGTATAGGTTGGTACAACATCTTGAGATAGGTGAGGAACAGGATTAGCGTTCCAACATCAATAGTGGACGGGTTAATGGTAATAAAACCGAAGTTAACGCCATTGCCTGCTGCTACATATCCTCCTACTCCGAGGACGATAAGCGTACCAAATACAACGAGGGTAGAAACGAGAGGAGTGAACTGAGCTTGCAGGCGACCAGCACGAAGGCCAGCTTGTTGATGCGAGCCAACGTGAGTTCCAAAGCGCTGGTTTTCGCGAGATTCAAGTGTGAAAGCTCGGATGACCGTCAGTGCGTTAATGTCTTCTGTCGCGACGTCGGCAATTTTCCCTGCCGCTTTTGCTTTTTTCCGTGCTGCAGCTTTAATGTTGCCAGTATAGCCTGTGACAATAAATAAAAGCAGGGGAGCGATGGCAAGGGAGAGTAAGGTATATTCTTTGCTTATAAAGAGCATGATGACAATGATGCCAATAAGTGTCAAAATGCCTGCAAGGAGATCCACCAGACCATCTGTGACGAGCTTCTCTATATCAGCAATGTTCCCTGTTACACGCTGAACCAGATCACCTTTCTTTTGCCTGTCATGCCAATCTAACGATAGGCGCTGCAGGTGGTCAAAAAGACCCCTACGTAGCTGGGCGCTCAGATTTTGAGCAATAAATGTGGCAAGGAAGAGTTCAATATACACCAGGAGTGCACTTAATAGACCGAAAACGACCAGTATGAGCAAGGAAAAGACTATGACTCCAATGACACTGTGCTGGGTTATTCTAGGATGAAGTACAGAATTTGGATCAGAGGGTGTAGCAGGACATGGAGCTGGTGGAGGTTGATTTGGAGGTTGGTTGGCTTGCAGTGGGCGCAAGGATGGATCAAGCACAGGAGTATCAAAGAAGTTGAGAACGCCATCTAAAAATGGAAAAGTACATGTCGGGTCTGAACCTGGATTATTGATTTTGCTGGGAATGAATTTAAGTGGTAAAGCGGCTGCAAGGTCGGCACCAACCTGGGCAAATGTGACGAGGATGGCGAGGATAATCAGGAAACGATAGCCTCTGAGATTACGATACAGAAATTTACATAATAATAGCATAAGGTCCCCCTGACTAGTCTGCTAGATATGTGGCGCTCATTGTTTGTCGTGCTCTGGCGATAACGGGATGGCTTGGAATTGCTGGGTTCTCCAGGGCGAGGCAGACATGCATGTTATTGCTCTCCATCTTTTGCCCTTTCCCTAGGGATATGTTTTTTCTTCGTGGAAATTTTGGGTAGCTGTGAAAATGCTTCTATGGAGCAATTGTATGATCTACGATAGGCTATATTATTCGAATGCCATTTTTTAACCACGGTTTTGTTGAATAGTTGTGTGCTGGGAACGGGGGCCACTCTTTGGAATTCGTTGTGATTGGCAAGTTGTAGAATGTAGGCTGCAACGAGCGGTACTGCTTGAGATATCTGTCCGAAGCTGGGAAAGTCGTTGATGTCTACTACTACAGGACCATGAGCTGTCTCAACAACATCCAGGCCGTAAATGTCCAGTCCAAAGAGGTTACCGACATGTAGCGCTAGTTTCTGTAGCTCGAAACTTACGGGTATAAGTTGCTTGGTCACCTCCACTTCAGGGTGAAGTGGAGATCTTTTTGCCACGGCGAAAACCTCGGTGCCAATGACATACAACTTGATATCAAAACCTTTGTTTTCCATGTAACGTTGTGCCAGGAAAAAACGAGCATCTTTTTCGGCGATTGCCAGGGTTGCCAGGTCATCTTGACTGTCCAGGTGATATATTCCACGACAAGAACTTCCATTGGTGGGTTTGACCACGAGGGGATAATTTTCTGCGGGGACTTGCTGGAGTAAGTCCTGGTGAGCAACAAAATAGGTAGGTGGTACAGGTAGACCATGTGCCTGCGCAAATGCAGCGGCAATGGCCTTATCACGCACCAGGCGGATAGAACGCGAGTTATTAATGGTCAGGATACCGGATGCTTCCGCTGCCTCTAGAATGCTTAACCCTGGCCCTTCCGAAACAGTTTTTAATACATATGCATCATATACAGTTTTTGTGAGATCAGTTAAGCAGGTTACCGTTGCAGCGGGTTCCAGCAGGTCGACTTCATGTCCCCATTTCAGCAGTTGATTTGCGATAATGGTGGGCATGTTCTCATTTCGATACTGTGCTTCAATAATAAAGCAGAAACGCATCTTGTCTCTCACCTTCTACTCTATTCATCCAATCGAAACTATGCTTAAGGGATTAGTTTTTTGGACACAAAATTCCTCTTTATCCCCTATAAGAGAATCTAGTCAAAGTGCCCGATTAGATACGGGTGCTATTTGAGATTTGATGTTTTTCTCCGCATATACATTATATAGTGAGCCGGAAACTGAGCAAACAAGCGGTAATACGATTGTATCAGCAAGCAAACTATGATCTGCTTTGCTTATTGCGATGTGAGTATGTTGCTAAGCAAACCGCTTGTGAAAACGAATTTTAATATGATTCTTGCCTGGTTTTAGCTTTTCAAAACAAGAGATGACTCTCTACAAATATAGACGCATCGCCTAATAAACGATCAAACATAGAATATTAGAGAATGTATTTTGTGCCGTAGCTCTATATTAAAGTGTACCACGTAAAAAAAAATAGCAAGTCAAGTAATTTTTGGATTATGCTAGTAAAGAATTCTTAACTTTATATAGTACATTTAAAATTCTTTTTCACTACACAAGATATAACATGTGAAGGAGCATACAACGCTTATGTATTGTAATTTATCCATCGGTCAACTGACAGTTACTACGTGAGTGATTACGTACTATTTACTTAGTACGTTTAAGCGTTACATTATGTTGTATTTCTTGCATATATATGCGGTGTTTCGTGTAAAGATACTGCAAGAGAAATGCCAAAAAAGGTGCGTTAGAAGACGTGTCGTTGTTGAAGTCTGGAACTCGGGGGAAAGATAGCATTATGCAGCGACTAGTACTCGAGTCGCCTCTATCACCTCTTGATAACCTTGTACAAGTTTCTCCATAGCCTCATACCACGAACGTTTTTGCGCCTCTGCCAATGATGCCTGGCTCATTTGCTGGCGTAGCGGGTGATTGTGGACCAGAAGTGCCAGGTTTGCCCTGTAAGCTGCTACCTTTTCCTCTTCTGCCAGGTGCTGGACGTTAAGTAACAAACCAGTTTTTTCATGGTCTACGAGATCACAAACTCCCTCCGAGAGGAGGCCAGCTACAGGTAGTCCGCTGGACATTGCCTCCAGGACTGCCTGGCCGAAGGTCTCGGTGTATGAGGGGAAGGCGAAAACGTCGGCTGAGGCATAGGCAGTTGCCAGGGCTTCGCCTGTCAGGTAACCAGTGAAGGTTACGGGCAGACCTGCCAGCTTCTGTTGCACCTCGGCATGGGCTGGTCCATCGCCGACGATCACAAGATGGCACTGCTCGTGATTCATGGTCTGATATGCCTGAATAAGCAGGTTGAGATTTTTTTCCCACGAAACGCGACCAACATATAAAATGATCGTTTTGTTCTCGGGCTGCTTACGTGCCTGTAACCACGAATTACGGACGTCAGTACTCCTGCGTCCGGGATGAAAAAGGGTTGTATCGACGCCGCGCGGCCAGATACGTAGATGCTCAAAGCCTTGTAAACGCAACATAGCCGCAGTAGATGGCGATGGGCAGAAGGTTAAAGTACACTGGTTGTGAATGAAGCGATTATATGACCACATGGGTTTGGTTAACAGCGAGAAACCAAAGTGTTCGCAGTATGCAGCCAGGTTTGTGTGATAGGAAGAGATAAGCGGTTTATGGAGAAACTGTCCGGCAGCCAGGCCAGTTGCGCCAAGGATGACAGGATCGACCAGGTGAACAATGTCGGGATCAAACTCGTTCAGACGGCGTATAAAAAGCGGTCGAAAGAAGTTAAACTTTAGTTCTGGATAGAATGGGAATGGCAATCCTGCAGTGCCGATCACTTCTGCCCCGGCATAGTAATCCATGCCACTTTCGGGACCAAGCAATAAGGCCTGGTGCCCTCTTCTTTGCAGATGTTCGAGGAGTCTGACCAATGTGCGTGTAACACCATCTAACTTGGGGAGGAAGTTTTCCGTTATAATTGCAACGCGCATAAAAACACCTAACCAATCATGCTGCGGATCAGCTAATTTAATATGTACCTGAATATAAAGTAAGCTATGGGGGTTAGTGAGGAATTAAGGGCTGTTTAGCTGAGGGTAAAATCTTGGCTAAGAGAGTGTTAAACGCCTTGCAAGAGACCTAGAAGAGGATGCCGCAACCCATAAGCGATGTTTGTTAGTCAGGAGATTTGCTGGCCCCCATTATCCTGGCTATGCGCACGGGCACAACTGCTGAAATGCTAGCTTCAACTATAATGCCATACCCAACGATGGTTGATGGGTACGGTGGGCAGCGGATAGATTGTAAGCTGATTGAGAGCGTAATATGCCTCCTTGCTAAAGGCATATCTTGAGCATATAATGAGAACGCAGTTTAGTATGTTTAAGAGGTTATGGTGCAAGACATCTTCCTGGCACTTCCTAACGGAACCACGGTCCGAGACCGCTATATTATCGAGGGCTTACTCGGCAAAGGGGGCTTTGGTTCTGTCTATCTCGTTAAAGATAAGCGTGTCAAAGGGAATTTGTTTGCTCTTAAAGAGGTGATTGATCCGAGCAAGCAAGATAGAGACCGCTTTACGTTTGAAGGTGAGATACTAAGAAGACTTGACCACCCGGGGCTCCCTCGTGTTTACCATGCTTTCAGCGATGATGCAATGTTTCGTGCATACTTACTGATGGATTATATTGAAGGACGTAATTTAGAAATACTCCGGCAGAAGCAAGCACAGCGCCGTTTACCTCTTATGCAGGTTATGCGTATAATGGCCCCAGTTATCGAGGCTATAGCTTACTTGCATAGCCAACAGCCGCCGATTATCCATCGTGATATCAAACCGTCGAATATTATAGTTTCACCAGCGGGCAATGAAGCAGTGCTGGTTGATTTTGGTATTGCCAAGGAATACGAGCCTGACTCCACAACGACGACTGTCCGTCGCTGCTCTCCTGGTTTTGGCGCACCTGAGCAATATGGAGGGGGCACCGATACTCGCACGGATGTCTATGGATTAGCTGCCACAATTTATGCGGTGTTAACTGGCAGGATATCTACTGATGCTTTTCAACGCATGTTACAGTTAGGCAGCAAAGGGGCTGATCCTTTAGTACCAGTCATTGAGCTTGTACCAGATATTCCACTTCCTATAGCGGAAGCTATACAGCGGGCCATGTCTATTGACAGCAATAATCGTTTTGCTACGGTCGAAGAATTCTGGCAGGCTCTGCAAGCTGGTTTACCTGATCAAGCGGAAGTTGAAGAAGATGTCCAGCCGATGATTTCACCGGTAAGTCTCTCTTCACCTTCACTTGCTGAGGATGATCCACTCTTGCTAACATCCATAGAAGAAGAGAATGCTTCAAGCGCCGAGCAAGTAATTTCAACTGGTGCGCTGCAGGGTAGTGATGCACAGTCTGAAACCGGAGATAACACTATTATTGCCAGGCGCAACTCATTATTGCCAGAGACTCCCGCCCTGGTACCATTAGAGCAGCCAAGCTTGAGAGTAGTAAGAGTACCGACTCTTTCCTCCCGTAGAAAAAGTATGATCATTGGCCTGCTCGCTCTCATATTGCTAGCTAGTGTAGGGATTGCTGTGTCGTTCTGGTCTTCTACCGCATCAGGAACTCATGGTGTAGCAAATAGGCTGGCAACTTTTACTCCAAGGGTGACACAACCTGCACTGCCTACTGCTACACGTTCTGCATTGATTCCTACTGTCACGGTGGTTACAAGTCCTATTACCACCGCAAATATTGCTTACCTGGCCGGGACATATCAAGGGAGTCTGACTGACTCCGTCACCTCTCAGACTTCGCATATGGTTGTTGTTATTCAACAAATTCGCGGGCACGCAGCTTTTGATGGTCAGATCAGCCTTAACCTGTCATTGGAAGGGAATAATGCTGTTTTTACGGGCGTAATTGACATCAACAATCATTTCTCCTTCAGTACTAATACATCTGTGGGGAAAAAGCCACTGTATTTCTATGGGGTTGTACAACCTGGTGGCTATCTGCATGGAAATTTCTGTAACAGTAGTACAACCCATTGCGATCAGGACACAGGCTATTTTACTGTTGGTCCCCGCTTTTAGGTACATTTTTCCATCGCCTTCAAAATTGAGGAGTTAAAGCATTTCCTCATCTAATTCGTGATATAATTCGTGTTATGTGTAAAGAACGCAATCGTTACTTACAATGAGTATGGAAAGACATTTCTAATCAAAAATAGTATTAAGATCGGCGTAAGGTCATTTGAGGTGTGAAGTGCAAGAGGTACAATCCACTCTTTCGATTGGGACGGTATTACGCGACCGCTATGTTGTCGAAGATTTACTCGGCAAGGGCGGTTTTGGCGCTGTCTACCTGGTAAGAGATCAGCGAGTCAAAGGTAACCTCTTTGCTTTAAAGGAGATGATAGACTCTAGCAAGCAGGAACGGGCTCGCTTTGCTTTTGAATGCCAGGTATTAACGCGCCTGGATAGCCCGGCTTTGCCACGTGTGTACCGGGTATTCGAGGATGACAAGAATAACCGTGCCTATATGCTCATGGATTATATTGAAGGGCCAAATCTGGAAACGCTGCGGCAAAAACAGCCCGATCGACGTTTCTCGCTGTCACAAGTCATGAGCATGATGGCTCCCATAATAAATGCGGTTGAGTATCTACACCATCAACAGCCTCCTATTATCCATAGAGATATTAAGCCGGCGAATATTATTGTGCCAAATACAGGTGATACAGCAATGCTTGTGGATTTTGGAATTGCCAAAGAGTTCGATCCAGACTCAACCACGACGGCTGTTCGTCGCTGTTCGCCAGGCTATGGTGCTCCAGAACAATATAGTCGAGGGACGAATACACGAACTGATATTTACGGACTTGGAGCCACTTTCTATACGCTATTAACAGGTTTCGTGCCAGAGGATGCTTTTTACCGTATGACCCAAATGGGTAGTCGTGGTATAGATCCATTAGAACCAGTTAACAAACTTGTACCGACTATTCCATTACCTATCGCCGAAGCTATTCACAAGGCCATATCGATCAATGTTGCTGATCGTTATGCCAGCGTTGAACAATTTTGGCAAGCATTGAATGCCTATCCAGGCGGCGAGAAGGCAGCTGCAGCAATTACGGAGCCTGTAACCCCTATTCCTTCGTTATTGATGTCCCAGGCGGACATTGCGGATATGAAGACTGAAACGAGCGCTCCGCAGCTTCAACCCAGGGATACAGATACTCGTACGAGAAGACGTGGTTTCTTACTGCCCATTCTCCTCGGTATTATCGCTCTAGCCCTCGTATTAGGGGTAGCGGCTGCTTTCTGGACATCTACGATTGGTCATCAAAATGCGCCTACAACCCATCCGACAGCTGTAGTGCATCAAAAAGCAACGCCTACACCCAAAGCAACACTGGCGCCTTCGCCTACAACTAAGCCGACGCAGTCACCTACGCCTGTGCAAACTACGCCTACACCGGCGCCTGCCGTCTATCCGCGGGTGGGCGGAACTCACTATGGCACGGTTCATAATACAAATGCCGGTGTAGATGCGAACTTGACACTGTCTTTGCAACAGAACCAGGGCAATATCGGCGGCAATGTCACAATTAGTTCCCCACTTCAGGGCAGCGGCTCCATTTATAATGGTTTTGTGAGGACGAACAGCTATATTCAGTTCACTGTAACGGGTTATAACGGTAATGCACCGCTGCTTTTCTCAGGTACAGTCCATGCAGATGGAAGTATGGGGGGAAATTACTGTAGCATCGACGCGACAGGTAAATGCAATGCAAGTGTTGGCGGTCAGGGGAACTGGTCCGCTGGTCCCTCCTCCCCTTTGGGTTCATCTCATTCTGCTCCGAATGGGCCGAATATATTTGCGTTTATGAGTAGTAGTAGAAAAGAAAGCTCTACAGTAATACTTTTCTAAACTAGAGATACTATGATCATCAAGTTTTGCCTTGCCTTGTATGGTTGATATCTCAACATCTCATTGATACGCCAATCATTGATGGTCACGCGGAGAATGATGGGCGCAGAGCATAGTTTCTCTATCGTTGAAAGAGGCTCGCAGGCATTATGCCTGCTGGCCTCATTTTTTGTCCCTGCGAAGTATTGGTGATAAAATAGTGAGACGCAAAGAGGATACGTATCTCGGCTATTTGTAGCGTGTTGTTACCTGCTGAGATGAATGGTTATGCGCTTTTTTAAGGGGGTTAGGAGATTATCTTATGTTTTATGACCATACAAAAATATATGTCAAAGCAGGTGATGGAGGGAATGGCTCGAGCCATTTCCGACGCGAAAAATTTGCACCTCTTGGTGGTCCTGATGGAGGAGACGGTGGCAGAGGTGGCAGTATATATCTCGAAGCTACAACCAATCTGAATACACTTATCGATTATCGCTATCGGCATCATTTTAAGGCAGAGGCAGGCGGAGCGGGCATACGCCAGAAAATGCATGGTGCTAAAGGTGAAGATATTGTATTAGCTGTACCATGCGGTACAATTGTGCGGGATGCTGACACCAATGAGTTGCTTGCAGACCTGGTCGATGATAAACAGCGTGTTATGATAGCACGCGGTGGGAGAGGCGGACTGGGAAATACACATTTTGCTACCGCCACGCACCAGGCGCCGCGCGAGGCGCAAAAAGGTGAGCCTGGCGAAGAGCGTTGGATCATGCTTGAGTTACGATTGATCGCGGATGTTGGATTGGTTGGATACCCCAATGCTGGTAAATCGACGCTACTTTCTGTAGTTACAGCTGCGCGGCCCAAAATTGCTGATTACCCTTTTACTACGCTTGCTCCTAATCTCGGTGTAGTAGCTGTTGGTCAGCCCGGTAGCGGGGATGAGTTTGGCTTTGTCCTGGCTGACATTCCAGGTTTGATTGAGGGTGCTGCGCATGGAGTTGGCCTCGGCCATGAATTTTTGCGCCATGTACGGCGGACGCGTCTTCTCATCCACATGCTTGATGGAGGATCTTTTGAACGTGATCCCTGGCAGGATTTTCAAGCTATTAACCAGGAATTACGTGAATATGATGAACAACTGGCACAACGTCCGCAGATAGTTGTCTTAAACAAGATGGATTTGCCAGAAGCCCAGGAACGCTGGCCTGCCCTGAAAAAGCAGGCGCAGGCAGCAGGATATCCTGTGTTTGCCATTTCAGCCGCGGCACATGAGGGGACCGACGAACTTATGCACTTTGCGGCCAATCGTTTAGAGCAGATCCGTCAAGAAGAAGCAGAGCGCGCCGCTACCCAGATCAATCCTGACATGGTTGGTCCCGTTTTACGGCCGGTACCCGCTGATGCTTTTACGGTTAGCAAAGAGCAGGGTGTCTATGTCGTACGTGGAAAACGTGTTGAGCGTATGGTGAGTATGACCGATCTGGAGAATGAAGAGGGCATGGACCGTCTGCAGGTAACTATGTCCAAGATGGGCGTGACAAAGGCACTGGAAGAGGCTGGTGTTCAGGTTGGTGATTTGGTGCGCTTTGGCAAAGTAGAATTATACTGGGGAGAGTAACTCTTGGAGTATTAGCTATTCCTGGCTTCTTTTGCATATCCTTTTTTATCTAAAGTCATAGGATAGAGGTCAAATGTAATAAATGGCGGTTTAAAGTCAACAATACCATTTTATGTAACATTAAGAATTGTGTTATAATTGCAACGGGTTGTAATTGCACGCTGTACACTTAGGGCCTTTATAGCTCTAAAGTCAGCGAAGAGAATGCGAGAGATGCCGGGCACATGGGCGAGACATTAAACCTACTATTTCGTAGCCGTGAGGATGGTACCTTTGAGTTACAGGTGAAGGAGAACTGGTCGGGGCGCACCGTCAGTGGAAGTTTTGTTGCTCCTTACTCAAGCAGGCAACTGAATGCTCTGCAAAAGAAACTAAACAAACTCGATAGTAGTAATCATGATCTGCGTGAGATTGGGCAGCGTCTTTTCCTGGCATTATGTGGTTCTGACACTCCTGGTACAAGCCGTCGAGAGTTGTCGGAGCAGTCTGTACAGGCTATGCTGCGCGCGGTTATTCAACGGACGCTGCGTCGTCGAGGTACAGTTGCCTTGACGTTTAGCTTTGCAGCAGGTTGTGATGAATTTGTGCGCTATCCGTGGGAATTGCTACATAACGGTGAGCATTTTCTTCTCGCCTCAGGTGTTTTTACGCTCGCACGCGCTTTGTTGCGCTCAGAGGAAGCTATAGGTTGTGAGCTCCCCGTGCATCCGCCTATGCGCTTACTCTACATCAGTGCTTCACCCAAAGATTGCATCCCTTTAGAAACAGAACGCAGCTACGAGGCACTGGAGCGAGCCTTGTCTGATCCGATTGAAAAAGGCCAGATTTTTCTTGATCGAATAGAACAGGTTACTTTTGATGCTCTCGTCAGCTATCTTAGCTCGCGTGGCGGGGCAGGTGTTTTTGATGATAGTGAGATTTCGTTACCTTGCTATGTCGTGCACTTCGATGGACATGGTGCCTATGGGCGCTTGTGTTCCAACGATGATTGTGAGCAGTTGAATGATCCCGATGAGCGCAAGTGCGTTGCATGTGGTACGTCATTAAATAAGGCCAAAGCACAAACCTATTTGTGTTTTTGTGATGAGGATGGATGTAATAGATACATCGATACGCAATCTCTGCGTGAGCTGTTTGTTAGCAGTGATGTGCGCCTGGCCGTTTTCTCCGCATGCGAAACTGCCACATTGACCTGTGAGGATGTACGCAACTCGCAAAATGGTATCGCTTTTGATGCGACATTGGCAACTGCCCTGGTAATGGCCCAGGTTCCGGCTGTTGTGGCAATGCCCTTTTCATTGCAGGATGACCTGAGTCCCACCTTTATGTTTCATTTCTATGAAGCTCTGGGGCAGGGTCGTACACTGGAGGAAGCTCTCTCGCGTGCTCGTCATGCCATGTTGCCTATACATAACCACCATGGCTGGTTTATTCCGGTTCTTTATCGTCATGTAGGTAGCGGCCAGGAAGGGCCGGTGGCGCTCCTTACTGGTCGAGATGCGCCAGAAGAACATGATTCTCCTTTGGCTCACCTGGGCGCCTCCAACACATTTGTGGGGCGTGAACAGGAATTGCGTGACTTAAGCTCGCTCCTGGCTGCTGCTGCTAGAGGCGAAGAACAGAAGGTGGAATCTAAAGGACAGTACAAATTGCGCCCAGGTACCCATCATATCGCTTTAACCGGCCCAGCCGGAATTGGTAAGAGCGCCCTGGCTTTCGAAGCTGTACGACGCAACCGCGAGATGTTTTCAGGAGGAGTGTTAGGCATTACTCTTCAGAGCGGCAAGCTATTTGGTGAGGCGCTGATTGATATTGCACATCAACTACATATTGCGACAAAAGCAATCCATCCTGACGATGTGAGTTATCGCCAGGAGATTGTACTTAACGTCCTGCGTTCGCGCGCGAGTCGAGAATTACCGTGTTTGCTGCTTCTTGATAGCTTCGAAGAAGTCAAAGATCACGTACAGATGGAACTATGGCATCACTTTCTTAATGCACTGCCAGAGGAAGTTGTCGTTCTGGTATCTTCGCGTTCCAATCCCTCCACGGCAGCGGTGCAAGAGGGGACTTCCTATCGCTGGTATGAATATGGTGTTGGCAAAATGGCAGATGCTGACCTGTTGAGACTCTTTACTGACCTGGCATCAGCTAGTGGTCTGGATCAGCGTATTCATTTAGAAGACTCGCAACAACAGACCATTTTACGTGAGATTTGCACCCTTCTCGACGGATATCCTCTGGGAGCAGAGCTGATCTTTGGTACAGCACGTGTTATCGAGGGGAAAGTCTATACCCCTGAAGCTGCAACGCGTTCGTTAGCAGAGGTACGAGACGAGCTACGCGAGACGCAGCTTGCAGGTATTTCGGCGGTTCTCGACGTAGCCTACCGGCGCCTGTCTCCCCTGGCGCGCTTACTCCTTTCGTATCTTGCTGCTTTCAAACTCCCGTTTAGCCGTGAACAGATTGTGATGCTTGTTACCTCAGAAAAAATGGTTTCTACACATGAACATGTGCGTCTCGAACAACCGTATGGTGAAGTTGATAGCCTTAATGATCAATTAGCCGATAGCAAACATAGAGAGGATACTATACCAGCAGAGCTCGCGCAAAATTGGCAGCATGCTCGTGATGAACTGGTCCAGGCTTCGTTTATCCAGTTCGATGGCCGAGTCTATACTATCCATCCCCAGGTACGTAACTTTGCCTTGCTGTATTTGCCTCTAGAAGAGCGCCGCCGTGTTCATCGTGTGGTGGCAGCCTATTACCGTAATCAGCCACAGCCCAGCCCAGAGGAATGGTTTGTGGCCTACGAGCACCTGGAAGGTGCTGGAGAGCCGCAAGATCTGCAAGAAGCCGTGCGCCTGGCCGTCCGTGCTTCCTGGGCAATGGGAGGTCGAGGTCATGCGCCAGCTCTGCTGGATATGCTACGCCGTGCAGAGGTGCATGCGCTGCGCTTGGGGGATAAAACTGGCGAGGGTCAAATACAATGTTGCCTGGGCGCTATCCTGCGCCAACTGGGTCAATACGCAGTAGCGATAGGTTGTCTATCTCGTAGCCTGGCATTACATCGGGAGCAGAATGAACGTGATGAGGCGGGTTGGGCCCTCTATGAGCTGGCTATGCTGTGTCGCGAAGAGGGTCATTTTGCACAAGCTGGAGAATATGCCCAGGAGGCCATTCATCTCTTTCGTGAGGCTGGTGATACGAAAGGGGAAGCCTGGATGCAAATGGTCATAGGAGAGGTTTCGCGTGGCTATGGCCGCTATTATGAAGCGCTGGGTCATTTCAATGTGGCGCTTAGCAGTTTTCGTAGCCAGCATAGTGATGAAGGATGCGCCTGGACGCTACGAGACCGTGGGATAATTAATGAGGCGCTGGGCAAGTATAGTGAAGCGTTGACTGACTATGAAGAGGCATTGCGTCTCTTTAATGCGCTTGGGCTACGCGCTGGGCAGGGCTGGGTGCTGGCAGATCAGAGTGTGGTATATACGGATCAAGGTAAGCTTGATATTGCAGAGCGGACATGTAGTGATGCTATTGCTATCTTCCGCGAACAAAGTATTCGCCGTGGTGAAGCATGGGCTTTGCGCGCAATGGGTGATATTGCGCGTGAGCGTCACGATTACAGTCATGCACGTGGCTACTACGAAGAGGCGCAGGCAATTTTCAGTAGTCTAGGTGATCGGGTTGACCAGGCCAGGGTTATGAATGCATTAGGCGCCATATCGTTTGACGAAAATGAGCATTTATCTGCCCACGAGTATTATGAGCAGGCGTTTGTCATAGGACAGGAACAAGGGACAAAGCAGATCGAAGGTCGTGCTTTGCGCGGTTTGGGTGATATCTATCGTGTTCAGCACCGCTATGCCGAAGCTGCTCGTTATTACCAGCGAGCCATCAATATTGCTATTGAGTTGGATACTCCGGCTGAGCACTGCGCTGTCTTACGTCGCCAGGGTTTACTTGCTCATAATCAGGGGCATTATCTTCTGGCGCTTGAGTCGTGGGTACATGCAGTGGTGCTAGACCACCGTTTGGGTCATCCTGCCCGTAAATATTTGCAAGACACTGTGGATACACTTGTGAGAGAACAGAAACTTGAAGATGCATATGAAGAGTACTGCAAAAAATATGGCCTGGATTAAAAACTTACTCTTTTTTCCTGCGGCGACGTATGATGACAATTAAACCACACCCCAAACCCAGTAGTTGGATCATCATTAACTGCTGGGTTGGCTTCTGTCCCGTAACCATATAGTATGCGACCCATATTAACGATATTACAAAAACGCCCCATAAAAACCATTCACCTTGTATGCGTATGCGCATCATATCCTGCTCTTTCTTTTAGATGAACGACATGTTTTCGCATTTTTTGCTCACAAGTGCCCTTTGTTTGGGGCTAAACGCAACAGACGAGCCAACCAGTTATGCTGTAACGCCTGATCGGAAACGTAGGAGGAAGGCGTATTTACAGTATTGTTGCTGTTTACCGTAGGCATGCTAGCAATATTGCTGTGTAGTGGTGATGTTGCCTGGTGTTCTTCATCGTTGCCCTCATCACTATCATAATCGGATGGCTGTGGTCGAGGCCAGTTTCCCATACCATCCATCGTTTCGTCGCTACGGATTGGCTCGTGAGGATTAGGTAAGTCGGCCGGGGCCAGATTGCCTGTAATCATTGGTGGCTGGCGCATAATTTGATCGCGTTTCAACGGCATCGTATCCTGCTTTTCTAAGGCGATGCGATTCTCAACCTCTGCCAGCAGCCGAGCAATTTCGGGACGGAAGGCGCGATTGCTTTCTGGAATGCGTGTCCATTGTACTAACGCTGCTGGAAAATAGCCCGCGCGATAGCAATAAAGGCCGAGCATAGCCCGCGCATCAAAGATGTTCATGCGCTGCCAGAGAGCCAGTTCCTCCGCTGGAGTTTCAATGACATCTTCGCTGGCCTCAATGATCTCAACGCGGTGGTAGAGATTCAAGCCCATAAGACGATAGGGAAAGCCATAATATAATGCCAGCCTACGGCGGCGCGTGCGTTCAGCGGGATGTTTACCGACGAAATAACGACGTGTCCAGGAACCGCTCGACCAAAGGAGCCAGGCCAGAATCAGTACCAGGATACGGCCAAGATAGCGTTCCCATGTTTCGGGTGCCAGGCCAACCATTACACCCAGGATTGCGAAACATGCTCCTAGTGCCCAGGCGCCATATACGAGACGACGACGATCCCACCCAATCAAGTCAAAGTGGTGGTGCAGTGGCGTGGCTAGAAATGGTAGAGGGAACTCTGTATGTGGTACATCCTTATGGTTGCTTGAGGCGAAGCGCAGCATTTGCAAATGATGACGGTAGATGCGACGTGTCAGTACTCTAGCAGAGATGAGGGCCGAAAGCCCTTCTAATACAAATGCTGCACCAATCATAGGCAGGAGGCTTTCCTGGCGGGAAAAGATTGCAATCATAGCCAGGATGCCACCCAGGCCTAAGGCACCACTATCACCCATATAAATTTTAGCTCGCCGTTTGGCAGTGCCCCGTCGTGCTGCCCATGATGAAGGCCAGTTCCATGGTAGATAGCCCAATGTACCGGCTGCACAAAGAAGGGACATAACCTCCAGTACAACCCCTTCAGGCTTAGAAATGTTGCCAGTAATAATGATGCCAAAGGCTATGGCTGCACTAAAAACGAGACCTCCTGCAAGACCGTCCAGTCCATCGCTAAAGTCGACTGAAAGGGCGGTGAAACTGCAAATTACACTGGTAATAATTATGATTATCAACAACCATACGAAATAGGCAAGCTGACCGAAATGGACTGAATTTAAGCAATATGGAAGTTGTTGATGGGCGCCAGGACAGAGCAATGGTCCAATAATTGGCAGGTCAGTGAAAGGCGTATAGGGTTGTTTTCCACTGTCTAAGAGGAAGAAATAGAGTAGCGCAGCTATAACGGAGACGATGATTAACCCGGTGAATTTAGCGCGTTCAGAAAGTCCTTCTTTGCTAAACACTTTATACCAATCATCGACAAAACCCACGAGGGTAAAGCCAGCCGTCGCTCCAAAGCCAATCAGTAAGAGTGTCCATTGATCGTGTGTGAATTGCAGGAGGAAGCCAGCCGCTATTCCTGTGACTGTCAAAGCGATGATAAGCGCGGGGCCCCCAACTAAGGGGAGTTCTATCGTCTTAATTTCGCGTCCGCTAGCGGGTAGGTCCGAACGATGGTAGCCTGGCTGGAGATCTGCGCGGTGTAGACCTGGTTTAAATTCACCACTGCGAAAGCGCGGAAACAGCAATTTGGCAGCATAGCACAGCAGGACACTTAGTGCTGTACAGGTTACAAAGATAAGTAATAACCAAAGTGGAACCATATTCACTCCCAAAGACGAAAAATCGACCCGAACGCTTCACATGTTGAAACGTGGCATAGCTATGAGCAGTAACGGACTAAAAATTACACTACGGGCAGTCCCACCTGGATACCCTGATTTATACATATTCCGCTCATTTAGTTTATATTTCTGCTTTTACGTATTGTTTCGCGTGCTACGCGGCGGTCATCCCAGGGAAACTTTTCTCTCCCTATGATTATACTTTGTTCGTGACCTTTACCTGCTAACAGAATAGTATCGCCTGCTTGAGCGCGGGCAAAGGCTGCGGCAATAGCTTCAGTCCGGTCCGCTATACAAAGAAAGTCACGTCCCTGACGCTTGCCGGTGGTCTCAGCGCCCCGGGCAATCTCCTGGAGAATACTTTCGCGATCCTCCTCACGAGGGTCTTCATCAGTAATAACGAAAAAATCCGTCATTTGTGCCGCAATACGCCCCATAATAGGACGTTTTTGCACATCACGTTCACCGGCGGAACCAAAGACAACCATTAATTTCCCTGAAGTCAGTGGACGTAAGGTGGCGAGCACTTTTTCCAGGCTATCCGGGGTATGGGCATAGTCGACGATGACTGTAAACGCTTGTCCTTCAGCAATGTTTTCCATTCTCCCAGTGACACCGGTTACTTTTGCCAGCCCTTGTACAATATCACCAGGTTGCACACCCAGGCTATACGCTGTGGCAATGGCGGCTAAACAGTTGCTCACATTAAATCTTCCCACCAGGCGTGTTTCTATGGGTATTTCTGTGTCGGGCAGTAGGACACGAAAACTTGTGCTATGGGCATGTAGTTGCACATCTACCGCACGTACTGAACATGGATGATCAATACCGTAATCAACTACAGGCACACGACAATAGGGTTTTAAGATCTCATAGCTCACATCATCCCTGTTAAGGATAGCGGCAGGACGAATGCCTATTCCTTTATCTCTGTCGGGATCTAACATCTCAAAGAGCCGTGCCTTCGCTCTACGATAATTTTCAATTGACTTGTGAAAATCCAGGTGTTCATGAGTAATATTGGTAACAACTCCCACATCAAAATTGCAGCCACGTACGCGTTGCAATTCTAAGCCATGTGAGGTCGTTTCGACAATGGCATGAGTAACGCCAGCATCGATCATTTGGTGTAGAAATTGTTGTACTTCGAGCGCCTCAAGGGTACTCTGACGCGTGGCATTTTCCCATTCCTGCCCTGAGACGCGAAAGTTAGCTGTGGTCATTAACCCTGTTTGTAAACCAGCAGTCTCTAAAATAGTGCAAATCAGGTTGCTGGTAGTTGTTTTCCCATCGGTGCCAGTGACCCCAATTGTGCAAAGTTGCTGTGCAGGGTAGTTATAAAAGCGGCATGCCAGGTTGGCTAAGGCGATACGTACGTCGTCAACTTCTATATAAGGTAGGGGTAATGTCACCCGCACTTCTTGCGGCAAAACCTCACCCAGCGCCATGAGGGCGCCACGATGTGCTGCATCCGCCAGATAGCGCCGACCATCTGTGTGTGTGCCGGGGACAGCAATAAATAATCCACCTGGCTGTACTTGCCGCGAATCATAGGCCAGGGCTGTTACTTCAACGGCTGTATCGAGGGGCATTTGTCTGCTCTCGACCGTAGATAGTACTGCCAATGGTGGCTTCTCTAACGATTCTAAAAGCTTGTTTAATTGCATAACAACTCTTTAATAATATATGGTTCGTGTACGATGATATGGTCGCATTTCGTTTGATTGCTGACCCAGTAACCACAGGCGTAAGTCGATTTCAGCCGTAGTGACAGGATGATCCTGGTGCATCATTTCGCGTCGCAGTAACTCACAGGCCCAAACCGTGGAAGCACGAAGCTCTATCTCTTCCTCACTATCAGCCTCTAGTAGCTCCTGATTATCGATGCGCTTTGCCAGTGTTGGATCATATTCCAACACTTTCAAGTGACGTAGTACCTGAGGCAGCTTATAGTCTGCGAAGGCAGTAAGCTGATGAAAGTCTGTAAATGCCCCCCAACTTTTGCCACCAAAGGCCCCGTATAAGTCAGCAACACATATCTGTGCTCGCTTAAAGAAGCAAATCTTTTGGTTGCGATAAAAAGCAATATCATTAAATGAAGGAAAATCTTGTGCTAGCAGCAATGCTAACTTCACTGCATTGTGCTCGGCTTGCTCAATAGCATGAATAAATTGACCATCAAAATGTGCTAAAAGAACGCGGCCGACTTCACGTATATTTTGTAGTCGCTGCTCGAAGAGTGGAATAGTTTGTTCGCCACGAAAAATATGGGCAAGTGTCTTTTCGCTTATAGTACTGAGATATGTGGCATCCCACAAGGGGATATCATCTTCTTCTACAGCGCGCTTGAGAGCAGCAGCTTCAGCCATATAGCCATTCAGCGTTTCTCCGTGATACTCAATGGTCCAGCGCGGCTGATCTTTTTCCGCCCAAAAGCAAAAATTCAAGGCATCGAGGGCTAAAATCCAATTGACTGTGTGCTCAGTCCCATCGAAGAAATGATACTGTTCATACCAGGATGGAGGAGTGATAGCGCTTTCTTTGCTGTGCTGAAGCCATTGATGGACCAGAAGCTCTATCTCTTCAAGGTTAATCCATACATATTCACCTTGTTCCACTACCTGGCGGGTGCTACTGAGTACCCCCAACGTATCAACCTGTGAGAGGAGATAAGGATCCTCATCCTCAAAATCATTTGTTTGCAGGATCTCTGCCATATGATGTTGCCCCTCATGTTTTAATTCCTATCGATTGTACAGACAATGCTCTCATTAGTCAATGCGCCGAACTCCAGGTACAGGGCCATGTAAAAGTCAGGAGAGTCGCGGGTACAACCTTCTACCAGATGAGGGAATGTCCCTCACCCCTTTTTTCTTCTGCGGTCTTCAACGGCAAGCAAGAGAGAAAAGCGGGGCCACTCCGCAAAGTAGCAGTTGCCCCTTTGAACCCTGTTTCCAGCGCCTTTTAAATGGCTCTGCTCAGAGAATGTACCTTCGGCTTTTCGTATGTATATTGTTAGTCAATATATTGTAATAATACACCTACCCATGACCCCTCAATATAGCCCTAAATGACTATCCGTATAGATGAGTTAAATTTCTTGACGAGTTTAACCTGTTCGTGTTATTCTTCTTTGCACTTGGAAAAACAAATTATTGTACTTTTTCGTCTCCTTGGTGGTTTGGCAATTTATTCCCAATGCCTCAGCACCTCAAGATCACCGGTGAAGTTATAACGCAAGCGTATATTTATAGTGTGAAATGTGCTCTAACGTCAGCACACTACTAGCTTATGAAAGGAGGTCGAATAACCCCTGGTCGGAGAGGACGGCATACCCTCGTATTTTCTTTTATCTCACTGTGTATTTCGTCCCCATCATCGATGATGGTGATCCTAATTTCAACCTTTCTGTGTTAATACTAGGAGGTGTTTCGTGGCATCATCTAAACAAACGGCACAAGACGAGCTTATCGCTCAAGATATCAAGCGCCTGCACGGTCTTGGCTATGCGCAGGAGCTTTTCCGCGCTATGGGAGGCTTCTCCAACTTCGCCATATCCTTCACCATTATTTCCGTCCTCAGTGGATGCGTCACCCTCTTTTCCCTGACGACGATTTATGGAGGTTTTACGGCAGCCTCGATTGGCTGGCCTCTGGTCACCATCTTTGTGGTCATCGTCGCCCTGGGTATGGCCGAACTCGCTTCCGCCTACCCAACCGCGGGGGGGTTGTATTACTGGGCTTCCAAACTCGGTGGCCCTGTCTGGGGCTGGTACACCGGCTGGTTCAACCTGATTGGCCAGTTCGCCATCACCGCGGGTATCGATTATGGGGCCGCCGTTACCTTAGACGTCCTGCTTCATGCCTGGTTTCCCGGTATTCCTGCAACACTTGGAAGCGCCCTGGGCATCGATCCAGCAACTCAGTGGTTCACCCTGCTCCTGTACGCCATCATCCTCGTATTGCATGCCATACTGAACATCTTCGGCGTGCGCATTGTGGCCCTTTTGAATGATGTGAGCGTCTGGTGGCACATTGCTGGCGTTATCCTTATCGCCGGCGGCGTCACGATTGCGGCGTTGGTCGGGCTGCAATATGGCGGAGCCAGTGGCACCGACTTTACGGTGCCAGCAACGCATGCTGTCACTGGATTGAATTCCGCTGGCACGCTCTTCACGGTGAATTCAGCTTTCAATGGGACGGGCTTCCCCATCTGGTATGCTTTCCTGCTGGGGCTGCTCCTTGCCCAGTATACCTACACCGGCTATGATGCATCTGCGCATATGACCGAAGAGACCATCGGTGCCGAAACGCGTGCCCCCTGGGGTGTCGTCATGTCGGTGGTGGTGTCCGCTTTTGCTGGTTATGCTCTGTTGATGGGATTAATAGCCGCTGTTCCCGACTTGGCCAAAGCTGGTACGTCCATCAATCCTGTCATCTTCATCATGGAAACCCGCCTGGGCTTCGTGCTGGGAACACTTTTATTCGCCGTCATCTTAGTCGCGCAGCTCTTCTGTGGTATGTCCTCGATCACGTCGAACTCACGCATGATCTACGCGTTCTCGCGTGATGGCGCGGTGCCGTTCCACAATCTCTGGCATAGCCTGGACCGTGGTCGTACTCCCCGCAATGCCATCATTCTCGCGGCAGTGGCCGCATTTATCCTGGCTGTCCCAACCGTTTTCAACTTCGCGGCGTATGTGGCAGTTACTTCTATTGCCACCATCGGCCTCTATATCGCATATGCGCTACCCATTTTGCTGCGCCTTATGGCCAAGGACTTCAAGACCGGGCCATGGCACCTGGGCGCCTGGAGCAGGCCGATCGGTATTATTGCCGTCGTGTGGGTGGTCTTCATCTCGATACTGTTTATGCTCCCAACCTTTACCCCGATTTCGGCCGTTACCTTCAACTACACTCCCGTCGTTGTGCTGGGTTTGTTTGTGATTATAACGGTCTGGTGGCTCGCCAGTGCCCGGAACTGGTTCAAAGGACCAGTCATTCAGGGTACCGCCGCTGAATTGAGCGCCATTGAAGAGAGCGTCGGTGAGACTCACCACGTCGATGTCGAAGGTGCTGCTGGCGGCAAATAATATTCGGTCTACATAGTGAGAAGGGCAATAGCTATATTTGTGCATATTGCCCTTCTCATTCTTTTTCCCATTTTATACTTCCTGAGGCATATAAAAGGCAAAGTGTTTCATCTAACGCTTGTATTTTTCTGCAATCTTGTGTATAATAGGCAGACTTAAGCGCATGTAATATACATTTTTGTAACCTGGCATTGTAGTATTTCGTATATAATGCAATCATGATATAGCGTAACCTGTAAGCGTAATATTATATAGGTTACCGTGTATTAAAGAAAAAATCGTGATGCCTACGTGGTATTTAGTCAAAGGATTTAACTGAAAGGTCAACCCACTCATGGAAGAGCAGCAGATACGTGATTTTGTGCATCGTGTTTCTAATGATGAGAAGCTACAAAAAGAATTGGCAAGTGACCCTAATAGTGTAATTATGCGAGAAGGCTTTTCGCCGAGAGTTGCCAGAATTCTGGTGCGCCTGGTACCACAATTAACGATGGACCAGGAGTTGGAGCCTTCATTCAACTGGTGGCGCTAAACATAGAGAA
>Ga0209647_1000776_pt1 | contig 29047 bp, 31 predicted proteins | sample GraSoi_2013_60cm_FD_185827 | JGI IMG/M metagenome (GOLD analysis project Ga0209647, IMG submission 185827) | Grasslands soil microbial communities from the Angelo Coastal Reserve, California, USA - Sample 9_17_2013_60cm (SPAdes) (version 2) | ecosystem: Environmental > Terrestrial > Soil >... | reverse complement strand
GTTCGAGAACCCGTAGTAGTACCCGGCTTCCTCCTCCTTGGAGAGCCAGACGCGCCGGATCCGGTAAGCCGGCCTCTCGGGCGGCACCATGACGTGGTCGGTTGAATCCGCCGTTTCGCGGTCCGCGTTGCCGCTGCCGTGCGCGATCCACGTTCCAGAGCACGCCCGCATCACGGGCTCGAGCGCGGTCACCAGGCCGCTCGCGGGCCGCTGCACCTCGATGCGCTCGTTGCGCCGTATGTGGATGTAGGGCTCCCGGTTGGAAACGATGAGCACTTCCTCGCCCTTCAGGTCGTTGCGCAGTATTGCCCGGAGCGTGTCGGCCGACCAGTTGATCTGGCTCTCGTCCCGCGCCCTGCGCTCCGACTCGAGATCGCGGATCAGCGCCTGCAGGTCGCGCGCCACCGGCCGCAATTCGCGCAGGTGCACTTTCGTCTCGCCGCGACCGAACGCTTCGCCTCGGATCACGGCCTTGAGGCCCGCGACCCAGCCGCGCCAGCTGATTTCCGCGATCACCACTGTCACCAGCGAAACGATCGCGCCGATCGCGGCGAAGAGATAGAAGATGTATTTCTTCGTGTCGTCGCTGCGCCGCTGCACGAAGCTCATGTCGTGCACCAGCACCAGGTAGCCGTAGGCCGTGCCCTCGGATTCGACGCGGTGGATCGCCACGTGGATCGGGCCGCGCTGGAGGTTGACCAGACGGCTCTCGCTGACGACCGCATCACCATCGTCGCTCGCGCAGGTGATCGAAGCGGGAAACACCGCCGTCTTGTAGATCATCCTGCGGGACGTGTCGCAGAAACCGACCGCGAACAAGCGTTCGTCCTGCATGATCCGGTCGAAAAAGCGCAATACCTTCGTTCGCGAGCCTTCCCGGACGAACTCCTGCAAGGGGTCCTGGATCGTGTTCGCGATGAGCGAGGTGCGGATATCGAGGTCGCGCACGAACCACTGGAGCGTGAACCTGTCGACGAGCGGTATGACCGCGTACGCGATGGCTGCGAGCGTGAGGGCGAGGGGAAGGATGAATCGAAGCGACAGTCTCATAGGGACTCCTGTCGGGTTTTCTGCGTCGTGCGGAACGCCGGAACTCCTAGATAATGTAGCACGTTCCGCGTGCCGAGACCCGGGTGCTACAATCGCCGCCTCGATCGGGGAGGAACGCTGCTGACCGCGTACAAAGTCGCTGCGGGCGTCGTCGCGCTGATCGCGTCGGCCCCGGCCGGCGCTGCCGACGGCCCGGCCGTGCTGGGCGTCCCGGTCGATTTCATTCTGTTCGGGACCACGCTGCTCGGTGTGGCGCTGTTTCAGCGCCACACGCTCCGGGTCGCGCTTGCGGGCCTCGCGGTCATCACCTTGTACAAGCTCGGCTTCGCCGGCTTCAAAACCGGCGGCGGCGTTCCCGGGCTCCTAGGACATGTGCACGGCGAGTGGGTGATTCTCGCCAACCTGCTGTGCCTGCTGCTCGGTTTTGCGCTGCTGTCGCGGCACTTCGAGAAGACGCGCGTGCCCGCAGTGTTGCCGCGCTTCCTTCCGCACGACTGGAAGGGCGCCTTCATCATGCTCGTCATGGTGTTCGTGCTGTCGTCGTTTCTCGACAACATCGCTGCGGCGCTGATCGGCGGGGCGATGGCGCATACGCTGTTCCGCGCCAAGGTTCACATCGGTTATCTCGCGGCGATCGTTGCGGCCTCGAACGCGGGCGGCTCGGGCAGCGTGGTCGGCGACACCACCACCACCATGATGTGGATCGACGGGGTGGACCCGCTCGACGTGTTCGAGGCGTACGTGGCGGCGAGCGTCGCGCTCGTCGTGTGCGGTGTTCCCGCGGCGATGCAGCAGCAGCGCCATTCGCCGATACTGCATCACGAGCACGAGAATATTCACGTCGACTGGATCCGGCTGGGGATCGTGTTTTTCATTCTGATCACCGCGATCGTGACCAACGTGGTGATGAACGTGAAATTTCCGGAGATCTCGGATCATTTTCCCTTCATCGGCGCGTCGGTCGTCATTGCGCTCCTGCTGACGGTCCCCCTGCGGCGCCCCGACTGGGAAGTGCTGCCGGAGAGCTTCAAGGGAAGTATTTTTCTCTTGTCGCTGGTCTTGTCGGCCACGATGATGCCGGTCGAGAAGTTGCCTGCTGCGTCGTGGCATACCGCAATGGGACTCGGTTTCGTGTCCGCCGTGTTCGACAATATCCCGCTTACTGCGCTGGCGTTGAAACAGGGGGGGTACGACTGGGGCTATCTGGCCTACGGAGTCGGCTTCGGCGGATCGATGATCTGGTTCGGCTCGAGCGCCGGTGTGGCTCTCTCCAACATGTATCCGGAATCGAAATCGGTGGGGCGCTGGCTCTACCACGGTTGGCACGTCACGCTCGCCTATGTGCTCGGCTTCTTTACCTTGCTGATCGTCATGGGCTGGCATCCCAACCCGCCCCACAAGGCGGGCGCCGCGGCGATCAATCCCCCCGCAGCGACGGCCCCCGCCGGGAGCCCTTGATCCAGCTTGATTTCGGGGCGGACTAGGAATACGATTCGCGGGCTTTGGCGTGTGCAAGCCCCAGGGGCCCGCGGGGGGAACAATAGGGCCCCGCGAATCGTTTACCGCAGAAGGTTCCGGGGAACAAGAAGAATGACGCCGGGACGACCATCCATGAATTGCCACCATCCGAAGGAGGATCCAATGAGCAACGAGCAGTCCAAAAAAACCGAAAGCGCCGCGCGGCGCAAATTCCTGACCGGTGCCGCTGCAGCGACCGCCGGCGCCGCGACGCTGGGCTTCCCGATGATCGCCAAGGCCCAGGGTCCGATCAGCATGCGCTGGCAGAGCACCTGGCCGTCGAAGGACATCTTCCACGAGTACGCGCTCGACTACGCCAAGAAAGTGAACGACATGACCGGCGGCGATCTCAAGATCGAAGTGCTGCCGGCTGGCTCGGTGGTGCCGGCCTTCGGCCTGCTCGACGCGGTCTCGAAAGGCACGCTCGACGGCGGACACGGGGTGCTCGTCTACCACTATGGCAAGCAGAACGCCCTGGCGCTGTGGGGCTCGAGCCCCGCGTATGCGATGGATGCCAACATGCTGCTCTCCTGGCACAAGTACGGCGGCGGGAAGGAATTGCTCGCCAAGCTCTACGCTTCGATCGGCGCAAACGTGGTCTCGTTCCCGTACGGGCCGATGCCGACGCAGCCGCTCGGCTGGTTCAAGAAGCCGATCACCAAACCGGACGACTTCAAGGGGATGAAATACCGCACCGTGGGCATCTCGATCGATTTGTTCAACGGCATGGGCGCAGCGGTGAACGCGCTGCCCGGCGCCGAGATCGTGCCGGCGATCGACCGAGGACTGCTCGATGCCGCGGAGTTCAACAACGCGACCTCCGACCGCATCCTCGGGTTCCCGGACGTGTCCAAGGTGTGCATGCTGCAGAGCTATCACCAGAACGGCGAGCAGTTCGAGATCATGTTCAACAAGACCAAGTACGACACGCTGTCGCCCAAGATCCAGGCGATCATCGCAAACGCCGTGGAAGCGGCTTCAGCCGACATGTCGTGGAAGGCGATCAACCGCTACTCGCAGGACTACATCGAGCTGCAGACCAAGGACAAGGTGAGGTTCTACAAGACTCCGGACTCGGTGCTGCAGAGGCAGCTGGAAGTATTCGACGAGGTCAACGCGAAGAAGTCGGCGGAGAACCCGATGTGGAAGGAGATCACCGAATCGCAGAAAAAGTATGCCGAGCGTGCAGTGCGCTGGGACCTCGACACCATCGTCGGCCGGCGCATGGCGTATAACTGGTACTTCGGCAAGAAGCCGGCCGCCAAGAAGGCCTGACGGCGAACGCACTCGTGGGAACACCATCCGGCGGCCCGGATGGTGTTTTTTTTGATCTCCGTCAGAGATGTGACAGGATCAGCGGAATAAACTCCCTCCGCCGCCAATTCGCCGCAGGTTACCGACAATGCAAAAAATACTGCTGTTCGTCGACAAGATAAGCACCTGGGTGGGGCAGGCTTTCTCGTGGCTCATCGTGGCCCTCACCCTGCACATCAGCTGGGAGGTATTCTCGCGCTACGTGCTCGACCACCCGCGCGCGTGGGCCTTCGACGCGATGATCATGATGTACGGGACGCTCTTCATGATGGCCGGCGCCTATACACTCGCGAAGAGCGGCCATGTGCGCGGGGACGTGATCTACGGCTTCTTCACGCCGCGGGCGCAGGCCATCCTCGATCTCACGCTCTACATCGTGTTCTTCATTCCCGGGATCGTCGCGCTGACCTACGCCGGGTACTTCTACGCCTCGGAGTCCTGGGCGATCAACGAGCATTCGAACATCACCGCCGAGGGCCCGCCTGTGTATCCCTTCAAGACGGTCATCCCGCTCGCCGGGGCATTCGTGCTGGTGCAGGGCATCGTCGAGATCATCCGCTGCGTCATCTGCATCAAGCAGGGCGAGTGGCCGTTGCGCGAGGCGGACGTCCAGGAAGTCGACGTCGAGAAGCTCAAGGAAATGGTGCACGTGAAGGACGAGGACATCGCGAAGCTCGATCAGTTCGTCGTGCAGCAGGAGCAGCACAAATGAAGCTGCGCAAGGAACTCTGGTTCGGCTTTTCGCTGATGGCGCTGATCATCATCCCGGTGATCGCGCTCATGCCCTGGGGCCACCTCACGAACGGGCACCTGGGCCTCATGATGCTCGCGCTGATCTGCGTGGGCATCATGCTCGGCTTTCCCACGGCCTTCACGCTCATGGGAATGGGCGTGTTCTTCGCCTGGCTCGCCTACCGCAGCGTGGATCCGGCGACCGCGGGCCGGCAGGTGCTCGATCTCTTCGTGCAGCGCACCTACGGCGTGATGTCGAACGACGTGCTGATCGCGATCCCGCTGTTCCTGTTCATGGGCTACCTCGTCGAGCGGGCGCAGCTCATCGACAAGTTGTTCAGGAGCCTGCATCTCGCGAGCGCGCGCGTGCCCGGGGCCCTTGCGGTGGCGACCATCGTCACCTGCGCGATCTTCGCGACCGCCACCGGAATCGTCGGCGCGGTGGTGACCTTGATGGGACTGCTCGCCTTTCCGGCCATGCTCAAGGCGGGATACAACGTCAAGGTGGCGGCGGGCGCGGTGACCGCGGGCGGCTGCCTCGGCATCCTGATCCCGCCCTCGGTGCTGCTGATCGTCTATGGCTCCGTCGCGGGCGTATCGGTCGTGCAGCTCTACGCCGGCGCCTTCCTGCCCGGTTTCATGCTCGCGGGGCTCTATATCGGTTACGTCATCGTGCTCGCGTGGTGGAAACCTCACCTCATGCCTCCGCTCGCTGCGAGCGAGCGGAGCGTGGATCTTCCACCCTTTGCGCGGGCGCTGGCGCAGCATGGCAGCAACGCGCTGACGGGGCTGTGGCGAGGTCTCACCGGAGGCAGCGTGGCCGGCGTCGCGAAACGCACTGTGCTCGCGCAACTGGTCGTTACGCTGGTGCCGGCGCTCTTCATTGCCGCATTGCTGGGCGCCACCTATCGCATCGCGACGGCGCCGGAAGTCGAGGCCAGCACGGCCGGGCTGATCGAGGCCGGGGGCCTCGTCGCGGCGCCCGAACAGGAAAGAGAGCAGTCGACGGGCCTCATCGGCGCCCAGGAACCGGAAGAAAAGGAATCGGGGGTCAAGGAACCTTCGGCCGAGTCGTCGAAGGCGCCCGCCGCCCCTCAGGCGGGCGCGGAGGCCGCGAAAGCCCCGCAGACCGCGGCGGCCGCCGACGGGAACACTGCCGGCGCGGCGGGATCCGATCGGCTGCCGGTGCCCCTTTGGCTCTGGATCACGTTCGGCGTCTGTATCGCCATCATCGCGCTCATCTACTGGCTGTGGAGCTGGGAGCGGCTGGAAGTATTCAAGATGCTGCTCACCTCGTTCTTTCCGCTGGCGCTGATGATCCTGGCAGTGCTGGGCTCGATCGTGTTCGGGCTGGCGACGCCCTCCGAGGCGGCGGCAATCGGCGGATTCGGCGGATTCATCCTGGCGGGGGTCTACCGCTTCATCGCTTACTGGCGCGAGGGGAAGTCCGGCGGCAAGGACACCGGCAAGGCGGTCTGGAGCACGGTGAAGGAGCTCGGCGCCATCGTCAAGGAATCGTCCTTCCTCACCGCCAAGACGAGCGCGATGGTCTGCTGGTTGTTTGTCGGCTCGGGGATTTTCTCGGCGGCGTTCGCGCTGCTCGGCGGGCAGGAGGTCATCGAGAAGTGGGTGCTGTCGCTCAACATGACGCCGGTGCAGTTCATGATCCTCGCGCAGTTCATCATCTTCATCCTCGGCTGGCCGCTCGAGTGGACCGAGATCATCATCATCTTCATGCCGATCTTCCTGCCGCTGCTGCCGCATTTCCACATCGATCCGCTGTTCTTCGGGTTGCTGGTGGCGCTCAACCTGCAGACTGCGTTCCTGTCGCCGCCGGTGGCCATGGCGGCGTTTTACCTGAAGGGCGTGTCGCCGCCGCACGTGACGCTCAACGCGATCTTCGCCGGCATGATGCCTTTCATGGGGATCCAGCTCATCGCTCTGGTCCTGTTGTACATGTTCCCGGGAATCGGCCTCTGGCTGCCGCAATTGGTTTATGGCCGCTGAAGAGGGGCGCTCTCTCTAGGGAGGGGCGGCTTCGAGCCGCCCTTTCCTTTTGCCGGAGATTCACTTTATATTTCGTATTGCCGCCGGCGCAGCCGGCCCGCTGCAGAAATAGCGTTCCGGAGAAGACGTGAAACCCAGAATTCTCGTGACCCGCGCGACCTTCGACGACGTCATCGCCAAGCTGCGCGAGCGCTTCGAAGTCGAGGACAACCAGAAGGACGATGCGCCCTGGAGCGCCGAGGAATTCCGGCGCCGGCTCGCCGACAAGGACGGCGTGCTTCCCACCGGTTCGGACCGCGTGGACGCGGCGACGCTGGACGCGGCGCCGCGCCTGAAGGCCGTGTGCAACATCGCAGTCGGCTACAACAACATCGACCTCGCGGCCTGCAACGAGCGAGGCATCCTCGCGACCAACACGCCCGGCGTGCTCGACGACACGACCGCCGACATGACGTGGGCGCTGCTCATGGCCGCGGCGCGGCGCGTGACCGAAGCCGAGCGCTGGCTGCGGGCCGGAAACTGGAAGGGTTGGAAGAACGACCAGTTCCTCGGCGTCGACGTGCATCACGCGACACTCGGCATCATCGGCATGGGCCGCATCGGGCAGGCCATCGCGCGGCGCGCGCAGGGATTCTCGATGCGCGTCCTCTACCATAACCGCAGGCGCGTGCCGAAGGCCGTCGAGAAGAAGCTCGGCGCGAAGCACGTGAGCATGGAGAAGCTGCTCAAGGATTCCGATTTCGTCAGCCTCAACATGCCGTATTCGCCGGAAGTCCACCATCTCATCGGTGCCGCCCAGCTCGCGCAGATGAAGTCGACAGCGGTGATCGTCAATGCCGCGCGCGGCGGCATCATCGACGATGCGGCCCTCGTCCAGGCGTTGAAGGAGAAGCGCATCGCCGCGGCGGGCCTGGACGTGTTCGAAGGCGAGCCGAAATTCAATGCCGGGTTCCTGGAGGTGGACAACGTCGCTCTGGTTCCGCATATCGGCAGCGCCACGCGCGCAACGCGCACGGCGATGGCCATGCTCGCGAGCAGGAACCTGGCTGCGGCGCTCTCGGGCAGACGTCCGCCCAATCTGCTGAACCCCGAAGCCTGGCCGAAGCGGCGCCGCTAGGACGCGCCGTCCCCGCATGCCGCAGAGGAGCCCAGCCGCGAAGTCGGCCTTGCCCGAGGACTTGAGAGGGACCGTTCAAACGCTCTCCGACGGTACGCTCACCGCTCGCGCTTACTGCGAGTCGCGCCTTGCGCGCATCCGCGCGAGCGAACCCAGGCTCAAAGCGTGGATTGCGCTCGACGATGAGCGGGCACTCACGCTGGCCGCCGCGCGCGACGCCGAGCGCGCGCAGGGCGGGCACACCGGCGCGCTGCACGGTGTTCCGGTCGGGGTGAAGGACATCTTTGATACCGCCGATTTGCCCACCGAGATGGGCTCGCCTGCGTTCGTCGGCAATCAGCCCGGAAAAAACGCCGAGCTGGTCGAACGGATCCTCGCCTCGGGCGGCTACGCCCTCGGCAAGACCGCCACTACGGAATTCGCCTATATGCATCCGGCCGAGACGCGCAATCCCTGGAACCCGAGGCACACGCCGGGTGGTTCCTCATCCGGTTCGGCCGCGGCCGTAGCGGCCGGCCATGTTCCGGTTGCGGTGGGCACGCAGACCAACGGTTCGGTGATCCGGCCCGCGGCGTTTTGCGGAGTGGTGGGGTTCAAGCCGAGCCTGGACAGCCTGCCCATTCAAGGCGCGTTTCCCTTCGCCGAAACCCTGGACCAGGTGGGGGTGTTTGCGCGCACGGTCGCCGACGCCGCCTACTTCGCCGCCAGCCTCGCGGAGTCCGGCACGTTTGCCCCGGAGATCGAGGCGCTCTCGCGTCCGCCGAAAATCGCAGTCTTGCCGCGCTTTCCCTGGAACGCGGCGGAACCGGGCGCGGCACAGCATCTGCAGGTGAGCTTGAAGCGTCTCGCCGGCGCCGGAACGGAATTGAAAGCCGTCGCGCTGCCCGATGACTTCGAAGAAGCGCACCGGGCGCACCGCACGATCATGCTCTACGAGGGAGCCCGAGAGCACGCTCCGAGGCAGGCGCTGCACCGGCGCGTCATGAGCGCCGCGTTGAACGCCGCGATCGACGAGGGGCTTGCAATCTCGCACGACGATTATCGCAGCGCGCTCGTGCGGCGCGCGGCGCTCGCCGAGCTCGCGCTGGATCTGTTCGAGGACTGCGACGCGCTCGCATCGCTTCCGGCCCCGGGCGCAGCCCCGGCGCGGCTCGATGCCACCGGGGACCCGAGCTTTTGCACGCTCTGGACGCTGCTCGGATTCCCCGCTCTTACGATTCCAACTGGCCTTTCCGACGGCGGCCTGCCCTACGGAATGCAGCTCGCCGGTTCCGCAGGCGGCGACGATCGGCTTTTGCGCGTCGCAAGCTGGTGCGAAGCGGTGATCGGTTTCAACGGTTCTCCCGGGTGAGCCGCGGAAATGCGTTCGGCGCGCGTCTTGCACGCTGGCGGCGACTAGCCTTTTCGGCTACGCTACGCGGCTCCGGAGCTGCACCTCGTGAAGAAGAGCACCTTTCCGACGCCGCAGGATGCAGAGGCCGCATTCTACGAAGCGCTCGAAGCGGGTGAGCTCGAGGCCATGATGGAAGTGTGGGCCGAAGACGAGGAGATCGTGTGCGTGCATCCGGGGGGAGCGAGGCTCGCGGGCTACGACCAGGTACGCGAGAGCTGGGCGCAGATTTTCGGCTCAGGCCAGCGGCTCAAGGTGCAGGTTTCCAACCAGGTGGTGCTCTCGGGGATGATGCTCGCGATCCACAGCGTGCACGAGAACATCCTGGTGCAGGGCGAGTCGCGCTCGCGCCCGCCGGTCGCCGCCACCAATGTCTATCTGCGCACCGGCAACGGCTGGCGAATGATCCTGCATCACGGATCGCCTGCTCCGCAGGCGCCCCGCGCTCCCGCCGAGTCGCCGAAAATCCTGCATTGAGTCCAGGCTCCTACCGAGCTCCCTGGTGGCTGCCCGGCGGACACCTGCAGACTCTGTACGGCCCGCTGATCGGACGTTCGAAGCCCGGTTGGAAGAGGGAACGCTGGGACACGCCGGACGGCGATTTCATCGACGTCGATCGTCTGACGGGTCCGGCCGATGCTCCGCTCGTTGCGCTGTTTCACGGACTCGAGGGTGACTCGAGCAGCCATTACGCCCGTGCACTCGCGTGCGAGCTCAGGCTGCGGGCCTGGCGCGGGGCCGTGCCGCACTTTCGCGGTTGCTCAGGCGAGCCGAACAGACTGCCGCGGGCCTATCACTCGGGCGATGCGGAGGAGATCGGCTGGATCCTTCGGCGCTTGCGCGGCCAATCTTCCGGCGCGCCGGTCTTCGCGATGGGCGTGTCGCTCGGCGGCAATGCGCTGCTCAAATGGCTCGGCGGGGACGCGCGGGCGGAGGAGGTCCTCGCCGCGGCAGCCGCGGTGTCGGCCCCGTTCGATCTCATGGCGGCAGGCGACGCGCTCGGCCGCGGATTCAACCTCGTCTACACCCGCGCTTTTCTGGCCACGATGAAGGAGAAAGGAGAACGCAAACTGGAGCGTTTCCCCGGGCTCTTTGACGCCGAGGCGATGCGGTGCGCGCGCACTCTGCGTGAATTCGACGAGGTTGTGACAGCGCCCTTGCACGGATTCCGCGACACCGACGATTACTGGACGCGCGCGAGCGCGAAGCCCGTCCTCGGCCGTATCGCGGTGCCGACGCTTCTCGTGAACGCCCGCAACGATCCCTTTCTCCCGGCGGCGGCGTTGCCGCGACCGGACGAAGTTTCCTCGCACGTGCATTGCGACTTCCCCGGCGAAGGCGGGCACGCCGCATTCGTCAGCGGTCCGTTTCCCGGGAATCTGGAGTGGCTGCCGCGGCGTGTGACCGCTTTCTTCGAGGACGTACTGGCCGGGCGCGCCGGTCGATCGCCAACGCATGCGAGCGAGACGATGTCGATGCAGAGCGGCATTCCGAGATGAGCTTTCCTCCGCCGGAAATCTTCAAGGCCTATGACATCCGCGGCGTCGTCGGCAAATCGCTCACCCGTGAAGGCGTGCGGCTGATCGGGCAGGCGCTCGGCAGCGAGCTTCTCGAGCGTAGCAGCGGGAGCGGGCGGCCGGAGATCGCAGTGGGCCGCGACGGCCGGATCTCCGGGCTCGAGCTCGCGGGGGCGTTGATTGAGGGCATCCGCGCGAGCGGCGTGGATGTCGCGGAGATCGGGATGTTCGCAACGCCGGTCGCCTATTTCGCCGCGCACGAGCTGGGTTGCGGGAGCGCGGTCGCCGTCACGGGCAGCCACAATCCGCCCGAGTACAACGGACTGAAGATGGTGCTTGCGGGAATCACTCTCGCGGGCGAGGACGTCCAGCAACTACGCCGGCGGATCGAGTCCGGCGAACTCGCCCGCGGCGCGGGGCGGCACCGCCGCGCCGAGATCCGCGAAGCCTACCTGAACCGCATCACTTCGGACGTGCGGCTTGCGCGTCCCATGAAAATCGCGGTCGACTGCGGCAACGGCGTCGCCGGCGCCACGGCGGGCGAGCTCTACCGCCGACTCGGCTGCGAAGTGCTGGAGCTCTACTGCGAGGTCGATGGCCGCTTTCCCAACCATCATCCCGATCCGTCCCACCCGGAGAACCTGAAGGACCTGATTGCCCTGGTGCGAAGGGAGCGCTGTGAGGTCGGGCTCGCTTTCGACGGCGACGGCGACCGGCTGGGCGTGGTGACAGCCGAGGGGAAGATCATTTTCCCGGACCGGCAGCTCATGCTGTTCGCGAAGGATGTCCTTTCCCGCCAGCCGGGCGCCGAGATCATCTACGACGTCAAGAGCACGCGCAACCTCGCGCCCTGGATCCGCGATCACGGCGGCGTGCCGAGCCTCTGGAAGACCGGTCACTCGCTCATCAAGGCGAGGATGCGCGAGCGCGGCGCGGCGCTGGCGGGCGAGATGAGCGGCCACACTTTCTTCGTCGAGCGCTGGTACGGGTTCGACGACGCGCAATACGCCGGGGCGCGGCTGCTCGAGATTCTGAGCCAGACCGTCGACGCCACCGCAACGCTCAATGCACTTCCCGACTCGATGAGCACTCCTGAATTGCACCTGGAGCTCGCCGAGGGCGAGCCGCATCGCTTGATCGAAACTCTGGGGAAGAGCGCTTCATTCCCGGGCGCGACCGAGGTGATCAGGCTGGACGGGCTGCGGGTCGAGTACCCCGATGGGTTCGGGCTCGCCCGGGCGTCTAACACGACGCCGGTGATCGTGTTGCGCTTCGAAGCCGAGGACGAAGCGGGCCTTGACCGCATCAAATCCGAATTCCGGCGGGTTCTGCTTTCGGCCAAACCGGATGCGAAATTGCCGTTCTAGTATTGTGAGGGGGGCATCTTGACGCGCGTACCGCTGATCGAAGAGGAAAAGCATCCCGAGCTTGCCGGGCTGATCGCGACCATCAAGTCCGAGCGGGGAGGCAAGCTCCTGCACCTCTATCGCGCGCTGCTGAACAGCCCTCCGCTGGCCGAAGGCTGGCTCAAGCTTTTTACCGCGATCCGCCAAAAAGCAAAAATTGCCGGGCGTTACCGCGAGCTGGCCACCCTGCGCGTAGCGCTTCTGAACGGCGCCGAATACGAATACCGCGCGCACGTGCCCTTCGCGCTGAAGGATGGCGTGAGCCAGGAGCAAATCGACGCGCTTGCCGGCTGGCAGTTATCGAAGAGCTTCGACGATCGCGAGCGCGCAGTGCTCGCGTATACGGATTCCATGACCCGCGGGATCCGCGTGCCCGATCCGATTTTCACCGAGGTGCGGCGGCACTTCGACGACAGGGAAGTGGTTGAACTCACCGCCACGATCGCTGGCTATAACCTCGTGTCGCGCTTCCTCGTGGCGATGCAGATCGACTAGGGAAACCCGCGCTGCCGGAACACCAGCTCAAGCGAAGTCCGGCGGAATAAAATCCAGCCGGTCGGTGAAGATCGCGTCGACGCCCCAGGAAAACAAACGCCGTGCGATCGCCGGCTCATTGACCGTGTAGCAGAGCAGCCAGAAGCCTGCGCCGCGGACTTCATCGGCCTGCGCCCGGGTGAGGTACTTGCAGTTGCAGTGTACGGACACACACCCGAGGGCCCGCGCCGCTTCATCCCAACCCGGCCCGAGGCGGTCCGTCAGATATCCGCGATCGAAGTCCGGCGCGGCAGCGCGCGCCGCCTCGAGCGAGACGGGCTCAAAGGACGACAGCAGCGGCGCGGGTGAGGCGCCGCCCCACAACTCCAAAGCGAGCTTCGCGACGGCGGCAGCGGTTTCACGCTCGAACCCTCGCGCCGGCTTGATCTCGACATTGGCCCAGAGGCCGAGTTCGGCGCACAGCTCCCCGGCCTGCTGGAACGTTGGCACGCGCTCACCGCGGTATTCCGGGCCGAACCAGGCGCCGGCGTCCAGGCGCGCGAGCCTTGCGTAGGGCGTCGCGGCCACGCTGCCCTGTCCGCTCGTGGTGCGATCCAAGGTTTCATCATGGATCAGCAAGGGGACCTTGTCCGCCGAGAGCATCACGTCGAACTCCACCCCGCCAAAACCCTTCGCCGCCGCCTTGCGAATACCCGCCAGGGTGTTCTCGGGCGCGAGCGCGCCGCCGCCGCGATGGGCCACTATCCGCGGATATGGCCAGGTTCGATGCATGCGTCGGGTCGGCGCGGAGGCACGGGTGCGGGAGACGGGCTATTATAGACACCCCGATCAGCCGCGATCCTAGAAACGATGGGTAAAAAAAAACGGGGGAAGGGAGGGTTTCCCCCGTTTAGCCGCCGTTTGCTGGGCCGGCGGGCAACCTGAAACGCCCTGGAGAAACTCGTCGCTGGGCGTCATGGAATTCGCTATGACGACATCATATCACCCGACTCGATGCGGGACAAGCTTGCGGATCTTTTTTTGCCTTCCCAATCCGAATCGCGTGTGCACAATCTGACGAAAATGAAAAGCGAGGTCGGTTCTTCGTGACTTTTTCACGATCCATGAGTGCAGCCCACTTTTCATTGCTTCGCATCTTGACTGACGGCAGGTTTCATTCCGGCGAGCGGCTCGGCCGGGCGCTGGGTCTTTCCCGCGCCGGCGTGTGGAACCTCATCAGGCGGATCGAAGCCTTGGGCTTGCGCGTATTCAAGGTACGCGGCCGCGGTTACCGACTGGCCGAAGCTCTCGATCTGTTCGAGTTGGATGGTCTCGCGGCGAGATTGACGAAAATCTCGCCCGAACTGTGCGTCGAAGTTCTCGATGAATGCCCCTCGACCAATACCGTTCTTGCCCGGCGTGCGGCGGTGGGCGCGCCGCACGGCACCGTGCTCGTTTGCGAGCACCAGAGCGCCGGGCGCGGCCAGCGCGGACATTCGTGGGTCTCCGTCGTCGGCGGAAGCCTGGCGTTTTCCATGCTGTGGCGTTTTTCCCGGGGCACCGGAGCGCTCGGGGGCCTGAGCCTCGCCGTGGCGGTAGGTGCCGCGAAGGCGCTCGAGCGCTTGGGCACCCGCGGCGTGGAGGTCAAATGGCCGAACGATCTGTATTGCGGGGGGCGCAAGCTCGGCGGGATATTGATCGAGAGCTCGGGCGGCATCTTGGGTCCGAGCGCCGTGATCGTCGGGGTCGGTATCAACGTGCGCCTGGGCACCCAGACGCGCGAGCGTATCGGCCGCCCGGCAACCGACATCGCGAGCCACAGCGAGGCGGTGCCGTCGCGGACCGCCGTGTTCGTCGAGTCGCTCGAGTCCGTTGCCGGGGTCCTCGCGCGGTTTTCCCGCGAGGGCTTTGCGCCGTTTCGGGAGGAGTGGCTGCAACGCCACGCCTGGCAGGGCAGACGAGTCGCCCTCTCACAGGCCGGCCGGCGCGTGGCTGAAGGCAAGGTCCTCGGAGTCGCGGAGGACGGCGCACTCATACTCGCCTCGGTCGGCGGAGTAGAGCGTTTCCACAGCGGTGAGCTCTCGCTCAGGCCTAGATGATCCTCGCAGTCGACTGCGGCAATTCGCGACTTAAATGGGGGCTGCATGATAACGACGGCTGGCGCAAGACCGGCGCGGTGCCCGTCTCGGAGCTCGCCCGCCTGGAAAAGAGCTGGAAGAAACTCGCGCCCGCCGACCAAGTCGTCGTCGCGAACGTCGCGGGGCGATCCGTGCGCACGAGGCTGGAGACCGTTTTCGCTCGACGATCCATGGTCCCCTTTTGGGTAAAGGCTAAGCGGCGCGAGTGCGGGGTCACGAACGGCTATGGGCAGCCGGCGCAGCTCGGAGCCGACCGCTGGGCCGCATTGATCGGAGCCTGGTCGATTCTCCGCCGGCCGTGCCTCGTGGTCACTGCGGGCACTGCAACCACGGTGGATGTCCTGAGGGGCGACGGCAGGTTCGCCGGCGGCGTCATTCTTCCGGGGCTTGAGCTCATGAAAAGCTCGCTTGCTCGCAACACCGCGGGACTTCCGCTCGCAAGAGGGCGCTTTTCCGCCGAACCCCGCAATACCGCGGATGCCATCGAAACGGGCTGCCTGCTCGCGCAAGCCGGGGCGATTGAGCGCGCTTTCGCGGCCATGGAGCATGGCGCAGCATGCGTGCTCGCGGGGGGAGCGGCAAGCCGGATTGCCCCGCACCTCAGCATTCCCGTGCGGCTCGTGGATAATCTGGTGCTGGAAGGCCTCGTCCGAATCGCCGAGGACGCGGTGAAATGACCCACGGGAAATCGTGAAAACCGTAACTTTCCTTCTGTTGTTCGCCAATCTCGGTTTTTTCACCTGGATCTATTTTGGCGCGGGTCGTGCGTCGGAGGAGCCGCAGCTGATGGAGCAGCAGCTCAACCCTCAGGCGATCCGATTGCTACGCGCCGACCAGGTTGCGGCGCTTGCCGCTGAACGCACGAAGCAGACCGCAGAGCGCGCCAAACCGCCTCCCAAGGCGACGCTCGCCGCGTGCCTTGAGCTCGGTGCGTTCAATCCGGGGGACGCGGCGCGTGTGCAGCAGGCCCTCGAACCCCTTGCTCTCGGGTCGAGGCTCTCTCAGCGGCGGGTGGACGAAATCGCGAGCTACTGGGTATTCATTCCGCCGCAACGCAACCGACAGGCGGCAAACCAGAAAGCCGCCGAGCTCAAGAAGCTCGGCGTCGATGACTTCTATATCGTCCAGGAAGATTCCAAGTTCCGATTCGCGATTTCTCTGGGCGTGTTCAAAACCGAGGAGGCGGCGCGGTCGCGGCTCGCAGAGTTGCGCAAGAAGGGCGTTCGAACGGCCCGGGTCGATCCAAGGGAAACATCCGTACAGAAAGTCTACTTTAGCGTTCGGGAAGTCCCCGATGCGCTGGTCTCGAGACTGAACGAGTTGCGCCAGAGCTTCGCGGGCAGCGAACTGAAGGACTGCCCGCCGGAGGAAAGGCGCAAAGGGAGTTAACGGAGAATTTTCTTCAGCAGAGCGGTCGTCGAGCGCTGGTGCCTGAAGGGGATCGAACGCACGCTTCCGCCCCAGCCCCGCACTTCGGCGGCCCCGATCATCGCTTCGGGCTTCCAGTCACCGCCCTTGGCGAGCACATCCGGGCGGGAGGCAAGTATCAGCGCGAGCGGCGTGTCCTCGTCGAACCACGTCACGAGATGGACGGATTCGAGAGCCGCTACCACCGCCACGCGGTCGGCGAGCGGGTTGAACGGGCGCTCCTCGCCTTTGCCGAGACGCTTCGCCGACGCGTCGCCGTTGACTGCGACGAGAAGCGTCGCCCCCAGGGAGCTCGCTTCGGCGAGATAGCTGACGTGCCCGCGATGCAGGATGTCGAACACGCCGTTGGTGAAGACGAGCGGTCGTGCAAGGGATCCGAGCCGCGCCGCAAGCTCCTGAGGCGGGCAAATCTTCCGCTCGAAAGGGACCTCCATCTCGCCTATTTTGACAGAACGACCCGCCGGCTGTAACTTAGGCTGACTTCATTTCTGGGTCGCCGCCGATGCGTATTCTCCTCGGACTGTTGCTCGCCGCTTCCATCTCCCCGCCCGCGCTCGCCGCGTGCCCGCTGCTGCTCAACCATACCCTTCCGAGCCTGACCGACCAGGCCACGCCGCTGTGCCAATTCGAGGGCAAGGTGCTGCTCGTTGTCAATACGGCAAGTCAATGCGGGTACACGCCCCAGTACGAGGGACTGGAGGCGCTGTACCGCCGCTACCGAGAAAAGGGGCTTGTCGTGCTGGGTTTCCCCGCCAACGATTTCGGCGGCCAGGAACCGGGGGGCAACCGCGACATCGCCAAATTCTGCGAGGCCAACTACGGCGTGAGCTTTCCGATGTTCGCGAAATCCGGCGTGTCGGCGGGCAACGCCAACCCCCTCTACGCGACCCTTGCGGTGAAAACCGGCGAGCGGCCTCAGTGGAATTTCCACAAATACCTGATCGACCGCTCGGGCGAGAAAGTGCTGTCATTCGGCAGCGGCGTAACGCCCGGCGACCGCAAGCTCGTCGGCGAGATCGAGCGGATGCTCGCAGTGTCCGAACGCAAGCCCTAGACGCGGCCTCGGACCCGTTCCTATTTCTTGACGGGCGGAACGACGTACTCGAAAACGCGGACGACTTTCTGCACCCCTCCGGTACCGCGCGCGACCTCGGTCGCGGCGTCCGCCTCCTCGCGCGTGACCAGACCGAGCAGAAACACGACCCCTGCCTCGGTCACGACCTTGATATCGGTGGTCTTAAACTTCCCGTTTCCGAGAAAATTGCCTTTGACCTTGCTGGTGATGTAGGCATCGTTGCTGCGGGAGGCGGCCGAACTCGCGCCGGCGACCTGCAGCTCGTTGACCACGGTCTTTACCTGCGGTACTTCGGCCACGATTTTTTCCACTTCCGCTTTTGCCTGCGCATTGGGCACTTCGCCGGTGAGCAGCACCGTGTAATTGTAGCTGGTGATGTTGACGTGTCCCTGGCCCTTCAGCGCCTCGCCGACGCGGCTGCTCGCGGCGAATTCTATCCGCTGATCCGTGAACATCACTTCAGCCTGGCGACGGTCGGTGGCGAGCACCACCCCCGTTGTCACCCCGCCGACGATGAGAGCATCGACGCACGCCTGGAGCGCCATGGCCGAAACGAAAAGCAGCGCCAGAGCTGCGCATCGCCTCGCTGCGGGGTGGCTTTTCATTCGACCCCCAACAACATGCAATCGATACCGTCGCACAGACAATGCAGGGTGAGAAGATGCACTTCCTGAATGCGGGCAGTTTGCGAGTGGGGTACGCAGACATGCACATCTTCCGAAGCGAGCAGCTTTCCGATCTCGCCCCCGCCGCGGCCGGTGAGAGCGACCACGCGCATATCGCGTTCGTGGGCCGCCGAGACCGCGCGGGCGACGTTTTTCGAGTTGCCGCTCGTGGAAATGCCGAGGAGCACGTCACCCGCCTGACCCAAGGCGCTCACTTGCTTGGAGAACACCTGCTCGTATTCGTAGTCGTTTGCGATCGCCGTCAAAGTGGAGGTGTCGGTCGTCAGCGCGATCGCGGCGAGCCCGGGACGCTCGCGCTCGAAGCGGTTGAGCAGCTCGGCGGAAAAATGCTGGGCATCGGCGGCTGAACCGCCGTTTCCGCACGCAAGGATCTTGCCGTTGGCGAGCAGGCATTTCACCATGATTTCCGTTGCGCGGGCGATCGGCTCGGCGAGCGCCTCTTGTGCCTTCAGTTTCAGCTGAGCGCTGTCGTTGAACTGGCGGCGGATGCGTGCCAGCAGGTCGACGCTGTCCTCGGCCGGGAGGGCGGTGACGGCTTTCATACGATCATCATTCTACCGTAACCTTCTTCGCGCACGCGCCGGCCCCCGTAGGCACCGCCGTGGAACTGCGGGAACGAAGCACGGCAGGCCTCAGGCGGAGAATGCGTCGCGTATCCATTCGACCCGCGGCGGCTCGAGGCGATCGAGGAGCACAACGTCGAACCGGCAGGCCGCTTCCTTCTTGCCTGCAAGGTAGTGGCGCGCCGTGGCGATGATCCGCGCCTGTTTGCGCGCATCGACGCTGTAAGCGGCACCGCCGAAGCCCTTGGAGCGCCGCAACCTGACTTCGGTAAAAACAACGGTATCCCGATCCCGCAGGATGAGATCGATCTCGCCCCAGCGGCAGCGGTAATGGGTTTCGATCACAGCCAGACCCTTGCGCTGCAGATAGCCCGCCGCGATTTGCTCGGCACGATCGCCGGCCTTCATATTGCCTTCATCCCGCCTTCATCTTGCCTTCATCTCGCGTTTTCGAGCGATACGCCCACGCCGTCGCGGAACACCGCTTGGATCGGTTCGCGCTGGAGCGTATTGCCCCCGCGATAGGAGATCTTGCCGGTCACCCCGTCCAAGTTGATGGTCTGTTGCCCCCCGATCAGCTCTCCGGCGATGCGGCAGGAGTCGATGCCGAGCGCATAAAAACGTTGAAGCTCCGTGGAAAGGCTTTCCAGTCTCGGATAGACCATCACCGCGGCGTGATCGGGCTGCACGAGCCAGGGCATGTCCACGAAGCGAATGCCGTTCAGGTCCGAGTTGACGAACGGATCGTTCTTGCCGTCGTTGACCTGGGAGGTAGCAAAGATCTGGAGCTGGTTGTTCAGGTAGGGTCGCACGGTGCGCGCCTGGTCGGCCTCCGCGGCGAGGAAAATGAATTGTGCCTGCGAGTCCGCCAGACCCCGGCGCAAGTCGATCAAATCCGCTCGCGCACCGAACTCCCGCACGTCGCTGATCCTTCCGCCGAGCGAGAACCATTCGTCCGCGAAAGCACGGCTCAAGCGCTTGGCGAGCAAGTTCGATGCCTGCACTACTGCGCCCTCGCGCAGCCCGCGTGCGTAGGCCGTGCGTGCCACCGCGCGCGCTTCGGTCTCCGCGGAAAGTCCGAAAGTGTAGAGGCGCGGCGGAAGCGGTGCGTCGCCATCGGCGACGTTCAGAGCGAGCGTGACGACGCTGACGCGGCCAGCTTGCGCGAGCGCAGTGACCCCCGAGCGTGTCAGCGGGCCGACTATCACGGCGGCGCCGCGCCGCACGGCGGCCTCGTACTCGGCGAGGATGCTTTCGGGTTGGGCATCGGTGCGCGCCACCTGCAGGGACTGGCGGTTGTCAGCGAAAACGAGTGCAGCTTGGCAGCCCAGGCGCACGGCTTCGGCTGCTCGTGAGAACTCCGGAGCGTTGAGCGGGAGCAAGAGGCCAATGAAAGGCCGTTCGCCCGGGGGCCGGCTTGCCGGATCGTCGACGGCCGCGCACAATGCCGGACTCAACAACGCCGACAAAGCGAAGCAGAATTGGGCGCAAGGACCGGCAGGCATGGCGGGAGCTCGAGCGGGGCGGGTCAATTATATGTGGTCGCCACGCCCATTGGGAACCTCGAAGACATCAGCTCGCGCGCCCTGGATTCGCTTGCCGGCGCCGACGCGATCGCTGCAGAGGACACGCGCGTCACGGCGCGGCTGCTCGAGCACCACCGCTTGCAGGGAAAGCTGGTTTCGGTGCACGAGCACAACGAGCGGCGCGCCGCAGACTGGATCGTCGAGGAGCTCGCCCAGGGCCGAAACATTGCGCTTGTCACCGACGCCGGCACCCCCGCTGTCTCCGACCCCGGCGCGACGGTCGTCGCAAAAACGCGCGCCGCCGGGTTCAGGGTCGTCCCGGTCCCCGGCCCGAACGCGGCGGTGACCGCGCTCTCGGCGGCGGGCATCGCCGACGGTCCATTTCTGTTCGCGGGTTTTCTTCCTGCAAAACCAGGCCCGAGGCGCAAGGCGCTCGCGCGCCTTGGCATGTTGCCGTACACGCTCGTGTTCTACGAGGCGCCGCACCGCATCGTCGAGTGCGTCGAGGACATGTCGGCAGTCCTGGGCCCCGAGCGCGTGCTCGTGATCGCGCGAGAGCTGACGAAACTCTTCGAGCAGATCCATCGGTGCGTCTTAAGCGAAGCGGCGGGTTGGCTCCGCGAGGACGCCGACCGTCAGCGCGGCGAGTTCGTGCTGATCGCTGAGGGCGCCGCGGCCCGAAGCGAAAGCGCGAAGCTCGATTGGGAGCGCGTGCTCACTGCGCTCCTCGCGGAGCTGCCGCTTGCGCGCGCCGTGAAGCTCGCCTGCAAGCTCACCGGAGCGAAGAAGAACGCGGTGTACGCGCGCGCCTTGCAACTCGCGCGGGCTGCGAACGCCCCGCGATCCTGATTCCGTGGAATCCCTGACCCTCACCCGCCCGGACGACGCTCACCTGCACCTTCGCGACGGCGCCGACCTCGCGAGCGTGCTTCCTCACACGGCGCGCGTATTTGCGCGCGCCGTCGTCATGCCGAATCTCAGGCCTCCGATTACGGACACGGCTCTCGCCGCCGAATACCGTGGCCGCATCCTTCACGCGCTTCCGAAGGGCTCGGATTTCGAGCCCCTCATGACCCTCTATTTAACCGACAGCACGAGCGCCGAGGAGATCGCGCGCGCGAAGCGATCGGGCTTCGTATGCGGCGTGAAGTACTACCCGGCCGGCGCAACGACGAACTCGGAGACTGGAGTCGCGCGCATCGAGAGCGCCCATCCGGCGCTCGCGGCCATGGAGGAGCACGAGCTGCCCTTGCTCGTTCATGGAGAGGTCACGACTCCGGGCGTGGACGTTTTCGATCGCGAGCGCGTGTTTCTCGACACGGTCCTCGCCGGCATCGCCCGCGGCTTTCCCCGGCTTCGCATCGTGGTCGAGCACGTGACCACCCGCGAGGCGGTGGATTTCGTGCTCGCGGGAGGACCTCACATTGCCGCAACGATCACCGCGCACCACCTGCTCTACAACAGAAGCGCGATGTTCGCGGGCGGTCTCCGGCCGTACTACTACTGCCTGCCGGTCCTGAAGCGCGAGGAGCACCGCGAGGCGCTGGTGCGCGCGGCGACGAGCGGCAATCCGAAATTCTTCCTCGGCACCGACAGCGCGCCGCATGCCCGCGCCGACAAGGAAACGCCGTGCGGGCATGCCGGCATCTATACGGCGCACGCCGCGATCGAGCTCTACGCGGAGGTCTTCGAGCGGGCAGGGGCCCTCGACAGGCTCGAGGCCTTTGCCAGCTTTCACGGGGCGGATTTCTACCGCCTGCCGCGCAACCGCGGCTCGATCACCTTGCGCAAGGAGACCTGGACGGTGCCCGGCGAGATCCCGTTCGGCGCGGCGACGCTCGTGCCGCTGCGGGCGGGCGAATCGGTCGGATGGCGGCTCGCCTGACGCTAGCGCTCGACGCGCCGATCTTCACGGCGATCAAGACTCTGCTCGGACGCCTGCCGCCGGATCGGTTTCCCCGGCACGACGAGCTCAACGCCCTGAGGACCCCGTCGGTGGTGAGCGGCGGCGGCGCGCCGATACGGTTCGTGCCGCCCACGGCCTCCGCCCAATACGAAGTCCGTATCTTCGAGAGCGGAGAAGTGCAGACCCGGCCCGACAACTGGCACGATCTGTTCAACGCGCTCGTGTGGCTCGCGTTTCCGGCAACCAAGGCGGTTCTTAACAGGCACCATTGCGAAGAAATCCGCGCGCGTCGCGGCGAGCGGCTGAGAGGCACGGCCCGCGATGTGCTGACCCTGTTCGACGAGGGCGGGATCGTCGTCGCCGCGGCGGACCCGGAGTTGCCGGCGCTGTTGCGCGAGTTCAGGTGGAAGGAGCTGTTCTGGACGCGCCGCGCGGAGGTCCTGCGATCCATGCGTTTCTATGTGTTCGGCCACGCGATCTACGAAAAAGCGCTCGAACCTTACACGGGCGTGACGGCAAAGGCCCTGATCGTCGATGCCGCGCCCGGCCTGCTGGAGGCGCCGCTCGCGCGGCAACTCGCGGAACTGGACGCGCGGGCGGCGGACTATTTCTCCGGGACGCATGCCCTTGCCTCGACCCGCAGCCTCTCGCCGCTGCCGATTCTCGGGATCCCCGGCTGGGAACCGGCCAACGCCTCTGAGGAATACTACGACGACCCCTCGCAATTCCGGCCCCGCCGCTCGCCCTGAGCGAGGCGAAAGGGAAGGATGCGCTTTGCTACGGAAATGCCGGAATGGTGGGCTCGATGCCGTGTGCCATCGCTTCCGGATGGCGGCGGCTGACCAGTTCCCGCAGCTCTTCGACTCGCGACGTCGGCACGTCCACCATCAACAGGATCTTGCCTGCGTCGATGTCCTTCTGGAAAGCCTTCAGCCGCGTGTTCGGCACCGACATCGCGACGAGGCTCGCGGCCCAGGCGCCGAAGACCGCGCCGATCACGGTGCCGATCAACACCGTGACAAGCTGCAGCGTGACCCCCTCGGGCGGCGTGAGATAGATGTAGATGCCGATCAGAAACCCGCCCAGGCCGCCGATTACAAATCCCAACTCGGCCCCATGCACCGCGTCGGACTTCTGCAGATAATTCGCTTCATGCAACTGGCCCAGGGACATCCCTCGCTTGGCGAGAAAGTGCATGTGCCCGTCTTCGACCCGCGCGAGCAGCAGATCGTTGGCCGTCTGGATGGCGCTGCCCAGATCGGGCAGCAGGAAGTACATTCTGCGTCTCATGCTCGTCTCCTCTCCGAAACACGACTCGCCGGACGTTTCTTACCGCGCGGCACTCCCGAAGTCAAGCCGTGCAAGCCCCAATGCGGTAAAATCGCCGCCGGAGCTGGCCAGACAGTCGCTGGCAAATGTTTCACCTGCCAGAGGAAAGTCCGGGCTCCACAGAGCAGGGTGCTGGGTAACGCCCAGGCGCCGCAAGGCGACGAAGAGGGCCACAGAGACGAGTCGTGACGGGTGGTCGATAAGACTGCGCGTTGCGGGTGAAACGAGGCAACCTCCACCCGGAGCAACATCAAATAGGCGGACGACGACGTGGCTCGCCGAGTCCGCGGGTAGATGGCTCGAGCCTCGGGGTAACCCGGGGCCTAGAGGAATGACTGTCCAAGACAGAACCCGGCTTATCGGCCAGCTTCACTTCTTTCGTCAGCGCGCGGCGCGCTGAACCCACTCCGTGATCGCCGCGACGATCTCCGGCGCCTCGCCGAGCGCGGGGGTCACGCGGAACTCGGTCTTCGCGTGGCGTTTGCGGACCTTCGCCACCATCGCCGGCAGCTCGCGTTTCAAGTGCGCGCCCTGCGCGAGGAAGAGCGGAACGACGACCACCGTCTCGATTCCCTTGTCTGCGAGCGCCGCGGCCGCCTCGTCGAGGGAGGGCGACATGAATTCGAGGAACGCGAGCTCGACCGGGGTGCCGGCCGCGCGCAGCTGGTCACGTATGCTCTCGAACGGCAGTGCCCACTCGGGTTCGCGCGCGCCGTGGGCGAAGAGAATGACAGCGCTTGAAGACATGGAAAGCCGAGCTTAACGGCGGGTGGTTCCGAGGTCAAAGCGAGTCCGTCGCCGGGTCGCGCGGCTCGGGAACATGGGCGATAATGCCGCCATGGACGCGCCGCAGCAGCCCATTTCCCCCCGTCAGCGCTTGCAAGAGCTGCTCGCGATACCGGAGGGGCAGCGAACCGAGGCCCAATGGGACGAGATCAACGAGCTTGAAATCAAGCTCGCCTCGGGCAATCGACAGGAAGCTCCGGAGCAGGGCGCCCGGCGGAACGCCCAAACCGCCGCCGGCAATCCCAGGCCCGGCGGCGGCCCACACGGCAAGAATCGAGGCGGGTTCGGCAAACAATCCAGGCGCCGGCGCTGAGGTCGCCGGCCGGACGGCTCCCTTGGATCGGGAACCGTCGTCGATACGAAACCCCATGCCATCAGCCGTCGCCGCTTCCATGCAGACCGTCATCTCCGTCACGAACCTCTCCAAAACCTACGCCTCCGGTCTCCGGGCGCTCAGGAGCATCAACCTGGACATCCGACGCGGAGAGATTTTCGCGCTGCTCGGTCCCAACGGCGCGGGGAAGACGACGCTGATCGGCACCATCTGCGGCATCGTCAATTCGAGCGAAGGCAGCATCCGGGTGGACGGTCACGACATCGTCGCCGACTACCGCGCCGCCCGCTCCATGATCGGCCTGGTGCCGCAGGAGCTGACTACCGATGCCTTCGAGACCGTATGGAACACGGTGTCCTTCAGCCGCGGCCTCTTCGGCAGGCCCGCCGACCCCACGCACATCGAGAAGGTGCTCAGGGATCTGTCCTTATGGAACAGGAAAGACAGCAAGGTCATGACCCTCTCGGGCGGCATGAAACGGCGCCTGCTCATCGCCAAAGCGCTGTCGCACGAGCCGAGGATCCTCTTTCTCGACGAGCCGACCGCGGGCGTCGACGTCGAGCTGAGGCAGGACATGTGGAAGCTGGTGCGCTCGCTCCAGGCCTCCGGCGTCACGATCATACTGACCACGCACTACATCGACGAGGCCGAGGAGATGGCCGACCGGATCGGGGTGATCAGCAAGGGGGAGATCATCCTGGTGGAAGACAAGGCCGAGCTGATGCGCAAGCTCGGCAAGAAACAATTGACGCTGCAGCTGCATGACGCGCTGGAGCGTATCCCGCCCGGGCTCTCCGCCTACAACCTGGCGATCTCGGGCAAGGGCAGCGAATTGATTTATACCTACGATGAGCACGGCGATCGGGCCGGCATCGCCGCGCTGCTGCAGGACCTCGCCGGGGCGGGCATCCGCTTCAAGGATCTCCAGACGACGCAAAGCTCGCTGGAGGACATCTTCGTCACCCTGGTGAGCGACAGAAAGTGAATGCCATGAATGTCTATGCGATACGCGCGATCTACAAGTTCGAGATGTCGCGCACGCGACGCACGCTGATGCAGAGCATCATCGCCCCGGTGATCTCGACGGCCTTGTACTTCGTCGTCTTCGGCGCGGCGATCGGCGGGCGCATTCCCGAGGTCGAGAACGTCAGCTACGGCGCTTTCATCGTGCCGGGGCTCATCATGCTGTCGCTCCTGACGCAGAGCCTCTCCAATGCCTCCTTCGGCATCTACTTTCCCAAGTTCACCGGGACGATTTACGAGCTCCTCTCGGCGCCGGTTTCCTATTTCGAGATCGTGGTGAGCTATGTGGGGGCGGCCGCGACCAAGTCGGTCATCCTCGGCCTCATCATCCTGGCGACGGCGGCGCTGCTCGTGCCGCTCAGGATCGAGCATCCCGTCTGGATGATTCTCTTTCTCGTGCTGACTTCGGTGACCTTCAGCCTCATCGGCTTCATCATCGGCATCTGGGCCGACGGTTTCGAGAAGCTCCAGGCCATACCGCTCCTCATCATCACGCCGCTCACTTTTCTGGGCGGCAGCTTCTACTCCATCGATATGCTGCCGCCGTTCTGGCAGACGGTGAGTCTGTTCAACCCGGTCGTATACCTGGTGAGCGGCTTCCGCTGGAGCTTCTACGGCCTCGCCGACGTGAGCGTCGGTGTCAGCCTCGCCATGACCTGCGTGTTCCTGGCGGTGTCGCTTGCGGTCGTCGCCTGGATCTTCAGGACGGGATATCGGCTTAAGACCTAGAACGTTCTCCCGGTGGCCCCCGCGGTCAATCGCGATTTCTGGACCTCCACCTACCAGGCGATAGACGACTAGAAAAAGTTCGTTCAATCTGTCGATTTCGCCAAGTCTCGTTCGTCGTACAGTTAGAGCGAGGCTTTCCTTCCGGCCGGAACCGTCCGGAGGCCCTGCTCCCAACTGATTGGAGAACACCATGCGATTCATGATGATAGTCAAGGCCACGAAGGACTCGGAAGCCGGTGTCATGCCCTCGGAAAAGCTGATGTCCGATATGCAGAAGTACCACGAGGAGCTGCAGAAGGCCGGGGTGCTGCTCGATGCATCGGGCTTGAAGCCGAGCTCGAAGGGCTGGCGCGTCAAGTACTCGGGCGCGAAGCGCACCGTGATCGACGGGCCCTTCACCGAGGCGAAGGAGCTCATCGCCGGCTACACGATCATCCAGGTAAAGTCGCGGGAAGAAGCGATGGAATGGGCGAGGCGCTTCCCCAATCCCTCCATCGACGGCGGAGCGGCCGAGATCGAGGTCCGGCAGTTCTTCGAGCTGGAGGACTTCGCTCCGGGCGAAGCGGTCGATCGCTTTCGCGAGATGGAGAAGGACCTCAAGAAGAGGAAGTAGAAAAAACAAGGGAGAAATAATTGTGACAAGCAGCATCGATCACCGGAAGCGCTGGCTGGCCCTCATCGTCCTCTGCCTCGGGGACCTGATGATCGTCCTCGACACGACGATCGTGAACGTGGCCCTGCCGTCGATCCGCGCGGATCTCGGCTTCTCCCAGACTTCGCTCGTCTGGGTCGTGAACGCCTACATGCTCACCTTCGGCGGATTTCTCCTCCTCGGCGGGCGCCTGGGCGACCTATTCGGTCACCGCAGGCTCTTCCTCTCCGGGATCGTGCTCTTCACGCTCGCATCGCTCGCCTGCGGGCTGGCGAACTCGCAAGGATTGCTCGTGGCCGCGCGCGCCGTGCAGGGCTTGGGCGGCGCCGTCGTCTCGGCGGTAGCGATGGCCCTGATCATGAACTTGTTTACCGAGCCTGCCGAACGGGCGAAGGCCATGGGCATCTTCGGCTTCGTCATGGCGGGTGGCGGATCGGTCGGCGTGCTCCTGGGCGGCCTCCTCACCGGCGCGCTCAATTGGCACTGGATCTTCCTTGTGAATCTTCCGATAGGTGTCGCGGTCTACGCGCTCTGCCTCGTCCTGATTTCGCCCGACCGCGGGCAGGCGACGCCCGGGCGCCTCGACGTCGCAGGCGCGGTCACGGTGACCGTCTCGCTCATGCTCGCCGTCTACGCGATCGTGAACGGCAACGAGGCAGGCTGGACTTCCGCGCAGACGATCGCGCTGCTCGCCGCGGCAGCGGTGCTCCTCGCGGCTTTCCTTGCCATCGAGGCACGGGTACGCCAGCCGCTCATGCCGCTCGGCCTTTTCGCCTTTCGCAACGTCGCGACGGCCAACGTCGTCGGCGTCCTGTGGGCCGCAGCCATGTTCGCCTGGTTCTTCATCTCCGCCCTCTACATGCAGCTCGTGCTCGGCTACAGCCCGATGCAGATCGGTCTCGCGTTCCTGCCGTCGAACCTCATCATGGCGGCGTTCTCGCTCGGTCTCTCCGCGAAGATGGTCATGCGTTTCGGCATCAGGCTGCCACTCGCGGCGGGCCTCGCGCTGGCCGCGCTCGGGCTCGCGCTTTTCGCGCTCTCGCCGGTCGACGGGAATTTCCTCGTCCACGTGCTGCCGGGAATGCTGCTCCTCGGCCTGGGCGCGGGCATGGCGTTGAATCCGGTGCTTCTCGCCGCCATGAGCGACGTCGCCCCCGACGAGTCCGGCCTGGCCTCGGGAGTCGTCAACACCTCGTTCATGATGGGCGGCGCGCTCGGCCTCGCGGTGCTCGCGAGCCTTGCCGACGCGCGCACGCACAATCTGCTTGTTTCGGGAGCGGGCTCGGTCCCTGCGCTGAACGGCGGCTATCACCTCGCCTTCGCCATTGGCGCCGTCTTCGCGGCCGCGGCGGCGCTGCTCGGCGCAGTGCTGCTTCGCCGCGAGGCGGGCTCGCTGGCGCTCGCTCCGGAAGCGGGAACGGGGTCAGGCGCTTGACCGCCGATTGGCCGCCCACGATTTTCAGATCCACGGGGCACAAGGTTCGGCGAGCTTGCGCCACCCATAGCGTCGCGCGTAAGGTTTGCGCAGCACGCGAGACCAACGAGAGCCTCGATACTGAAAGGAGAATTCCATGAGCGCCAACAGCGGCCCCGGATGGAAGAAGTATCCGGACCATCGCATCACGACCAAGCCGGCGGGCGTGCGCGTGCAGGTGAAGGTCGGCGGCGAGGTCGTCGCCGACACCCGGGACGCGCTCGAGCTGAAAGAAAGCGACTACCCGGTCGTCTACTACATCCCGCGCAAGGACGTGAAGATGGACCGGCTCGTCCGCTCGAAGCATCAAAGCGTTTGCCCCTTCAAAGGCACGGCGTCGTACTACTCCCTGAAGGACGGAGCGGAGAACGCGGTCTGGACGTATGAGAAGCCTTACGACGAGATGAGCGTGATCAAGGAGCGGCTCGCTTTCTACCCCGACAAGGTCGATTCGATCACGGCGGGCGCCTGAATGAGTGCTGAGCTCGCGCTCGCTCCCAGGGCGACGCGCCGCGAGTGGATCGGCCTCGCGGTGATCGCGCTGCCGTGCCTGCTCTACGCGATGGACCTCACCGTGCTGAACCTCGCGGTGCCCCAGTTGAGCGCGGACCTCAAGCCCACGAGCTCGCAGCTCTTGTGGATCGTGGACGTCTACGGATTCATGGTCGCCGGGTTGTTGATCACCATGGGCACGCTGGGTGATCGCATCGGGCGCCGCCGGCTGCTCCTGATCGGCGCTTGCGCGTTCGGCGTCGCCTCGGTGCTCGCCGCGTTCTCGACCAGCGCCGCGATGCTGATCGGGATGCGCGCGGTGCTCGGCATCGCGGGGGCGACCCTGGCCCCCTCGACCCTGTCCCTGATTCGCAACATGTT
>Ga0209647_1000775_pt1 | contig 29054 bp, 24 predicted proteins | sample GraSoi_2013_60cm_FD_185827 | JGI IMG/M metagenome (GOLD analysis project Ga0209647, IMG submission 185827) | Grasslands soil microbial communities from the Angelo Coastal Reserve, California, USA - Sample 9_17_2013_60cm (SPAdes) (version 2) | ecosystem: Environmental > Terrestrial > Soil >... | reverse complement strand
GCGCGGACGGCGCGATATTAATGGCGCTTCGATCGGCATCGAGCTGGTGAACCCGGGCCACGAGTTCGGCTACCGGCCCTTTCCCGAGCCGCAGATGGCGGCGCTCGAAGCGCTCGCCCGCGACATCCTGCGCCGGCAGCCGATACCGCCGCGCCACGTGCTCGGCCATTCCGACGTGGCGCCGCAGCGCAAGACCGATCCCGGCGAGCTCTTCGACTGGGCGCGGCTGGCGCGCGCGGGCATCGGGTTATGGCCGGATTTCGCGGCGCTGCCGCCGCCGGCCACGAGCATCGCCGAGCTGCAGGAACAGCTCGCCGCGATCGGCTACGAGACGCCGCGGACGGGGACGGAAGACGCCGCGACCACGCAGGTGATCGCCGCCTTCCAGCGCCATTTCCGCCCGTCGCGCCGCGACGGCAAGCCCGACGCGGAGACGCGGCAGCGCATCGCCGCGCTCGCCAGCGCGACACTCACCAGCTAGCGCGCCGGCGCGTCGAAGCCGGCAGCGCGCCGCAGAATCTCCTCGGGTGCCGCCGCGCCGCCGCCGCGCCAGGCGACGATCTGATCCGGACGGATCAGGGCGAGGTCCGCGCCATAGAGGTCGCGCGCCTCCTCGCCGGGCAAGTCGACGACGGTCAGGTCCAGGCCGAGGCGCGACGCAGCGCGCTCGAAGCCGGCGCTCGCCGGCGCTCGCTTGCCGAGGCGCAGCAGCGTCCACTCGAAGCCGAAGGCGTCGAACAGCGAGCGCCCGTCCCGGAGCCAGAGATGGGGCGCGCGGCCGCCGGGGCAGGCGGTCGGCACATAGGTGTTGACGGCGTCGGGCGGCGGCGGCGTGCCGTCCGCGAGGATCACCGGCGAGCCGTCGTAGCGGCCGCCGAAGGTGATGCCGGGGATGTTGAACTCGGCCCGGGCATGGGCATCGAGATAGGCGCCGGCCTCGCGGCGCGCGGCGGCGCCGGCGGGCGTGTCGTCCTCGATCGCCGGCGCCGGCTGGAACAACCCCAAGGAATCGGCGAAAGCCTGAGCATGGCCCGTGTTGCGCACGGCCAGAGGCCGGCGTTCGATCGAGTAGGTGTCGAGCAGGGCGGCCCCGGCCTGGCCCTTGATCACCGCCGCCAGCTTCCAGCCGAGATTGACGGCGTCCTCGACCGCCGTGTTGTAGCCGAGCCCGCCGGTCGGCGTGAACAGATGCGCGGCATCGCCGCCGAGGAACACGCGGCCCTGCTGGAACTGGTCGGCCACCAGCGCATGCCCGGCCGTCCAGGTGCCGCGCGAGAGGATCTCGAGATCGACGCGCGCGCCGATCGCCGCCTGGATCATCGCCTCGGCATCGCCCAGGGTGACGCGGCTCTCCTCTTCATTGGCGCGCAACTGAGTGTGGAAAGCGAACTCGCCGCGTCCGTCCACCGCCGCCATCAGCGCGCGGCGGTCGCGGTTGATGGTGACGTTCATCCAGGCCGGCCCGTGCGGGACGACCCGATAAAAATCGGGAACGCGCACATAGATCGCATACATGCGCCCGCCCATGAATTCGCGCACGAAACCGGTTTTTCCCGTGTAGCGGAACCCGAGCTGCTGGCGCACGGCGCTGCGCGGGCCGTCGGCGCCGACGAGATAGGCGCCGCGCAGGCTTGCCCGCGCGCCGTCGGCGACGCGCTCGAGCGCCGCCGTCACGTGGCCGCCGTGATCCGCGAACCGAACCAGGCGCCAGCCGTAGTTGAGCGCGACGCTCGGCAGACGCGCGGCATGGCGGTGGAGGATGGCCTCGACGAATTTCTGCGATACCCGGTGCGGCAGCTCCGCCGCACTCCACGAGCCCGAGAGCGTCGTCACTCTTTCCCGGGCGGCGCGCGACGACGGCAGCCGGAACCGCGCCAGCTCGTATTTGGCAAAGCGTGTGAAATAGGCGATGTCGGTCGGATAGTCGGGCGGCAGGCCGACCGCGCGCACCTCGTCGGCGAAGCCCAGGCGGCGAAAATGCTCCATCGTCCGGGCCTGGGTCGCGTTCGCCTGTGGGTTGAACGCCGTCCCCGGCTTGTCGTCGACCAGCACGGCAGCGACGCCGCGGCGGCCGAGTTCGTTGGCCAGCATCAGGCCGCAGGGACCGCCGCCGACGATGATCACCGAGCATTCCTGCGGCGGCATGGACGGCATGATCAGGCATCCTCTCCGGCCGCGGCAGTGGCGGTCAAGGCCGCAGCATTTGACTTTGCCGGCGGAGCGCCCCTTATGATGAGCAGCCAGGCGGCCGGATGGCCGCTCCCCTCGTGGGAGAGGAAAGTCCGGGCTCCATGGAAATGCGGTGCCGGGTAACGCCCGGCGGGGGCAACCCCAGGGAAAGTGCCACAGAAACACACCGCCAACCCCGCCGCGCCCTCGGGCGCGCGGGCGGCAAGGGTGAAATGGTGCGGTAAGAGCGCACCGCGCCGCCGGCAACGGCGGCGGCAGGGCAAACCCCACCGGGAGCAAGACCAAGTAGGGATGGCAGGCTCCATGCGGGCCGGGCGTGTTTCCGCGCCGCCATCCGGGTCGGTCGCGCGAGGCGTCCGGTAACGGGCGTCCCAGAGGAATGGCCATCCCCCGCCCTCGCAGGCGGGGACAGAACCCGGCTTACAGGCCGCCTGGCGCTTTTTACTTGTTCACTTGGGCGATTTCGCTTTTTTGACTGAGTGAGAACATTGGCGGAAACCGGAACTTTACCGGAACGAATGTTAACCCTTTGGGTTGGGTAGTCTCAACCGGTAGATGCCTGAACGATGTTCAACCATAGCAGAACGATCACATGCGGGAGGCGCATTAATACCTTTGATCCCAAGGTTTTACTGCCGCTTCCCATTGACAACCCATGGCAGCCCATGATATCCCATACAGTCCCAATCGAGAGACGCCGCCGGGCGGGCGGAATTTCGCGGCATCTCGGGATGGTGAGGCGGCAGCTTGAAGCCAGGGCGTTGGGAGCGGGCGTTTGGCGTTGTTCCTGTCCACATTCGTCAACAAGGTCGACAAGAAGGGCCGCGTCTCCGTCCCCGCGCCCTTCCGCACCGCGTTGGCGGGACAGAGCTTTTCCGGGATCGTCGCCTTCCGCTCGTTCAAGCTGCCGGCGATCGAAGGCAGCGGCATCGACCGCATGGAAGAGATGAGCGCCCGCATCGATGCGCTCGACGAGTTCTCCGAGGACCGTGACGCGCTGTCCTCGATCTTCGCCGATGCGCAGCAGCTCGCCTTCGACGGCGAGGGCCGCATCATCCTGCCACAGGCGCTGTGCGACCATGCCGGCATCGCCGAGAATGCCGCCTTTGTCGGCCTCGGCCGCACCTTTCAGATCTGGGAGCCGCAGCGCTTCGAGCAGCACCGCGACGAGCTGCGCGAGCGCGCCCGCCGCCAGGGCACTACCCTGCCGGCGCGGCGTCCCGACCGCCCCCCGCCAGAGGGCGAACCGCGATGACGCACGCCCCGGCCGCCGCCGCCTTCGCCCACGCCCCGGTGCTGCTGCAGGAGGCGGTCTCCGCCCTCGCTCCGCGCGACGACGGCCTCTACGTCGACGGCACCTTCGGCGCCGGCGGCTACAGCCGCGCCCTGCTCTCGGCGGCGCGCTGCCGCGTCATCGGCATCGACCGCGACCCGCGCGCGGTCGAGCGCGGCAACGCGCTGGCGCGCGAGCATCCCGGCCGCTTCACCGTGCTCGAGGGCCGCTTTGGCGAGATGGAGGGGCTGCTGGCGACGCTCGGCATTAGCGCCGTCTCCGGCATCGCCCTCGATCTCGGCGTCTCCTCGCCGCAGCTCGATGACCCCGCCCGCGGCTTCTCCTTCCGCGCTGACGGTCCGCTCGACATGCGCATGGGCCGCGACGGCACCAGCGCCGCCGATCTCGTCAACACGCTGCCGGAAACCGCGCTCGCCAATCTCATCTATATTTATGGCGAGGAGCGCTTCGCCCGCCGCGTCGCCCGCGCCATCGTCGCCGCGCGCCAGACTGCGCCGCTCACGCGCACCAACGAGCTGGCGCAGCTCGTCCGCGCCGTCGTGCCGACCAGCGGCGGCATCGATCCCGCCACTCGCACCTTCCAGGCCTTGCGCATGGAAGTAAATGACGAGCTGGACGAGCTTGAGCGCGCGCTCGCCGCCGCCGAGCGCCTGCTGGCGCCCGCCGGCCGCCTCGCCATCGTCTCCTTCCATTCGCTCGAGGACCGCAAGGTCAAGGATTTCCTGCGCCAGCGCAGCGAAGCGCCCCCGCAGGGCTCGCGTCATCGACCCGCCGCACCAGCGCGGGCGCCTAGCTTCCGCCTGCTGACGCGCAAGCCGGTGACGCCCGGCGCCGCCGAGCTCGCGCGCAATCCGCGCGCGCGCTCCGCCCGGCTGCGCGCGGCCGAGCGCACGGCGGCGGCGGCGTGGGAGCAAGCGGCATGATCCGCCTCGGCACCGCCCTCTGGCTGCTGCTGGTTGCCGCCAGCGGCTACGCCATGTTCCAGGTCAAATACGAGGTGGTGAAGCTCGAGGACGAGCTCACGCGGATCAACCGCCAGATCGTGGCGAGCCGCGAATCGACCCGCGTGCTCGGCGCCGAGTGGAGCTTCCTCAACCAGCCCGACCGTCTCGACCGGCTGGCAAAGCGCTATCTCGGCCTCGGGCCGATCGCCACCGCGCAACTCGGCACCATCGATACTTTGCCGCGGCGTTCCCCAGTACCTCCCGCTGCGGTCGCGGTCGCGGCGCCGCTGCCGGCAACCTCCCGGCCGGCAGCGGCGTCGTGGCTTGCCAGTGTCCCGTCCGAGGTTCCGCAATGAAGCAGCTCCCGCTCGGCGACAATCCCTGCCGCCCGCGCCATTTCAAGCCGGCGCCCTGCGCGCCCGCAAGCACCGAAGGAGCGGCGCAACAGTCGCTCGAGACGAGCCACACCCGCCTCATCATCACCGGCGCGCTGTTCTGTCTCGCCTTCCTGGTGATCGGCGCCCGCCTCGTCGAGGTCGCTGGGCTGAAGAGCGGCGGGCCGCGCCTCGCGCGCAGCCATGTCGCCGAGCGCGTCGAGACCAGCCGCGCCGACATCGTCGACCGTAACGGCGTGCTGCTCGCGACCACGCTGGTCGCGCCCTCGCTCTTCGCCAACCCCAAGCAGGTCCAGGACCCGCATGGTGTCGCCAGGAAGCTCGTCGGCGTGCTGCCGGATCTCGACGAAAGCGAGGTCTATACCAAGCTGGCCGGCGACAAGAGCTTCGTGTGGATCAAGCGGCAGCTGACGCCGCGCCAGGAGCTCGCCGTTAACAGGCTCGGCATCCCCGGCCTTCAGTTCCAGGACGAGGAGCGCCGCATCTATCCCAAGGGAAACCTCGCCGCCCACGTGGTCGGCTACAGCGGCATCGACAACAAGGGCCTGGCCGGCCTGGAGCGCGGCCTCGACGAGGTCCTGCGCGACCACCAGGGGCCGGTGGCGCTGTCGATCGATGTGCGGCTGCAATACATCCTGCGCGACGAGATCGCCCGGCAAATGGCCGATTTCAGCGCCGTCGGCGGCATGGGCCTGATCATGGACGTGAACACCGGCGAGGTCTTGGCCCTGGTGTCGCTGCCCGATTTCGATCCCAACAAGCCGGGTACGGCGACGCCGGAGACGGTGTTCAACCGGGCAACGCTCGGCATCTATGAGATGGGCTCGACCTTCAAGATCTTTAACACGGCGATGGCGCTCGAGACGCACACGGCGACGCTCGCCAGCAGCTACGACGCGACGCAGCCGCTGCGCATCGGCCGCTTCACCATCCACGACGATCACCCGCAGCGCCGCTGGCTCACCGTGCCGGAGATCTTCCAGTATTCCTCGAATATCGGCTCGGCGCGAATGGCGGTCGAGGCCGGCGCCGAGCAGCAGAAGCAGTTCCTGGCGCGCCTCGGCCTGCTCAAGGCGCCCGCCTTCGAGCTGCCGGAGATCGGCGCGCCCCTGGTGCCCTCGCCCTGGCACGACGTCAACACCATGACCGTCGCCTATGGCCACGGCATTTCCGTGAGCCCGCTGCAGATGGCGACGGCGGTGAGCGCCGTGGTCAATGGCGGCGTGCTGCACCGCGCCACGCTGATCAAGCATCCCGTGGGCTACGCGCCCCTGGGCCAGCAGGTGCTCTCGGCCAAGACCTCGGAGGACATGCGCCGCCTGCTGCGCCTCGTCGTCGAGCAGGGCACCGGGAAGCTCGCCAATGCCCCCGGCTACCTCGTCGGCGGCAAGACCGGCACGGCCGAGAAGGTCGCCGGCGCGCGCTACGACCGCAAGCAGCTGCTCTCCTCCTTCGTCGGCGCCTTCCCCATCACCGAGCCGCGCTATCTCGTGCTGATCAGCATCGACGAGCCGCACGGCAACCAGCCGTCCGCTGGCTTCGCCACCGGCGGCTGGGCGGCCGCGCCGGGCGTGAGCCGGGTCGTGCAGCGCATGGCGCCGCTTATGGGAATTCAACCGTTGGACGAAGAATCGCCCGAAATTCGCCGTTCTTTGATGGTGGATTCGCTGACCCCTCAGGGGCGGAAAATTGCGGCTAACTGACCTCATGGACGGCACTCAAGGCCCGCTCACCCTCACGCCGCCTGGCGATCCCGACATCCGCGGCCTGACCGCCGATTCGCGCGACGTTAGGCCCGGCTTCCTGTTCGCGGCGCTGGCCGGCAGCCGCGTCGACGGCCGCGGCTTCGTCGACGACGCGGTGGCGCGCGGCGCCGTCGCCGTGCTCACCGACGACCCCACGCGCGTCGCCGCGCTGACGCAGCGCGCGCCGCCAGTGCGCGTCATCTTCGATGCCAACCCTCGACGCCGTCTCGCGCGCATGGCATCGCGCTTCTACGCGCCGCAGCCGGAGGTGCTGGTCGCCGTCACCGGCACCAACGGCAAGACCTCGGTCACGGTCTTCACGCGCCAGATCTGGCAGCGTCTCGGCCGACGCGCCGTGAGCCTCGGTACCATCGGCATCGTCGGCCCCGATTTCGAGCATCCGGGCGCGCTCACCACGCCCGACCCGGTCGCGCTGCACCGCGAGCTGCAGATGCTCGCGCGGGGCGGCATCGACCATGTCGCGCTCGAGGCGTCGAGCCACGGCCTCGACCAGTTCCGCCTCGACGGCCTCGAGCTCAGCGCGGCGGCCTTCACCAATCTGACGCGCGACCATCTCGACTACCACAAGAGCATGGACGCCTATTTCGACGCCAAGGCGCGGCTCTTCACCGAGCTGCTGCCACCCGACGCCAGCGCCGTGCTCAACATCGACGTCGCCGAGGGCCGGCGCCTCGCCACGCTCTGCCGTCAGCGCGGACAGAGCGTCATCGGGTTCGGCACGGCGGTGGACGCGGATCTGCGGCTCGAGGCCGCGCGGCCTATGGACGCGGGCCAGGAGCTGCGTCTTCGGGTATTTGGTCAGACGCGTGACTTCATCCTTCCCCTCGTCGGCGCGTTCCAAGCGAGCAACGCGCTCGCGGCCCTCGGCCTCGCCATCGCCACCGGCGCGCCGGTCGAACAGGCGCTCGACGCGCTGCCGACGCTCGCCGGCGTGCCCGGCCGTCTGCAGCATGTCGCCACGCATCCCAACGGCGCGCCAGTGATCGTCGACTACGCGCATACGCCCGATGCGCTCGAGACCGTGCTTACCGCGCTGCGCGCGCATTGCCGCGGCCGGCTCGTCGTCGTCTTCGGCTGCGGCGGCGACCGCGACGCCGGCAAGCGGCCGCAGATGGGCGCCATCGCCGAGCGCCTGGCCGATCGCGTCATCATCACCGACGACAACCCGCGCAGCGAGGATCCGGCGGCGATCCGCCGCGCCATTCGCGCCGCCGCGCCCGAGGCCGAGGAAGTCGGCGACCGCGCCGCCGCCATCCGCCGTGGCCTGGCGCTGCTGGCGCCGCGCGACGTGCTGCTGCTCGCCGGCAAGGGACACGAGCGCGGCCAGATCGTCGCCGGCGTGACGCATCCCTTCGACGATGCCGTGGTCGCGCGCACCGCCGTCGCCGAGCTGGGCGGGCGACACGTATGACGGCCCTATGGACCGCGGCAGAAGCCGCCGCCGCCACCGGCGGGCGCAGCACGCGCGAGTGGCGCGCGCGCGGCGTCTCGATCGACAGCCGCACGGTGGCACCGGGCGATCTCTTCGTCGCCCTCGCCGGCCCCAAATTCGATGGCCATGATTTCGTCGCCGCCGCGCTCGAGCGGGGCGCCGCCGCGGCGCTGGTCGCTCGCGCGCCTGCGGACGTCGCCGCCGACGCCCCTCTCCTGCTCGTCGCCGACACGATGGCCGCGCTCGAGGATCTCGGCCGCGCCTCGCGCCGGCGCAGCGCCGCCGCCATCGTCGGCATCACCGGCAGCGTCGGCAAGACCGGCACCAAGGAGGCGCTGAAGCGCGCCTTCGAGCGCCAGGGCGCGAGCTTCGCCTCGGCGGGCAGCCTCAACAATCAGTGGGGTGTGCCGCTGTCGCTGGCGCGCATGCCGCGCGAGACGGCTTACGGCGTGTTCGAGATGGGCATGAACCATCCCGGCGAGATCGACGCGCTGAGCCGGCTGGTGCGCCCCCATGTCGCTGTCATCACGACGATCGAGCCGGCGCATCTCGGATTCTTTCCCTCGGTCGAGGCCATCGCCGACGCCAAGGCCGAGATCTTCGCCGGCATGGAGCCGGCGGGCGCCGCCGTGCTGAACCGCGACAACACGCATTTCGCGCGCCTCGCCGCCGCCGCGAAGGCGCGCGGCCTCACCCGCATCATCGGCTTCGGCAGCCAGGCCGATGCCGCCGTCAAGCTCATCGACAGCCACCTCTACGCGACCGCGAGCGCGGTGACCGCGTCGGTGATGGGCGAGATCGTCGATTACTGCATCGCTATTCCCGGCCGGCACTGGGTGATGAACAGCCTCGCCGTGCTCGGCGCGGTCAAGGCCGCCGGCGGCGACGTGGGCGCGGCGGCGGCGGCCATGTCCTCGCTGGCACCGCTCGACGGCCGCGGCCGCCGCCACAAGATCGAGGTCGCCGGCGGCGCGGCCGAGCTCATCGACGAGAGCTACAATGCGAGCCCGGCCTCGATGCGCGCAACCTTCGCCGTGCTCGGCGCCACAGAACCGAAGCGCGGCGGGCGGCGCATCGCCGTGCTCGGCGACATGCTCGAGCTCGGCGACGAGGCGTCACGGCTCCATACCGAGCTGGCGCAACCGCTCGCCGAGGCCGGCGTCGCGCTCGTCTTCACCGTCGGCGCCAACATGCGCGCGCTCTATGACGCGCTGCCTAAGAAGATGCGCGGCGGCCATGCCGGGACTTCTGCCGAGATGGCGGAAAAGGTCGCCCGGCTGGCGCGGCCCGGCGATGTCATCGCCGTCAAAGGCTCGTTCGGCAGCCGCATGGCGGAAGTCGTGAAGCGTCTCCTCGCTGTCCAGCCGGCGGTTGACGCCCTCAAGGGTTAGGTCGGCATGCTGTTCCATCTCCTCTTCCCCCTGGCCGACCAATTTGGCCCGCTCAATCTCTTCCGCTATCTCACCTTCCGCTCCGGCGGCGCCATGGTGACGGCGCTGCTGATCAGTTTCCTGTTCGGGCCGCGCGTCATCGCTTGGCTCAAGTCGAAGCAGCTCGAAGGGCAACCGATCCGCCTCGACGGGCCCGAGGGCCATCTGGTGCGCAAGAAGGGCACGCCCACCATGGGCGGCGTTCTCATCCTGCTCGCGCTCATCGTCTCGACAGTGCTGTGGGCCGACCTCGGCGACGGCTACGTCTGGGTGACGCTGTTCGTCACCGCCGGCTTCGGCGGGATCGGCTTCTTCGACGACTACAAGAAGCTGACGCGCCGTTCCTCGTCCGGCCTATCGAGCCGCAGCAAGCTCGTAGCGCAAGCGGCGATCAGCGCCATCGCCGCGGTCGCCATCATCTATCTGACGCGCGATCCGGCGATCAGGACGGCGCTCGCCGTGCCCTTCTTCAAGAATGTCCTGGTCGACCTCGGCTGGTTCTTCGTGGCGGTGGCGGTCTTCGTCATCACCGGCGCTTCCAACGCCGTCAACCTCACCGACGGGCTCGACGGCCTCGCCATCGTGCCGACCATGATCGCCGCCGGCTCCTTTGCGCTCATCGCCTACCTCTCGGGCAATGCCAACTTCGCCAACTACCTGCAGATCCATTACGTCCCCGGCGCCGGCGAGCTCTCGGTGTTCTGCGCCGCGCTGATCGGCTCGGGACTGGGCTTTCTCTGGTACAACGCGCCGCCCGCCATGGTCTTCATGGGCGACACCGGCTCGCTCTCCCTCGGCGGCGCCATCGGCGTCATCAGCGTCATCACCAAGCACGAGCTGGTGCTGGCGATCATCGGCGGGCTCTTCGTGCTGGAGACGGTGTCGGTCATCGTCCAGGTGGCGAGCTTCAAGCTCACCGGCAAGCGCGTCTTCCGCATGGCGCCGCTGCACCATCATTTCGAGAAGAAAGGCTGGCAGGAGCCGACCATCGTCATCCGCTTCTGGATCATCGCCTCGATCCTGGCGATCGCCGGGCTCTCCACCCTGAAGCTGCGGTAGGGGCATGATCGACGTGGCGACGTTCCGGGGCGAGAAGGTGGCCGTCATGGGCCTCGCCCGCTCCGGCCTCGTCGCGGCGCAGGCGCTGCAGCGCGGCGGCGCCCGCGTCATGGCCTGGGACGACGCGGCCGCCAAGCGCGGCGCCGCGGCGGCGGCAGGCGTGCCCATCGTCGATCTCGCCGCCGGCGACCTCGCCGGCGTTGCCGCGCTCGTCCTCTCGCCCGGCATCCCGCACACCTATCCGAAGCCCAATCCCGTCGCCGCGCGCGCCCGCGCCGCCGGCGCCAAGATCATCGGCGACATCGAGCTGCTCGCGCAGAGCTGCCCCAACGCGCGCTATGTCGGCATCACCGGCACCAACGGCAAATCGACGACGACTTCGCTGATCGGCCATATCGTCACCGAGGCCGGGCGCAAGGTGGCGGTCGGCGGCAATCTCGGCACGCCGGCGTTGTCGCTCGCGCCCCTCGCCGCCGACGGCATCTATGTGCTGGAGATGAGCTCCTATCAGCTCGAGCTGACGGAGAGCCTGACCTTCGACGTCGCCGTCTTGCTCAACATCACGCCGGACCATCTCGACCGCCACGGCGGCATGGACGGCTACATCGCCGCCAAGCGCCGCATCTTCGCGCGTCAGAAGACGCCGCAGACGGCGATCATCGGCATCGACGACGATCTCAGCCGCAGCATCGCCGACGCGCTCGCCGGTGCCGGCGCGCAGCTGATAGTGCCGATCTCGGCCGAGACTCGCGCGCGCCGCGGCGTCTATGTCGAAGAAGGCTGGCTCATCGACGACACGGCGGGCGCCGCCCGGCGGGTGCTCGAGCTGCGCCGGGCTGCGCGGCTCCCCGGCCGGCACAACTGGCAGAACGCCGCCGCGGCCTACGCCGCGACGCGCGCGCTCGGCATCGACGCATCCGCCGTCATCGCCGGCATCACCAGCTTCCCCGGCCTCGCCCACCGCCAGGAGCTCGTCGCCACCATCGACGGCCTCGCCTATGTCAACGATTCGAAGGCGACCAACGCCGACGCCACCGCCAAGGCGCTCGCCTGCTACGACGCGATCTACTGGATCGCCGGCGGGCTCGCCAAGGAAGGCGGCATCGTCTCGCTGGCGCCGTTCTTCCCGCGCATCCGCCACGCCTTCCTCATCGGCAACGCGACCGAGGAATTCGCGGCGACGCTGGAGGGCCGCTTGCCATTCGCCCGCTGCGGCGAGCTCGGCCGCGCCGTCGCCGCCGCGCGCGACGCGGCGCTCGCCCAGCGCAAGCCGGGTGCGGTGGTCCTGCTGTCGCCGGCCTGCGCCTCCTTCGACCAGTTCGCCAATTTCGAGGAGCGCGGCGAAGTCTTCCGCCGCCTCGTCGAGGCGCTGCCGGGAGCGCGGGCATGAGCTTCGCCCGCACCGACCAGAGCGCCGTCGCCCAATGGTGGTGGACCGTCGACCGCTGGACGCTGGCGGCGCTCGCCATGCTCATCGGCTTCGGCGCGCTGCTGGTCATGGCGGCGAGCCCGATGGTGGCGGCGCGCATCCACGCCGGCGGCCCCGGCCATGTCGACACGCTGTTCTTCGCCAAGCGCTATTTCGCCGTGCTGCCGGCGGCGATCGCCGCCATGTTCGTGGTGTCGTTGCAGAGCCCGCGCACGGTGCGGCGCATCGCCCTCGCCGGCTTCGTCGTGTCGCTGGCCCTCCTCGCCTACACGCTCGTCGGCGGCGTCGAGATCAAGGGCGCACGGCGTTGGATCGCCCTCCTCGGCCTATCGCTGCAGCCGTCGGAATTCGTCAAGCCGACCTTCGCCGTGGTCTGCGCGTGGCTCCTCGCGCAGTACCGGCTGCGCGAGCGCTTTCCCGGGCAGTGGATCGCCATTGCGCTCTACGCGCTGGTGGTCGGGCTCCTCATCAAGCAGCCCGACCTTGGCATGGCCGCGGTGGTGTCCGCGGTGTGGTTGACGCAGTTCTTCCTCGCGGGCTTGCGCCTCGTCTGGGTGGCGCTCGGCATGGCGACCGGCATCGCCGGGCTGGCCAGCGCCTATTTCGCCCTGCCGCATGTGGCGAGCCGGATCGACCGCTTCCTCGATCCCGCCAGCGGCGACAGCTACCAGGTCGACCGCTCGATGGATGCCTTCATGAACGGCGGCTGGTGGGGGCGCGGGCCGGGCGAAGGTACGGTGAAGGAATATCTGCCCGACGCGCATGCCGATTTCGTCTTCGCCGTGGCCGGCGAGGAGCTCGGGCTCATCACCTGCCTCGTCATCGTCGCCCTTTTCGCCTTCATCGTGCTGCGCGGCTTCTCGCGGCTGCTGCAGGAGAGCAACCTCTTCGTCGTGCTCGCCGCCACCGGGCTCTTCGTGCAGTTCGGCCTGCAGGCCGTCGTCAACATGGCATCCAGCCTGCAGCTCATGCCGACCAAGGGCATGACCTTGCCCTTCCTCTCCTATGGCGGCTCGTCGCTGCTGGCGCTGGGGCTCGGCATGGGCATGGCGCTGGCGCTGACGCGGCGCCGCTATGGCGGGATCGAGACATGAGCGGCGATGCGCTCATCGTGCTGGCGGCCGGCGGCACCGGTGGGCACATGTTCCCGGCGGAAGCGCTCGCGCGCGAGCTGTTGACGCGCGGCTGCCGCGTCGCGCTCGTCACCGACCGGCGCGGCCAGGCCTGGGGCGACCGGGTCCCCGGTGTCGGCCTGCATCGCATCCGCGCCGGCCGCTTCGGCGCGGGCGTCATGGGCAAGGTAATCGCCTTCGCCGAGCTGACGCTCGGCACCATCGAGGCGGGCCGCCTGCTGCGCAGGCTGGCGCCGGCCGCCGCGGTCGGCTTCGGCGGCTACCCCTCGGTGCCGACCATGCTGGCGGCGGCGCGGCGCGACATGCCGACGCTGCTGCACGAGCAGAATGCGATCCTCGGCCGCGCCAACCGGCTGCTCGCGCCGCGCGTCCGGCGCATCGCCACCTCCTTCGCCGAAGTGAGCGCCGTGCGTCCCACCGACCGCGCCCGCCTGGTCGAGACCGGCAATCCCGTGCGCCCGGCCATTACCGCGTTGCGCGGGACGCCCTACCCCGCGCTCGCCGGCGACGCGCCGTTCCACGTGCTCGTCCTGGGCGGCAGCCAGGGTGCCCGGGTGCTGAGCGAAGTGATCCCCGCCGCCTGCGCTCGCCTGCCCGAGCCGCTGCGCCGGCGGTTGCGCCTGGCGCAGCAGGCCCGGCCCGAGGATGTCGAGGCGGCGCGGCGCGCCCATGCCGCGAGCGGCGTCGCCGCCGAGCTCGCGGCCTTCTTCGACGACGTGCCGGCGCGGCTTGCGCGCGCGCAGCTGGTGATCTCGCGCTCCGGCGCCTCGACCGTGGCGGAGCTCGCCATGATCGGCCGGCCGGCGATCCTGGTGCCCTACCTTTACGCGGCCGACGACCATCAGACTGCGAACGCGCGCGCGCTCGAGCAGGCCGGCGGCGCCTGGGTCATGCCGCATGCCGCCTTCACGCCGGACGCGCTGGCCGCGCGGCTCGCCCAGCTCATGGTCGCGCCGGAGACGCTCGCTCGCGCCGCTGCCGCCGCGCATGCGCTCGGCCGGCCCTATGCGGCGCGCGCGCTCGCCGATCTCGTCATCGCCACGATCGAGGGGCGTAACGGCGATGCGGCGCCGCTCGCCCGGGAGAACGCCGCATGAGAGCCATACCCCTCGACATCGGCGTGCTCCATTTCGTCGGCATCGGCGGCATCGGCATGAGCGGCATCGCCGAGATCCTGCACAATCTAGGCTATCAGGTGCAGGGCAGCGACGTCGCCGACAGCGCCAACGTGCAGCGGCTGCGCGCGCTCGGCATCCGGGTACAGATCGGCCATCGCGCCGAGAATCTCGGCGACGCCAAGGTGGTGGTCGTCTCCTCCGCGGTGAAGAAGGACAACCCCGAGGTGGCGGCGGCGCGCGCGCACCTCCTGCCGGTGGTGCGCCGCGCCGAGATGTTGGGCGAGCTGATGCGCCTCAAATGGGCGATCGCCGTCGCCGGCACGCACGGCAAGACGACGACGACCTCGATGGTCGGCGCGCTGCTCGATGCGGCGCAGCTCGACCCCACCGTGATCAACGGCGGCATCATCAACGCCTACGGCACCAACGCGCGACTCGGCGCGGGAGATTGGATGGTGGTCGAGGCCGATGAGAGCGACGGCACCTTCGTGAAGCTGCCGGCGACCATCGCCATCGTTACGAACATCGATCCCGAACATCTTGATTTCTATGGCACGTTCGATGCCGTGCAGCAGGCCTTCGAAACCTTCGTCGGCAACATTCCCTTTTATGGCTGCGCCGCTTTGTGTATCGATCATCCTGTCGTTCAGGGACTGATTCCAAAACTGTCGGAGCGGCGCATCGTCACCTACGGCATGAGTCCGCAGGCGGATATCCGTGCGGTCAACATCGACATCGGCCCGAGCGGCGCGCGTTACGACGTCGTCGTCGCCGACCGGCTGCACGACACGAGCCGCACCATCGCCGGCATCACGCTGCCGATGTACGGCCAGCACAATGTGCAGAACTCGCTCGCCGCCATCGCCGTCGCCGAGGAGATGGGCTTGGGCGACGACGTGGTGCGTACTGCCTTCGCCGGCTTCAAGGGCGTCAAGCGGCGCTTCACTAAGACCGGCGAATCGAACGGCGTCACGGTGATCGACGATTACGGCCACCATCCCGTCGAGATCGCCGCCGTGCTGCGCGCCGCGCGCGGCGCGACATCCGGCAGCATCATCGCCGTGGTGCAGCCGCACCGTTATACGCGCCTCCACGATCTCTTCGCCGAGTTCTGCACCTGCTTCAACGACGCCGACGCGGTGCTGGTGGCCGATGTCTACGCCGCCGGCGAGCAGCCGATCGAAGGCGTCAACCGCGACGCGCTCGTCGCCGGCTTGCTCGCTCGCGGCCACCGCAACGCGCAGGCGCTGCCCGCGCCCGGCCAGCTCGCGGCGATGGTGCGCGACCTGGCGAAGCCCGGCGATTTCGTCGTCTGCCTCGGCGCCGGCTCGATCACCAATTGGGCGCACAGCCTGCCCAGCGAGCTCGATGCGCTCGGCGGCGGAGGCGCCTCATGATGGCGGCGCGGCGGGCGAGCGGTGGATTGATCGAGCGCCTGCCGCCGGTGCGCGGCCGCCTCACCGAGAACGTGCCGCTCGCGCCCATCACCTGGTTTCGCGCCGGCGGCGCCGCGGAAATCATGTTCCGTCCCGCCGATATCGATGACCTCGCCGGCTTTCTCGCGCGCAAGCCCGCCGACGTGGCGGTGACGGTGATCGGCGTCGCCTCGAATCTCCTCGTGCGCGACGGCGGCGTCGACGGCGTGGTGATCCGCTTGGGGCGCGGCTTCGTCGACATCCGCATCGACGGCACCACCGTCGAAGCCGGAGCCGGCGCACTCGACCTCAACGTCGCGCTGGCCTGTCGCGACGCGGGCGTCGCCGGCCTCGAATTCATGAGCGGCGTCCCCGGCACGGTGGGCGGGGGCTTGCGTATGAACGCCGGCGCCTATGGCCGCGAGTTCAAGGATGTGCTCCGCCAGGCGGTCGCGCTCGACGCCGCCGGCAACAAGCACGTGCTGCCCTTGGCGGCGCTCGGCCTTTCCTATCGCCACAGCGGCGTCGCCGACGATTGGATCTTCGTCCAGGCGCTGTTTGCCGGTGAGCCCGGCGATGCCGCCGCGATCGGCCGCCGCATGGGCGAGATCCAGACGGCGCGCGAGTCGTCGCAGCCGATCCGCGCGCGCACGGGCGGCTCGACCTTCGCCAACCCGCCGGGCCACAAGGCCTGGGAGCTGATCGACCGCGCCGGCTGCCGCGGCCTCGCGCGCGGCGGCGCCGCGATCTCGGAGAAGCACGCCAATTTCCTGATCAACACCGGCAGCGCCACCGCCGCCGATCTCGAGGGGCTCGGCGAGGAGGTGCGCCGCCGCGTGCGCGAAACCTGCGGCGTCACGCTCGAATGGGAGATCCGCCGCATCGGCCGGCCGGCGGAGGGCGCGCCATGAGCCGCAGCGTCGCCGTGCTGATGGGCGGCTGGTCCTCAGAGCGCGAGGTCTCGCTGGTGAGCGGGCGCGGCTGCGCCGACGCGCTGGCGTCGGTCGGCTACGACGTGCGGCGGATCGACGTGACGCGCGATCTCGACGCGCTCGTCGCCGCTCTCGTGCCGCGGCCGGACGTCGTCTTCAACGCGCTGCACGGCACCGGCGGCGAGGACGGCACGATCCAGGGGGTGCTCGAATGCCTGCGCCTCCCCTACACGCATTCGGGCGTGCTCGCCTCGGCCGTCGCCATGCACAAGCCGACCGCCAACGCCGTCTTCGCCGCAGCCGGCCTGCCCGTCCCTGGCGGCAAGGTGTTGTCGCGCGAGGCGCTCGCCGCCGGCGATCCGCTGCCGCGGCCTTTCGTCGTCAAGCCGCCGAGCGAGGGATCGAGCGTCGGCGTGCGCATCGTGCGGGTGAACGACAATTCCTGGGCCGAGGAGGCGCGGGCCTGGGCCTACCCGGACGCACTGGCCGAGCCCTTCATTCCCGGGCGCGAGCTCACCGTGGCGGTGATGGGCGAGCGCGCCTTGGGCGTGCTCGAGATTCGCCCCAACAACACCACCATGTACGACTACACGGCGAAATACGCGCCCGGCGGCAGCACGCACATCATGCCGGCGCCGATCCATCCGCACGCCTATGAGCAGGCCCTCGACATCAGCCTGCGCGCGCATCGCGCGCTCGGCTGCCGCGGCGTGAGCCGCGCCGATCTGCGCTACGACGACACCATGGGCGAGCCCGGCCGCCTGGTGCTGCTCGAAGTGAACACCCAGCCGGGCATGACGCCGACCTCGCTGGTCCCCGACATCGCCAAGCGCGCCGGCATCGACTTCGCCCAGCTGGTGCGCTGGATGGTGGAGAACGCGGCATGCGACTCCTGAAGCGCCGCGACGACGCGCCCACGCCGCGCCAGCGCCAGATCCGGCCGTGGTCGCGCCGCACCATCCTGCTGAGCTCGGGCGCCGCCGTGCTCGCCGTCTTGGCCGCCACCGCTTTCGTACTGCAGCGCACCGGCGTGATCGCGCGGGGCGTCGCCGCCGTCGAGCAGCGTGTCTTCGCCTGGACGGCCAGTTGCGGGCTCGCCATCGGCAATGTGCAAGTCGAGGGCCGCGGGCGCGCCAGCCGCGAGGCAGTGCTGAGCGCCATCGCCGTGACGCGCGGCGCGCCGTTGCTCGCCGTCGATCCGGCGCAGGCGAAGCAGCGGCTCGAGGCGGTGCCGTGGATACGCTCCGCCTCGGTGGAGCGGCGCTTCCCCGACACGCTCCACATTCGTCTGGTCGAGCGCCAGCCCCTCGCCTTCTGGCAGCGCCAGGGCAAGCTCGTGTTGATCGACCGCGACGGCGTGGTGATCCCGACCGAGCGGCTCGCCAGCTTCGGCAACCTGATCGTGCTCGTCGGTCCCGACGCGCCCGCGCATGGCGCAGCGCTCCTCGACATGCTCGCGACCGAGCCCGATCTCGCCGCCCACGTCGCCGCCGCCGTGCGCGTCGGCGGCCGCCGCTGGAACCTGCGGCTCGACAGCAACGTCGACATCGCCCTGCCCGAGGACGACCCGACCGCGGGTTGGCGCCGCCTGGCGCAGCTCGAGCGCAGCGACGGCATCCTCGAGCGCGAGATCCAGGCGGTCGATCTGCGCCTGCCCGACCGCTTGGTGCTCCGCACCGCGACCGAGACGCAGAAGCCGAAGAGCAAAAAACGCCGGCAGCCGGGGAAGGCGACATGAAGAAGCTCGCCGCCCGCCCGCGCAGCACCGTCGGCATCATCGACATCGGCACCAGCAAAGTGTGCTGCTTCATCGCCCGCCGCATCGGCACCGAGCCGCACATCATCGGCATCGGCCACCAGGTGTCGCGCGGCGTGCGCAACGGCGTCATCGTCGACATCGAGGCCGCCAGCCACGCGATCCTCAACGCCATCCATGCCGCCGAGCAGATGGCCGGCGAGACGCTGGGCGAGATCGTCGCCAACCTCTCCGGCGGCTTCGCCGGCTCGCGCATCTACAAGGCCGAGATCAATTTGAACGGCCGCGAGGTCACCGACAGCGACATGCGCCGCGTGCTCGATCAGGGCCACCTGATGAAGGAGCCGCCCGATCGCGAGGTCATCCACTCGATCCCCGTGGGTTTCTCGATCGATGCCAGCCGCGGCATCCGCGACCCGCGCGGCATGTACGGCCAGCGGCTCGGCGTCAACATGCATGTGGTGGCGGCCTCGGCCGGCGCGGTGCGCAACCTCGCCCATTGCGTCGGCCGCTGTCATCTCGAGATCGCCGCGCTGGTGGTGAGCCCCTATGCCGCCGGGCTCGCCTGCCTCGTCGAGGACGAGAGCGACCTCGGCGTCACCGTCATCGACATGGGCGGCGGCACGACGAGCATCGCCGTGTTCTACGACGGCAACCTTGTGTTCACCGACAGCGTGCCGGTGGGCGGCGGCCATGTCACCAACGACATCGCGCGCGGCCTGTCGACGCCGGTCGCCCATGCCGAGCGCATGAAGACGCTGTATGGCAGCGCCATCGCCTCGGCCGCCGACGAGCGCGAGCTCATCACCGTGCCGCTGGTCGGCGAGGAGGATGAGAGCCAAGCCAACCACGTGCCGCGCTCCCTCCTCGTCGGCATCATCTCGCCGCGGCTCGAGGAGACCTTCGAGATGGTGCGCGACCGGCTCGACTCCTCGGGCTTCGACAAGATCGCCGGGCGCCGCGTCGTGCTGACCGGCGGCGCCTGCCAGCTGCCCGGTACGCGCGAGCTCGCCGCCCTCATTCTCGACAAGCAGATCCGCGTCGGCCGTCCCTTGCGCATCGAGGGACTCGCCGAGGCGACCGGCGGACCGGCCTTCTCGACCTCGGCCGGCCTCGTCCATTTCGCGCTTTCCGAGCGCGCGGAGACGCCGCGCCGCGGCGGCGCGCTCACCGAGGAGCCGGGCGGAGTCTTCGTCCGCTTCGGTCATTGGATCCGAGAAAACTTCTAGGGAGAGAAGCCGCCCGAATGGGGCGGAACGAGCAGGACCACCACACCCGAAGGACGCGAGCATGCCGAGCATTTGGCGGAGGATAGGATGACCATCAATCTGAGCATTCCCAAGGAAGAGCAAGATCTGAAGCCGCGCATCACCGTGGTCGGCGTCGGCGGCGCCGGCGGCAATGCGGTCAACAACATGATCCGCTCCAACCTCATCGGCTGCGAGTTCGTGGTGTGCAACACCGACGCGCAGGCGATGAAGCAGGGCGTCGCCGAGCGCCGCATACAGCTCGGCGTCAGCGTGACGCGCGGCCTCGGCGCCGGGTCGCGGCCCGATGTCGGCCGCATCGCCGCCGAGGAGACACTCGAGGAGATCATGAGCTCGCTCGAGGGCTCCAACATGGTGTTCATCACCGCCGGGATGGGCGGCGGCACCGGCACCGGCGCGGCGCCGGTCATCGCCCGCGCGGCGCGCGAGGCCGGCATCCTGACCGTCGGCGTCGTGACCAAGCCGTTCCATTTCGAGGGCACGCACCGCATGCGCCTTGCCGAGGCCGGCATCATCGAGCTGCAGAAATTCGTCGACACGCTGATCATCATCCCCAACCAGAACCTGTTCCGCGTCGCCAACGAGCGCACCACCTTCGCCGACGCCTTCAAGATGGCCGACGACGTGCTGCATTCGGGCGTGCGCGGCGTCACCGACCTGATGGTGATGCCCGGCCTCATCAACCTCGACTTCGCCGACATCCGCGCCGTCATGAGCGAGATGGGCAAGGCGATGATGGGCACCGGCGAGGCCGAGGGCGACCGACGCGCCATCGACGCGGCCGAGGCGGCGATCTCGAACCCGCTGCTTGAGGATGTGTCGATGAAGGGCGCGCGCGGCGTCCTCATCAACATTACCGGCGGCCCGGACATGACGCTGTTCGAGGTCGACGAGGCGGCAAACCGCATCCGCGAGGAGGTCGATCCCGAGGCCAACATCATCTTCGGCTCGACTTTCGACGACAAGCTCGCCGGCCGCATGCGCATCTCCGTCGTCGCCACCGGCATCGACGCCGAGGCGCTGGCGCAGGCGAAGCCGGTGATCCAGCTGGTGAGCGATCGCGGCCGCACCAACGGCGCGGCGCCAGTCGAGCCGGCAGCGGTACCTCTCCCGGCTGTGGCCGCCGAGCCGACACCGGCGCAGGCGGACGCGATCGAGACCGCGGCCGTCAAGGGCGGCACCTTCATCGCGCCGCGCCCGGTCGAGGTCGCCGGCGCGCGGCCGATGGCCGTCACGCGTCCCGCCGTCGCGCCCGACGCCTTTGCCGCTGCGGCGATGGAAAACGGCGGGCGTGCACCGCAGAAGCCGAAGGGCCGCGGCCCGAGCCTGTTCGAGCGGGTCACCGGCGTCGCCCGCCGCGGCGCCGGCGAGGCCGAGCCGGCCAGCCGCGCCCAGGCGCCGCTGCCGGCGGCGCAGCCGCGCCTGGGCGCGCTCGACCCGGCGGACCGGCTGCGCCCGGCCAAGGAGGAGGACGTGCTCGACATTCCCGCCTTCCTGCGCCGCCAGGCCAACTGAAAGCGCTGAGCGCCGGCATGGCGCGCGAATCGTCTTTTGACGGTCGCGCGCATGCCGGCGCATGTCGTTTCGGTGGCGATATTTTCTTAAGCTAAGTTACTGATACGTAAACGGTTTCGTCGTAATAAACTGTAACAAAGTGTGATTTGTGTGCGCTGCACACCGCCTATAGTTTATGGCCCGTTCGAAGGGGACGCATCTTAGCCAGCATTTTTAGAGTGGGTTGCCATGGACGACGTGGGGATCGCCCTGCAGAAAACCCTGAAATCCGCGATTCATTGTCGCGGCGTTGCGCTCCATTCCGGGGCGCGCGTGGCCATGACGCTGCATCCGGCCGCGCCGGACACCGGCATTGTCTTCCGCCGCGCCGACCGCGCCGGCGCGGAGATCAAGGCCGATTGGCGCAATGCCGTCGAGCAGGCGCTGTGCACGCGTCTCGACAACGGCGAAGGCTTGTCGGTCGCCACCATCGAGCATCTGATGGCGGCGTTGGCCGGTCTTGAGATCGACAACACGCTGATCGAGCTCGACGGGCCGGAAGTGCCGGTGATGGACGGCAGCGCCGCCCCCTTCGTCTTCCTGCTCGAATGCGCCGGCGTCGTCGAGCAGGACGCACCGCGCCGCGCCATCAAGGTGCTGAAGCCGGTAACCGTCGGCGAGGACGGCAAGACCGCCTCGCTCACGCCCGATGACGGCTTCGCCATGAGCTTCGCCATCGACTTCGCCAGCGGCGCGATCAGCCGCCAGGACATCACCATCGCCCTCGACACCGAGAGCTTCAAGAGCGACATCAGCCGCGCGCGCACCTTCGGCTTCCTGCACGAGGTCGATCAGATGCGCGCCGCCGGGCTGGCGCGCGGCGGCTCGCTCGACAACGCCGTGGTCATCAACGGCGATCGCGTGCTCAATCGCGAGGGCCTGCGCTATGTCGACGAGTTCGTGCGCCACAAGGTGCTCGACGCGCTTGGCGACCTCTATCTCGCGGGCGCGCCGGTGATTGGTCATTTCCGCGGCGTGCGGTCCGGCCACGCGCTGAACCGCCGCCTGCTCGAGGCGCTGTTCGCCGATTCATCCGCTTGGTGCTTCAGCGGCATGGTGCGCCGCGTGCCCGAGGCGGTGGTCTGGCAAGAGCAGCCGCAGCTCGCCCGCGCCTAGGGCAGCCTTTCTGCCAGGGTGGCCGTTCGCTTCAGCGCCATGTTATAAGGGCGCGGCGCCGCCGTTCGTCTCGGCGCGGCGGCTCTAGCTGGACTTGATCATGGCTCCTGGATTCTATTTTCGATGGGGGTTCCTCGCCGGTGCGCTGCTGCTCGCCGCCTGCGCCGGCAACAAGGACACCTACGTCGAGAAGCCGGTCGAGGACCTCTACAACAGCGCCATGGACCAGCTGCTCGACCACGTCTATGACAAGGCGGCGAAGTCTTTCGACGAGGTCGAGCGCCAGCATCCCTATTCGGTATGGGCGACCAAGGCGCAGCTCATGTCCGCCTATGCTCTCTACGAGGCCGCCAAATACGACGAGTCGATCGTCGCCGCCGACCGCTTCATCCAGCTTCACCCCGGCCATCGCGACGTCGCCTATGCCTATTACCTGAAGGCGCTCGACTACTATGTGCAGATCGCCGATGTCGCGCGCGATCAGCGGGCGACCGAGAAGGCGATGACGGCATTGGGCGAGGTGGTGCGCCGCTTCCCGGACAGCCGCTATGGCCGCGATGCGCGGCTCAAGATCGATCTGGCGCGCGACCATCTCGCCGGCAAGGAGATGGAGATCGGCCGCTGGTACGAGCAGCAGCGCCTCTATCTCGCCGCCATCAACCGCTTCAAGCGCGTCGTCGATGACCATCAGACGACGACGCATGTGCCGGAGGCGCTGCATCGCCTGACCGAATGCTATATGGCGCTCGGCCTCACCGAGGAGGCGCAGAAGACCGCGGCCGTGCTCGGCTACAATTATCCCGGCAGCGCTTGGTACAGCGACAGCTACGCGCTCTTCAAGACGCGGCAGCCGACCGCGGTCGCCGAGAGCAGCGGCAGCGAGAAGCCCGACCCGACTCCGAGCAAGAGCGCGAGCGAAAGCTGGTTCGGCCGCGTCGTCGATTCGGTGACCTCGATCTTCTAGCCTCCGCCGCCCAACGAACGTCGCGCAGCGCAACCCGCGGCTTTGCAGCATGACTTTTATGTTGCTTTTGCGCGATCGACCCTCTTGCATGGGGTCGGGCCGGCAAGGAGGCGGGCCTTGGCGACGGGTTGCGGAGAACTAAAGAGAGCTAACCAGTCAAAGAAAGAAACGAGAGGAACCGATGCCGCTGCGCTTGGTGCTTTTCATGACCGCGACGCTGATGATCCCCGTCATCACGCAAGCCGCGGGATATTCGACGGCCAATCTGCTGCCGCATTGCAAGGAAGTCGACTCGTTCTGCGCCGGATACCTCGTCGCAGTGGTCGATGCCGAGGACGAGATCGTCACCGCCGACGGATCGGCGACCAAACAATTTTGCGTGCCCAAAGGCGTCGAGGTCGAGCAGCTCAGCTCGATTTTCGTGAAATATGCTGGCGCCCACCCGGACAAGCAGTACTCGCCGGCGGCCCGGCTCGCGCGCCTGTCGCTGATCGAAAGATACCCGTGCCGCTAGGAGCAGCGCGCCGGCGCCGGCGATATTGGTCGCCTCGGCGGCGCGCCGCTATACTCGGCCGATCCTGGCGTCCTTCCCTCTAAGGCGCCGTCATTTGGCCATGCGATGCTCCTCGGCCTGACCATCCGAGACGTTGTGCTGATCGACCGGCTCGATCTCGCCTTCCATGCCGGGCTCTGCGTGCTGACCGGCGAGACCGGCGCCGGCAAGTCGATCCTGCTCGACGCGTTGGGGCTGGCCCTCGGCATGCGCGCCGAGAGCGGCCTGGTGCGCCACGGCGCCGAGCAGGCGGTGGTCACCGCGGAGTTCGCGCTTCCCCGCCGCCATCCCGCCCGGCACCTCCTCGACGAGGCCGGCTTCAGCGTCGACGGCGAGGGGCTGGTGGTGCGGCGCACGGTCGGCGCCGACGGGCGCAGCCGCGCCTTCATCGACGACCAGCCGGCAAGCGTTGGCCTGTTGAAGCAGCTCGGCGACCTGCTGGTGGAGGTGCAAGGCCAGTTCGAGCAGCGCGGATTGCTGGATCCCGGGACCCATCGCGAGGCGCTCGACGCCTATGGCGCTCATCACGCGGAGGGTGCCGCCCTCGCTCAGGCGTGGCGCGCGTGGCGCGGCCTCGCCAAGGAGCGCGAGGCGGCGGAGACGGCGCTCGCCAAGGCGCGCGCCGACGAGGATTACCTGCGCCATGCGCTGGCCGAGCTCGACGCGCTCGAGCCGCAGCCGGGCGAGGAGACGGCGCTCGCCGAGCAGCGTTCGCTGCTCATGAACCGCGAGAAGCTAATGGCGGCGCTCGACGCGGCGCTGGACGAACTCGCCGGCGAGCGCGGCGGCGAGCGCGCGCTCAACGCCGCGTCGCACCAGCTCGAGCGCCTGCGCGACAAGGCGGGCGGGCGGCTCGACGCGGCGCTCGCCGCGCTCGAACGCGCCGCTGTCGAGACGGCGGAGGCGGTGGCGCAGATCGAGACCGCCGCGCGCGGGCTCGGCCGCGATTCGGCGACCCTCGAGAAAGTGGAGGAGCGGCTGTTCGCGCTGCGCGCGCTGGCCCGCAAGCACGGCGTCGCGCTCGACGCGCTGCCGGTCTTGCGCGCCGAGATCGCCGCGCGCGTCGCCGCGCTCGACAATGGCGGCGACGCCGTGGCGCGGCTCGCCCGGCGCGAGCAGGAGGCGCGCCAGGCCTATGTCGCGGCCGCCGAGAGCGTCAGCAACAGGCGGCGCCAGGCGGCGAAGGCGCTCGACGCGGCGGTGATGAAGGAGCTCGGTCCCTTGAAGCTCGACAAGGCGCGCTTCGCTACCGTGCTGACGCCGCTCGACGAGGGCGGCTGGGGCGAGCACGGCTTCGAGCGCGTCCATTTCGAGGTGGCGACCAATCCGGGCCTGCCGCCCGGCCCGCTCGCCAAGATCGCCTCGGGCGGCGAGCTGTCGCGGTTCATGCTGGCGCTCAAGGTGGTGCTGGCCCGGACCTCGCCGGTGCCGACGCTGGTCTTCGACGAGGTCGACAGCGGCATCGGCGGTGCGGTCGCCGCCGCGGTCGGCGAGCGGCTGCATCGGCTCGGCAAGGAGCTGCAGGTGCTGGTGGTCACGCATTCGCCGCAGGTGGCGGCGCGCGGCGCGCATCATTGGCGCGTGGCCAAGCAGCAGGCGCAGGCGCGCACCTTGACGCGCGTCGAGGAGCTGACCGCCGACGAGCGGCGCGAGGAGATAGCGCGCATGCTGTCGGGCAGCGCCGTCACCGCCGAGGCGCGCGCCGCCGCGGCCAGCCTGATGGCCGGGGCGCGGCCGTGACGCGCGGCGCCAAGGCGCCGCCGGTCGCGGAGCTGACGCCGGCGCAGGCCAGGAAAGAGCTCGAGCGCCTGGCCGAGACCATCGCCGAGCACGACCGCGCTTATTACGAGAAGGACGCGCCGACGGTTTCCGACGCGGAATACGACGCGCTGCGGCGGCGCAACGCCGCGCTCGAGCAGCGCTTCCCCGATCTCGTCCGCGTCGACAGCCCGAGCCGGCGCGTCGGCGCCGCGCCCGCCGCGGGCTTCGCCAAGGTCACGCATGCGAAGCCGATGCTGTCGCTCGACAACGCCTTCGACGAGGAGGACGTGCGCGCCTTCTTCGCCAGCGTGCGCAACTTCTTCCGCCGCCCGGAGGATCTCGCGCGCGTCGACCCGGCGACCATCGAGGTCGTGGCCGAGCCCAAGATCGACGGGCTCTCCTGCTCGCTGCGCTACGAGCAGGGCGAGCTGGTTCTGGCGGCGACGCGCGGCGACGGCGTCACCGGCGAGGACGTCACCGCCAATGTGAAGACGCTGCAAGGAGTGCCGCATCGCCTCAAGAGGCGCGGCTGGCCCGAGACGATCGAGGTCCGCGGCGAGGTCTACATGGAGCGCCCCGGCTTCTTCGCCCTCAATGCCGAGCGCGAGCAGGCCGGCGAGCCGGGCTTCGCCAATCCGCGCAGCGCGGCGGCGGGCTCGCTGCGCCAGCTCGACCCGTCGATCACGGCGCAGCGGCCGCTCAAATTCTTCGCCTATGCCTGGGGCGAGGCGAGCGTGCCCGTCGCCGCGACGCATGCGCAAGCGCTCGAGCGCTTCCGCGCCTGGGGGCTGCCGGTCAACCCGCTGTCGCAGCTGTGCCGTGGCGTCGACGCGGTGCTCGGCTTCCACCGTGAGATCGCCGAGCGCCGCGCCGATCTCCCCTACGACATCGACGGCGTCGTCTACAAGGTCAACGACCTCGACCTCGAGGAGCGGCTCGGCTTCGCCGCCCGCGCGCCGCGCTGGGCGATCGCGCATAAATTCCCGGCCGAGCAGGCGCAGACCGTGCTCAAGGAGATCATCATTCAGGTGGGACGCCAAGGGACATTGACGCCCGTCGCGATGCTCGAGCCGATCACGGTAGGCGGCGTGGTCGTGCAGCGCGCGACTCTCCACAACGAAGACGAGATCAAGCGCAAGGACATCCGTGAAGGCGACACAGTCGTGGTTCAGCGCGCCGGCGACGTCATCCCGCAGGTCGTCTCGGTCGTGCTTGAGCGCCGGCCGGACAACAGCAAGCCTTATTACTTGGCGGCCGAGATTTCTCGCCGCACGGGCGAGCCGGAATGCCCGATCTGCCACAGCAAGGCGGTGCGGGAGCCCGGCCAGGCCGTCTGGCGCTGCACCGGCGGCCTCATCTGCGCGGCGCAGGCGGTCGAGCGCTTGCGCCATTTCGTGTCGCGCGACGCCTTCGACATCGAGGGGCTCGGCCACAAGCACATCACGGCGTTCTGGGAGGACAAGCTCATCCGCACGCCCGCCGACATCTTCCGCCTCGACCCCGACATCATCGCCGCGCGCGAGGGCTGGGGCGAGCAGAGCGCGAAGAAGCTGCAGGACGCCATCGAGGCGCGCCGCCGCATCGCGCTCGACCGCTTCGTCTACGCGCTCGGCATCCCGCAGGTCGGGCAGCAGACGGCGAGGCTCCTGGCGCGCCACTACCGCAGCTTCGCGCGCTGGCGCCAGGCGATGATCGAGGCGCAGGACCCGGCGAGCGAGGCGTGGCGCGAGCTCAACGACATTCACGGCATCGGCGAGGACATGGCGGCCGACATCGTCGGATTCTTCGCCGAGCAGCACAACCGCGACCTGCTCGCCGACCTCGAGCGGGAGATCACGATCATCGATTACGCGAGCGCGCGCGGCGCGGCGCAGTCGCCGCTGTCCGGCAAGACCATCGTCTTCACCGGCACGCTGACGGCGATGTCGCGCTCGGAGGCGAAGGCGCGCGCCGAAGCCTTGGGCGCCAACGTCGCCGCCAGCGTCTCCGGCAAGACCGATTACCTCGTGGTCGGCGCCGACGCCGGCTCCAAGGCGGAGAAGGCGCGCGCCCTGGGCGTCACGACGATGAGCGAGGAAGAGTGGCTGGCGCTGGCGCGCGGCGGGTGATGACGGCGATGCGGGTGGCGGATGCGCGAGCCTTATAGCTACCGGCGGGATGCGGCGGTCCCGCGCTTTCCCGACGACCGGCCCATCATCCTCTTCGACGGCCATTGCGCGCTGTGCTCTGGCTGGGCGCGCTTCGTGCTGCGCCACGACCGCACCGGCATCTACCGTCTGCTGCCGGCGCAGACGGCGCTCGGCTGCGCGCTTTATGTGCATTACGGCCTCGATCCCGAGGATTACGAGACCAACATCCTGCTCGCCGACGGCGTCGCCTGGTTCAAGTCGGAAGGCTCGATCCGCATGGCCGAAGGCCTGGGCTGGCCGTGGTCGCTCGCGCGCGTGCTCCGCATGCTGCCGCTGTGGCTCAGGGACCGGCTCTACCAATCCATCGCGCGCAACCGGCTCCGCCTGTTCGGGCGCCGCGCCGCCTGCTACCGCGGCGAGCCCGGCCTCGAGCACCGGTTTCTCGCGTGAGTCGGGTGCGCCGGCGCATCCTGATCGTCGGCGGCTACGGCACCTTCGGCGGCCGCCTCGCCGTGCTGCTGGCCGACGAGCCCAGAGCGACGCTGATCATCGCCGGCCGGTCGCGCGACAAGGCGGCGGCGTTCTGCGCGAAGCTGCCGGCGAGCGCCGACAAGATCGCCGCGGCCTTCGACCGCGACGGCGATCTCGACCGCCAACTGCGCGTGATCGCGCCCGATCTGGTGATCGACGCGACCGGGCCGTTCCAGTCCTATGGCGACGATCCCTATCGCCTGGTGGAGGCCTGCCTCGCGCTCGGCACCGACTACCTCGACCTCGCCGACGGCTCCGCTTTCGTCATGGGCATCAGCCGTTTCGACGCGGCGGCGCGGACGCGCGATATCTTCGTCCTGTCGGGCGTGAGCAGCTTTCCCGTGCTGACGGCGGCGGTGGTGCGCGCGCTCGCGCACGACCTCGCCGGCGTCGACTCGATCACCGCCGGGATCGCGCCCCTGCCCTATCCCAGCGTCGGGCTCAACGTCATTCGCGCGATCGCCTTCTATGCCGGTAAGGCGGTGCAGCTGATCCGCGGCGGCCGACGAGCGGTGGGCTACGCCCTCACGGAAACCATGCGCTACACCATCGCGCCGCCCGGCTATCTGCCGCTGCGCAGCTTGCGCTTCTCGCTGGTGGACGTGCCGGATCTGCAGGTGCTGCCGGAACTCTGGCCACAGCTCCGCGCGATCTGGGCCGGCGCCGGCCCGGTGCCGGACATCCTGCACCGCATGCTGAACGGGCTCGCCTGGCTGGTACGGCTGCGGCTCCTGCCCTCGCTGTCGCCTTTCGCCAGAATCTTCCACGCCGTCGCCGGCGTGGTTCGCTGGGGCGAGAATCGCGGCGGCATGTTCGTCGCCATCGCTGGCGCTGGCCACGACGGCAAGCCGGTCGAGCGCTCCTGGCATCTTGTGGCCGAGGGCG